>ENA-ORTP01001645-ORTP01001645.1-human-gut-metagenome-genome-assembly--contig:-NODE-1645-length-21590-cov-2.988066_pt1 | contig 21590 bp, 21 predicted proteins | sample MGYA00241913_ERZ509190 | MGnify/ENA primary metagenome ERZ509190 (study PRJEB26280, sample SAMEA2338839) | human gut metagenome | biome: human gut; feature: human-associated habitat; material: faeces...
CCCTGACAGTTCCTCCGCATAGCTTTGACCGGGCAGGATGCGATGTGCCGCCGGTCCCGAAAGGACTCGCTGCGCTTCAAGCACGGCATGGTCAGTAAAATTTCCCAAATAATTGACGACGGGGAGTGACGCGGCAAGGGCGTTGCCCCTGAATGAAGTCTCCGGAAGACGGCGACGTTCTGAAGCCGATAAAGCGGAATGGACGCGGAGCGTTACAGTATGCTATAAATTAAAAGGGCGAACGGCGGCGCGTGTTTTATCACGGCGGAAGAATGATCGGCAGAGCCGGCAGAACAGCTGAACGACCGACAAAGGGAGTGCGGGGATGAAATCTTCTTCAAGCGTCTTGGGAATTGGGGCGATGCTGGCCGCGGGACTGTTCTGGGGCGGCAGCGGCACGATTTCGCGCTTCGCGCCGGCGGCGGCTCTCGATCAACCGCTGGCGCTGGCGTGGACGCGGCTGTTTTTCGGCGGCGTCATGCTCGGCGCGGCGGCGTTGGCCGTTCGCCGGCGCGGCGTTTTTTTGGCGGCGCGCGCGGCGTTTTTGGCCGGGATCTGTACGGCGATGAACCAAACGGGGTTTTTCATGTCCATGGATGTGCTCGGCGTGGTGCTGAGCACGATGCTGGTGATCGGATCGTCGCTGGTGATGGCGGGCGTTCTCGGCTGTTTCCTCGGCGAGGCGCCGTCGCGGCTCTGGTGGTTCGCGGCGCTGCTGGGCATTGCCGGCAGCTGTCTGGCGGCCGCGCCCGGCTCGGCGGGAGCTTTTTTCAGTTGAAGGGACTGCTGGGCGACTTCGTACCGCCGGAACGCAGGTGGCATAGCTGTCAGCTTCTCTACATGTCTCCGATGGGCTGGTACGTGATGTGTTGTCTTGTTCTGAAATAATAAAACACCATCACAGCAACCGGACAGATTTTCTTCCATTGCTTTCCGCTTGAGCTAGGGACTATCTGCGGTACAGTGGACGAACGGCTTGGGCACCTGGATTCTGTCAGTCTCATAATGCTTGTCCCGCTCTCTGACGCCGCTCGTGTCCACACCGGGCTACCTCGGATTGCCGACGATCCGTTTTCTCTTCCTGTCAGAAGGTTGGGGCTACCTCTCTTCGCTTCAGCGTTGGTCTTTGAGCTGTATGATAAAATTATGCTCCTTTCTCAAGGGCAGTGATTGTTTATTTCACTGCCTCTCGTGAAGGGAGCATGTCAAATCCGTCCTTAAAATGACTAGAGCGTGTTCACGCTAAATTGCATCTACAATCATAGCAAAGTAGATGAATCCACAGAACAGCACGTCAAGCTTATCGTAACGGGTAAATATTTTCCGAAATCGCCTAAGACGCAGGAAATATCGCTCTATCTCATTGCGTTGCTTATATCTCTCCTTATCATACTCTCTTGGATCTGTGCGGTTCGATTTGGGAGGAACAACCGAAGAATACCCCTTCTCCACCGCTTTTCTCCGTATATTCTCTCCCTCGTAAGCTTTGTCCATCAGGATGTATTTTTGCTCTGGGACTCTTATGATCTTGTCAAGCAGAGCTAGGCCTTCCGGCGAGTCATGGGCTTCTCCCCCGGAGAGCGCGAAGCTGACAGCCGATCTGTCAGTTGCGGTGACCATATGAATCTTCGTTGTGAGCCCGCCTCTTGATCTTCCAATGGCCTGTTTCCCTCTTTTTTTAAAGCGCCTGTTCCGTTAGGATGAACCTTTACCGATTATTTATATTGATTATCACGCAGCAAAGTGAACCCCTCTCGTTTAATTGTACCTAATTCAAGTATATCTCTTGGTTTTACTATTTGCTCTGCACGTTGGCTTTATCCTGCATTTCATCGCTCAACGTACAGGAAACCACAAAGCAGGGCATTGATCAAACATGTCAGCTTATGAGCAATGTTCCAGAAGATTAAAGCGTGTCAAAAAAACGTTCTATCACTTATCATCGCTTTCGCCGTTGTTTTTTTCGTACTGTTGTTGAAGCAATTTTACAGCACGATCAAAATCGCTTTCAAGCTGCCTCATTTCTCTGGTTCGGTAGATTTCAAATTCTTTTTCAGCTTTTTCAAGAGCTTGCCTATGAGTAACTCGTCCTTTGCCTTCTAAAAGCTTTCTTCTGTTTGCCACAATTTGATTATCGAGCGCGTCAATCCAGTCCTGCATAGCCATAGGTATCTGTTCTAAAGCCTGTAATTCCGCGTAATCGAGGAATTGAGAGACAAGTAGATTCAGCCGCTGTAATTCGATCTCAGAAAGATAGTTTTTTGCAATCTTCACATCATCCTTTGTGATGTAATCGCCTTTGAAATTTGTCATGCCCACAAGAGGTTTTTCGTTATCCGCGCGATCATAAATGACCTCCGCAGCCGTATGTTCGTGGACGGCGTAATGAAGCTTGTTCTGAACGGTAGCGAAGAACGTTCTTGTCAAATCCGACCTTGGATCATAGTCCGTTGCTGTTGCGTAGATGTCCGTAACCTGCTGATAGAAATTGCGTTCAGAGGATCGAATATCCCGGATGCGCTGCAAGAGCTCTCGGAAATAGCGGGAGCCTCCTTGCTTTAGTCGATCATCATCCATCGTGAAACCTTTTTGAATATACTCATGCAGTCGCTCTGTTGCCCAGCGTCGAAAGCGAGTTGCGATCTGCGACTGCACACGGTATCCGATGGCGATAATCATATCCAGATTATAGTGGTCGATGTTTCGGCGAACCTGACGGCTACCTTCGGTACGAACTAACAAGAATTTCTTGTTAGTTGCCTCCGGCATAAGCTCTCCTTCTTTGTAAATGCCATCTATATGTTGGCTGATGTTCTGTTGCGTAGTGTCATAGACTTCCGCAAGCTGCTGCTGCGTGACCCAAATATCTTCGTCTGAGAAACGGACGGAGACCTTAGTGATCCCGTTCTCATCCTGATATATCATCACATTGTTGTCGTTCATACGCTCCACCGCCTCTTTATTGATACTCATTTGCGATTTTCAGCTTATAGCCCTTTCACTATTTCTATAAATCTGTCATAGGAATACGCCCTTGGATAGTCCAGTTGTTTTGACTCAAACACCTTGAAATAGCGGAAATTGGAAACACTTAGAGAGTCCCACTTAAGGAACCGCTGATTATTTCGCCCAAACGAAAACACCAATTAGACTTTCAAACGAATGGATTGAAAGTCCAAAGAAACAACCATCCCGTAGGCATATTATGCCCCTAATTGATCTTGGAAGGCCTCATCTCTGTTAACAGGAGACAGTTATGCCCCCACAGGCGGAAAATTCTTCCGTTCGTCCAGCGCGAATGCACACGACAAGATTGGCGCAGCCAAACAGAACAAAGAATTTGTTCATGTTCTTCGCTATGTCTCGATACGATGCCTTGTGACAGACAAAGTATCTCTTCACAATCTGAAAGAGGCGTTCGGCTTTACTGTGTGTCGATGATTTACGATTTTCCCGGGATCTGTCATATGATCTGCCTACGCCTAATGTCTTGATGCTGCCGGGATGCTGGCTGATACGAAAATCGACTTTCGAGAGGTGCTCGTCTTCTCTGATGGCCGCCTTTTTTCGTCGAATGCATTTCCGGATCTCGTTCACCGTTTTGGTTCTTTGTCGAACTCGGTGCGTTGACGAGCGTTGCGTCAACGACACTGCCTCCGTGCATGATCAAACCGGCCTTGTCAAGTCTGTTCCGAATATCGTCAGACAAGGCTTTGCCAGGCGCATTCTTCTCCAGAAGGCGACGGAAGTGCAGCAGTGTCGTTGCGTCCGGTACCTGCTGCTGGAGGAAATCGCTCCTTAGGAACGTACGCATGGCATGACTGTCGTAAATTGCATCTTCGATGCCTTATCCTTCATTGGACAAATTGAACCAGTTCTGCATAAGGTATGTACGCAACATCGTCTCGACGCCAAGAGGCGGGCGTCCCCGTTTGCCGGACGGGTAGTACGTCGCTATCAGGGTGACCCAACCAGCCCACGGGATAATTTTATCCATGTGCTCAAGAAATGCTTCTCTCCTGGTTTTTCTTCTACGATTTGCGCATCCCATATCAACGAAGCTGAGTTGGGGCATCTTCTATTCTCCTTTGACGTGGGATTAGAACAGCTTAATTATACTATCTCACTTGAGCAAACGGCGATTTAATCAGTGGGGCCTTAATATGAAACTCCGCGAACGCGCTTTTTTCCTGTCGGTCCTCGTTGCCGGCTCGCCTTGTTTCAGGACGTTCTTTTTCACGCGAGCTCTGCCCTATACTTGCGCGAAATTCAACTCAACAATGAACATAATAAGCTTTACAATGCTACTTCCTTCATTCATAATAATCATAGTCGGTGCCGATAGGTTGCGCTTACATCATTTTAAAGGAGGTAACAGCGATGGCACAGAAAAAGACCATTCTCGATCTCGTCAAGATGAAGGAGACCGGGGAGAAAGCGGCATGGATGGTCATGTATGACGCCTGCTTCGCTTCTTATGCGGAAGAAGCCGGAATGGACATGATTCTCGTCGGCGACTCGATGGGCATGATCGTCTACGGCTACGAAGGGACCGTCCCCGTGACCATGGATATGTCGATCGCGCACTGCCAAGGCGTCCGCTGAGGCGCCCCCAACACCTACCTCATCGGCGATATGCCTTTCGGAGCTTACCATGCCAGCGTGGGAGACGCGGTTCACAATGCCGTTCGCTTCATGAAGGAAGGCGGCGTCGACGCCATCAAGCTGGAAGGCGGCGTGGCCGTCGCGGATAAGATCGAAGCTATCGGCAAGGCCGGCATCGTCGTGTTCGGGCACATCGGCCTGACGCCCCAAAGTTCCGCCGCTATGGGCGGTTTCAAAGTTCAGGGCAAGAACACCGCGACGGCGAAAGCCGTCATCGACGATGCTATCGCCGTTTACAAGGCGGGAGCCCGAGCCCTTCTGCTCGAAGGCGTTCCCGAAGAGGTCTGCGCGTTCGTACACAAGATCCTTCCCATTCCCGTCTACGGCATCGGCGCCGGCATCCAGTGCGACGGTCAGGTGATTCTGGCGGCCGACGCTCTCGGCATGTACAAGAACTTCACGCCGAAGTTCGCCAAGAAATACTGCGACATCGGAGAAATCGCCACCCGGGGCATGAAGGATTACATCGAAGAAGTCAAGGGAGGGCGCTTCCCCGCGCCTGAGCATAAGTATAAATTCGGCGGCGATATTGACGAGTTCCGCGCGTTTTTGGAAGAAACCGAAAAAAATCTTGACCTGTGAACAGGAGGGAACACCATGCCTGAATTTGCGAAAAGAATGGAATACATGGCCGCCTCTGCCGATGTGATCCGCGGTCTGTTCAGCGCCATGACCGATCCGCAGACCATCTCTTTCGGCGGCGGCGCCCCCGCCACCGAGGCCCTGCCGGTGGAAGAGATTCACGCGCTCGCCAACGAGGTCCTCACACGGGAGGCTCGCGGCTGCGAGGCCCTGCAGTACGGGGCTCCCGCGGGGTTGAAGCAGCTGCGCGAGATCGTCGCCGACAAACTTCTCGCCCCCAAGGGCGTCGATGCCCGCGCCGACGACATCATCATCGTCAACGGCGGGCTGGAAACCATGAACCTGCTCTGTCAGGTGTTCATCAATCCCGGCGACGTCATTCTCGTCGAGTCCCCCACGTTTGTCCACTGCGTGGAGATATTCGAGATGTTCGAGGCCAGGTGCGTCGGCTGCAGAATGGACGACTTCGGTCTCGTGATGGAGGACGTGGAAGAGAAGATCAGGAAATTCCACCCCAAGATGGTCTACGTCATTCCCACGTTCCAGAATCCCACCGGCAAGACTCTGCCCGCCGCCAGGCGCCGGAAGCTGGCCGAGCTGGGCAGCGCCTACGACGTGCTGATCTTGGAGGACGATCCCTACCGCGACCTGCGCTACAGCGGCGAAGAGCTCAAGCCTATAAAGGCCTACGACACGACCGGCCACACCGTGCTGGCCAACAGCTTCTCAAAAATCTTCTCCCCGGGCAGCCGCCTCGGGTATGTCTTCGCGGAGCACCGGATCATCGAAAAACTCTTCGACGCCAAGACCGCCACCAACTCCCACACCTCCATGCTGGCACAGGTGCTGTGCGCGGAGTTCTTCGCAAGGGGCTGCTTCGACGAGCACCTCAAAAAGCTCCGCGCCATTCACAGGGAGCGCCGCGATGCGATGATGGCGGCGCTTGAAAAGTATCTGCCCAAGGGAACGAAATGGGTGTTTCCCGACGGCGGGCTGTTCTCATGGGTGGAACTTCCCGGCAACATCGACACCACCGAGCTGCTGAAAGAAGCCAACGCCGCCAAGGTGTCATATGTGGCCGGGGCCGGATTCTTCGTCGGCAACACCGGCGAAGGCAAGAACTGCATGCGCATCAGCTTCGGCAACGTTTCTCCGGAAAAGATCGAAACGGGGATGAAACGTTTGGGGGACCTGATCAAGCGGAAGCTTTAACAGGGCATCGAAACAACGAACAGGAGGATACGCATGGATAAAAAACTCTGGAAGTTATGCACTGACCTGAAAGAGAATTACAGGTTCGTGGAGCTGTCATACGACGTATCTCCCGATACCCCTCACTGGTCCGGCTTCCCGGCGATGACCAGCGAAACGCTCTTCAACTACTCCGACGGCTTCTATGTAAACAAATTCTGCATGGTGAGCCAGTACGGAACTCACGTCGACGCCCCCTCCCATTTCGTCGCCGGCAGACGCATGCTCAACGAGATCGGCGCGGACGAGCTGATTCTGCCTCTGTGCGTCGTCGACATCAGCGGCAAAGCGGCGGCCAACGCGGATTACGCCGCCACCGTACAGGACATCACGGACTGGGAAGCGCGACACGGAGAGATTCCGGCACATTCCTTCGTCGCCCTGCGTACGGACTGGTCCAAGCGCGACGATCTGAACAACTATGACGCGGAAGGACAAAAACACTACCCCGCCTGGGGACTTGACGCCATCAAGTACCTCGTGGAAAAGCGGAACGTGACGGCGATAGGGCACGAGACCTCCGACACCGATCCGCCGGCGATCTCTTCCAAGCTCGGATACGTAGGCGAAACTTACATTCTCGATCAGCAGCGTTATCAAATCGAGCTGCTGCGCAATCTCGACCAACTTCCGCCGACCGGCGCTCTGATCGTCTGCGGCTTCCCCAAGGTCGTCGACGGGGCCGGCTTTACAGCGCGCTGCTTTGCGATCTGCGAATAAACGAGCGGCGAACCGCGAATAACGGACAAAAAACGCGGAAGCGCAGGGAACGTCCTTGTTCCCCGCGCTTCCGCGTTTTTACCATAGAGCGTTTGCGGAACGCCGCGGATCTGTCGTCTTTCCTCGCGCCGCCGCGCTCGAGCGGGGCAGAGCGCCTTACGGCTCCTTATCTTCGAGACAATAGAAACGGGACAGGCGGCTGCTCAGCCGGATCTTGTCGGCGTCGCTCATGAGCGGATTCTGCTGGAGCAGCCTCGTCAGCGTTTCCCGTTCCGCTTCGTCGCAGCCGGGGCGCGCGCCTGCGCCGAGGAGCAGTTCGACGGCTTCGGTCGTTTTGTTGTAGGCGACGGCCAGTTTCAACGGCGTCCAGCCGTCTTTGTCGCGGAGGTCGGCGTCCGCGCCTGCCAGCAGCAGGAGGCGCACGACGGCGGGCGACGGCACGACCTGCTTGAGCGCGTACGTCAGCGCGGTCATGCCGCCGCGGTCGCCGCGGTCGATCTGCGCGCCGGAACGCAGCAGAATGTCGACGACGGCGGCGTCGCGGTTGTAGGCCGCGGCGTACATCAGCGCCGTGCGCCCCTGACGGTCGCGGGCGCCGACTTTCGCCCCCGCTTCGACGAGCAGATCGACGACGACGGCGCTGCGTTTCTGCGCGGCGATCATCAGGGGCGTGGTATGAATGGCGTTTCTCGCCTCCAAAGGCGCGCCGCGCTCGAGCAGAACTTTCAGCGCCGCCAAACTGGGATTGGAACGCAGCGCCGCCGTCAGCGGCGTCGTTCCCTGTTCGTCGCGGGCGTCAACCGGAGCGCCCCGGCGCAGCGCCGTTTCGATCTCCGCCGCCGACCCGCGCGCGCATAAGGCGATAAACTGTCTGGCGGCCGACAGTTCTCCGCCGCCGGCGACGAAATCTCCGTCCGCGTCCAGAATGATGCGCAGCTGTTCGTATGTCTCGCCCATGGAATCCATCCCCCTTTCCTCCGCGTTTATTATACATAAAGACCGGAAGGTTGCGCCGGATTTTTACGCCCGCAGGGGCGACGGGCGTGTCCTTTCCCGGAAATTGCGGTACAATGGAAACGAAGTTCAACGTATCTAACGCTCGGCGGATTTCCGGAAAGGGTGAGAACATGGTCAAACACGCGTTTTTGGCGGCGGCGCTGACGCTGGGGCTGATCGCGGGGACGGGCTTTTATTACCGCTCGCGGCTCGACGCGCTTTCGGCCGCCTCTGCGGGCGCGCGGCGCGCCCACGCCGGCGAGAAGGAGCTGGACGGGCTCTATCTGCTGGCGGTCAATCCGCGTCTGGATCCCCGCGGCGAGCTGCGCCGGGAGCTGCACGCGGCCGCGCTCGGGCGGCAGGCGCGCTTCCATGGTTCGCGGGAACTGAAACTGGCCTACGCCGACGACGAAAAGGCGCTCGGCGTCTACGTGCGGCGTCTGGCGCGGCGGCTTGCGCTCGCCGGGCTGAACGTGAAGCTCAGCCCGTGTTCGCCCGTGATGCTGCGCTCGAAGGCGCTCGCGGGCAAGTACGATCTGTTCATCGCGCCGCGGCGCGTCATCCTCATGAGCGACATCGAGCGGCTGGACGCGCTGACTCTGAAAGCGCGGGAAATGGAGCGCGCGCTGTGAGGCGTCTCAACGCGCTGCTCGCGGCGGCGCTGCTGATTCTGCTGGCGTGGCACGGCCTGGCGGGCAGCTTCATGCTGCTGGGCGTCAACGCCGGCACGGGCAAGATCGCGGGCTGGACGGCGATGGCGCTGGCGGCGCTGCACGGCGCCATCGGTCTGGCGCTGACGGTTCCGACGCTGCGCGCCTCTCGCCGCGGCGCGCTCTATCTGCGGCAGAACGCGCGCTTCTGGGCGATCCGTTTCAGCGGAGCGGCGCTGATCCTGCTGCTGTGTCTGCACGTCGGCGTCTTCGGGCGGGTTCGCTCGGGACAGTTCGTGCTGTACGAGTTCACGACGCTGAAAATGCTCGTTCAGGTCCTTCTGGCCGCGGCGCTGGCGCTGCACGTGCTGGCCGGGATCGGTCCGCTGCTGGTCTCGCTCGGCGTCTGCCGCTACCGCGTCTGGCAGGGGGACCTGCTGCTGATCTTTTCGCTGCTGCTGCTTTTTTTCGCGGCGGCGCTGATTTTTTATTACGCGCGGTGGCAGTGGCTATGAAGACGGTGCTGATCGTCGGCGCCGGGCTGGCGGGACTGTCGGCCGCCCTGACCGCCGCGGAAAAGGGGCACCGCGCCGCGCTCGCCTCGTCGATGCCGTCGGAGCGCGCCCAGTCGGTGATGGCCGAGGGCGGCATCAACGCGGCGCTGAACGTGAAGGGCGAAGACGACAGCCCGGAGCAGCACTTCGCCGACACGTACAAAGCCGGCTGCGAGCTGGCCGACGCCGCGGCGCTGCGCGGCATGACGGAGGCGGCGCCGGGCATCGTGCGCCGCCTGCTGGAGATGGGGACGCAGTTCAATCGGATAAACGGCGAGATCGACCAGCGCAATTTCGGCGGCCAGAAGAAAAAACGCACCGCCTTCGCCCAGAGCGGCACGGGCAAACAGATAATGACGGCGCTGATCGACGCCGTGCGCCGTTACGAAGCGGAAGGGTCGGTCGTCCGCCTGCCGCGCCACGATTTCGTCACGCTGCTGCTCGACGGGCGCGCCTGCGGCGGCGCGCTGCTGCGCGACCGCTTCGACGGTTCCCTGTCGGAGCTCAGCGCCGACGCGGTGATCATGGCAACCGGCGGCATGCACGGCCTTTTTTCCGACACCACCGGCTCGCTCAACAACACGGGCGAAGCCGCGGCCGAACTGTTCCGCCTCGGCGCGCCGATCGCCGACGGCGAGTTCATCCAGTACCACCCCACCACCGTGTCCGCCTCGGGCAAACGGCATCTGATCAGCGAGGCCGCGCGCGGCGAGGGCGGGCGGCTCTTCACGATACGGGACGGCGCGCGCTGGTACTTCATGGAAGAAAAATATCCCGAGCTGGGCAACCTGATGCCGCGCGACGTCACCGCGCGCGAGATCTGGCGGGCGCGGCGCGGCGGCCCCGTGTTCCTCGACCTCACGGAACTGCCCGAGAGCGTGATGAGCCGCAAACTGGCCGGCGTGGTCGAAACCTGCCTCACCTACCTGCGCCTCGACCCGCGCGAGCGCCCCATCCCCGTCGAGCCGGGGCTGCATTACTTCATGGGCGGCCTCAAGGTGGACGCCGCGCACCGCGTCGCCGGGTTCGAAAATCTGTACGCCGCCGGCGAGTGCGCTTCGCTGTACCACGGCGCCAACCGCCTCGGCGGCAACTCGTTGCTGGGCGCCATTTACGGCGGGCAGGTCGCGGCGCGCACGGCCCTCGGCGAAGCGAAAGCCCCGGCGCGCCGCCACGCCGGCGAAGTGCCGCCGCCTGCGCCGCAGCGGGACGTGAACGCCATGCGCGAAATCACCGCGCGCTGCCTCGGCGTGGTCCGCGACGGCGAGACCATGCGCCGGGGGCTGAACGAACTGGAAAAACTCAACGGAACTTTGCCGCTGCTGGCCCGGTCTCTGCTGCAGAGCGCTCTGGCGCGCGAGGAAAGCCGCGGCGCGCACTTTCGCAGCGACTACCCCGAACGCGACGACGCAAAGTTCCGCCGCACCAGCGCGGCGCGCTTCGACGGCGCGCGCGTCGCCGTGACGTTCGAGGACGTCGGAAAGGAGAGTGAGCGGCCGTGAACTTCGTCATCCGCGTCAAACGCGCCGCCGGCCCCGCCGCGCCCGCCGTCTGGCAGGAATTCGCCTACGAAGGCCACGAATCCGACTCCGTCGCCGCCGCGCTGCGCGAACTGAACGCGCGCACGCCGCTGACCGACCTGGAAGGCCGCGAAGCGCCGCCCGTCCGCTGGGAATGCGGCTGCGCCTGCGGCAAGTGCGGCGCCTGCGCCATGCGCGTCAACGGCCTGCCGACGCTGGCCTGCAAAGCCTTTCTCGGCCCGCTGGGACAAACGGTCACGCTCGAGCCGTTGAGCAAGTTCCCGCTCGTCGCCGATCTCGTCGTCGACCGCGGCGTCATCTTCGAACAACTGAAAAAAATCCATCTGTGGCTCTCCGGCGCGGCCGTGACGCGCGAAAAGACCCACGAACTGCGCTTTCAGTCGTCCCGCTGCCTGATGTGCGGCTGCTGCCTCGAGATCTGCCCGAATTTCCGCGCCGGCGGGTTGCCGCCCACGCCCACGAGCATGGCCACGGCCACCATGGCCGTCATCATGGGATTCGCGACCGTGGTGGCGGCCAGGCCGTCGGCGCCTACCGCATGTTCAATCAGGAAAGCGACGAAGCCCACCGCGCCGAAGCGGCGAAACGGTACGTCGCAAGTTACTATTCGGGCTGCGGCACGTCGCTGGCCTGCCGCGCCATCTGCCCCGCCGGCATCCCCGTTGACGAACTGATCTCCCGCAGCAACGCCGCCGCCGTCTGGCGAAGGCGATCGTGAGCCGCACCAAAAAGGAGCGAATAAAAAACCGCGTGGACGAATGGAATTCTTCCCGTTCGTCCGCACGGTTTTTTGTTTTGCGTTCCATTTTTTCCCGCAGTTCCCGTTTACGCCTCGAACAAGTTGCCCTCGCGCAGCTTGCCTTCGCTCATCGTGAAGACCCGCTTGCCGTATTTCAGCGAGTCGAGGTCGTGCGAGACGATCAGCAGCGTCGCGCCCTCGGCGTTGAGGCGCGAGAACTCCTCCATGATGCCGCGGCTGGACTCGACGTCGAGATCCGACGTCGGCTCGTCGGCAATCACCAGCCGCGGGCGGTTGATCAGCGCGCGGGCGATCAGCGCCCGCCGCAGTTCGCCGCCGGACAGTTCGCCCGGGTACGAGTCGGCCGTCGCGCCGATGCCGAAGCGCTCCAGCAGCAGACGAGCCGCGCCTTCGCCGTCGCCGCCGCGCGGATAGAGGCAGAACGGCAGCATCACGTTCTCCAGCACGGTCAGATTGGGCAGCGCCGCCGCGCCCTGGGGGATAAAGCCGATGCGGTCGCAACGCAGCCGCGACAGTTCCGCGTCGCTTTTGCCGGCCAGCTCGACGCCGTCCAGTTCGACCGAGCCGGACGTGGGCGCCAGCATCCCCGCCGCCAAGTTCAGCAGCGTCGACTTGCCGCTGCCGGAACGGCCGATGACATTGACGAAATCCCCGCTCTCGACGGTCAGCGACACATGGTCCACGGCGAAGAACGAACGGCCGCCGCGCGAATACTCTTTGCACAGATCTTTCAGATTCAAAACGGCGGCCATCTCAGTTCCCCCTCAGCGCGTCGTAAATGTCGGCGCGGCTGGCCCGGCGCGCCGAAAACAGCGCGCTCATCACGCCCGTAAGGACGGAAACCGCCACGGACGCGACGCCCAGCAGGACCAGCGCCGTCCAGGACGGCAGAAGGAACGGCAGTTTCAGCGCGTCCGCCACCATCGGGCTGACGACGGCCACGGCCGCCGCGCCAAGGCACGTGCCCAGCGCCGCGCCGTAAAAACTGACCAGCAGCGCTTCGGTCAGCGCCAGAGCAAGGATTTTGCCGCGGCTGGCGCCGACGGCGCGCAGCACGCCGATCTCGCCTTTGCGCTCGTTCATGGTCACGGCGAACAGCAGCGCGATGACGATCACCGCCAGCAGCCAGGCCAGACCGATGCCGCCGCGGATCATCCACGAGACCAGCGCCAGCGAGGAGGCGATGCTGTTGACGAACTTCTTGCTGAACAGCGCGAAAATATCGTCGTCGCCGAAGCGGCGGTTGATCTCCTGCGCCACCTTCACCGAATCGTAGCCCGGCTTCAGCTTGACCATCACCGTCGAGACGCGGCTGCCGTCGCTGGCGAGCGGATGTTTGAAGATGTTTTCCGCCGCCTTGGCCAGGTCGGTCACCGTCTTGCGCGTCACGAAAACCGTGGAGTCGAAGCCCATGCCCGTCTGTTCCAGCCTCCCGGCGATGGGCAGATCGACGCCGAAGAAGTGCAGCCGCTCGCCCGCTTCGCCGTTGACGCGGTAGCCGACGATCAGCTCGCCGTCTTCGAGGCCGCGCCCCAGCGTCGCTTCCAGCCACGGGCGCACGATGAAATCGCTCTCGTAATCGACGCCGACGATCTGCAGCGGATAGGAACAGCAGGAGGCGCGCAGCGTCGCCAGAAAAGTCTGCGGCGACATGCGGTCGATCCCCTCCACGTCCCGCAGGCGCTCGAGGATGTCCCTGGGCAGGTAGAACATCGACGGCTTGCCCGAGAGGATGATGCTGTCGATGTGGGGATCGTACCCCGCCGGCACGACGATGATGTCGGCGCCGAGGCGGTCGGCGGTGCTGCGCGCGCCGCCGGACAGGCTGACCGACAGGACCGTGCCCGCATAGAGGAAGAACGAGAACAGCAGCACCGTCACCACAAGGCAGAAACTCCGCCAGGGGCGGCGGCGGATGTTTTTGCGCGCGACGGCCGCCGTGCTCAGGGAAGCGCCCGGCATCTCAGCGCGATCCCTTGACGAAAGCCCAAACCAACGAAAACGCGTTCACCGCGACGATGGCGGCGGCGATTTTCCGCACAAGCGGCATCGTCACGGCGCGGCAGGCGTGCGTCGGGTCGCCGCACAGGCCGCAGACCCATCCGGCGCCGCGCAGCGGAATCACGCCGGCAGGGACGAGCAGGCAAGCGACCGCCGCCGCAATGGCGACAAGCGAAGCCAGAACCGCAAGCCAGCCGCGGCCGCGGCGCAGCAGCGCAATCAGCGCGAAAAACAGAATGACCGCGCCCATGCCGACAACAAACAGTCCGGAATAATAACACTTCATGGGTCCGCCGTGAGGCGCCATCTGCGAACAGACGGGCGCCAGCCAGAACGGCGTCAGAGTCAGAACCAGTCCCAACAGGGCGTTCAGTGCGCTCAACAACATTCTCATATAATATCACCTAGCCTTATTCAACGCTTCGTGCACGGCAATCTGCATGGCCTTGTACGTGACGGACGCGCCGGAAATGCTGTCCATCTTGTCGACATCCTGCGTTTCGATCAGCATGTCGGGATACTTTTTCATCTCGCGCACGGCGCGCTGCGCCTGGCGAAAATCCTCGGCCGAGCCGTCCTTGCCGTGATTTTCGTCCTTGATGTTGCCCATGGCGTCGCGGGCTTCGAGAACGCAGGCCACGATCCGGTTGTCCTTGAGCGTCAGGATCACTTTGGTGTTTTCGCCGTCGTCGGCCTGGTACTCGCCCTCGTAGACGCCGTCGCGGTACGTGACGCCGAAGATCTTGTCCTTCATGGCGAAAACGCCGCCGCCGATCACGGCGAGGACGGCCGCCAAAATCAGTGCTTTCTTCACGATGCGCTCTCCTTTACGCTCTCAGCACGCCGCTGAAATTGGCGCGCTGGTCGATGTCCTGAACGATCTTGCCGTACTCCAGCACGATCTTGCGCTGCGCCACGTCGCCGACTTCCGGGTCGTGGGTGACGACGACCAGCGTGACGCCCTCGTCGTGCAGACGGTGGAAAATGTCCACGACGATACGCTCATTCTCCTCGTCGAGGTTGCCCGTCGGCTCGTCGCCGAGCAGGATGCGCGGCGAGTTGATCAGCGCGCGGGCGATGCAGACGCGCTGCTGCTCGCCGCCGGAAAGCTGCGTGGGCAGATGATGGGCGCGCTGTCCCAGACCGACTTTCTCCAGCGCCTCCATGGCCTCTTTCTCGTCGGGCATGCTGTGATAGTACTGGGCGACCATGACGTTTTCGAGCGCGGAAAGGTAGCTGATCAGGTGGAACTGCTGGAAGATCAGGCCGATCTTGTCGCGGCGGATCTTCGTCAGGTTCGCCGCGGTCTCGCGGCTGATGTCCGCGCCGTCGAGGACGACGCTGCCCTCCGAGGGCGTGTCCATGCAGCCGATGATGTTCAGCATCGTCGTCTTGCCGGAGCCGGAAGGGCCCATGATGGACAGCCATTCGCCCTCGTTCACCGTCAGGTTGATGTGCGACAGGGCGTGCAGGTCGCCGTAGATCTTGGAAACATCTTTCAATTCGAGAATCTTAGCCAATTTTATTCCCCCCTGAGCACGATCGCAGGATGAATGTCCATTACCCGGCGCACCGGCAGGATCGAAGCGAGCACGGTGATCGCGATGAAGACCGCGATGGTAACGGGAATGAGGGGCCACTGGAAGTTGATGGCCCGGCCGAAGACGTTGAGGCTGACGCGCTGCGCGAACTCGAAGCCGAGGAACACGCCGACGACGCTGCCGATAAATCCCAGCAGCACGCCTTCGCCGAGCAGCTCGCCCATGACGAGGCTGTTTTCGGCGCCAAGCGCTTTTTTCAGGGCGATCTCGCGGCGCCGTTCGGCGACCATGGCCATCATCGTGGTGGAGACCGAGATCATCGTGATGATCAGCACCACCGCCGTGACCAGCAGCACCAGCGCCTGCAGCTTGCCCAGCACGATATCCTGCGACTGTGTGAGACGGCGCACGGCGCGCGGCTGGATGCCCGGCATCTTCGCTTCAAGGTCGGCCGTCAGCGCTTCCATCTGCTCCGAATCGGCCACGACGCTGCATTCCACCACGTCGCCGCGGAAACTGTCGCCGATCAGACCGTCGAGCATGTCCACGTCGGCGAAGATGAAGCCTTCCTCCGCGCCGCCGGTGGTGACGATGCCGCAGACGGTCAACCTCTTGGCGAAATTCTGTTCGCCCTCGTCGCGGCCGCGGTTCTCTTCCGCCGACAGGTTCTGCCCCGAGGCTTCGGCGCGGCGCCCATACTTGACGCCCAGCACCGTGAACGTGTCGCCGATGGACAAATTCAGCGTCTCGGCGATCTCCTTGCCGACCATCACCCGGCCGGGCGCGGCGGCGCTGCCCCAGTCGCCTTCCACGTACCAGAAGGGACTGTTCTTCTTCGCCTGCGGCAGGTCGGTGCCGGCGATGATGTAGGGCTGCTCGTTGATCTTCACCGTCTGGTAACGGTACGGCGCCATGCCGACGATGCGTTCGGGACCGATGAGGGCGCGCACCCGTTCGAGGTCTTCGCGGCTGATGCGGGCGTCGCCCTTGGGCAACAGCAGCAGATTGGCGCCGTAGGAGCGGAATTCGCGTCCCAGCTGGCGCGGGATATCGTAATAGATCGTCACCAGGCCCGAGAGGATGGTGGCGCCGATGGCGACGGCCAGCACGGCGATGACCAGCCGCGAGGCGCGCCGGATCAGCGAACTGGTCACCATCCTGAAGTACATTTTCCGTCTTTTATTTGCCATGGAGGACCTCCGTCGGTTTCAGATTCAGCAGGTAGCGGATCGCGGGGATCGAGCCGAACAGCGTCACGAAGAACAGGATCACGGCCACGATCACGATCACCATCTGGGCGATCTCGATGTAGGAGCCGAAGACCGTCCGGCCGATGATCTGCGCGAAGCCGATGCCGAGAAAATATCCCAGCGCGCCGCCGAACAGGCTGGTCATCATCACTTCGACCAGCACCAACAGCACGATCTGATAGTTGTGGGCCCCCAGAGCCTTGAGCAGCCCCAGTTCCTGGCTGCGCTCGATCACGCTGGCCGTGATCAGGTTGGAGATCGCCAGCGCCGAGCCGATGGAGCTGAGGATCGTGATCAGGATCATCAGCAGCGTCGTCTTGTTGAGGATCGTCCCCTCAGACTCCGCCACCTGGCGGACGGGCTTGGCCACGCCGTCGCGCACCACCTCCTGGATCTGATGGCAGATGGCGCTGACGTAAGCCGTGCAGTACCACGTCTCGTACTCGTCGGGCGAGAGGCTGCGCGGATCCTGGGCGGCCTTGCGCGCCAGATCGTTGTCGGGCGTGGTCAGCGCCGAAACTTCGAGGCGCGAGACTTTGCCGGGCAGGTCCATGAGCTCCTGCACCATTTTCAGCGTGCCGACGATCTGGCCGTCGGCCGCGCCGCCGTCGTTGAAGATGCCCTTGACGGTCACTTTCTTCGCCGCGCCGTTATGCGTCAGCGTCAGTTCGCTGCCGACGCCGATTTGAAGCCGTTCGGCCAGAGGGCCGCCGACCATGACGAAATCGTCGTCGTCCTCGCCGAGCCAATCGCCCTTCATGTCGATCTGCCACCAGTTGCGCAGCGGGCGCAGGCCGGTGTCGATCTCCTCGCCGGTGTTCAGCACGGCATGCTTCTGCATCCAGGTCCCCAGCAGCGGAACTTCCTCGCCGCCATCGATCTGCGCGCGGCCGTCGAGCATCGGCGCGAAGTCGATGATGTTGAAGCCCCAGAAGATCGTCTTGAGCTTGAGCACGTCCTCTTCGTACAGGAACTTGTCGGTGACGCCCAGCCCCTCGCTGAGGCCGTAGAGATCGTTCATCAGCGCCGCTTCCTTGTGGCGCACGGTGATGTTGGCGCCGTAGACTTTCAGCTCGCGGTTGACCTTGTCGCCGACGCCCAGCATGACGTTCATCATGGCCGTGGACAGCGACACGCCGAGGATAACGGTGAAAGCGATCATCAGCATCTTGCTCTTCTGGCGGACGAGCGTCCGCCAAATCATTCTCCAGAACATGTCCGCTCTCGCCTCCTACCTGAAGCGCCGTTCGTGGCGCTCGAGTTCCCTGACATCGACGTAGATCCGGCCTTCGATCACTTCATATGGAAAGGGGATCGGATTGCAGCCGCCCTTGAAGCCGATCGTGTTCTTGTTCATGACCACGTCGCAGCGGCGGCAGACCACGTCGTCGCCGCGCTCGAAATATCCGGCGATACCGCAGATCTCGCAGGCGTCCAGACCGACGCCGTAAGCCGTGCCGACGGGCTTTTTCACGACGAGAAAGCGCACGTCGTAGCCGTTCGGCGTAACGTAGGAAAATTTGTGCAGATGCCCGTCGGACACCTTTTCCAGGTCGATGGCAATGATGCCGTCGCTGATGTCATACGCTTCCGGCTGCACTTCCGCCGGAGGCTTGGTGTCGTAATAATGGAGCACCGTCACCGTCAGAACGGCCGCCAGCGACCAGCTGAACAGACTCCACGACCAGCGACGGCAGTTGCGCAGACGGGCCTTCTCCTTGCGCAGCAGAGCGCGGTTGGCGAACTCCCCTTCGGGGCGCCGGTGCGTGGCGATCACCCACAGCAGCATGACCAGCCCCAGCAACAGCTGCGCGAAGAGGAAATAATTTTCGTATTCGTCGCCCAGGACCATGATCTCGAACACGAGGTCGCTGAGCGGGATCATCTTCAGTCTCTGCAGCGAAGCGACGGCGTTGAAACCGTACTCGACGAAGAAAAAGAGCACGGACGCGCCGAGGAATACCATGCTGCCGCGCTCGCCCAAAGCGCGGTGGACCTTGAACGAACTTAGGGCCAGCAGCAGGCACAGCACGAGACCGAGGGCAAAGCCGATCGCCCGCAGCAGCGCCTTGGTGCTGAGGCCGCTTTCGCCGAAATAGACGAACTCCTGAGTGAATTGAATCACGGACGGCGCCAGATACATAAAGGCGACGCCCATCAGCGCCGCCAGCAGGACGGCGCCCAGCGTCCGCCAGGCGCCTTCGACGCGGCGCGGCAGCGACGAAAGCAGCGCCCACAGAAGAGCGGCTGCCGCGACAACCGCGATGGCGACGACGACCCAGCGGTTGAACCGCGTCAGGGGCAGATTCATGCCCTTGGGATCGTACATGCGCACTCCAAAGACCACAAAGCCGAGAAGGATCCCCGCCGCCATTCCGCCCCAGGCGATCAGACGGTCGATTTTCTCTCTGCTCCGCATCACGAAGCTGAGGATCAGGCCGGTCAAAAACGATAGAGAGGCAAGATGATCCGTGACCGCAACAAGATATTTTAAAATGGGACTGACCCCCGATCTCAATAAACAACCAAAGCGGGGCACCGTTCCGCCCCTTCAGCAGCCCGGCCCCCGCGCATTATTCGACTTCTTTTTTCGCTTACGACTCTGATTTACTGATTCTGAAGCTGTTCAGCGGTGTACTTCCACTTGAAATCGCAGGTGTAGGTCTTGAAGTAATCCTTGGCGTTCTCCTTGGCGGGTACGCCGGTCTCGGGATCGATGTGAAGGAGATAATCCGTGGGAGGCTCGATGGTGAAGCGCAGCGTGTAGGTGCCGACCTTCAGGCCCTTCTTGATGTTGGCGCCGTAGTGGGGGCCGTCATCGGCGTTCATGGGCATGAAAGAACCGTACATGACGATCTTGTTGTTCTTGTCGAGGATCTCGTACTTGACGGTCAGGTACGCGGGCCAGATGTTGTCGCCGGCGCCGAAGCCGTACTGCACGGCGTATTCGGGCTGCAGGTGGATGTCGGCCTCGAGGTGCATGTCGGACTCTTCCTTGGAAGGATTCTTGCCGGCGGGATACATATCGACGGCCTGGAAGTACACGGCGGCAACGTTGTAGGGGCCGACCTGCTTTTCTTCGCCGATGGAGATCTCGGCAAAGCCGCTCTCACCGGGTTTCTCCACCGCGGGGGCGGCCATGGCGGACGCCGCCAGAGCCATCACGGCAAGACCGGCCAGCATTGCGACGAAAGACTTTTTCATAAAAACTTCCTCCTTTAAAGATATTGTTCTATAAAAGTTCCGCGCTGCGCGGAATCTTTCCGAAAACGAAAACTACTTCGCTTCCCCGTTCTTCTTTTTGCTGAACAGGTGGGGCAGCGTCACCCACAGCGAGGCGATCAGCAGCATGACCTGCGGGATCAGGGTCTCGGCGCGGTCGTAAATGCTGAGGATCTCGATCGAGAACCCCTTCATCGCGGGGATCACCGTGCGTCCCGTGATCACGTCGGCCTCCGTCAGTTCCACTACGCCCTTGCCCATGAAGGAGATGCACATCAAAAACAGCAGGACGCTCGTGAACAGGAAGAACGGCTTGAGCGGCAGCTTGACGCTGAAGTAACGGAACGCCACCCAGACGACGACCAGCACCGCCGTGCCGGCGAGAATGCCGTAGACGATGTGCGGGACGCTGTTCATGCCGCCCGTGAAGGCCGCCTTGTAGAACAGGATCAGCTCGGCGCCTTCGCGCATCACGGCGATGAACGCCGCGAAAATCAGCGTCCACTGGCTCTTGCTGTCGATCGACTGCTGCACCTTGCCGCCGATATAATTCTCCCAGCGCTCCGTGTCGGCTTTGGACAGCATCCAGTTGCTGACGTAGAACAACACGGCTACCGCCAGGAACATCGTCCAGCCTTCGAGCAGCTCGCGCGCCACGCCGCTGGCGTCGCCCATCATGTACTCCAGGAACCAGGCCAGCGCCGCGCTGGCGAGAATGGCGGCGAAGCAGCCGAGGTACACGCTCCTGATCATCGGCTTGTTGCCCGTCTTGATCAGATAGGCGACGATGGCGACGATGACCAGGATCGCCTCGAGCCCTTCGCGGACCAAAAGCCCGAACGCCGTCAGGAACGTCAGCCAGTCTCTGCTGACCGGCGCCCTCTTGGGGGCCGCGCTTTGGGCCGGCTGCGCGCCCTGATCGGCGGGAGCGACCGCAGGCGTTTCCGGCGCCGCCTGTTTGTCCGCTGCGACGGCCTCAGCGCCGTACGGCCCCGGTTTGCCCGCCGAGCCGTAGACGGCTTCGCCGAGACTGTCCGGATCGGTGTCGCTGATGTCGCCGTCCAGGACCATGGCGTCCTTGTAGACCTTCACTTTCAGGTCTTCGATCTCGTTGACGAGCGTCGCTTTGTCCATCGAATCGTTGTTGCCGAGCAGCACGTGCTTGATGGCCGAGAACTTGCCCTCGATGTGGTTGACGCGGGCCGAGGAGATGGCGACCATGACGTTCTTCTCGAAGCCCTGGATCTCGTAATAGCCGAAATAGGCGTCGTTCATGTTCTTGTGAGCGGCCTTGTACTCGCCCTTCTCGACGTTCTCGCGGGCGCGCGAGAACTCGATCGCCATGTCCGCCGCCACCGCTTTCCACGTGTCGTATTTCTTCTTCTTGGCCGCGGAAGCGTCCTGCGCCGAGAAGAGAAGGAAGAGAACAGCGACTGCGAGCAGCCCCAAGGACCACCCGCGCCACACCTTGTTCTTTGTCTGCATCGTGCCGTCTCCTTAGAATTTAAATTTCCAGCCTTCGGCCCTTGCCGAGGACGCAACTCCCCGCGCGGAGAAAAAACTCCGCCCGCCGACTCTGCTCATCAAGATCCGCTGCGTTTCCGCCAAAGATCTTGCCCGTGAAAAATATGCGCTGCGGACTGGACTCCCTGTAAGTCTCGGACCGTGTGTTTCCCGACTTTTCTTAGTTATTGCTAACTAATACGCCGTTAGTTTAACATCTCTAACCATCCTGTCAAGCGTTTTTTCAAAAAAATCCGTTTTTTTCAATTGCCATGTCCGATACGGCGGCATTCGCGAGGAGAGAACTTGAAACGTTTCCGAAATTCTGTTGAGAAGTCCAAGGCACCGGGAGAC
>ENA-ORTP01001652-ORTP01001652.1-human-gut-metagenome-genome-assembly--contig:-NODE-1652-length-21535-cov-2.888361_pt1 | contig 21535 bp, 19 predicted proteins | sample MGYA00241913_ERZ509190 | MGnify/ENA primary metagenome ERZ509190 (study PRJEB26280, sample SAMEA2338839) | human gut metagenome | biome: human gut; feature: human-associated habitat; material: faeces...
CACTTTCTTTTCCGAACATGAGATAGCAGTCCGGTTCGTAGTCTACTTCTGAATAGACTTTATACGCCTTAGTAGTGGCAAAATACATTTTTCCCAGGGCATCCGGATTCTTCTCCAGAAAATCCTGGTAATCGCTGTATACATGTACATCCAATTTATCCCAGTAATCCAGCCCGGCTCTTTTTAAGGCTTTTTCATTTAACTTAAAACCCAGAGGCTCGATCAGGTGGAGTCTGGTATTGGTGGCCACGCAGGTACGGCCGATATTTCCGGTATTAGAGGGCATTTCCGGTTCTAAAAGTACAACATTCATCATATTTTTATTCTGCCTTTCCATCATGGCGCTTTACAAAACGCTCAATACGGCTTAACGCCTCTTTCAGGCTCTTTAAGGAGTAGGCATAGGAAATACGTACAAAGCCTTCTCCGCAGGCGCCAAAGGCCGTTCCGGGAACTACAGCTACTTTCTCTTCCATCAGAAGTTTAGTAGCAAATTCCTCTGAAGTCATGCCAAAACGGCTGATATTAGGAAATGTATAAAATGCGCCTAATGGCTCAAAACAGTCGATGCCCATTTCACGGAATGCATTTAATAAAAATCTGCGTCGCTGGTCATAGGACTCACGCATCATTTCTACATCCGAATCACCATTTTTCAGTGCAGAAACTGCTGCATACTGGCTGGTGGTAGGTGCACACATGATAGCGTACTGATGGATCTTTAACATCTGCTTTAAGATTAAGCTTGGTGCTGCCGCATAACCAAGACGCCATCCGGTCATAGCATAAGACTTGGAAAAACCATTGATCAGGACAGTACGTTCTTTCATGCCTGGAAATGCTGCAATAGTAGCGTGTTTTCTCTGGTAAGTCAATTCAGAATAGATCTCGTCTGTTACTACAAACAGGTCTTTTTCAATGACGATCTTTGCGATCTCTTCCAGCTCATGTTTTTCCATAATAGCGCCGGTTGGGTTATTAGGGAATGGAAGGACCAGGATCTTGGTCTTGTCTGTGATCTTTTCCAGCAGCTTCTCAGGAGTCAGCTTAAACTGGTCTTTTTCCTCCAGTTCAATGATCACCGGAACACCGTCTGCCAGAGTAACGCATGGCAGATAGGAAACATAGCTTGGCTGTGGGATCAGTACTTCATCTCCCGGATTTAACATGGCACGCATGGCAACATCGATAGCTTCACTTCCACCTACTGTTACCATAACTTCTGTATCCGGGTCATAAGTTACTTCAAAACGGCGCTTTAAGTAATTGCATATTTCATCCTTTAACTGCTTTAAACCTGCATTGGAAGTATAGAAAGTACGGCCTTTTTCAAGGGAGTAGATACCTTCTTCCCTGATATGCCAGGGAGTATCAAAGTCCGGCTCGCCTACACCTAAGGAAATAGCGCCTTCCATTTCATTTACAATATCAAAAAATTTACGGATCCCGGAGGGCGGGATACTTACGATTTTGTCAGATAAGGGGTTTCTCATGGTGTGATCAGCATCCTTTCATCCTGGACCGGCTCGCTGATAATGGTGCCGTGATCCTTATATTTTTTCAGTACAAAGTGTGTAGCTGTGCTTAAGACTGCTTCCATGGGAGCCAGCTTGTCGGAAACGAACTGCGCCACCTGACGCATGGTCTTTCCTTCGATAAATACGGTAAAGTCAAAGGAACCGCTCATCAGATATACTGCGTTTACCTCGCTGTACTGGTAAATGCGCTCCGCGATCTTGTCAAAGCCCATGCCGCGCTGGGGCGTTACCTTTACCTCAATAAGGGCAACTACCTTTTCCTCACTGGTATTGTCCCAGTTGATCAGGGTATGATAACCGCAGATAATGTGCTCTTTTTCCATGTCTGCGATCTCATTTGCCACTGCAATCTCACTTTCGCCCAGCAAAACTGCCAGATCCTTTATATCGATCCTGCTGTTTTTTTCAATCACTGCAAGAATTTTTTCTCTCATAACCATCCTCCATTCTGCTCATAAATCCCCTGAGGGCATCAATTACAGTCCCAGCTTTAAAAGCTCATCCGGCTGGGGCCGTTCCAGATATCCGGCCGCTTCCTCGCCGTGTCGGAGCTTTCTGGCAATGCCTTTTTCCGCCCATCCGATCACGGCTGCCGGAATTCCGGCCTGTTTTAATTCCCGCACCAGCCGGCTGCCGCTGTCTGCTGCAAGCAGCACGCAGTTTTCGCTGTAAAGCCGGTAGGGATTTAACTCAAACAGCTCACAGACCTCGATCACCGCCTGGCGGATGGGAAAAAGGCGAAGATCCACATCCATTCCCGTGCAGTAGATGCCGGAAAAATTCCAGAGTGCTGCCAGTACGCCGCCTTCTCCTGCAAACTCCCAGGCTGTAACCGGGCTGTTTTTTTCCGCCGTCACCTGATCCAGCCAGCTTTTTACCGAATATTCCTCTTCTTTTAGTTCTCTTAAAAATGAGGGGGCAAATCGCCTGGAAAGTATTTCCTTTTTTGCTTCCAGGATGCGTCTGGCGCCTGCCAGACCGACAGAACCTGCAAAAACCAGCTCCTGTCCCGGATTTATATAGCCGTCCCGCTTTTCAAATCCGCCCGGGCCCTGTCCTGCTGTTCTCATGGAGCCACCTCCCCTGATGGGGCCGGGACTCCGGGACCGCCTCCCGGAACTGCCGCGCTGCCTCCGGCCTCTGGCGATGCTCCCGGGCCACCGGGTGCTGCTCCCTGACTGCTGCCGGCACCTGCCGGTGCTCCCGGGCCGCCGGGTGCTGCTCCATTGCCGTTTCCGGCACCTTCTGATGCTCCCGGGCCGCCTCCTGATGAAGCTCCCGGACCGGCTCCGCTGCCGCTTTCTCCCGGACCGCCGCCTGATGAGACTCCGGGGCCTCCTTCTGAAACCGTTCCGCTGCCGCCCGGCACTCCGGGGCCTGCTCCTGGCGCATTTTCTGCACCCGGTGATTCAGGAGAAGGATTCTCCCCTGCTCCAATATTCTGTCCTCCTGCAGGATCTGTCTGCACAGGCGCATTGACCGGCGCTTCCGGACCTACACGGTAGATCGCTTTTGAAGCATTATAGGTGTCTTTATTGAGCAGCGTGCGCTCCGTCTCCACACCGTCTACTGTGACCACCTTCCACAGCCGGGATCTCAGTCCGGTATGGGAGGACTGTACCCGTACCTTTGCTCCGGGAGCCAGGGTGTTATCAACGATCAGCTGGGGTTCACCGGGGCTGGTAGTGCCTATGGTTTCTGAAATATACTCTACCTTGCGTCCCTCCGGCCGTGTTTCCTTTCCATAGAGGGTAAAGGTCAGCTTTTTCCCGGAAGTGTATGCCTCTACATAGATGGGGGTACTGTAATTATTTTTAATTTTAATATCCTTATAGGTTCCCGCGATCGCTGCATCCATGGACGGCTCCACATAGGTAACGATCATGGAATGGTTCTGTCTCTGGACAATTTCCACCTCTGCTTCCAGAGACGCACCGTACAGCGTGGTTGCGATCTGGCAGACACCTCCGCCGATGCTGTCTACCACCTTTCCGTTTTCATAGGCAGCTGCGGTCTTGTATCCATTGGCAGTTGTAAAGGGCTGCAGGCATTCATAGCCGGAAAGCACTTCCCCCGGCATCAGTACCCGGCCGTTGATCTTGGCCGCTCCCACGGAAAGATTGGTAGAGCGGGCCGCTCCGCTGCTGGAAAAATCGGTCGTACAGGTCCCCAGCACATCCTGTATGGAAGCCAGCTCCTCCGATGTGATCTCAGGCTCCTGCTCTGTGATCACAGCGTCTGCCCGAACCGTGCCCTCCTGCTGCCCGGACAAAGCCTCATTCAGGGCCTGAACCGTGGATTCTGTATCAACCGCCCGGCCGGAAACTGCCTCTGTGATCACAAAGGCTCCGTTTTCCCGGCGTATGGAGGCATTCTGAGGCTGTGTCAGGAGCTCCTGGCTGTGGGTATCCACGAAGGCGGTTACCTTCTCAGGATCTACCGCTGTTTCAACTGCAAGATCCACTGGAGCCTGGGCCAGATCTTTCTTTACCATATACTGGCGGATCAGGCTGCCTCCGGCATATTCCTTAAGCGTTTCCTCAATCTGGCTCTCATTGCTCCAGTAAAGGCCAAGCTCCTTTGCCGTCGTCTCCTGCTCCTGTCCGTCCAGAGTCAGGATAACCGGACGGTCTCCCAGCTCCTCCTCATAGGTCTCTATTACATCACGGGCCTCCCCACAGGTTTTTCCTGCCAGATCCTGCCCCTGCACACGAATCCCCTCGGGAAGTACAGGAGCCGCCATGGCTGTACCAGGGAAGGCCCACACTGCCCCGGCTGCCGCCATGGCAGTCAGGGCTGTTTTCCACATTTTATTTTTCATTCTCACATATCCTTTTCATTCCGGAAGCCATTTTCCGGCATTTTGGCCCGCCTTACGGATGCTTTAGTACATCAGTGCGCTTAAAGCCATGGGTACGATCATAGCCAGTACCAGGATCACAACAATAATGGTTGAAATGATCTTCTTTGTCTTATGGTCTCTCATGTTCAGCATTTTTTCACCTCTTTTAAGTCTGCGGTTCCTTCCTCTGTCTGAAACCGCCCGCAAAACCGTTATGTCGGAAAGACAAAAAACATTACATAAGTCTTCCCCGCTGCAGAATGATCTGATCGATCAGCCGGGATGCCTCGCTTCTGCTTAAGGCGTCCATCTGCAGAGTTACGTCTATTCTATGACATTTTATCAAATCCTGCAAGTATTCTTTTTGCCTTTTTGTGGCAGGCTGTTCCCGTTTTGCCCTGTGGATCAGCGGGCGGGGAACAAACAGTTCCTCCCGCTCCTTTCCATAAAGAGTTTTGAGTTTTTCATAAAGCCGGTGGGCTGATCGGGCATCTGCCTCTGCCCGGTGGGCGGCGGACTGGGGGATCTGAAACCAGGCGCAGGCAGCTGATAAGTTCTTTTTCTCATCCGGCGGCATCAGATGGCGGCACAGCATCAGAGTATCAACCGCTTCAAACTCACATTCCAGATGGCTGTTTACGGCCGCCTGCTTTAAAAAACGGTAATCAAAGAGGATATTGTGACCCAAAAGAGGAAGTCCCCCGCAAAAAGCCAGAAATTCTCCGATCACGTTCTCCATAAGAGGCGCCGTCCGTACCATTTCGTCCGTAATCCCCGTAAGCTGTGTAATTTTTTCTGAAATGGGCCTTCCCGGGTTAATCAGTGTCACAAAACGCTCCCGTATCGTTCCATCGATTACCTTTAAAGCAGCTGTCTCTGTGATTTTTTCTGTCTTTGACTCCAGACCGGTCGTTTCCAGATCAAGGGCAATATAAGAAGTCATCATCATGCCTTGCCTCCTTTAAAGACAACCGGCTCCTCACAGGAGGGACAGTATTCCTTTAAAAAGCATTCCCCGCATTTTGGTTTTCTGGCCGTACAGATGGTCCTTCCCAAGGTAATAATATGGATATTCCACAAAATCCAGTGATCCTTTGGCAGCACCTTCATCAGGTCAACCTCCACCTTTTCCGGCTCCTCCTCCAAGGTCAGGCCCAGTTTTCGGGAAATCCGCTTTACATGCGTATCCACCACAATACTTGGCACATGGTAAATATTTCCCCGGATCACGTTGGCGGTCTTTCTCCCCACGCCCGCCAGAGAGGTCAGATCCTCTAACGATTCCGGTACCTCCCCCGAAAACCGCTCGATCAGGTCTTTTGCGCAGAGAATGATATTCTTTGCCTTATTATGGTAAAAGCCAATGGAATGGATATCCTGCTCCATCTCCTTTACATCCGCCGCGGCAAAGGCTTCCAGGGAAGGATATTTCTGAAACAGATCAGCTGTTACGATATTTACCCTGGCATCGGTGCACTGGGCGCTTAAAATCACGGCGATCAGCAACTGCCACGGGGTTTCATGGTTCAGATAGCAGATCAGCTCTGTGCCGTATTCCCGGTCCAGCGCTTCCAGTATATGGTTGATCCGCTGGCTGCGGGCAGTTTTTGTCTCCCTTTTTATCTTTGGCATATAAAACGCTCCTCATTCCTTATATTTCAGTCCATTTCAGTATACGGCATAGGATGCCTGTTTTTCAAGGACATTTTCCCCAACAAAATACGCCCCGAAAGAGAGAACTCTCCTCCGCAGGGCGTATTTCAAATATCTTAAATTGTCTGGGAAAGAAGATATTCTCCCACATGGTACATCAGCCTGAGGGCCTCCGGCAAAAGACATTCCGGAAAATATCTTCCATAATTATTGACCTCAAAGCTGAAATATCCCTCATATCCGATTTCTCTCAGAGTCTGTACCGCCTCTTTCCAGTCAACCGTTCCCATCAGAGGCAGAACGTGCATCAGATCCGGGTCTGTGGCGCTGTGGGTGTCCGATACATGGGTCGCGTACAGGTAGCTGCCGATCAGCCTTAATGCATCCCTCTGATTCTGCTGCATGATATCCCCATGTTCAAAATCCCAGCAGATTCCAAACCGGCTGTCCCCCACACGCTTTGCCAGGTTTACCAGTTCCTCCGGATAAGCGCCGAATTTCCTCTTTGGTGCAATGGTGATGTCACACATATTTTCAACTGCAAAAGACATATCAAACCGGGCTGTTTTTTCTAAAAGTCTCTGGAAATATTCCGCGTTTTTCTCCTCTGATACCGCCATGGGACGGGGAGAATCATAAACCGTATCCGGATGGGTCACACAGAGTCTGGACCCCAGGATATAGCAGCATTCAATGGAACGCAACGTCAGTTCTTCATGGCGCATCCGTTCCTCCGGTGTAAGAGCCGGAGAAAGGAAATTATAGGTATAAGCATGGCTCTGGCCAAACCGCATCCCAAGGCACTCTTTTTCCTCTGCCACCCGGTCGATCCATTGTTTCCATTCGTCCGTAAGGAACGGAGAACCGGGAAGAGCCCAGTCATAAAAGCTGATATCCAAAGTGTCAAAGCCTGCTTCCTTTGCATAGCGCATCATGCGGTCCATATGGAAAAACGGTCCCTCGGGACGGTCAAATACAATATTGCTGGAAGTTGATAATTTCATGAAAATACCCTTTCTAGGAACAAATCGATATAGGTGTCAAAATCAAAGCGGTACGCTGCCCGCAGATCGGACTTCCACTGAGCCGCATATCCTTTTACGCCAAACAGCGTCTGACCGCACATCAGGCCGTCCTGATCGGATACAGCTGCCTTTCCATGGATATAGTCTGCAATCCCCGGACGCAGGGCCGCCGCTACCGCCATGGCGTCTACGAAAAGGCTGTAGGGCTCAAGTCCTCTTTTCAGGTTAAAGACCACGGCCCGCTCAAAAAACGCAAAGGCCTTTCCGTTTTTATTTCCCTCTGCCATCAGGCGCTCTGCCAGGGAATTTTCCAGCTTCATCGTTACATCCAGTCCCAGGGCCGTAATCGGAATCCCGGATTCGATCACATATTTTGCCGCCTCCGGATCGGTCCGTACATTCCAGCTGGGCCTGGGGTTCCAGCTGCTCTTGTCCGGCGCTACGCCATAAGAGCCGTTTATGGTATAAATCCCGGCAATCTGTTCCCTGCTCTCCGGGTATTTCATCAAAAGCTCCGCCAGATTCGTCATGGGAGCGATGGATATCATATAGATTTCTCCCGGGTGCTCCTCCAGCTTTCTGTGGATCAGCTCCACGGCAGACAGCTCTGACAAACAGGAAGAGGCGGGGACAAGCCCCGTCTCCGAAAGTCCGTCACAGCCGCAGTATTTTCCATCAAATTCCAGCCTGCGCTTTAAGGGCTGACTGGCTCCGGCAGCCACCAATACCTCCGAACGGCCGCACAGTTCCAGTATTTTTAAAGCGTTCCCGGCACTCTGGGCCACCTCGCAGACACCGGAAACAGCGGTCACCGCTTCCAGCGAAAGCTCCGGAGACGCTGCCGCAAGCATCAGCGCCAGCGCATCATCCGCACTGGGGTCACAGTCAATGATTACTCGTTTCACTTACAGCTTCCTTTCCTGTCCTCTTACTCATTTCCCTTACTCAATGGGATTGGCTCTGTAATAATCCTCAAGTGCCTTCGCACAGCCGTCCTTGATAGCGTTGAAGGTTTCCTCTTTCGTTGCCGTTCCGTCACCGAAGGAAAGCATTGCATCCTTGATCACCGTATCAATGGTGCTGTTATTGGGGATAAAGGCCGGAATCACAGAGGTTCCCGACTGCATCAGCACATCATAGGGAACCTGAAGCCTGGGTTCTGCCTCCACCGCTGTCTGATAGGACTCCAGCTCCTGAGCCTTTACATTGACAGGTGTATAACCGGTTCCCTCCAGCCACATGGCCTGAGCCTCTGCCGATGCCATATACTGTACAAATTCCCATGCAGCTGCCTTCTTCGCCTCATCATCGCGATCCAGCATAAACAGGCCGGAACCGCTGGGATAAGCGCCTCCGATATCGTCTGCGGATACGGCCGGAATTGCGGCAACTCCCCAGTTAAAGCTGTCTCCCACCAGCTCACTGATGGTAGGGATGCGGGAACTGGTCATAATAACCATTGCGTGCATACCTGCTGCAAATTCCTCATTGATCGAATCCTTGGCTGCCTTATAGGCTCCGCTGTTTACAACCTTTTCCCACTCCGTTAAAAACTTGTCCAGTGTGCCGTTGGATACGCAGGAAAGCTCTGTCACATAGCCCTCATGGCCATTTTTATTATTTCCGAACTCACTGCCGGACACGCCCTGGGTCTCAATCCAGTTTTCCAGCTCATACTGATTTACACGCACATTTAAGCCGTACTCTGCATCCGTTTTTTCTGCCAGCACCGGAAGCGCCTCTGCCATCTCTGCGATCGTTGCAGGAACGGCCACACCTGCCTGATCCAGATAATCCTGGTTGTAATATAACAGCAAGGCAGACGCAGTCCACGGCATTCCGATCATCCTGCCTCCGATGGAGTATTCCTCAACCGCTCCCGGCATCAGATCCTCTTTTTTTGTCATGCCCTCTGCTGTGAGCATATCCTCTGCCCATACCGTACGCTTATAATCACGGATCAGATTTACACTTTCGCTGTACAGCTGGATCACATCCGGCATATTTTCAACGTCATCCGTAGGCATAGCCGCGGAAAGAGCATCTGTACCGGGCCAGTTCTGAAATACCGGCGTTACATGGATCTGTTTCTCTTTTCCAATGGTTTCATTGAACTGATCTACCTGCTTCTGGGTAATCTCTCCAAACACACTATCCATGGAATGCCAGAAGGTTACCTCTGTCATGCCGGAGTCTGCTCCCTTGTCCTGTGAAGCAGCCCCATTTTCTCCCTCAGAGGCGCCCTGACAGGCTGTAAGTGCCATTGTGATCATTGCTGCTGCCGCAACCGGCATAAATGCTTTCATCCTCATTGTTTCATTTCCTTCCTTTTAAATTATTCTTTTACCGCGCCGGACATCATGCCCGCCACGATCTGTTTCTGAAATACGATAAAGAGCAACACCGTAGGAACAAGGGCCACTACAACTCCGGCCATAACCGGGCCGAATACGGCAGATTCCCTGTCTTTAAGCATGGTAATTCCCACCTGTATGGTTCTCAGCTCATTTTTATTAGTCACAAGCATGGGCCACACATACTGATTCCAGACATTTACAAAGGATGACAGGAATACTGTTGTTACTACCGGACGGCTGGTAGGAAGCAGGATGCTTAAGAAAAACCGTATATTTCCGCAGCCATCAATGGCAGCCGCCTCCTTTAAGCTTTTGGAAAATCCCAAAAAATGCTGCCGGAGCATAAAGATATTTGCCGCAGACACCAGATAAACCACACAGATTCCCATATATGTGTTTACCAGCCTTAAACGGCTTACCGTAGTGAAATTCGCAACGATCAGTACATCCGGCGGGATCATCATGGTGCTGAGCGTCAAAAAGAACAGAAACTTCTTTCCCTTAAATTCCATAAAGGAAAATGCAAAGGCGGACATACAGGCCACCAGCACGCGGCTTATGCTGCAGATTACAGCCACCACAAAGGAATTTACCATATATCTCGGAAGGGTTGTCCTTGTAAATGCAGTCACATAATTGTCAAAGGTTATTTTAGGAGGCAGAAAATGAGGCGGGGAAGCCAGTACTGCTTTCTGCTCCATCAGGGAAACCGAAACTGCATAGAGAATGGGAAACAGCATGAAAAAAGCCAGTCCCAGACACAAAACCTGCATGAAAATGCCCCATTTATCACGTTTTGCCATCATGAGTAATGCACTCCTTTCTTTTCCCAAAAAAATCCTAAAAGCGTAGCTGCCAGCGTCATTATAAATGCAATGATCGCTGCCGGATTGGCATTTGTATAGTTGCCGGCTGCGGCAATCTGTTTAAAAATATAATACATGATCGTGATCGTCGCGTTTTTAGGCCCTCCGTCTGTAAGAACGCTTACAAGGCTCATCATCATCATGCTGTAGGAAAGGTCTGTGATAATAAGATAAAACATAGTTGGCGTTGTCAGCGGAAGATAAATCTGAAACAGCTGGCGCAGCGGGCCTGCGCCGTCTATGGAGGCGCTTTCAATCATATCCTTAGGTACGCTTCTCACTGCGGCCAGCATAAAGATAAAGGCATAGCCTGTGGACAGCCAGATCTGGATAATCGCAATGGCGATCATGGCGTACTTGGGGTCTGTGAGCCAGTTGATCTTAAGCCCTGTCACTCCGTTGATAAAACCCAGGGACGGAACATACAGGAGCTGGAAAATCATAGCCGTCACCGACACTGCCATTGCCATGGGCAGGGCAAATGAGGTTTCATAAAGGAAGGAGGTCTTTCTGCGCTTATTTGCCAGAAGCGCCAGAAGCATTCCCAGTATCTTTGAAATAGGAACCGTTAAAATAACATAAACCAGTGTGTTGATCACTGCCTTCACAAAGGTTTCATCCTTCAGTATATACAGATAATTCTCAAATCCTACAAAGCGCTTCAGCGTTCCCATGGAATCTACAATAAAAAAACTCTTGTAAACCGTCTGAAGAAACGGAAGAAACGTAAAAGGGATAAACAGCGCAAATGCCGGCAAAAGCCAGCAGTACGGTTCCAGTACCTTTTTTAAAGATGTTCGCTTTCCTCTCATTGTCCCTTACCTCTTTCTGATCCTTTGCATTTTGTGCTTCCATGACACTGCTGCGGTATGTTTAAGGCTTCCAGTGCTTCTATAACGCCATAGACCCATTTCTCATGGCTGACATAATCAGCCTCATCTTTTAACGCGGAAACAGCATTTCCTACGGCGGCTCCCCATCCTGCTGCCCGGAACATATCAATATCGTTTTTATTATCTCCCAGCACCATGACCTCATCCATGGGGATTCCAAGGCTCTGCGCCAGCCGTTTTACTCCCATTCCCTTTGTACATCCTCCCGGCATGACCTCTATCCCCCGGTCATCATAACGCAGGATCGACAGCTCATCCTCCTGCTTCCGGTTCCTGTTCAGCTCGCAGATCACCTCATCTGCTCTGCCCGGAGAGGCAGGATCAATGATCAGAAGCTTTTGTATCCTCCAGTTCTGCCAGTCCTCCTCACAGACCGGACGCCAGGTTTTGATCCACGAACCGTTCCCGCTATGGCTTCTGGTATACTCATTCTGGCGGTATACCACCTCATCCGATCCGTCTGTGGCAATAATCGCCATATTCAGATGATCGGCGTATTCGATGGCGGATCTTACCCGGTCTGTATTCAGATGATCACTCCAGAGAAGTCCTTCCTTCCCTCCTGCCGCAGCCCCGTTGCAGGCCACCATGGGAAGGGTAATTCCCAGATGCTCTCCTAACAGCTCCATCATGTCTAACGGACGGCCGCTTGCTAATGTAAACGGAAGCTCCAGCTTTTGGATCATACTGCCAAGACGCCTGATCCCATCCGCAACTCCGGGACCATCCGGCTCTGTTCCATCCTGTCTGCAGCCTGCCGGCAGGAGCGTTCCATCAATATCGCTTACGATCAGACTGACTTTCATATCCATCTCCCAAATATACAGCATTTTGTTTCTCTTATCCGTATTATATATAAGCGTCCCTGCTTCTGGCTTTCATTCTTGCGACACTTTTTATCATTTTTTCGACTTAGTGTGTAAATCCATCGTAAAAAAAGTGCTGTTTTTTTCTTAATAAATCAAAAACAGCACTTTTCCGTATATAAATATCATTTTTCCGTTTCTTCTATTTCCAGTTTCTGGTTACGCCTTTGTTCACTTTCTTTGCGGAACTGCTTGGGCGTCACTCCAAAATACTGCCGGATAAAATAAGAAAAATTATCATATCCCGATTCCATTGCCACTTCGCTGACAGAAAGTCCGGTCGTCTGCAGCAGCGTTTTTGCCCGTTCCATCCTTTTTTTGATCAGATATCCCCGAATAGTCATCCCGGTCCTGTTCCGAAAGATTCTGGTGGTATAATCCGGATTTAAGTGGGTCAGGCCTGCGATCTGCTCCATTGTAATATCATTTTTCAGGTTGGTGCGGATATACTCCTTTACCTTTCTCACCACCTCTGCCCCCTGGGCCCCTTCCTTCGGACGGTTTTGTCCTGTAATATATTCCGTACACTTGGACACCCACCGGCACATTCCGTCAATGGACAGGATCGCAATCTTATAGAGGCGGTATATCTCCTGGTTATCGTAAAGCTCGTGGGCCCGCATTTCCTTTTTTTCCATATAGGTAAAGAACAGCTGAAGCATATCCTGCTGAAAAATACGGAAATTCTGTTCACTTAAATGCCCCTGTCTTGCCAAAGGTACCAGAAATTTCTCCACCTCTTTTACCAGACGCTGCGGTTCTTTTGTATAAAGAAGCTCTCCCCAGGTCTCCGGAACTGCGATTTCTTTCTTTTCTCCCATGCTCTGTCTGCTTACGCAGGTTATGCGGTTCTGCTGCAGCACATCATCCTTGCTGTAGGTAAGAAGGCTGCTGTAGGTATCGGCCAGCTGTTCACAAAACACCGGCTCTCCAATGTAGCACAAAAGCTCTGCCTGGTACTCACTGCGGCAACGGTCCGCCAGGATCCGGCATCGTTCCTGAGCCGTATCAAATTCCGCCTCCTCCAGAAGAATGACCACACGGGTATAGATCACGATTACCTTGCTGCTGTCCCCATCGGTTTTTACAAACGCTCTGGCCAGATTCTGAATCGCTGCCTGACACAGATCCTCCCCCCAGACCATTTTCATCTCATCCTCATTCGCCAGAGTGATCAGCACCATCCGGTAGCGGCTGTCTTTATCCAGCTTCGCATCAACCTGGGCAGCGGCGGCCTCGATCTCTTCCGGACCGCCGGGGATCCGGTTTAAACAGAGCTTTTTCCAGAACATCTCCTGGATCATGCGCTGATTATTCTTCCAGTAACGTCCGTACCGCTTCTCTTCGGTTTCTTCCTGCTGTCTGAAGCGGCGTTCCCTGAACCGCTCTGCCGCCTGAAAAAACGCTTCCTCTGAAACCGGCTTTTTTAAATAATCGACCGCTTCAACATATAAAAGCCTGCGAAAAATTTCCTCTGAAAAGGACCTTCCGGTAAGGACAATCCCTGCATTTGGAACCGTAGAACGCAGCTCTTTCAAAAGCGCCTCGCCTCCGTCTGCAGCGATTTCCGTACAGCAGACGATAAGATCCGGTTTCTGATTTTTCGCCGTTTCTCTGGCTGTCCTTTCGCTGTAGGCCGTTGCCACGCTCTCCACGCCGCAGGCTTCCCAGTGAATCCTTTTTTTCAGTTCTCTTATATCCTCTATCTCTGAATCGATCAGTAATATCTTCATCCAGTTTCTCCGTTTTCTGCTTGTGGCGTAGTCTGTCGTTTGATGTTTTCTATTTTACTTACGATCCAGCCTCTTGTAAATCTAAATTCACAGGATATTGCCCACAATACGGAAAAACTTCAAAAAAGCGCTGCCTGTCTGAAGCAGTTCCAGACAGGCAGCGCCTTTCTAAAATATATACTTTACATATCGAACGCCATCGATTGCTTCCATCTGCTTAAGTACCATATCCCGGCTTTCTTCCTTTTTATTTCTCAGAGTAATCATTGCTTTGCGAAATTCCTTTCCCGGCTTTCCCATCTGAACCTCCTCAATCTCCAGGCCATAACCTGCGATCCTCTGTGCAATATCAGAAATTGTCACCGTACCGTCAAACTCTACATAAACACCGCAGTATACATCCTCCAGAATAAATTTATATTCCAGCTTCTTAAACCGCGCCATAATCAAATATACCGCAAGCGTAGCCAGGATTCCTGCACTGTAAAAGCCAATGCCAATCGCAATACCGATACAGGCCGAAGTCCAAAGTCCTGCTGCTGTAGTAAGACCGCGAACTCTGGTCTGACTGGAGGTAATGATACTTCCTGCTCCCAGAAAACCGATGCCGCTGATTACCTGAGCTCCCAGTCTGGCCGGATCTCCGGTCTGAAACGTCTCCTGCATATAGTGGCCTGTAGCCATCACGATCGCCGCCCCCATACATACCAGCATATAGGTTCTCATACCCGCAGGCTGATGGGCCCTTCCCCGCTCCAGTCCGATGACCCCTCCGCAGATCACTGCAAGCAGCACCCGGAATGTAATGGAAACTCCGTTCAATTCTTTCAAATACCGAACCGCATATTCCAGTATATTGATCCAATCAGCCGTTGAGATGGCGCATCACCTTCTTTTCCAAACGCTTCTGCTTCCACTGCTGCAGATGTTTCATACCGCTTCCCTGCCCGAAATACAGGGTTACAGAGGATAAAATCATTAAAATAACGGTATATACAAAACTCATGGCTCTGGCATCAATGGATGCAGACTCATCTGATGCCGCCTTGATCACAATACCCAGAGGCTGATACAGCGGATGATACAGGAATACAGACAGATCGTAATCAGAGAGCATTCCGTTAAAGTTCAAGATTGCCACAGACATCAGCGCGGGCATCATAACAGGAAGAACTACCTTCATCATAGTATAGAAGGTACTTGCACCCATACATTTGGCAGCCTCCTCCAGATCATCATCAATGCTGAAAAAGGCAGCCTTTACCATACGGTAGGAAAAGGGAAGCTTCACTACAATATAACCTGCAAGCATCAGCACCAGGGTTCCCACCAGAACCTGATTAAAGAGGATCATGTGACGTTCTCCATAGGTTGTACTTAATCCCAGAGCGATCAGGGTGGATGGCAGAAGCCATGGAATCAACATTCCCCATTCAAAGGCTTTGTCAAATTTATGCGCTGCCTTTCTTACGAATCTGGCGCAGATCACTGCCATCGCTACTGCTGTTACTGCTGCAATCAGCGAGTATACAATACTTACCAGATAGGGTTTAAATGCATCCATACTGGTAAAAAGCTTCTGATAATTCTCCAGCGTGAAGGAAGAAAGACTGATCTCTCCTGTCTTGATGGAAAGGGAATCACAGAAGGAGTATACCACTACCAGAACCATAGGGATCACATAAATCGCAAACATTCCCCATGCAGTAATGTGAGCCAGTACGTTCAGCGCCGGATTATGGATCTTCTGCTTCTTTAATTTTGCCTTTGTCTTTGACACGGATACATAATTTCCGCCCTTCTCAATCCGGCTGAACACTGCCAGCAAAAGAATCGTAGCCGCACCCAGAAGGATTGCCAAAAGTGCTGCCACATCCTTGGAAGAGGATGACTTGGAAAAGGTGATAATCATAGGGTTAATCGTCTGAAAATCCTCACCGCCCACGATCAGGGGAGCGGACATGGATCCAAGTCCTGTTAAAAAGGTCAGAATCGTAATGGCAAAAAAGGTAGGCTTTAAAACCGGAAATACGATCTTAAAGAAAATGTCCTTTCCCGACGCTCCCATGTTTTTTGCAGCCTCTACGGTGTAGTAGTCAATGCCGTGAAGGGCATTTTTCAAAAACATCATATGGTTCTGGGTACAGGAAAATGTCATTACAAAAACAACTGCTCCGTAACCGACAAACCAGTTTGGGTTCATATCAGGCCATATTTCCAAAAGCAGTCTGGTAATCAGTCCGTTGGCTCCGTATACGGATTTATAGCCGGATACCAGTACCAAGCCGCCGTAGATCAGGGAACTCATGTACGCCAGTTTAAGGATCTTTGATCCTTTAATATCCCAGTATTCCGTAAAAAGCACGCTTAAGGTCCCCACAATATTGACTGTAACGACCAGTGTTACTGCCAGCACAAAACTGTTTCTTAAGCTCTTCATCGCTCTGGCGGACTTAAATACCTTCCCCAGGGCATCAAAGGAAAAGCTGCCATCCTGATAAAATATGCCAAAAAGCAGGTTTACATTGGGAAATACCACAAAGGCAATGATCGCCCAGGCAACGACCAGCTTTAAAAGCAGTGTCTGAATGTTCAGAGGCTTTTTTGCTCGGTTTCCTTTCATCATATCCCTCCTGACTTTAGAACTGCATAATATCCGATGGATGGATATAAAGCTTTACCAGATCTCCCTCTGCCATAAAGGGCTGTCCGTCATTCACATGGACCACACGAACCTCACAGCCGTCAATGTCCACGCGGTATTTGGTGAGAACGCCATTGTAATCGTAATCCTTAATCACACCGGCAAATTCAGCGGTTCCCTCTAAAGGCACAAACCCAATACGTTCCAGACGGACATAGGCTTTCTTCTCCTCATCCAGACCGCAGGATTGCTGACGGTTCATCTCAGCAACCATCGACCGGGATAAATGATTGATCTCACCGATAAAATCACAGACAAACTCAGATTTTGAATGATTATAAATATCAAAAGGCTTATCCACCTGTTCTACAAAACCATTGTTAAATACAGCAATCCGATCTGAAAGAGTCAGCGCCTCCTCCTGATCATGGGTTACATAAAGCGTTGTAATGCCCAGGGTTTTCTGCAGACGCTTAAGCTCACTTCTTAATCCTACCCTCAGCTTGGCATCCAGATTGGATAAGGGTTCGTCCAGACAAAGGATCTTTGGTTCCAATACAATGGCTCTGGCAAGAGCGACTCTCTGCTGCTGGCCGCCGGAAAGCTCAGACACATTTCGTACCAGCTGCTCATCCTTGATTTCAATAATCTTTGCTACTTCGCGAACCTTTTTGTCAATCTCCGCTGCCGGAAGCTTCTTCACCTTAAGACCAAAAGCCAGGTTTTCGTACACGGTCATAGTAGGAAACAGAGCATAACTCTGAAATACCATTCCGATATTACGCTTTTCAACCGGCATATGAGTAATATCCTGACCATCTACCAGGATCTGGCCGCTGCTGGGCTCCAAAAAGCCCACCAGCGAACGCAGGGTCGTGGTTTTTCCGCAGCCGGAGGGTCCTAAAAAGGTAAAGAACTCTCCGTCTTCAATCGTAAGGTTTAAATCCCGGATTGCGGTAAAATCTCCATATTTGATTTCGATATTTTTAAATTCAATCATGTTCTTCTCCTAACAGAGTCCAGCCTACTGGATAAACTCCAGCTCGCACTTTTCTACCCACTGGTCAATATTAGCTGCAATAAATTCCCAGTCCATATCCTGCGGATGTACTGCGTTTACAAATTCCTTAATATCATCAGAAGCCTGCTCTAAAGCTGCGGGCTGGCAGGGAATCGTTCCAAACTCTTTCATCCACTCAGCCTGTACCTCAGCGGAACCGAACCAGTTGGCAAAGTCTACTGCCAGATTGCGCTTCTCGGATCCCTTGATCATGGCAACCTGCTCGGTTACATAGGGAACACCCACTTCCGGAACCATGATCTGAAACTTATAATCACGCTCGGTCTGGCCCTGAAGAACACCGCTTCCCCACATTTCACTGATCGGATACTTGCCGGAAATCACATTTCCAATATGGTCGTCACCCTGAACCTCCATATGACCGTTCTGGATCCATTTTTTCGCTGTCTCCCAGCCTTCCTCAGAGATACCTGCCTCACCGTTTTCATCCTGGTAGCGGACTAACAGGGATGCCAGCATGGTTTTTCCGGTACCGCCTCCGAAATTCAGGATATTGTACTTTCCGGTCCACTCGTCACTTAAAAGGTCGAGTACATCCTTGGGAGGATTCTCAATATCAGCATTCATAATATTTACTAACGGCTGGATTACGATTGGATAGTAGTAGCCGTCCGGATCGCCCAGACTCATATCCACATCTGCCTTCCAGGTTGGCTCCCATGGATCCAGAACCTCTTCTGCCTTTAATTTTTCATATTCCATGGCATTTAATCCGAATACCATATCTGCCTGGGGATTATTCTTCTCGGTAATGATTCGATTCGCCAGATCGCCGCCCTGAATCTGTACCACCTCTATATTATAGCCTTCTGTCTTAGCCAGCTCCTTTAACCATTCACCTCTGCCGTTGGAGCCTGAGTTGGTATAGATGACCAGCTGCTCACTCTTATCTACCTCTCCGGCTGCCTCCGTCTTTCCCTCTTCTGCCTTAGCTGCCTCTGTTTCCTTTGCTGCCTCTGTCTTAGCCTCAGAACCGGAACCTCCGCAAGCTGTTACAGAAAACGCCATTGCTGCTGCTAAACCAAGTGACATCCATTTCTTTAAGTTTCTCATTTTCTCTTCTCCTTTTTATCTTACTTTTTCAGCTGCATTATTTACGGTTTGTGATAAAGCCCTTTAAGAGAGCAGGCCAGTCTGTCTGAAGGATCTCAAAGCCCATGTCAATGAGCCGTCCCCAGTTTTCCTCAAAGCCGTCCCGGATGGCATGGTTATCATCCAGTCCGCCCGATAAAACAATCTCATCATCCAGTGTGATCACATTGACCCATGGCGCAATCCCCTGGCTGTGAAGCTCTTTCATAAATTCCGGCTGAACAAATGGACTGTCCAGATCTGTAAAAATAAGCTCTGTCGCAGCCACATTGATATTGTGTGCTTTTACAAGCTCCCATTCCTCCATGGTCTTCATAATGGGCATATACATAATCCCATTACCAATGGCCTCTACTTCTTTTAATAATTCCTCCGTCACGCCGGATTTTAAAAGAATCTGATCCTGCATTCCCTTGCTGTTTAAAAGAGTGATGATCTCCTTCCAGTAGAACCAGGATCGGTCAATATTGATCAGGCATCTGCCTCTGAAGCGCTCCAGCACCTCCTCCAGGCGCTCTGCCTTCTGATTTGTCTCATGGCCCAGGCTGTTTAAGGTATACAGGGCGTCTACCTCTTTAGAAGACATGGTACGAATATCCTTTGTGATACCAAATTCGATTTTTTCTTCTCCATTGTGGAAGGCGTAGAATACGCCATCCGTTGTCATGGCCGCATCTATTTCAATCATATCAGCTCCGTGGAGCAGAGCATTTTGATAAGAAAGGCTGGTGTTCTGCACCACGTTTCCTCCGCAGGTTCCTCTGTGAGCCGCAATCAGTACCCGGTTCTTTTCAATCAGCTTCCGGATCGAATCATTTTTTGTATACATATTTACGTCCCTCCTTATTGAACTACCTCTTTTATAGCGCATATTTTGGAACGTGTCAATAGCAAATCATTCTTTTGACAGCATTTTTATCTACTGTTTACAATTTTTTTACATTTTTTTGTGCATTTTATCCCTTATGTTCTTCAGAAATTATTTTATATTTTTTGGAACGTGTCACGTTCTGTTTTTCAACCATATGTAAAAACCGGAAAAGCATATCTGCTCCTCCGGTTCTGTCACCATAAAACGGTATAAAACTCTTTATCCAAATAGCCTGTCACATTCCAGCTGTGCCTTTTTTAACGCTGTTTCCCAGTCCAAAATGCCAGAAGCTGCACTTCGGATCGCCGTTCCCAGAACATCCTCAAACTGAAACTCATTAAAACTCCGATTCTTCTCATTGATGTAGTGGCGCCAGCCCCCGGCAAAGTTCTGTTCCATATGCTCTAACCACGGATACCGCTCCTGAAGCTCCAGATTCTCTCCCATGTCCCTGCTGCATATATAGCCTCCCATATAGCAGATCATATCCGCAATGTCCCTGCGGTAAAGCCATTTTAAAAACCGCAGGCAGGATTCATAACGGCTGCTGTAAGCGGAAATCCCCACAGCGCCTCCTCCCAGAAGGGGCTGTCCGCCGGGTACATTGGCATATCCAACCTTTCCTATGATCCTGGAACCGGAATCATAGAGCATCGGAGAGGCATAATTGGAAAACACAATATACATAGCTGCATTTCCCTCCATAAAACATCGTGCGGATTCCTGCCACCACTGATAGACTCCGCCATCCGAGCAGGCACAGGTATCCAGATAATTCCTGAATGCTTCCTCCATCTCCCTGTTTATTATATCCACATGACCCTGGCTGTCAAAAATCCCCTTTCCGCTGGCTCTGTATCTGGGTAGAAAATCGCAGCCTGCAAGGAACGTGCGCCCATAGGTTACGGCCGTTCCAAACCGTGTAGGGGAGTCCGGATTAAACCTGCGGCTGAAAAACCGGGCAATTTCATTGTAGGATTCAAAATCAGAAGGTACGTCCAGTTTCTTTTTACAGGTTTCAAAAAATTCCCTCTTAATCAGTTCATTTTCAAACAGATCCTTCCGGTAAAAAAGCATCTGGATACAGGCATCCAGAGGAAAGGCATAGAATTTTTCCCCAATTCTGGAATAGTTTTTATCCAGTCCAGGGAGGATCCGGTCCTTTAGCTGCTGTATCTCACATTTTTTCTCATCCAGAGGACGGTACAGCCTGTCTCCCAGTTCCGCCAGCCAGGCCATATCGATTCGGATCAGATCATAGAAGCTTCCCTGACAGCAGGACTTCGCCATGGTATGAAGTTCATCGTAAGCCACAGAAATCAAATTCACTCTGATTCCTGTCTCCTCCTGAAATTTCGGCAAAAGCAGGCGGATCGCCTGACTGGTCGCATTTTGAATCGTAAGAAAATGAAGTGTCTCTTCACCAGATGCCGGAATCCGCAGAACCGCTGTCTTCTCCCTGAAAACAGAACCAGGGTCATTCAAAAAACCATCATTGTCCAAACGGATACAGGTTTTCTCCTGAACAGACCTCTGCTCCTGATTTTCCTTTTGGTACATCTCTCTAATATATTCCGCAGTGCGTCTTCCCAGAAGACGGTAATTCAGGAAATAGGGACATACGCCCTCAACAGGATCCATTGTCTTGCTGTATAGGGCATATATGTGAGGAAGACTGTGATTCGGACAGTATTCCAGAGCCTTTTTCAGATACTTTACATCCTCTTCCCCTCCGGCAATCACCGCATCAAACGCATCTTTTTCATTTAATACGGAAAATGCTTCCAAAAGGGACAGCTCATCATCGTTTGAAAACACACGATACTCACAGTTTGAGTCATCCAGGACGGAAACAGCTCCATTTACAAAGGTTTTTCGATTGGACGACTGACCTGCGCCGCAGAGAAGGGCAATATTTTTATATCCCTTTTTCACACAATTCTCTGCCATATCATGGCCGGCCTTTTCATAGTCAAAAGCCGCTATCACTGCGTCTTCCGGCAGATTTTTGGGCTTTCTCTCCACAAAGATCAGATTGTTTCCCTCTGTGTAAAATCCCTTGTTTCTTAACATG
>ENA-ORTP01001653-ORTP01001653.1-human-gut-metagenome-genome-assembly--contig:-NODE-1653-length-21511-cov-2.772092_pt1 | contig 21511 bp, 12 predicted proteins | sample MGYA00241913_ERZ509190 | MGnify/ENA primary metagenome ERZ509190 (study PRJEB26280, sample SAMEA2338839) | human gut metagenome | biome: human gut; feature: human-associated habitat; material: faeces...
GGGCTATAATCTGTGCTTTCGGACGTGCACGCTGTTCGGAAGAACTACTACCGAAAGAAGCACGCGACGGAGAAGCGGAACGAGTGAAGCCTCCCTCAATCTCCCTACGGAAACGCCCTGCGCCTTCATCAACCGAACGACTCACTCCTGCCTCATGCGGTAATTGCAAATAATGAACATCAATATCACGCAAGAAGCGGCTGGGACTTCCAAATTCCATTTTTCCGTAACGAAAACGGGTCTTTGCAAACGAAAGATAGCAATGCTCTTCCGCACGGGTGATCGCCACATAGAACAAACGGCGTTCTTCTTCCAATGCACGAGGAGAATCTCCTGCCATTCCACTGGGAAAGAGATTTTCTTCCAGCCCGACCACAAATACGTTCTTAAATTCCAGTCCTTTAGCCGAATGCACGGTCATCAAGGTTATCTTTTCCCCGTCATCCGCTTTATCAGAGTCCTGATCGGTAAGCAAGGCAATCTCCGAAAGAAAATCGGTCAGGGAAATGTTCGGGTTACCTTCTTCCTGCCGCAAAGCACAAAAGTCATTCATCCCGTTCACCAACTCCTCGATATTTTCTTTCCTGCTCAAGTTTTCAGGCGACGTATCCTGACAGACATCATTGATGATACCGGACCGACGGATAATATCTGTTCCTATTTCGTATGCATTCTTATCCGCCTGACCGGTAATAAAACCCTCAATCAGTTCACGGAAACCTTGCAATTTCGCATGCGTCCCTTTATTGATATTGAGCCCATAACTCAATGGTTCACAAAGTGCCGCCCAAAGGCTGACACCATTATCGGTAGCCGCCGATATAATCTTTCCGACAGTAGTATCCCCGATACCACGGGCAGGATAATTAATGATACGTTTGAACGCTTCTTCATCATTCGGATTCACCACCAACCGGAAGTAAGCAATCACATCCTTTATCTCCTTACGCTGGTAAAACGAGAGTCCTCCATATATCTTATAGGGCATACTTCGTTTCCGAAGTGCTTCCTCAAAAACACGGCTCTGCGCATTCGTTCGATATAAGATAGCAAATTCGGCATATCCGTAACGAAACTCCCGGCGCAATTCTGCTATTTTGTTCGCCACAATATCCCCTTCTTCCACATCACTGTAAGCTTGAAATACCCCAATCGGCTCTCCCTTTTCTTTCTCCGAGAATACGGCTTTCCGTATCTGACGTTCATTCTTCTCAATCAGACTGTTGGCAGCACAGACGATCGTTTGCGTAGAACGATAATTCTGTTCCAACTTGAAGACTTTCGTATCCGGATAGATTTTTGTAAAATAAAGGATGTTGTCAATATCCGCACCCCGGAAGGAGTAGATACTCTGTGCATCATCCCCTACCACGCAGACACGCTGGTTTTCCTTCGTCAGTTGCAGGACAATGCTGTGCTGCGCATAGTTCGTATCTTGATACTCGTCCACCAACACATAACGGAACTGATCACGATAACGCGCCAGCACATCCGGGAAATCACGGAACAGGATATAAGTATACACCAGCAAATCATCGAAGTCCATTGCCCCGGCCTGGCGGCATCTCTCCCAGTAACGGGTATAAATATCACGGATAGCAGGCATTTTAGCGGCCATATCGCCTTCATAAGCCTCTTTGTTAGCGGCATATCCCGTAGGAGTGACCAGATGATTTTTGGCAATGAAACCCGACGGGACGCGCCCAGTTTCAAAATAGGACTGCACCGCTTCCAACACGCCGCGAACGATCTCGCGCCCCAGCGGTCCGACGCTGGCGGTCATGCGCCCGTCCGCGACGGCCCGAAGCGCTTCGGGGATCAGATCGACGCCGCCGACGGGAAGTTCCAACCCGTGCGACGCCAAAACGTCGCAGACGCCGAGCGCCATCAGGTCGTTGGCGCAGAACACGGCGTCCGGCTGCCACGGCAGCAGGCGTTCCATCGCGCACTGTCCGCCGGCGCGGGTGAAATCGCTTCGCTCCACGCGCGTCTGCACGGCGCCGCGAAAACGGGCTTCGGCCAGCGCTCCGGCGATGCGGGCAGCGCTCTGTCGCGCCGCTTCGGGGCCGGTCACGCAGGCAAAGCGCCGCCGTTTTTTTGCGGCGCGCGCCAGTTCGCGCGCGCAGAGCCGCCCCTGTTCCTCGAAGTCGCAGACGGTCAAGGGCAGGTAGCAGGCGATGCCAGATGCCAGCGCCGGATCGCTCTTCGGCCCGACGTCGAACAGCGGCGTATCGCCGGCTTCCGCCGCCGCGGTTGCCAGCGCCGCGCCGTCAAGAGGATTGACGATCAGCGTGTCGAAACCGCGTCCCATCAAAACTGCACAGAGGCGCGCCTGCGCGTTCGCGTCGCGCGGCGGGTCGGGAAAGAAAATCTGCGTTTCGAAGGGAAATTCGGGCAGAAACATCCGATACCAACGAATCTGTTCCTGCCAGAAGGGATTGTCCTGATCGCCGAAGAGGATGCCGACGCGGCGGGACACGCTATTTCCAGCTTTCGAAATTATTGATGTTCTCCGACGTGACCAGCGTGATGGGAATGCCGAGGCGTTCCGGCACGGACAGCCCCTTGCTCAGCTTCAGCGTGTAGATCAGCGCGCCGCGCGTCCAGGCCGCCTGCGAGAACGTCGTCGAGCCCGTCAGACGTCCGGCGGTAATCGCTTCTTTTGCCTGCGGGATGAAGTCTGTGCCGTAGACCATCACGCCCTTGATTCCGGCCACTTCGAACGCGTCGACGGCAGCGAGCGCCATCACGTCGTTAGCGCAGTACAGCCCCTTCAATTCGGGATGCGCCTTGACCATATTCGTGGCGATGTTGTAAGCTTCGTTGCGGTCCCAGTTGCCGGCCTGCACGGCGACGACCTTCATGCCCGCGGCTTCGAAAGCCGCGATCGCGCCCTCGCGGCGCAGGCGGCTCTGCATGGCGCCCGGTTTGCCCTCGATCACCGCCACGGAAGAACCGGCCGGCAGTTTTTTGGCCATGTCTTCGGCGCAGAGGCGTCCCTGCTCGAGGAAGGCGGCGGAGATCCAGCCGTCCATCTTCGCGCCGGCCTGGGCCAGCCCCTCGGCGCTCACGGCGGGACCGGAGCAGACTACGGGGACCTTCTTCTCGTTGGCCTTGAGCACACCCGGTACCAGATTCATGCCGTCCAGCGGCGTGACGATAATGGCGTCGTACTGGCGGGCGATCATCGCCTCGAACAGATCGAGCTGCGCGCGCGGATCCTTGTCGGTCGCGGGCGCCATCACCTCGACGGCGACGCCCATCTTTTCAGCCCACTCGCCGTAGCGTTCCTTCATCGTCACCCAGTAGGGGTTGGAAAGCGACGTCACCAGCACGCCGACGCGCTCCTTGCCCGTCAGTTCGGGCAGCGGCGCGAGCTGCTCTTCCAGTTTGGCGATGGAAGACAGCACCATCGGGTTCTCCGCCGCGTTCAGAGACGCGGCGAAAGCGCACAGACACAGGAACAGAACGAAAAACTTTTTCATAACGGCACATCCTTCGAAAAAAATATCACGGCGCCAAACGCCGGTAAAACACCGTCCAAAATCAGCCGCGGCGCGCCTCGGAAAGCACGATCGAGACGAGGATGATCACGCCCACCGCCAGCTCCTGATAATACGAAGAGACGCTCCACATCGTCAGCCCGTTTTTGACGAGCGCCAGCAGCACGCCTGCCAGCGCCGTGCCGAAAAGCGCCGCCCGTCCGCCCCGCGGGGCCGTTCCTCCCAGCACCGACGTGGCGATGGCGTCGAGGTTCATGGCCGCGCCCGCCAGCGGCTCGGCGCAGTTCAGCCGCGCCGTGATCAGGATCGACGCCACGGCGGCGCAGAGACTGCACGCGCAGAACGTCCCGGTCCGCCAGCGCCGGTCGTTCACGCCGCAGCGACGCAGCGCCTCGGCGTTGACGCCCAGCGTGCTGACGTACACGCCGCATCTTGTGCCGTAATAGAGGATGAAGATCAGCGCGAACAGCGCCGCGGCGATCAGCACCGACGCCGGCATGCCGCCGATCCGCCCGCGGCCGATCCACGTGAATGCCGGCGGCAGGCCGTACACCGGCGACGCCTGCGTGATCACCAGCGCCAGTCCGGAAAAGACCGACATCGACGTCAGCGTGCCCATGAAGGGATTGACGCCCACGCGCACGATGATCAGCGAGTTCCACAGGCCGACGCCGAGGCCGCACAGCAGCGCCAGCGCGCAGCCTGCCCACGCGGGCGCTCCTGCCTTCATCGCCAGCGCCGTCAGCACGCCCGTCAGCGCCGCGGCGGAACCGACCGACAGATCGGTGACGCCGGACGTGAGGACCAGCGTCATGCCCAGACCGGCGACGACGTTCACCGTGCTCTGGTCGAGGATGTTGCGCAGATTGTCGGCGTCCCAGAAATAGGGCGACGTGGCGCAAAACAGCGCGCTGAAAAGCAGGATCACGCCGGCCAGCGCGAACTGCTGCAGATGTCTTTTCATGAAGGTCATGACAGCGCCCCCGACATCCAGCCGGCCAGCTTCAGAGGATCCAGCCCGCACGCCGGCTCTTCGCGGATCGTCACGCCGCGGCGGAGCACCGTGACGCGGTCGGCGATCTGCAAAATCTGCGGCAGATTGTGGCTGATGCACAGCAGCGTCAGCCCCTGGTCGCGCAGCTGCGCCATGACCTCCAGCAGATGGGACGCTTCGCGCAGCCCCATGGCGGCGGTCGGTTCGTCCATGATCAGGATGCGCCCGCCCTGAGCGATGGCCCGCACGGCTGCCACGGCCTGACGCTGACCGCCGGAGAGGGCGCCCACCGGCACACCGCGCGCGGTGAGGCGGACGGACAGCCGCGCCAGCAGTTTTTCCGCGTCGGCGATCATGCGCGCGCGGTCGAGAAAAAATCCCCATTTCAGCGGCTCCGCGCCCAGCCAGATGTTGGCGGCTACGTCCAGATGGTCGGCCAGCGCCAGATCCTGATAGACCACGGCCACGCCGAGGGCGCGCGCCAGAGGCACCGTCAGGCGTCCGTAGCGTTTGCCGCCGGTTTCGATCGCGCCGGCGTCGGGCGTCAGCACGCCGGAAAGGCATTTGATCAGCGTCGATTTTCCCGCGCCGTTGTCGCCCACCAACGCCATGATCTCGCCGCGGCGCAGTTTCAGCGAGCCGTCCGTCAGCGCCCGCACGTGGCCGAACGACTTTTTCAGCCCCGTCGCCTGCAGCACGATGTCTTCCACGGCGGCCGCCTCCCTTTCCATCGTTGATCGTTCATAAATTATATGAAAAATTTTGATGACGCGTGTCCGTTGATACGAATAATTTTTATCACGAAAAGTGCGATCGATCCATCCTTATCGAGCAAAAGCCAACGGAGCGAGGCCGAATTTCGCTGACAGAGGAAAAGCAAGTCTCCCGCCACGAAGACGCGGCGAAAAAAAGAAAACGCTCAGCGGCCGGCGATGTTCCACGTGGAACATAGCCTACGAAAAAAGCCTGGCGATCGTTCGACCGTCAGGCTTTCCGCGTTGTTCGGCTTGAAGTTCCGCGCGTTCTTCCGGCTTTTTTCGTCTGCTTCGTGCCGTCTCTCTGGCGCGTTCATTTCAGCGTCCAGCAGCCGTTGCGGTCCGGCGCGGCCAGTCCGCGGGCGGATGCAAGAGCCAGCCCGGCGGCCGCGGCGTTTCGCGCGCCAGCTCCGGAGCGGGGATAGCCGAGTTTTTTCGCCGTTTCGCGCAGCAGGTCTTCCTCGGGCAGGGCGACCTGTTCGCGCAGCACTTCGCAAAGGGCGTTCGCAGCTTCCTGCGCGGGCACGTCGGCGGCGTCGCGTTTGGCGTCGCCGGCGCCGCTGACACGGAATCCCGCGTAGTCGTCGGGGTCCTGCCCGCTGTGCCAGTACCAGACGGCGCCCTCGCGCTCGGTCGTTTGCAGTTTCATCGCCGCCAGCTGCTCGTCGAGATACTTCTGCGCGCGCGGCCCGAGACGGGTCATGCCGAGGCTTTGCAGCAGGCGGCGGCTCAGCAGTTTGGCGGAAATGGGCGCTTCGCTGCGCACGATGGCCTCGACGCGGCTGCGCAATAATTTTTCGCTGCGCGGGTCGACGAACTCGGCCGCGGTGAGCTTTTTCTCGGGAAGCTGGGCGGGGCGGTACGGTCGGGCGTCCGTCCGCGGCGTTTTTTCGGGCGCGGCAGACGGCGCGGAAACTGGCGCGCTGCTCGGTTCCGGCTCGCGGTCGGGGACGCGGGGAATCTCCACGTCTCCGCCGCCGTCCATGACCGCGCCGGGCGCTTCACTTTCAGCGGCAGCGGCGCTAGCGGCCGCTTCGGATTCGGCGGCTCGTCTGGCCTCGCGCTCTTCGCGGCGGACGGCGCGGCGCGCTTCGATGCGGCGCAGCAGGCGGTCGAGCTCGCGCTTCTTGTTGTCCCACCAGTCCATGGTCCAGAGGCGCTCGATCGTCCAGCCCAGGCCGCTGAGCACACCGATCTGGGAGATCTCGCGCTCGCGCACCATGCGGGCGTCGCGGTAGGCGCCGCCGTCGAGCAGAATGCCCAGCAGGTACTCGCCGGGCTGATCGGGATCGACGACGCCGATGTCGACGCGGAATTTGGAATGTCCGACCTGCCGCGCCGTCTCGTAGCCGCGTTCGTTCAGCCGCGCACAGATCTCGGCGGCGACGCCGTCGGGTTCGCGCAACGCGCCCGTTCCCGCGGCGGAGGCTTTCAGCGGCAGATAGCCGCTGCGCGCGTACTGCAAAAAGGCTTTCAGCGCCGCCACGCCCTCGGACGCGGTGCGGGTCAGGTCGATCTGCTCGGGTTCCAGCGACGAGAACACCATCATCTCGGCGCGCGAACGCGACACGGCGACGTTGAGCCGCCGCCAGCCGCCGGCCTGGTTGACGGGGCCGAAGTTCATGCTCACGCGCCCTTCGCGGTCGGCGCCGAAGCCGATCGAGAACAGGATCACGTCGCGCTCGTCGCCCTGCACGTTCTCGAGGTTTTTGATGAACAACGGCTCCTCCGATTCCTGGTACCATTTTTCCAGCTCGGGATCCTGGCCGCGGGCCTCTTCGAAGAGATCGTCGACAAGATTCTGCTGGGAGACGTTGAAGGTGACGACGCCGACGCTTTCGCGGCGCCGCGCCGGATCTTTGGCGCGGCGGATCACTTCGGCCACGACGGCTTCGGCCTCGGCGCGGTTGGTTCTGGAACCGCCGCGGTCGAACGTGCCGTCGATCTTGACGAAACTCACCTTCGAAACGCGGTCGTTCGCCGACGGGAACGTGTAGAGCTTGTTCTCGTAGAACCGGTTGTTGCTGAAGGCGATCAGGCTTTCGTGGCGGCTGCGGTAGTGCCAGAGCAGGTGCGTCTCCGGCATGCCGAGCGCCAGACAGTCGTCGAGGATGCTGGTGAGGTCGGCCACTTCGGGGTCTTCCTCGCGGTCGTCGAGGTTGGTCATGAAAAAGCTCGTGGGCGGCATTTGCTTCGGGTCGCCGACGATCACGGCGTCGCGGCCGCGGGCCAGCGCGCCGACGGCTTTGCTGGTGGTGAGCTGCGACGCTTCGTCGAAGACGACGAGGTCGAACATCTCGCGCCGCGGGTCGAGGTACTGGGCGGCCGAGATCGGGCTCATGAGCATGCAGGGACACAGGCGCGGCAGCAGATTGGGCAGCTGCCCGAAGAGGCGGCGGATGCTGAGATTGCGCCCGCCGGAACGGATGGCGCGCTGCAAGATGCCCAGTTCGGAGTTCTGCGAGGCTTCGCGCGTGAAATCGGGCACCCGGGCGGCCAGAACGGCGCAGGCCTCGGCGCTGGCCAGCCGCGCCAGTTCGTCGATCAGTTCCTTGATCTGAGACACCTTTTCGCCGAAGACCGCGCCGGAGAAACGGTTCAACACGGGATCGCCGTCGACGGCGTCCTCGATGAGGTTGCGCAGGCAGGCCTTGCGGTACGCCGGCAGCACTTTGTCGTGCGCCAGCCCGTTCCGGCAGGCCGAGACGACGGGCCCCAGTCCGGCCGCTACGGCTTCTTCGCACAGGCTGTTCCAGAGGATCCAGTCGCGCAACGCTTCGGCGTTGTCGAGCGCGGCGCAGAGATCTTTCTGCGCCGCGAGCCAATCGTCGCCGTCGGGAGGATTTTCCGTGCGCAGCAATTCGTCGAGCGCGCCGCGCGACGTCTCCAGTTCCTGCCAGATCGTCAGCAGTTCCGCGGCGGCCCGCTGCGATTCGGGATCGGCGGCGTGACGCTGCCGCAGCGCCGTTCCGCCGCTCAGATCGTCAAGGCGAACGGCGCTCTGCGCGGCGTTCCGCGCCAGTTCATCGACGCGCCGCCAGTCCGTGTCACCGCCGCGGTCGAGCGACTCGAGACCGGGGCCGTATTCCCGCAAAAGCTGCTGGGCACGCGCCAGCTCGGCGCGATAGGCGTTCAGCCGGTCGAGATCGCCGGGCGCGTCCTCTTTGCCGCGCGGCGCCAGCGCGTAGGACGAAAGTTTTCTCACGAACCCCGACTCGGCCAACAGACGCGGCAGCAGCCATTTCCGCTCGATCTCGTCCCACTCGCCGCGCAGGGCCTTGCCGTCCTGTTCGAAAAACGCCGGACGATATTCTTTCAGCAGTTCGCCGCCGATTTCCGCGGCGGCACGGTAATGCTCCGCCATTTCCAGCACGCCGCGCAGATACGTTCCGGCGTCGTTTTCCGCCGCCCAGCGGCGCGGCGTTTCCCGCCACCGGACCAGCTCAACGGCGATGTCGCGAAGCTGGTCGTATTCCTTTTTCAAACGCGGCGCGCCCAATCCCAGCCGCGCCGCGAAGGCCCGCGCCGCGCGTTCCGAAGCGTCGAGGCGCGCCCGATAATCTTCGGCCAGCGCCGGCAGTTGGCTGCGCAAGCGCTGCGAGTACTCCGTTTCCGTCACAAGCCGCAGCGGATGGCCGCAGGGGCGCCCGACCGCCCGCGCGGCGGCGGCAAGGCGGCCGAGCAGCGACTCGTTGCGTTCCAAATCGGCTGCCGTCCAGGCGGCGGTACGCGAATATTCGAGGCGGATGCCGGCGTCGTCGGCGTCGGCCAGCGGCTCGTAGGCGTTGACCATCTCGTAAACGGAAAGTCCCGAAACGCGCTTTTCGTGCAGACGGCGCGGATATTCCGCCAGCTCGGCGCGCAGCCGGGCGGCCTGCTCGGCCTTCTGCGCGTAGATCGGGGTTTTCTGCGCGCGTCCGGCTTCGGCGGCGGCGCGCAGCTGCTCGAGCACGTCTTTTTTGCGGGCTTTGTTGGAATGAAGTTCGAGGCAGAACGGGTCGAGCCCCAGCTTGCGCAGGCGCTCCTGCACGACCGACAGCGCCGCCATCTTCTCGGCGACGAAGAGCACAGTCTTGCCCCGCGCCAGCGCGTTGACGATCAGTCCCGTGATGGTCTGCGACTTACCGGTGCCGGGCGGCCCGTGCAGCACGAACGTTTCGCCCGCCACGGCCGCCTTGACGGCGTAGAGCTGCGACGAGTCCACCGGCAGCGGCAGCAGCAGTCCGGTCTCATCGAGTTCCCGCGGCGGCTCCATGGGCGCGGCTTCCCAGCTCAGTTTGCCGTCCATCAGGCTTCGCACGACTTTGTTCTTTTCGAGATCGTCCATGCGGTTGCGGATATCGTTCCACATCACGAAGCGCGAGAACGAGAAGATGCCCACGAAGGCCGACTCGATCACGTCCCAGCGTTTCTGCTGCATCACGGCGCGGCGCACGGCGGTGAAGACGCGCACGACGTCGGCGCCGTGTTCGTCGGACGGCAGCGGGTCGAGTCCGTCGACGACGATGCCGAAGTTCTGCTTGAGCATCTCCAGCAGCGTCACGTTCATGACCGGCTCCTCGTCGCGCAGGCGCAGACCGTAGCCTTTGTTGGCGGCCTTGCGCACCAGCTCCGCCGGCAGCAGGACCAGCGGCGCGTAGCGCGGGCGTTCGCTGCGCTCGGTTTCGTACCAGCGCAGCAGTCCCATCGACAGATACAGGCTGTTGGCGCCGTTTTCTTCGATCGACACTTTGGCGGCGCGGTACAGTTCTTTGACGGCTCGCTGCAGCTCAGCCTCGCCCATCAGCGAGCGCAGCCGCCCGTTCTGGTACTCCGATTGCAGCAGTCCGCGGGAAAGCGGCAGCTCGGCCGGCGGTTCCAGGCTGCGTGCCGCCCCCTCGGGCAGACGCCACTCCTGCGGGCGCGGCGAGACGGTGAACTGCCGTCCGTCGGAAAGCGCGTCTTCGAGCTGCGGCAGCGACGCGGCCAGCACGGGGATCAAATTCTTGGAGGCGCGCAGGTTGAGCAGCGTGTTGCGCAGCCCCAGATCGAGCAGCTTGCGTTCCCACTGCAGGATTTTCTTTCCGCGCGCGTCCAGCGGTTTCTGCGCCGCCGATTGTCCGGCGCTTTCAGGGACGCGCGCCGCCATTTCTTCCGGCGCGGCGGTCAGCTCCGCGGCGGAACGCGACTCGGCCTCCACGCGCCAGCCCTGATCGGTCCGCACGCGCAGCGGCAGCGGCCGGATTCCCGCCAGGCGGGCTCGGTGCACGTCGACGACATAACGCACTGGATTGTCGTCGCCCATCTCCGCCGCGGCGGCGGCGCGGGCTTCGTCGAAGGTCATTCCTTTTCCGGCGGCGGCGCCGGTGCACTCCACCACGGCGATCTCGCCGATGCCGTCGGCCATGCGTTTGCTCACCAGAGCCGGATCGTCCTTGACCGCGTCCTGAAAAGTCATTTCTTCCAGCCAGACGCCGGCGAAAATATGATCGTTCTTGAGCAGAAGCAGCGGATACAGTCCCGCCGCCTCGAGGCAGGCCGCGTAGAGCAGCGTCAGGTCAAGACAGGTGCCCAGGCACGTTCCCGTCACCGCGTCGCAGAGGCGCACGCGCTGCCCCGCCGCCTCGAAACTGGCCGGCGGCACGGCGTAGACGACGTTCAGCTCCTGAATCGCGCCGTACAGAGCGGCCGCCTGCCGGAGCACGCGGTTGGGATTCTGCGTCTGATAGGCGTCGAACGAAGGGCTGCCCGTCCATTCTTCCAGCAGCTTCGAAGCGCGCTTCATGAGTCGGGCGATCTCGGGATGGTTGGGGGTGACGAAGGCCGCCAGCAGCTCGGGATAGTAGCCGCTTCCCTGCCACTCGTCGAAGGCCAGGAAGGTCACTTCTTTCACCGCGGAAGCCAGACGTTTCTCTCCCTGCCATACTTCCGCCGCGAGCGTCGTGACGACGCGCTCCGTCAGCTGCGCGAGACGCTCGGCCCTGAGCGCAACTTTGAGGTCGCCGATCTCCGCGGTCTCGCCCGCCGGGAGCCGGGAGATTCCGAACTTGGCCGGCTCGACAAAATCTTCCGCCGCGAAAAGGCGCACTTCCAGATCTTCCAGATCCGCGTCGCCGTCATTGCTCACGGCGACGCGGCGCGCCAGAGGCAGGCCGTTCTGTTGCTGCGCATAGTTGACGACGGGCGTCAGCTGCACGTCCAGTGTGATTGCCGCGGTTCGTTCGTCCATGGCGCTCTCCTCGCTCGTCAATGAGATGAAAAACTTTCTCTCTTTATAAACAAAAAGCGTCAAAAAGGCAAGCGCCGTCGAACAATTCCCCACCCGCCGCCACATTTTTCAGCGATGGCTGCCGACGTCCACAAAACAAAAGAGACCGGTTCGCGCCGGTCTCTTTTGTTTTACTTGCGCCATTTTTCGTACGCCGCTTCGTGATAGGGCACGGGCACGCCCGTTTCGCGCCCCAGCCGCACCATGCGGCCGATGATGTGATCCAGTTCGGTGCGCCGGGGATCTTTGCCGGCGCGCAGGTCGCGGTACAGCGACGTGACCGTGTCGGCCGGCATCCTTTCGAAGGCGTCGATCAGCTTGTCGGGCAGCGACGCCGGCAAGTCCACGCCTTTGGCGGCCGCGACCGCCGTCATCTCGCCGATGACGGCGCGGATCACCTTTTCATGATCGGGGTCGGCCAGGACCTTGCCGGCTGGGCCGTCGTACCAGCAGAACACACAGCTGTTGCTGCCCATGGTCACGTACTTGTTCCAGCTGGCGCGCACGATGTGATCGGTCACTTTCGTCTCGATGCCCGAGCGGTTCAGCAGCTCCGCCGCCGCGTCGAGCGCGGCCGGACGCGAGCCGTCTTTCATACCCAGAACGACGCTGCACTGCCCCGCCGTCTGAACCACCACGCCGGGGGCTTCCAGATGGCTGAACACGCGGATCGTGCCGTCGGCCAGCAGGCACGGCGGCAGAAACGGCTCCATCTGCTCGGAAACAACGACACCGTTGAGCAGAGGGATCACCAGCGTCCGCGCCCCGATCATCGGACGCATGGCCGCGCAGGAAGCTTCCAGGTCGTAGCCCTTGCAGGCGACGATCAATACGTCCATGACGCCGAGATCAGCCGCGCGCTCCGAAATCCCCGCCGGAACCGCCGTGAAATTTCCCAGTTGGACGGACTCGACTCTCAATCCGCCGCGGCGGATCGCTTTGAGATTTTCGCCACGGGCGCAGAAATACGTTTCCCCGTGGACGCGCGCCAGCGCGCCGCCCACAAAACCGCCGATACCGCCGATGCCGAACACGCCGACTTTCATCTTCCAGCCTCCCATCTTCATGACCGGCGCGCCAGGCGCCTTTTTGCCGCATTTCGGAGCGCTGCATCTCGGTCAGCTTGACACTTCACCATTGAAAATCGACGTCAGAACGTGCCCGCCAGCTTATAGATGCCGAACTCCCGGTGTCCCAGCGCTTCCGCTTTGGTTTGCCTGCCGTTGCAGACCTTCACCATCATCTCGAACAGCTCCTCGCCGATCTGCGACAGCGAGGCCCCCTCGGTGATGATGCGGCCGGCGTTGATGTCCATGTTGTCACGCATGCTGCGGAACGTCTCGGAGTTGCCGGTGATTTTGACGACCGGAGCGATCGGGCTCCCCGTGGGCGTACCGCGTCCTGTGGAGAAAACGATGACCTGCGCACCGCCGGCAACCATGCCGGTGATGGAGTCGATATCCTGCCCCGGCGTATCCATGAAATACAGGCCCCTCTTTCCTTCCGGAATTCGCTCGGCATATTCCAGAGCGCCGGTAAAAGGACGGGTACCGGCCTTGTACATACATCCCAAAGACTTCTCCTCAATGGTGGAGAGCCCGCCTTCCTTGTTTCCCGGGGTAGGCTGGCCGCTGCGAAGATCTTGCCCCAACATGATGGCGCGGTCTTCCACATCCCTGACCATACGCAGGAACTTGCGCCGCTCTTCCTCGTCAGCGAAACGCGCTGCCAGCAGATGCTCAGCCCCGATAACCTCGGTAGTTTCGCTGAGGATCGAGCTACCGCCCATGTCCACCAGCTTGTCGGAGACATAGCCGATAGCGGGGTTGGAGGCGAGCCCGCTTGTGGGATCGCTGCCTCCGCACTCCATGCCCAAGATAATCTCGCCGATGTCGAACTCCTCGCGAACATCTGCGGAAATGGCCCGCGCCATATCGGCCGCGATGCGTCCGCCTTCGGCGATGGTCTTCAGCGTACCGCCTTCTTCCTGAATGACGATGGACTGTACGGGTTTGCCCATTGGCTCGATCATGCCGGCCAGATGGCGCGCCTGAATGCCATCGCAGCCCAGCCCCACCACAAGGACCGCCCCGACGTTGGCGTTCATGCCAAAGCCTGCCAGAGTGCGCTCGGTCAGGGCCAGATCGCTGCCGATCTGACAGCAGCCATGTTGGGTAGGGACGCTGACGGCGCCGGGAACTTGGCAGGCGATCTTCTCCGCCGTATCCGCCGCGCAGACCGAGGTCGGCAGCACCAGCAGATAGTTGCGAATACCGTGTGGTCCCTGTGCGCGCCTATATCCCATCAGCTTCATCGTTCATTCCTCCCTTCGGCGTTTCTGTCGCCGCGGCCGCGGGTGCTTTCCAGATTATGCACGTGCACGTAATCGCCCGGATGCAGATCTGTCAGCGCAGTGCCGATGATCTCGCCATATTTGTAGCAATGTTCGCCCTTCTTGATCTCGGCTACCGCCATCTTGTGAAACTGCGGAATGTCGGCCGCGGCCACGTAGTTTTTGCCCTCAAATTCGATTCGTTCGCCCTTTGCCACCGGGCGCAGGCACGTAACCAGATTGTCCCGAGGATTCACGTGAATGACTGCGTTCATGAATGTTTTCCCGCCTTTCTTTCAGAGATGCGCTGCGCGTTCTTTCCCATGCCAAGACTGCCTAGGAAAAACATTTACCGATCTTCCTGACGGATCGTGCCGTCGGGATTGGTCCCGTATCTTTTGCGCAAACGCCGGTCCAGCAGGTTGCACAGCAACGGGCAAAGAATTGCCGTCACGATGATAGCAGCCGCCACCTGCACGGTAGAAATCGCCTCGATAGCGCCCAGCGAAGGATCGGCGGCGGCAAGAACAGCCGGCGTGCCGACGGCGTTGCCGGCCGTGGTGCCGATCGCCGCACCGCTGGCTTTGCGCTCGCCCATGGCGCGGATAACGAAATACCCCGCCATGCCGGTCAGAGCGGTGCACATCACGCCCAGGACGATGCCCGGCAAACCGCCGCGAACCAGCTGGCTAAAGCTGAGACTTGAACCGAGCGGAAAAGCGAAGAAAGGGATCAGAACCGTCGTACCGCTAGCCAGAAACTTGCGGAGATCTTCGTCAAGGTTGCCCAGAACGAAGCCCAGAACGATGGGGACCAGCGCGGCAACGAAGGTCAGGAAGGGGATGTTCGCCAAGCCCGTCAGCCCAAAGGCCAGCATCGTGAAGAATGGGCCGTCGTTCAGCGAGAGGATGGAAATAGCGCCAACGTCGGTAGAGTCTCCGTACTGCCCCGCCAAAGCGGCGTACAATCCTCCGTTGGAATTCGTGATGGCGGCGACGATGGCCAGCGGAGTCAGTCCCAAGACGCCCGTAGGACCAGCGAATTTGCCTACGCCCCAACCGATGAACGCGCCGATAAAAAATTTGGAAGCCGTCAAAAGGATCCCCTTCGCCAAAGGCTTACCTGCCTGCCTGACGTTGATCTGCGCTGCATTGCACAGGCAGAACAGAGCGATCAGGGCCGTCGCGCCGCTCTTGAACAGCGCCGTGGTAAAGCCGCCGATCTGAATTGACTTGGGGAACACCGAGTTGACGACGACGCCTAGCAGCAGAGGAACGACCATCAAGCCCCCCGGGATCTTTTGCACCGTTTTCAAAATTTTCATGCTCTTCTCTCCTTGGTAGAAAAATGAGATGCCGAAGTCACTTCCGCGTTTAGCGCTCGAACGTTTCCGCGCCGATAAACCACACGCTCCCCTTATCTCGCAGGATGCGGCACACGCGGCATCTGCCGCCGTCGCCCATCTCCGCGCCGTGCGCAGGACTTTTTTCCGCTCGCAACCTACGGCGTTGACGCCTCCCTCGTCCGCGGTTACGACGGCTCTTCCCGGCGTCTTTTCGCCTGAGCCAAACGGACAGCGTAGTCAATGGCATTCACAAGACTCAGCTCGTTGGCAACGCCCGTTCCCGCGTGACCGAAGGCAGTGCCGTGATCCACCGAGGCGCGGATGATCGGCAGTCCCAGCGTGACGTTCACGCCAGCGACAGCGTTCCACATCTTCTTTCCCCTGTCGTAGACGAAACCGACCACTTTCAGGGGGATATGCCCCTGATCGTGATACATGCAAACGACCATGTCGTACCAACCGCCCAGCGCTTTCGAGAACACCGTGTCGGGCGGTACCGGCCCGATAGCGTCGATCCCTTCAGCTCGAGCCGACTCGATCGCGGGGATGATCTCTTCGATCTCCTCGCACCCAAACATGCCGTTTTCTCCGGCATGGGGGTTCAGTCCGGCCACACCTACGCGAGGCTTCTCGATGCCAAGGTCTTTGCATGCCTTGTCCGCAATACGGATCACATCGAGGACGCGTTCTCTCTTGACTCGCTCGCAGGCTTCGCGCAATGACACGTGAGTGGAGACATGAACGACGCGCAGGTCGTCGTGAGCCAGCATCATGGTGTACTTTCTCGTGCGGGTGAATTCCGCGTAGATCTCCGTGTGTCCCGAATAATGATGTCCCGCGAGGTTGATCGCTTCTTTGCTGATCGGGTTGGTCACAGTCGCGTCGATATCCCGGCTCATGGCCAGCTCGATGGCTTTTTTCACGCACTGAAAAGCGGCTTCGCCCGCCTGAGACTGGACCTTGCCGTAGACGAGGCTATCCATATCGACTAAATCCAAGGCATAAACGTCTATCGTTCCAAACTCGTATTTCCCGTCGCGCGGCGACGAGACGGCGTTGATCTTCACCTCGGGGTGTCTGGCGATTCTCAGAGCGTCGCTCATGACTTTCACGTCGCCGATAAGCAAAGGGCGGCACCGCTCGTAAACTCGGGAATCAGCCAGGGCCTTTACGGCGATTTCCGGGCCGCAGCCAGCGGGATCGCCCATGGTAATGCCAAGCAGGGGTCTATACATGATCTCACTCCATTTTTTTCAAAGCTGTCGGAAGGGTTGCCGACAGGCCTCCCGAACGTCGTTGAGGGCACGGACGCCTCTGTCGCCGACGTCGGTAATTTATGACCGAAACCCCAAGGTTCTAGGACGCGCGGTGCCGCTCAATAAAGTCGGCCACGTTCACGAAGACCTCGCGAGATCCCATTCCCCCTGATTTGGAAACGATCATCACGTCGCCTTCGGGAAGGATGGCACGGGAAAGCACCACGCCCGATTCGATCTCGCAAAGAGGGCGCATACGCGAACATTTCATGTGGGCCAGCACGCCGCTCAGGATATCCCCGCCAGTCACGGCGAAAACGCCTCTGAGACCGCGGCGGTACAGTTGGCGAACCAGCTCGCCGAGGAGACCGGCCACGGCGCGGCTCTTTTCTTCCAAAGCGGCGGAACCCACCCCCTCTTCCGGCGGCGCGCCGTACAAAAGAAGCCGCTTGTTCCGCCCGTAAAGCGTCGCAATATCGTCCAATATCCTGTCACCCTCGGGGCCTGCAGGAATCCCCTCCTGCATCTGCGACGAGGTGAGCCGATAGGCGTCGAAACCCGAACTGCGCGCGTATTCCAGCTGAGCCGTCGTGATCGGGTTCAGGCTTCCCGAAACCACCAGAAGTCCCTGCGCCTCAAGCGTCACCGGCGGAAGGGGACGACGCAGGCCAAGCAGCTGCGGCAGATGCCCCGCGAACCCGGCGCAGCCAGCCAAAACGGTGGTCTCCCTGATCTCTCCAAGCTGTTTTGCGATGGCCGCGCAGGCTTCGTCTGACGAAGCGTCGAAAACGAGAATCTCCCGACGTTCCGCCGTCACCGAAATCGGCGCTCCCTCCGCCACCGATACTACGGGAAGGGTGCTTTGAAGTCCGATGATCTTCGCCACCGACGATTCCCTTACGGGATCGAAGGGATCGCGGCCGAAAACGCTCTCGTTCACGGGAACGCCGTCAATGTACTGAATTCCTTCAATGGTCAGGCGCTTCAATTTCGGATACGCAGGGACGAACAGAAGGCGCTTCGCTCCGCTGCCGGCCAGAGCGCCTTCCAGTTCTGCCCCGATGTTGCCGCGCAGTGCCGAGTCGGTTTTCTTGTAAATTACGGGAACGCCGCTTTTCACGGCACGTCCGGCGATGTCGCGGACGATCTCGAAGGCTCGCCGCGGATCGATGTGGCGCGATTCCGTGTCGACAACGACGACAGAATCCCTGGCGTCGTCCTTCCAGGCATCGAAGGAGACATCCAGATTGGTCGTCACGTGAGTGTGCGCTCCACATTGAGCCAGCTGCACCCCCGAATCGAGCGCCCCCGTAAAATCGTCGGCCAGTATCAGCAGTCGAAGCATATCATCAGCTCCCTTCAACGATTCTTTCTCTTGTTTTTGATTCCTACGCAAAAGCATAAGAAAAAAATATTTCGTAAACAAGAGCGGATATTCTTTTTTCAGTTTCATTATGAAACTCTTTTCGACAATGTGTTTTATTTTGAAACAAGAAGGAAAAACGATCACGGCCTCGCCTGGAATGCGCGCTTTCGCTCGAGCGTTCCGCGCCGCCGCTCAGCCATGCTCATAAAATCGCAGACCCGTTCCGTTTTCGTCCATTTCCGAAATTTGTGTTAGAATAAAACATACTGACCTGGGAGGTGTCGTATTTTGAAAAAGGTTCGTCTGCTCTGTATCGCCCCCTACGAAGGAATGCGCGACGTCATGATGAACATTGCCGCGCGCCGCAGCGACCTGGAGCTCGTGATCCGCGTCGGCGATCTGGCCGACGGCGTCAGAGCCGTTTCGGAGCACCTCGAATCCAGCATCGACGCCATCATCTCACGAGGAGGCACGGCCGAAGAGATCCGCAGGCATTTCTCCATTCCCGTCTGCGAGATCGATCTCTCGGTCTGCGACATCCTGCGGGCCATCCGGCTGGCCCGCAATTTCTCCGACGACTTTGCCATCATGGGCTACCCGAGCATCACAAAAAACGCCTCGTCGCTCTGCGACCTGCTTCAGTACACGACTCCCGTGATCACCATCCACAGCGCCGACGAAGCGCGAGAACAGCTCGAAAAACTCAAAAAGGAAGGGCGCCGAATCGTCGTCGGCGACACGATCACCGCCATCATCGCCCAAAAGCTCGATATGAACGGAATCCTGGTCACCTCAGGCATGGAAAGCATCGAAGACGCGTTCCAAAGGGCGCTGCACCTGCAAAGTTATTACCGCGACCTGCAGGAAAGCAAAAATCTTCTCGATTCCCTGCTCAACAGCCTCAACGACAACCTGATCGTCTTTGGCGACCGCCGGGAACTTTGCTTCTCCACACTGAAGGATATCCCGCAGAAACTTCGGTCCACCTTGGAAAAAAATGTCCCCTCGATTCTTTCCGGAGAGAACCTGCATCTCGTCCGACGCCTTGACGCGCAGCGAGTTTCCATCGAAGGCAAAGCCCTTGTCTCGAGGGAACGAAACTACTGCGTCTACACGCTGACGCGGCAGCCTTACGCGGAACCCTTTGGCAACAAGGCGCTGCGGTATTACGACCCGGAGGAAGCCCTTCAGACGGCGCCTTTCGAAAATTTTCTCGGCGAGAGCGAGATCATGCAAAAGGTCATTCACCGCATCAACCGTTGCGCCGCCATCGACCAGCCGGTGCTTCTGGTGGGCGAGGCCGGGACCGGGAAAGACCGTTTCGCTCACTATATTTACGCTCACAGCAGACGGCGCCGCAGCTCCTTGGTCCGTATCGACTGCAGGATGATGACGGAATCTCACTGGGAGTATCTGCTTGAAAACGAGAACTCCCCGCTCCGCGACAACGGTCTCACCTTTTACATCCGCTGCGTCGAACGCATTCCGCCCGAACAGCGCCTGAGGCTGGAAAACTATTTCGGGAACACCGCCGTTGCGTGCCGAAACAAGTTCATCCTTTCCTGTTCTCTCGGCGACGGCTTCACCGAGCGCGACAGCTTCTTCATCTATCTCAGGGAAATCTTTTCCTGCCTTACCGTCGAAATCCCGCCTCTACGACGGCACAGCGGCGACATTCCCACCCTGGTAGGGCTTTACATCAACTCGCTGAACGCCCGGCTTGGCACCCAAGTCGTGGGGTTCACGCCCGAAGCCATGCTGCTGCTCCAAAAGTTTCCCTGGGAGCGGAACATCGACCAGCTCGTCAGAGTGGTGCGCTGTCTCGTGGTCTCCGCCAAGATGTCCTACATTTCCGCCAGCGCGACGGAAGAGGTTCTGGCGGAGGAGCGTCATCAGCTGCTCCCCACCGCTGCGGCCGCTTTTAACCTGAACCGTCCTTTGAACGAGATCGTCAGGGAGATCGTCACGGCAATTTTCGCGCAGGAGAACATGAACCAGACGAAAACCGCCAAACGCCTTGGCATCAGCAGAAGCACCCTGTGGCGGATGCTCAGGTGATCCGGCATAACGCCGCCGCGTTTTGAAGAACGCCGCGGCGGAAATCTCGGATACGATGCCTTCCAGTTTGTCATACTGGTTCTCGATTAAAATGCCAAACGCAAGGGCGCTGCGAGGGAGTTCAGTCGCTCGCAGCGCCCAGTGGACCATGTTAACGCTTTTTATCAAGAAATAGTATCAGCTGCTATATTGTGTCAGGACGGTTCGATTTCTCGAGGCACTATGAAGCACGTTTATTTCACAAGGAACACGCATGCGAAGGCCGGGGTCTTCGCGCCGCTGTTCACCAAATTCCGAAGGAGATGAATTGACAATGATCATTTCAGAACGAATCAGCAGCCTGTCCGCGTCCCCCATCAGGAAGCTGACCCCCTACGCCGCCGCGGCAAAGGCCGCAGGCAAGAAAGTCTACCATCTGAACATCGGTCAGCCCGACATCGAAACACCCGCCGGCTTTCTTGAGGCGATCCACCGCTTCGACAAAAAAGTCATCGCCTACGGCGACTCGCACGGCAATCCGCGCCTGCTCGAAGCGATCCGCGCCTATTACCAGAGCTGGAGCATGGATTACGGCACCGAACAGATCACCATCACCAACGGCGGCTCGGAAGCGCTGCTGATCGCCATGATGGCGCTTTGCGACCCCGGCGACGAGATCCTCGTTTTCGAGCCCTTTTACGCCAATTACAACGCGCTTGCCCGGGCGCTCAACATCACCGTTCGCGCCATTACGACGCATGTCGAAAACGGCTATGCGCTGCCGGAAGAAGCGCACGTGGAGCGCAGCATCACGCCGCGCACCAAAGCCATTCTGCTGACCAATCCCGGCAACCCCACGGGGCGCGTCTATACGCCCGCGGAGATGGAACTGATCTCGCGCGTCGTGCGCCGCCACAATCTGGCGCTGATCGCCGACGAAGTGTACCGCGAGTTCGTTTACGGAGCTTCGTACCGCAGCTTCGGCGCCATGCCGGAGCTCGACGAGCATCTCGTGCTCGTCGATTCGCTTTCCAAGCGCTACAGCGCCTGCGGCGCACGGATCGGCGCGCTGCTGAGCCGTAACAGAGATTTCTGCGTCCAGATCATGAAATACTGCCAGGCCCGCCTGTGCTGTCCCGAGCTGGAACAGATCGGCGCCGCCGCGCTCTACGCCACGCCGAAGAGCTATCTCGACGGCGTCAACGCCGAGTACCGCCGGCGGCGCGACACGCTCCAGCGCGAGCTCGCCAAAATCCCCGGCGTCGCCTGTTCGTCGCCGCAGGGCGCTTTCTACGTGATGATCAAAATGCCCATCGACGACGCCGAAAAGTTTGCGATCTGGCTGCTGGAACACTTCGACTCCCACGGCGAGACCGTCATGTTCGCGCCCGGCAGCGGCTTTTACGCCACGCCCGGACTCGGCGCGGACGAAGCGCGCCTGGCCTACGTGCTCAACTGCGCCGATCTCACCCGCGCCATCGCCATCCTCGGCGAAGGGTTGAAGGCCTATCCCGGCACGAAACTGCTGGCGTAGACCGCTCCCGTGAAAAGCCGCGCCGGACGCCTGTCACACTTCCATGGTGAAAGCGTCTTCCGTTTTCGCCATGACGGCCTCGAACTTCATGCGCCTCGCCTCCATTTCATCTTCTCCGTTGCGGCCAGACAAGAGGCGGCCC
>ENA-ORTP01001654-ORTP01001654.1-human-gut-metagenome-genome-assembly--contig:-NODE-1654-length-21501-cov-109.677935_pt1 | contig 21501 bp, 10 predicted proteins | sample MGYA00241913_ERZ509190 | MGnify/ENA primary metagenome ERZ509190 (study PRJEB26280, sample SAMEA2338839) | human gut metagenome | biome: human gut; feature: human-associated habitat; material...
CATCGTCTGAAAATAAGCGTGACCCGGTAATTGTTTTTATCATTAATGCTTGAAGTTAATGCACCTTATCTTAATGGTGCTGAATAATGCTTCAAGCTATTTTATCATATATAAGAGTTTGAGGTGATTTGAAAAGGAGAGAAAAAATAATACCCTGCCAATTTAATGACAGGGTAAAATACCTTTGGATAAAAAAGAATTGTTATCTTTGTTGCGTTCTACTTAAAGCATATAAGTACGGATTGAAAGGCTTTTCTTTCGTAAACATTTGATTATCAGCGAACGAATTAAAAAGATTATATTTGCATAAAAATCAGATTTTACAAAAAGTCAGATAACCAATGAAGAACAGCACAACATTATGAGTAGCAAAATACAGACAGGAAAAGATATACTTCTCTTGATAATTATACTATTCCTCTCTGACAATATACATGCACAAAATAATTATATCCACCGACTCGGCATTGAAGGCCGACCAGGATATATATTCCCTACCAGCTCTTTCTTGCGGGGAGAAAACAATATGCATAAAAGGCTGAGTTCTGCCTACTCGGCTCATTTGAAATATTCCTTCCAGCTACAGCCGGGCAGTACTGCAGACCGAATATACGGAAGTTCGTACCAAGGCATAGGATTAGGATATTTCGACTTCGGCAACGACAAAGAAATAGGGACTCCTATTGCCCTCTACGCATTTCAGGGAGCACGTATTGCCAAACTCACTCCCCGCCTATCGCTCAACTACGAATGGGGATTTGGAGCCTCCTTCGGCTGGAAACCTTATAATTATCTCAACAACCCCAACAATACCGTCATAGGGACTAAAATTAATGCATACCTTAGTGCCGGAATTCATTTTGATTGGATACTCTCTCCTCTATTCGACCTTAACATCGGGGCAACCGCAGTGCATTTTTCCAACGGCAATACCCGATATCCCAATACCGGCCTGAACACAGTAGATTTCAAAATCGGAATAATATATAATTTCAATCGGAATATAAACGATGTATTACAACCGTCACAACAAATTCCGAGCCCGGCCTTTCCCAAACATGTCAGCTACGACCTCACAGTGTTTGGTTCATGGCGAAGAAAAGCCGTCGATGTTCCAGGCGGGCAAGTTCCTGCACCGGGAAAATACGCCGTAGCAGGGTTTTGTCTTGCTCCCATGTATAATTTTGGATATAAATTCCGCGCAGGAGTATCATTAGACGGTGTATATGACGCCGGTGCCAATATTTATGCCAAAGATTACATTACTCCTCTTAATGGTGGAAATGAAGAGGAAGCTTTTGGCATCCCACCATTACGTAAGCAACTTTCTTTGGGTGTCTCAGCACGCGGAGAATGGGTAATGCCCTACTTCACCGTTGGCATAGGTTTCGGAGCCAACATCCTGCATGGAGGAGGAGACCTCCAATCTTTCTATCAGATATTAGCGCTCAAAATAGATATATCTCACGACACTTTCCTACATATCGGATATAATCTTAAAGATTTCCACGAGCCCAACTATCTGATGTTAGGCGTAGGCTACCGGTTCAATAATAAACGTCCCCGACTGTATCATTAATGACTTTTACCACTTACATCACAAAGACTCCTTATTACTCAAAATAAACAGCTTTAGCATGAACTCATCAATACAGTTCACGACCTATCTATTCACGACCAATAGACTGAATATTCTTTATTATTAGAAAAATCCTTAATTCAAGTAACTACATACCATTTTTACTAAGTTTTGTTACTTAAATGATTTTTTTTAGACATTCGTTTTTTTCTATTCTGTGAAAGTCTGAACTATTTCTGCAACCATAACTATAATATATTCAAATCCAGCTTGATTCAAACCGGATAGGGCAAGGGATATTCTCTCTTTAAGGAATATCCCTATACAACCTAACCATTAGAAACCACCATTACGGTGTATCCGCTCTTATTGTACAGCAGGTGTAACTTCCAAATCTAACGAGCTTAAGTCCATATCTCGCGAGGAATTACCATACAATATTTGATATTTACCAGGAAAAACTTTCAGACCATCTACATCCGCGTTATAATAAGCAAAAGATTCAGGTTCGAGTGTGATTCTCACTTTTTCACTTTTACCCGCTTTTATCTCTTGACGCACATAACCTTTGAGTGATTTGATAGGAGCATCAGGATTAGTCAGACTTTTTACATAGACCTGCACAACTTCAGCACCATCCATTTTGCCGACATTGGTTAATGGAATAGTGATTTCCACTTTCTCCCCAGCTTTGATTGAACTGGAAGAGAGTAATGCCTCGCCAAATTCAAAGTCTGTATAACTCAACCCATAACCAAACGCATATTGGGGTTCACCCTTAAAATAGCGATAAGTGCGGTTTTCCATGCTGTAATCGGTAAATTCAGGTAACTGTTCTGTTGATTTGTAGAATGTCACAGGGAGCTTTCCGGAAGGGTTATAATCACCAAACAGCACATCAGCCACAGCCGTTCCTCCTTCTTGCCCCGGATACCAGGCTTGCAAAAGCGCATCGTATGCATAATCAATGTCAGCCAATGCTATGGCACTACCGGAACAGTTTACATAGATTACTGGTTTACCGGTCTCGTGCATCGCTTTCAAGAAACGCTTTTGTACATCAGGCAATTCAATTTTCGCACGTTCATGTCCTTCACCTTCTTGTGTGGGGGTGATACCACCTACATATATAATGGCCTCAACATCTTTAATTTTCTCTTTCAGCTCCTCAAATACCGCCAGTTTTCGTTCATACATATCAACAGAAAGGTGTGAGACACTCCCTTCTTTACCAGATTTATAATCAAGAGCAATCTGATAAGTTTCGCCTTCTTTTACTTGAAGCGTATAAATGGAACCACGTCTGCCCTTCATCGACTCTGTGAACTCTCGGCGTTGCGCTTCTGTAAGATTCATCCCAGGAGTATATTTAAACGACAATTCCTTGGGAACATATTCACCTATCTTTTTATTATTCACCTTTAACACATAACTATCTCCCCGAACAGAGAAACAAAGTGTACCGGTGAAATCAGGAACATATGTTCCTGAATATTTGGCGCTGAAATCCGAAGCGGGCACATCTTTCCCAAATCCATATCCTCCTTCTGTACGGAAATTTATCACTTCTGCATGACTTGTGTTGATGATTTCTCCTGAAAAGTCGGGTTTGGCATAATATTGGGCCAAAAAGCCTTTTTGACCATCATGATTTACCAGATGCATTTGAGGTATTTGCAAATAATCTGAATCAATCTCACTCCCGCGTTCAGAGATGATACGAGTATTGGGCAACTTATTTTTGAGACCTTGCAGAATGGTGATACAATGGGTCGGTGAACCGCTGTAATTGCCACGCATCATAATGGAATCATTGATATTGGGACCAACTACGGCAATGGATTTGATGTTTTTATCCAATGGCAGTATGTTACCTTCATTTTTCAATAGAACCTGTGATTCGTGAGCCATTTTCAAAGCATGATCCCGATGCTCTTGACAGTCAATCACACTGCCCGGTATCGTAGAGTAAGGCACATACTTGGCCGGATCCAGCAATCCTAGACGAAAGCGTTCAGTCAAGATACGACGCAAAGATACGTCTAAATCTTGTTCCTTGATAATACCTTTCTCTACGGCTTCTATCAATGCATTGTAGCTTCGCCCACATTCCAAGTCTGTACCAGTCAATACGGCATCCGCACTGGCTGCTGCTGCATCCGGATGTGTTTCATGACGGCCTTTCACATAAAAGTCATTGATGGCGTCGCAGTCACTTACTACCATTCCATCAAACCCCCAGCGATTACGTAGGATGTCTACCAACAAACGATTGCTGGCGCAACATGGTTCACCTTCATAAGCGCTGTATGCACACATCACTTCACGTACATTGCCTTTGACTACCAATGTTTCGAAAGCGGGAAGATAAGTTTCCCACAAGTCGCGCATCGAAACCACAGCATTGAACTCGTGACGTAATGGCTCTGGCCCACTATGCACACCGTAATGTTTGGCGCAAGCATGTGTCTTATAATAATGTTCATCATCGCCTTGCATTCCCAGCACGACGTTTAAGCCCATTCTTGACATCAGAAAAGGGTCCTCTCCATAAGTTTCTTGCCCGCGTCCCCAACGAGGATCTCGAAATATATTGATATTGGGAGCCCAAAAAGTAAGATTAGGAATCGCTGAAACGTATGGCCCTATATCTCCATCAAGTGGTAAGGTGTTATAACGTGCACGTGCTTCGTCAGACACCATTGTATAGGTAGTCAGTTGTGAAGAATCGTCAAAAGTTGCGGCTAATGCAATGGATTGAGGAAATACTGTAACCCCACCCGCTATCAGACCATGGCAAGCTTCTCCCCACCAGTTATAAGCAGGGATGCCTAACCGCTCGATAGCCAATGAACGATTAATCATCATACTGACTTTCTCTTGAAGAGTAAGCAATGACATCAAATTGTCAACTCGTTCTTCTACTTTTAGTTTAGGGTTTTGAAACGGATACTGATACTTCTCTGCTTCTGAGCATGCTGTCCATAAAAAGAGTGTCATCACACTGCACAGCAAGATGTTTTTCTTTGTCATGTTACTTTTGTGTGTTTTAATTAAGTGAAAACAAATAGGTTATTGTAAGCAAATAAAAATAAAAAGTATGACATTACAAAGCAATAGGCGAAAAAGTTAGGGTAATATTATATTGATTAAACATTTTTCGCATCATGCTACATATAAGAGGCTCATTAGTAGATGAGAAACTTGATAATTACATCGGATATTACAACGTCCTATTCATGTCAATCTACCTTTCGAGCAAAAATTCTCATTGGACGAGTTTTATTCTTGTTTGCTGTACGAAATAACTCAGTAGCAGGATAAATGGGAAAAGTATCATCATTAACCAAAGTAGCAGCAAAGATGACAATATCCTTATTATCGGGCAGTACTACCTCTGTAACCTTAGCAGGCAAGTCAATGGCTAATTTGAACATATAGGTAAATTCATAAGGGTGGTCGCCCCCGCTTGAATGACGATGGGTACCCACATAAGCCACTTCAGAGTCTTTCAGATAGCCTTCCGTATGTCCTGTGTGCCCCCATTGCCCGATAAAGCCGGTATAAGAAGGTACAACGACTTCCTGTTCGGACTTACCGACACGAAATACTCCCTGCACATCTTTCTCGGCAGCCGCCGCAAGAATATAAAGGCGATTGTAATCATGATCCGTAGGCAATTTCAAAATATTACCTTTGCAGACCATACCATTAAATTCTTCATGAGTTTCCAGCTTAAAAGGTATTCCATGCACATCTATCTCAGCCGGAATCAGTTCGGCAGCGTAAGAATAGCCAGACTCAAAGTCTGCTGCAGTTTTAAACTCATTCCAACTAAAACACTTCTTATCATAAGTAAGAAGTAACGGTTTAGTAACCATTTGCGCTTTTCGCTCGGAAGCAAAACGTACCTTGTAGGTTTTGATACTATTGGGATTGATAAACACTTTTAAACAGTTCCCACTAAAATCCGCCTTATTAATAGTTTTTTCTGTACCGTCTGCTTCTACAGCCGCCACGATATTATCAGCAAAAACAATTGAAGCTTCTTGCGCCAGCTTGCCTCCCGTCTCATATACACGTACTACATATTCATCCGAACTTTCAGCTTTCTTTAACGCCTTGATAAGAACATTCCGATTATCTGAGAAAGCTAAAGAATATTTTCTCCCTAATTCACCACTATGCTTTTCAGTAGCAAATGCTTTGATACGCTGATTTAGCGACTCCGCTTCCTCACGAATCTGTACTACATCCAAAGCGCCTGCATGACCGATCAAACTGTAAGTAAAAGTATGATAGCCAAAATCCTGACAATTTTGATAAGCATAGTGTTCTTTTGTTTTCGGTGTATGTAGCAAAGTAAGACGCAAAGTGTTATTATCAGGTTTATCCCAGCCATACTTACTGTCATTCATTACAGAAACTCCATAAGAACCATTGCTATCTGTCAAGTCCGCCCAATATTGAGCATATACTTCGTAGGCAGTCGGAGTATTATTGCCTCTCTGCACACTACCCACCCCCAAATCATAAGTCGCTTTCTCGTTATCCAAATTGAAAGGGAACTCTGCTTTCAATAAAGAATTGGCAGACTGCCAGTCTATTTCATTAATGAAATCTATTCGATGTGCCAGCGCACCTTCATATAAATGAATATATTGACGAAAAAAAGAACCACCATGAGACTTCTCCACACAGAGAGTCTTACGTAATTCACCATTCTCGCACAAAGTCATCTTCACATTGCTAGTAATAGAAATTGGAGTTCTGTCTATAGTCTTCTTTAGTACCTCCCATGCGGGCCAAGAAAGCGATTCATTTTCTGTAAAGAGAGCCAAACGAATAGCTTTGCCAGCTTTCACTAATTCTTTGTTATTTTTCTTGTCGAACAGCGAAACTATATCACCATTTTCGTCTAGCATCAATTTATAAAATGAATTTTCAATGTTCGTGGCTTCAGTAATAGCCATTTCTTTTTCACTTCCTGCAAGACGCACATCATAAACCACATACCCCACAGCGGGAACAGTGGCTTCCACCAATAGCTGTACGTTTCCATCAGTATATGAAACTAGCTGTGAATTCACCTTTTTACCTTGTTCATCGTACACAGTCACCTCTTTTGGGAAATGGGGAGCCTCTATCTCTATACTCACGATATCGGTAGTCTCAAAACCAGAAGCATTATAGAACACTATAGGAACCCCCTTAACTTGAGTGTCAAGATTGTTTGCCACGCTTTTCACAGCATGAGTGAGAATACCGGAAAATTGTTTCAATGAAAGTAACTCATCATTCCAAGAAAATTCATAAGCACGAGGAATGCTAGTGCCTGTTAAGTCATCATGAAACTGATGGAAAATAAAGCGTTGCCAAGATTCCGTCAGGCTCTTTCCTGGATATTCCGCAGTTCCAAGCAAGGCAGCAGCCACAGAAGCTCGCTCTGCAGCATCTCCTAAAAGTTCATTTTGACGGTTATAAAGTTTCATGGCAGCCTGTGAAGTATAACAACCTGTACCATGAACATCCATCAACAGTTCACCATCGAATACCGGAAGTTCAGGGTGGATATCATATGGCTGATATGATTTGAACAGTTGGTCACTCGTAGCACTGATAATTTCTAACGATCCTTCTCCCTTAATACCCTTTTCCACAGAAGCAACAGAAGCAATAGTGGGAGAACCACCCATATCACCTGTTCCGTAATAGCGGTAAACTGTATTTAATGGAGTACGTTTGGAATAGTCTAATAGTGTCTTATTGTTGGAAAGGTCCTCATTATTCCAGCGGTGACCATAATAATATCCATGGGCTAACATAATGGAAGCACCATCTATACCTTTCCACAAACCTATGGTGAAAGGATGCTTGCTTTCACCATAGAAAGGATTCATACGCCAATCTAGTTTCTGTGAAGAGAAACCTATCAACCCACAATGAGAAGCTACAGTAGGAAGTGTCCAGCCAAAACCAAAACAGTCGGGCAAAAAGATATCGGAACTTTCTATGCCTAACTCTTTACGATAAAATTCCTGCCCCAACATAATATTACGAATAAATGACTCAGTAGAAGGAACCAAGGTATCGGTTGCATCCCAACTAGCTCCGCTCACATGCCAGCGTCCTGCTTTCACAAAGGCCTTCATCAATTCGTATTCACGAGGATAATACTCCTTCATCCAAGCGTATTTTACCCCACCTTCAAAATTAAAAATATAGTTGGGATATCGATTCAAAAGAAATAGATTTTGGTTCAAAGTGTTCCAAATATACTCTTTGATAGTAGTTTGAATGTCCCAGTTCCATTGCGTGTCCAAGTGTGCATCTGCCACCGCATACACCTTCGCTTTCTTCGCTATCATGGTTTGAGCTGACAATTGTCCGCCTATAACAACTGACAACACAGTTCCTGCTATCAAACAGATTCTCTTAGCCAGTATTCGCTTTATTTTCATAGTTATATATATAATTAATCAAAAACAAATGAAATTATCAGCAAGTACAATGCGGATAGCAATAATCCAATTAATGTACTACATTTCTTCATTAACCCTCTTTTGTCAGAAGCGTTCACGAGACTACACAATCACCCCACAGGGGAATTTCACTATTTTTTATAGTCAATCCATACTTTCATGCTACCAGCCTCCATATTATCCCATGCGTAGTAAGGAATTAGGGTAAATGTCTTTTTTCCATCTTTGGCAGTAATTTGCTGAAAACCATTCAAAAGATTCACATTAAAATCAGTCTTAAATGATGTCTTTGGAGAAATATAGATCCCTTCAATTGTGTCTTTGTTTTGAGCATCCTCAATACAATACACCAATGGACCACGCTGAATAGCACGCTTTCCTATATTCTGCTTCACCCTGGCATCAGATTTCACAACTTCTACTGGCATATCAAAATCCAATTCTATATTATCGCCTGAGTTCCAATCGGCTATCACTACATATCCCTTATCAATCCTCAGTTTTTTAACTTTCTTTCCATTAATGAATAAATTATATTTTTTACACCATCCTGGGATACGCAAACGCAACTCCTTATTGATTTCTTCATCTGCATTGATCGTAAATTTAATTCTTCCATTCCAAGGATATTTCGTTTCTTCTTTCATAGTTACTTGGACTCCATCCACATTTACTTCTGCCACATTGCCAATATAGAGATTCACCCAAATAGCATTATCAGAAATACCGTAAATATAGTTACCAATGGAAGGGAGAAAGCGTGATAATTGACTCGGACAACAAGCACAACCGTACCATGGAAGACGATGATGGTCTCCCTTAGATTCAAGAGGATTCACATAAAAGAAACGATCACCATTGAGAGAAATACCAGCTAATGCACCATTATACATGGAACGTTCCAATACATCAATATATTTAGAATCACCAGTGAACTGATTCATACGATGATTCCACAATACCATACCAACCGACGCACAAGTTTCGCAATAAGCTTCTAAATTAGGAAGATCATAGTCCTCAGTAAAACCTTCGTTGTGACGTGATGAACCTATACCACCCGTTATATACATATTCCGTTCCACAACGTCAGTCCATAATCTATTAAGCGCATCAATATATTGAGGATTGTGTTTTATTGCAGCTACATCAGCCATACCACAATATAGGTACATACAACGTACAGCATGACCACCAATACTTTCCATTTCCGAAACAGGAACTTCATCTTGATAATACGATTTATCCCAATTACTATTATCCCCCTTAGTACCATAACCATGCCCGCGTTGTTCCAATAGCCAATTAGCGAAATCCACGTATTTGGATTCCCCCGTTGTTTGCGCCAATTTTACAAGGGCTAATTCTATTTCTTCATGTCCAGGCACCCAATGGCGTTTATCTGGCCCGAAAAGTGTCATCATGTGGTCCACCATATGTGTAGACACATTCAATAACGTGCGTTTTCCCGTAGCTTTATAATATGCCACAGCTGCTTCAATCATATGACCTGCACAATACATTTCATGCTTGTCCATATTTGTCCAACGTTTATCCAACCCTGTAAGGGTATAAAAAGTGTTGATATATCCATCTGGAAGTTGGGCTGCAGCCATTTTGTTTATCCATTCATCTGCCTTTTTCTCCAGTTCTGGATTAGGATTATTGATTAGCGAGTAGGCAATGCCTTCCAAAGCTTTATAAACATCCGAATCATCATAAAAAATACCTGAATGCTTTCCTGAATTTTTTGCTGCATTCTCAAAGTTTCGTATCCGCCCAGTTTTATTTTCTATTTGATCTATACAAACAGGTAGTGTATTAGTGACATGCTTTTTCAGGCGAGGAGACCAAAAATCATCCTGTATACGAACTTGAGAAAAATCCACCTGATTAATCATTTTTGTTTGCGCAAAAAGTGTTGTGTCACCACCTGTATAGCATATTAATGCCATACCACAAACAAAAATTGTTTTAGTAACTTGTTTCATCTTTATAAGATTTAATATTTATTGTTTTTCAAATTAGAATCCTGCATACTCAAACCAAGAGAATGTCGCTTTTCGTTTACTTACTTCTCCATTACTGGAAGCATACATACCTACATACGGACCGATAAAACCACGAGCTACATTCGTGCTACAAACAGTTGCATCCATTTCTTCACAGAGCGCACGCATATTCTCATTTGTTTCACCATAGTAAAAAGCATATTTCAACCCATCACCCTGAATAGAAAGAATGACATTGTCTGCTCTATACGGAACATGAGCTAATATGGCTTCTTTCCCATTTTTCACTTGAATCAACCTCAGTTCACGAGGAGTATCTCCTTTACCCACTATAGTCAAACGATAATGGAAACGATCATTTTGCATAATTACCATACCGGCCTCCTCATTGGATTTGGTTGGATTGAATTGCATGGCACAAGCTGTGTAAAACTTATGATGTTCCACACGACGAGCAATCAAAGAGGGATTCACCAACTCACTCACACGCTGAGGCCGCAGGTTAATTTGAAGCTTAGAATCTTTTAACTCATACCATTTTTCAAAAGGAGTACGCAAGAAATTCCAGCAATAAGCTAACGATTGCCCATTAAATTCATCCCTATTATCAGGCTTTATTACCGGACATTCAGGAAGCTTAGGAAATTGTTCTTCCATGAGCACCCTTCCTACTCCTGGATTAAAAATGGGTTGCTCCCCCTGGAACTCTACAGGAGTTAAAAAAGTTTCACGACCCAGCATATTAAACCCATTTACAGGTCTCACCCCAAGCATCACACTATACCAATCTCCATTTTGGGTTTGTACCAGATCAGCATGCCCTATTGTAGTAATATCAATATCATTACCCAAATGGCGATGCGTCAGTACCGGATTACAAATAAACGGAGTATATGGACCAACAATATTGTCTGCAGTAAAAACGGACACTGCATGATTCTCCCACGTACCACCTTCAGCAATCATCAAATAGTATTTCCCTTTAATTTTATATATATGTGGCGCTTCAGCATAAGGACTATTGATAGCATATCCACTTGAAACAATATGCCGTTCACCAATAAATTGTCCTGTTGACGGATCGAGTTGTTGCACATAAATACGATCTTCAGCCGGATAACGACGAGGCGGTATTTTATTATCTCCATTGATGCTGCCACAGTACCACATGGTCCCATCTTCATCAAAGAAAAGAGAAGGATCAATACCAGGTGCATCCTTAATAAAGATTGGTTCCGAGTAAGGTCCTTCAGGAGAGTCTGCAGTTACAAAAAAATTGCCTCCACATCCTGTAGCTGTACAAATCACGTAATATGTACCTTGATGATAACGAATGGTAGGTGCCCATAATCCATTCGACGCTTTCAAACCATCTTTCATTTGTAGTTGGGAAGGACGGTCAAGCACATGTCCTATCTGCTCCCAGTTTACCAAATCCTTACTATGAAAGATAGGTAAACCCGGAAACCATTCAAATGAAGAAGTTACCATGTAATAGTCATTCTCCACCCTACAAATAGAAGGATCAGGATGAAACCCTGGAAGAATAGGATTCTTAAACGTTTTTTGCGCAGATACATTAAACGAAAAAATTAGTAGGAGCAATGCAAGACACATACGTGCCCAATTTGTTTTATTCATCTTAGTCTATTTATTTAAAAGTTAATTCATTATTCAAATACAATTTCATTCTGTCAGGTTATTGCTGCTCCCTGATTGCTTTATAAATTCTTTAGGAAGCATGCCAAAATGTTGATGAAAACACTTTGTGAAATAGGATGCACTAGTAAATCCGGTAAGCGATGCTATCTCATTAACCCTATAACCACTTTCACACAATAAAGAGGCAGCACGTTTTAACCGTTGTAATCTAATATAATCATTAGGTGTAAGGTCCGTCACCCCCTTTATTTTTCGGTGTAAACTTGAGCGACTCATATTCATTTTTTCTGTCAGTACATCCACACTGAATTGCGTATTATCTATGTTCTTTTCGATAATCTCATTCATTTTCTTCAAAAATAACTCATCTGTTTTTGTAAGTGCTACAACATTTGCTTCAATGAAAGGACGTTTGTAGAATAATTCTTTAATGGACTTTCGATTCATAAGCAGATTTTGAATTTGTGCCATAAGATATTCTAAAGAAAACGGTTTTTCAATATAGGCATCTGCTCCCAATTCCAATCCATTTATACGACTCTCCAAATCAGATTTAGCACTTAATAAAATAACAGGAATATGGCTATACTCTACAGTCTCCTTGATATTTTTGAGCAACTCCATACCATCCATATTGGGCATCATAATGTCACTTACAACAATGTCTATATCAAATTCCTTAAGCACCTTCAATGCCTCCAAACCATCAGCAGCTCTATATACATCGTATTTATCCATCAAACGTTTTGATATAAAGTCCTGCATCTCCAAATTGTCTTCAACAATCAACATAGCCGGCTTCTCTGAAAACTTCACATTTGTTATACTAATAGACTCTTCATCTTTCAGTTCAATATCATCTGTTCTTATTTGATGAAAGCATGGTAAGTTCAGCACAAACCGATTCCGTTCTATACATGTGGTATCAAGTATCAGTGAACCTCCATGTAATTGTGCCAAAGAACGCGCCAATGGCAAACCCAAACCTCTCCCAGAACTTATCGGCCCTTGAGATGAGACTTGCACAAATGGTTCGAAAATGGCTTCTCTCATTGTTGGTTCAATCAACTCTCCATCATTTTCAACAATAACACAAAAACTATTATTTGCTACAGTGGTTAATTCTACTTTTATTTCTGAGAGAGAATACTTTGAAGCATTTGTAAATAGATTACTTATAATTTTTGTAAATGCTTCCAAGTCTACATCAGCAAACAAAGAGTCTTCAGGTAGTAATAATGAAAACTCACGTTCATGTTGTTCACTCGGTAGCTTAAAACGCCTATAAATAGACTTAAGTAATAAATTTATATCAGTGCGTTCAAAATTCAATTGTACTCTTTTTGTTTCTACTCGCTGAAAATCAAGCAACTGATAAGTAAGTGAAAGCAAACGCTCCGTATTTCTCATCATAATATCCAATGTTTCTTGCGTATTCTTATCCAATGATTTGTTACGCATAATATATTCCAGCGGAGTCTTTATTAAAGTAAGCGGAGTTTTTATCTCATGTGCTATATTAGTAATAAATTCCAATTTGGCATGATAAGATTCACGTTCCTTTTCATGCTCTAATTCTTGCATTAATTTCTGATGCTTTTTATTCACTTTCTGCTGATTATAGGACATGAGAAGCACAATTAATGCAAGTATCAATATGCAATAAATAGTATATGCCCACACACTTTTCCACCAAGGACTATGTATCTGTATAGTAAGTGAACGAGCTTCCTGCCACTGCCCTACACTGTTTTTAGACTTTATTTGTAATATGTACTTACCCGGACGTAAATCAGAATATGAAATACGCTGCACATCCGTGTAAGACCAGTCCTTATCAAGACCTTCTAATCTCACACAACAAGCATCGTTTGTCGTTGCCGCATACTTCAATACCGCAAAATCAAAACTAATAAAGTTTTGGTCATATTCCAATTCTAACTCATTTGTATGAATAATAGAATGCTTCAAAGGCGAATCTGCTCTAGGAATAACTTCTTTATTGTTAATTTGAAACCCTGTTAGATAAACAGTTGGGAAGCTTAAATCATCTTTAATATTGAGAGGGTCAATAACAACCAAACCTCCAATGGTTCCAAAGTAAAGCTTTCCACGACTGTCTTTATATGCAGAGTTATAATTAAATTGATTAGAAATTAATCCTTCACTTTTAGTAAATACCCGAATATTACCAGACAAAGGATTAAGCCGCACTAAGCCACGATTAGTTCCTACCCAAATATCCCCAAAGTCATCTTGAATTGGGCTGAAAGCTGTATAATCTGGGAAACCATCCTCAATAGTATAGTGAGAAAATTGCTTGTCATCAGGATTATAACATAATAAGCCATATCCAATTGTACCCATCCACAACCAGCCATCTTTATCTTCATAAACATCCACAACTTTATTAATCCAATGTCCAGTTTGCCTTTGAATCTCAGAAATAAAATCAACTCTTTTTGAATCAAAAGTATAACATACAAGTCCTCCACCTACTGAGGCAAGCCAAATATTACCATGACGATCTTCACAAATATTATGTACGTACATGTTAGAAAAGCCGTTTATCCGCGTAAATGTCCCTTCCTTAGGACTGAACCAATATAGTCCACCTTGCGTGCATATCCAAATACGGCCTTTTGTATCTTGATAAATAGCATAAATTGAATTTTGTACATTGTAGCGTTCGTCTGATATATAATATCTTTTCACCGCTCCAGTATTAAGATTATAAATATTGAGTCCACCAGAATATACCCCCACATAAAGTTCATCATCAATTACACATAATCCATGAACATTATAGTGCTCCAAGTGAGCGCTAACAGGAATAATACTTTTTTCTTGTGAATTGAAGTAATTCAAACCAGCATCTTCTGTTCCAATCCAAAGATTACCCATGGAGTCAGATCTGATTTCTCTTACAACCCTTCCTTTAAGAGATGTTTTAGTCGCTATTGGATAGTATGACTCAATATACCTATTTTCATTGATGGACATATAATTTATTGGTTAGGTAGCGCAGTGGATTGTACAGGGTTAGATTGGCATCTGCAGCAGTTTAAAGAAATGGGCTATGGTGGTGCCAGCATTGCAGCCACATATGGGGTTGATGATTATAAAGAGAAGTTTATTCCCTTTATGAGTCAAGACTGGATTAAAATGTTGAATTATACTGCTACTAGTTTTAAAAACAACGGGTTGGCAATTGATGCATCACTAACTTCTGCTTGGCCTTTTGGAGGACCTAATGTTACCCCTGAAATGGGTGCTAAATATTCGGTTGTGACTCGCGTATTTACAGCAATGCCTAAAGAGAAAGTAAATATTCAAGTAGATACATTGGGCAAAGGTGAAATTCAGGTACTAAGTGCTTACTCTGCTGATGGAGAATATATAGAACTTACCCAGCATATCAATAAAAATGGTATATTGACTTACACATTTCCTGCAAAAAAATATGATGTATATGCTTTATTTTCTTGTCCTACCGGACAACGGACGAAACGTTCAGGATTGGGAGGCGAGGGATTGGTAATAGATCATTTTGATAAAAATACGGTCCATCAATATTTGAAAAGATTTGATGCTCTGTTTCAATCACGGTCAGACTTGCGCTCAACTTTCAATGACTCATACGAGGTTTATGGAGCTGATTATACTCCTGTATTGCTAGATGAATTCAAAATACGTCGAGGTTATGATTTAAGAAAAGTACTTTACTTACTTGATCCTTCGAACAAAAGTGATGAAGCGCGTAGAGTATTATGTGATTATCGTGAAACAGTGTCTGATCTTCTATTGGATAATTTTGTGAAAGTATGGCATGAGTGGGCGAATAGTCATGGAGTAAAAACTGTGGAACAAGCTCATGGAACTCCGGCTAATTGGCTCGATTTATATGGGGCTTCAGATATCCCTCAAACTGAATCGTTTGGTGCCAGTCCACTGAATATAAAGAATGTGCGGATTGACAAAGTATATAACGAAAAGTCTTTTGGTCGCCCAGATAAGATGCTATTAAAATTTGCTTCATCTGCATCGCACGTAATGGGTAAGTCTCTCACGTCATCAGAAACAGCTACTTGGTTGGGTGATCATTTTAAGGTGGCATTATCACAGGTAAAACCGCAAATTGATGAGTTGTATATAAGTGGAATCAACCATATAATGTTGACTTGTGGTGCTTATTCACCCAAAGAAATAGATTTTCCAGGATGGAGGTTTTATCCTGCAGCTAATTTTGGAATAACCAGTGCTTTCAAGGAAACAATTCCGAACTTTTCACTCTATGTCGCGCGCTGCCAACATCTGTTACAGAATAGTTTAACAGATAATGAGGTACTACTGTATGTACCTATGCATGACTTTTGGACAGAATCGGACGATGAAGATGGACGCAGTAAATTAAAGATGTTTACCATACACAATCCTGATACTTGGTTCTACCGTCAGGACATAGGTGATATTGCACGTACAATGAAACGTGAAGGTTTTGATTTTGATTATATATCCGATAGGCAGATTATTATGTCAGATGCAGTTAATGGTAAAATCGTAACACCAGGAAAATCTGCTTACACTACTATTGTTGTGCCTTGTTGTAAGCGTATGCCACTTTCAACGCTACGTCAACTCAGACAGTTTGCAGAGAAAGGCGTTCAAATTGTTTTTGCATATAGAATGCCTCGTGACATTCCAGGTTATTATGTATCTGAAAAACAGCGTAAAGAATTTTATTCATTGTTGGATGAGATGAAAGGTTATAATAATGTCCAAGTGGATGCTCAGTTTTGCAATGCTATTAAACGTTCTGGTGTGATACAAGAGAAATTTGGCACCCAAAATTTGGAATTCATACGTATGCGGAATAAACAAGGCATAATTTACTTTGTTGCTAATCAAAGTAATGAGTTTGAAGAAGGCTGGATTAAACTCGGTAGAACTACAGAGAATATAACGCTTTATAATCCGTTGACAGGTGAAGAGGGGATGGCTAGAATATCAAATAAGGGAGTTTATTTACAATTAAAGCCGGGGGAATCCTGCTTTATCAAACTATTTGCAGATAACAATGCTCCTATATGGAATTATCATAATGCAATTGCCTCTTTCCGTATAGATGGTGATTGGAAAGTATCTTTCAAAGAGGGAAAACCACAAGTACCTGCATCTTATCATACCACTGCTATAGGGAGTTGGACTGAGGCTCCAGATACTATGGCTCAGTATTTTAGTGGTATAGGAGTATATGAGACAACTTTCAATCTCCCTGATGTGAAATGTGATAATTATCAGCTTGCTTTAGGCGATGTTCGTGAGACAGCTAAAGTTTGGATAAACAATCAATATGTTGGGGAACTATGGGCAGTACCGTTTGATCTGAATATTAATGCTTCCTTGCTTAAAAAGAAAAACAATCGACTTCGTATTGAGGTGCGTAACCTTGATGCAAATAGAATGATATGGATGGACCGTAACGATGTGAAATGGCAAACGTTTTTTTTGGTGGACGTTGCATATCGTAATTTTAGTGCTAAGCTTTGGGACAGCGTTCCATCAGGCGTGTTGGGACCGATTGAATTAAGATGTTGTAAACATGGACAATGAGTAAAAATGAAATAATATATAATTTATGAAGAAAGCATACTTATTTCTGATTTGTAGCATGATGCCACTGATGATGTTAGGGCAATATTTCAATGTGAATGACTATGGAGCTATTGGAAATCATACACTGTGTACGGAGGCGTTCCAAAAGGCCATAGATACTGCTTCTGATAGAGGAGGTGGAAAGGTTATTGTACCTGCAGGAGATTATGTAAGTGGTCCTTTATTCTTGAGAAGTAATATTGAGTTTGAGGTCTGTTCGGGGGCTACAATTTACTTTAGCAATGATATAGCAAACACACCTATTATAAACGGATCCTGGGAAGGTATTGAACGAAAAGTATATGCTTCACTTTTTACAGGACATGATTTAAAGAATGTGACAATCACTGGTCGTGGACGAATTGACGGACAGGGAAAAGCATGGTGGGATGCCTTTTGGGAAACTGACAAAATGCGTACAGCTGCAGGTATCCGGGAACGTGAACCGGAAAATCCCGAAGGTTCACCGTTAAAATATCCACGTCCGCGTATGATTAATTTATACCGTTGTGAGAATGTGAAAATTGCAGATTTGACTATAACTAACTCTCCCTCATGGACAGTACACCCAGTGTATTGCCGAAATGTTATTATTGATGGCATTTCTATTATTCAGCCTTATGAATCACCTAATACAGATGGCATTGATCCAGACTGTTGTAACGGGGTGAGGATATCAAACTGTTATATAGATTGTGGTGATGACTGTATAACATTGAAGTCTGGTTACAATGAGCATGGACGCAAGAAAGGTATTCCTTGTGAGAATATTGTCATATCAAATTGTACGTTTGCTCATGGACGTAGTGCAGTGGGAATAGGTAGTGAAATGTCAGGAGGAATAAAAAATGTCACAGTTATGAACTGCGTTTTCAAAGGAACATTACGTGGCTTACGTGTGAAGACTGGACGTGGACGAGGTGGAACAGTAGAGAATATCTTTGCAAGTGGAATTATCATGGAAAACCTGCGTGAAGGTATTTCGATTGATATGGGCTACGAAGGGGTTAGCGGGAAAATTTATCCGGTAACAGAATCAACCCCGTTCTTCAAAAATATTCGTTTCAAAGACATTATCGGGACGAATGTAGAGCAGGCTATTAATATTATAGGATTGGCCGAAGCTCCTCCACAGTTCATTGTGCTAGAGGATATTCGCATGGTATGTAAACGAGGATTAGAAGCCAATTATGTGAAGAATTTGACTCTGCGTAATATAGAATTACTGAATGTAAATGAAAAATCGTCATTTAATATAACGTGTGGTAATCAAATAGTACTCGATAATTTGATAGGTAATGTTACTTCTAAGGATGCCCCTGTTGTTGATGTATTCCGAACTGATGGGGTGCTGTTAAGGAATTGTGTAATGCCTATGCTTGGTAAGAACAAATTTATCAATTTAAAAGAATGCAGTAATGTGAAATATGTGGGTAACCTGTTCTGTGAGTAATAGTACAATCTATATCCATTTTTAAAGTAGAAAAAGATGAATAAATATGTAAAAACACTGTTTAGTATAATTATTGCTGGTTTTCTGTTCATTGCCTGTGAACCAGTCAATGAACCTCGTTTACTTCCGGCATTAGGCGATGAGCCGCTTAGTAAAGAGTTCTGTGTAAGTGTTAATGGAGTGAAAGCGGCTGTTGAGAAAATGGCAAAATTGGATATTCCTATTCATTACACACAAGTCGTTTGTAATGGAAAGGCAAGTATGAAGATTGTGGTGACAGTTCAGGAGGATATCCAAAGTTATCGCATAAGCCCATTAAGAAAAGGTATTCAAGGTGAGGTAGTTGGAAATGAGTTGACTTTTACTGTAGATGGGCCAGGCTTTTTTGTGGTAAAAATTAATAACATGGAGGACCTTTATCTGCTTATTAATCCATTTATAGACTATCAGGCTGAGCTTAAGAATCAGACTTTTGTGAATATAAAAGATTATGATATAGACAGTACAGGAAATACGCTTTGTACTGAGAAGATACAGCAGGCCATTGATGAAACCGCAAAAAAAGGTGGCGTATTGTATTTCCCTAAAGGCATTTACCGAACCGGGCAGCTTAATATGCGTAGTAATCTTTCGCTATTTTTGGCAGATGATGCGTTGCTTATGGGTAGTGTTAATCCTAATGACTACCAGGAGAAATGTTTAATTCGTATAGATAGTGTGGACCATTTTCGTATATTGGGATATGGTACAATAGATGGAGCCGGTTGGAGTGGATTGCGTAAAAATGGTGCGCGTGAATTTTATTTAGTTTATGCTTCTAACTGTAAGGATATTGTTTTTGATGGTGTTGTACTTCGCGATCCTACTTTTTGGAATACTCGTGTGTATCGTTCAGAGCAGGTACATTTTAGAAATCTTAAGGTGTTGAATAATCGTCCTGTGAGAAATTGGACCAATACAGATGGAATTGATTTCGATTCGTCGAAAGACTGTTCACTCATAAACGCAGTTATTCATGCAGGTGATGATAACGTGGTAGTTAAGGGGCTGGACAATGAACGGGTTTGGACAACTGAAAATATTTTGTTTGACAGGATTTTAACTATGAGCAACTCAGCTGCAGCGAAGATTGGTACTGAGACTTGTGTGAAGAAATTTAGTAATATTACATTTAGTAATATTGATGTCATGAAATGTAAAAGAGCAATGGTAATCAATGCATTTGACTCCACTCATATTGAGAAAGTACGATTTGAGAATTTTTATATTGAAAGCTTCGAATTTCCAGGAAATGAGGCTCCTAGATTAATTGATTTTGAAATTACAAATAAAAGCTGGCGTGAATGTACTGGAAATAGCACAATTGATGGAGTAGAAGTTAAAAATATACATATATTATCAGATATGGATGGAGTAGAATCGCAAATATTAGGAAAGGATGCACAGTACTGTGTTCGCAATGTAAACATCACAGGTTGTACTGTACAAGGAAAGCCTATTTCTGTTGAAGGAGGTATGAATTTAAAAATTAATGAGTTCGTGAAGTAAGTTTAGGAATCTACCACTTATTATATTAATAAATAGAGTTTATAAATATGAAAATCATACGTATCTGTTTAATGGGCTTGGTAATGATTTTGAGCGCTACACTAAATGCAGATGTACGGCAATATCATTTTTCACATCTTACTATGGATGATGGTTTGTCTCACAATGATATTACTGCCATTATACAGGATGCGTATGGATTTATGTGGTTTGCTACACGCGATGGCCTGAACCGTTACGACGGTAACAAAGTGAAAGTTTATAAGAGTGAATGTTCTCCAAATAATTCGCAAGGTATAAATAGTATTTTTTCACTATGCTTGGCTCCAGACAGTACACTTTGGATGGGTGCTCAAGGTATCCTTTGTTATGATACTCAAGGAGATTCTTTAAGGCAGGTACAGATCAAAACAGTGGAGGGACGTAGTCCAAAGGGGATGATTCTGTCAGTAAAGGCAAATACAAAAGGAGTCTTGTTCTTTTTGGAAAAGGATGAAGGCATATATAGTTATGATCCCCAAACTTGTAGGTGCCAATTTTATTCCTTTGCAAATTTAAAAGTTGGGGTATCAAAAGTTACTGCTACAGCTATGTGGATTGATAATGACGATAATGTTTGGATTGGCGGTGATAAAGAATGTTTGATACAACTTGATTATACAACAGGAAATTATCATGCTGTTAAAATAGACTGCCTCAATGCCGAGAATGATGGTATGCAGGTGATAACTGGTAATGGACATTATATTTATATGGGCTTTCAATATTCAGGTGTGGTGAGATACGATTTAAATGACAAAACCGTTCAATGTTTGAAAATAGGAGAAAGTGTAGAAGAGCCTCTTTATGTACATGATATACAAATAAGTGATAATGGGCTTTGGTTGGCAACAGAAACAGGATTGTATCTTTATGATGAAATACAAAAGAAAGCATCAAAATGTGTAAATGACTATTTTGATAAGCGTTCGCTTTCTGACAATGCTATTTATGCTGTCTATCGTGATAGCGATAATGGACTATGGGTTGGTACTTATTTTGGTGGTATCAATTATACAATAGTTCGTTAAATTTTCCAGGCCCTAAGCGGCCCTGGCAGTAAATAAAACC
>ENA-ORTP01001657-ORTP01001657.1-human-gut-metagenome-genome-assembly--contig:-NODE-1657-length-21492-cov-3.868172_pt1 | contig 21492 bp, 13 predicted proteins | sample MGYA00241913_ERZ509190 | MGnify/ENA primary metagenome ERZ509190 (study PRJEB26280, sample SAMEA2338839) | human gut metagenome | biome: human gut; feature: human-associated habitat; material: faeces...
TCGTAATAAATTTAGGTAATAATGTCTTTGGACGTCTTGGCGACGTTACGTGCCCGACTCGGTCCTCGTCAAAAACGACGTTCAGGCATCAGTGCAAGGAGTTTTCTATCTGCCTGTGAGCGCGAATACTCCCACTGACCTGCTCTTCGCCTTTGGGCAAACTGTTTGTACAGAGATCATTTCAAAACGTTTCTGAGTAGGCTCATGACGCAATCCAGCTGAATAAAACCAAGATGCATCATGCAAAGTCGCTCAAAGCGAGTCGCCAGACAACGAAAGTTGTCCAGCCAGGCAAAGAAACGCTCTACCTTCCAGCGATTATGGACAGGTCTTGTGAAAAGCTGGAGGCCGCCCCGGTTTCCTCCTTGCCTTCTTCCTTTCCGGGGTACTGTGCCAAATGCCCCACATAGGCAGATACTGACGAAACGCCCGGCTGTCATAAAGATGCAGCTAAGTTTTCGCCCACCGTTTCTTGTTCAGACGGATTTGAGATATAACCACCCTCCAGTGCAGATAATTTTAACATGTTTCACCGCGTTTTGAAATGTTCTCTAGGCTGTTGGTAGTTTATCTTTTTCTTCATTGCATACAAAATCCGCATCCAGATACGCGCAACCAGTCGTACCCAGAAAGGACAGCACAGGAAAAGGGCGGCCTTTGTTTCTCCTGAGCGCAGAAAGTCTTTGTACAGGTATTTTCTGAAGCCGTTCCAGATGAAGGAGGCATCGATCAAGTGTCTTGAAAGCGTCAATTTGTAGTTGAAACTTTTGTTGTGCATCCGCCAGATAGTCAGAGGTTTCTGTATGAAGACAAATTGTGTCTTCTGTGCAAGCTGTATCCACAGCCACCAGTCCAGCCAGCGGGGAACAGGTGCGTTGAAAGAACAGTTTTTTAGAAGTGCGGCGGATACCATGGCGCAAGAAAAGGTAGGGATTTTGTTTTCGATAAGGAACGCCGTCCGCAAAGAATACGGTGTGCAGGCACTATCCCCCTGTGCAGCAACGCGCGCGGTGTGCTCGTGCAGGATACGTGGCATGTAGCTTTCAAACCAGTGCGGATCTGCTCCAGGCATGTAGAGAGGTTCTACGGCGTTGAAGACAACGCCAGCATTGCTGTCTTCCAGTGCGCCAAGTCGTTGTGCAAGGCACTCAGGCTCCCAGAGATCATCAGACTCAAGAAAGGCAATATACTTTCCGCGGGCGAGAGCGATACCAAGGGCAAGGGTTGCCGGTAGTCCGTGATTTTTACCATCCGGATGACGCACCACGCTGATTCTGACGTCCTTCGCCGCATAGCTTTCAGCAAGCGCAACAGATCCATCAGTCGAGCCATCATCAATGATGAGAAGTTCAAAATGAGGGCAGGACTGATCCAGCACACTCTGAATTGCCATCCCTAGGTAGGGCTCGTAGTTGTAGCTGGCAACAAGCACAGAAACTAGTGGAAAATCCGGGGCATCACGCATGGTACAACCTTGCCAGAGCATTACCGCCACACTCCGGCCCACGCGGAGCACCCCTTTCTACCAGAACCCACCAGAGCCGTCGAGAGAGGAAAAAGGCTGTTTTTGACGCCATGAAGAAAAAGCCTCCCTAGGCTGAAACTTTGAACCCTTTTTTGGGGGCATGTCAAACAAAATGAACAATAACTACTCCGTAAAGTTCAAAAAACTGTACAGCCCTGACAGGAAGGCGTGGAGAATACATTGGAGGAAGGGACGCAGTAAAGCAACGAGCGTCTATAAGGAGGCTCGCACTCAGTTTGACTCGCTGGAGGAAAAAACAGCCTATATTGAAGCGGAGCGTGATCACCCCAAAATTATACCGCTCCCGGTTCGGGCACGAATGGGGAGCACACAAAAAACTACTTCTTCAAAAGAATTGATGAGCTAGGATCAGGACTAGTTATTTTCAAAGAAAGAAAGCCAGGATATGCAGGAGGTACGGAGGTTCCCATGCGTACCCTGTTTTATCTTTCCGAAAACCAGTTGGAACGTATCAAACCGTTCTTTCCCCGTTCTCACGGTGCTCTCCGTGTGGATGACAGGCGCGTCGTCAGCGACATCATCTACGTCATCAAGCACGGACTTCAGTGGAAGGATGTTCCTGATGAGTACCGCCCGCACAGATCCCTGTACAACCGTCTTGTCAGGTGGAGTAAGCGCGGAGTTTTCAAAAAAATTTCAATAAGTTGTCAAATCAAACGCCTTTCGATGGCTCCCTGATGCTCGACTCCCCCCACCTTAAGACTCACCGCACGGCGGCAAGTCTACTCAAAAAGGGGATTCTCCACGTCTCATCTGCCGAACAAAAGGAGGCCTAAATTCCAAACTTCATGCCGTTTGTGACGGGCATGGGCGGCCCGTCCTGTTTTTGCTGGCTGAAGGACAGTCCAGCAACTACAAAGGTGCAGCCATTCTCCAGCACCTTCTTCCCGATACCTGTACGTTTCTGGCAGACGGAGGTTATGACGCGAGTTGGCTGTGGGAATCTCTGAGAGCTAAGGGGGTGACAGTCTGCATACCACCCCGAAGAACCAGAAATATAGCATTTTCCTTTGATAAGACACTGTGTAAGCGGCGGCATTTTATTGAAAATACATTCAGCAAACTGAAGGACTGGCGGCGTATCGCGACTCGGTATGACCGCTGTGCCCATACTTTTTTTCAGCCGTCTGCGTTGCTGTTACCGTTATTTTTTATCTTAATTAATGAGTCCTGACCCTAGTTATTCTGAAAATAGTGAACGCAAAAGTCTTTCTTCTTTCCCATACTGATTGCAGGGCACTCACAGTCAGTCTCTGTTTTCTGAAATATCAGCACTGTTGAACCTACGCAGGGCTCACACCGCAGGATATTACAAGACTGTCAACCAATGAACATATAAGCCTGTACAACGCAGATGTCGTACTTGCTGTGACCACTGATGATCCGCAGCTTGTTCTGCCTCCCTTGCTGAAAGATGCAACCTTGGAGACCGTTGAGCTATTGACGCTTCTTGAAGCGACTCAGGTGAGTTGTTTGCAACGTCGCTTGCTTTTACGGCAAAGAACAGCGTCAAAGTGGTTGGTCAAAAATGCCGGAGCAAACTGCCCCTGACTTGGCGGGCTTCCAAGCCCATCACTGGACTACGTCTGGATCCTGGTATGGGACTTGGTGAATACCGTTTTTATGCCAGGAGCTTTATCCTTTTTCCTCCTCCACGAATACGGAGAAAGCAGGGTAAGTTCTATGCCACTTGTATTACGAATGACAGGTATTAGGTATTGTTTTTTAAGTTTATCAGTATTTGACTTGTTCTTTGGAAAAGAATATAATTAAAAATTAAGTAGTTTTGCCCACATACTCTCTTTGCGGCTCGTTTTACTCAGGAGAATGCAACTTGTTTATTTTGCTCAAACTGCTCAATCCCATGCTTGGCATCCGCATTGTGTTGAGGCATCACGATCTGCTCCGGCAGTTGCTGATGCGCAATCTGGCGGCTCGCTATAAGGGATCTGCACTCGGACTAATATGGAGTTTCGCCCATCCGCTTATGATGCTTGGTGTGTACACCTTCGTCTTCGGCATCGTGTTCAAGGCCCGCTGGGGTGTTGACCATTTCGGAGACAGCCGGGCCGCCTTTCCACTGATCATGTTTTGCGGGATGGCTGTATTCAATGTGTTTTCTGAAAGCGTCAACAACAGCACCAGCCTCATTGCGAACAACTCTGGCCTTGTAAAGAAGGTTATCTTTCCTTTAGAAATCTTGCCGCTGTGCAATGTCCTTACGTCTCTGGTTTTTGGAATGGCCTGGTTTGCGCTCCTGCTCACGGGGACAGCTATTTTCCTGCACCAAGTCCTGTGGACGACCCTGCTTCTGCCCCTGCTACTGTTCCCCTTGCTCCTGCTATCTTCCGGAGTCTGCTTTTTTATAGCTTCGCTCGGCGTCTATCTGCGCGATATTCAGCAGGTTGTGGGTATAATTACGCAGGTACTATTTTTTATGACCCCCATCTTTTATCCGGCTTCCATTGTACCGGAAAGCGTGCGCTGGATTCTAGAACTAAACCCGCTCTCCCCCATTGTGGAACAGACGCATAATGTGCTGCTGTTCGGGGTGGTGCCGGATTTTTGGCCCACTGTATTTATGTGGGTTGTCTCCGGCATTATTTTCCAGCTTGGGCTAGCATGGTTTATGAAAACCAAAAAAGGGTTTGCAGATGTCTTGTAGTGATAATGTGGCCATCTGTATTGATGGCGTAAGTAAGTATTTTGAAATCTACGAAAAACCAGCTCATCGTCTGTTGCAGATGATTTTTCGGGGGCACAGACAGTATTACCGTCCCTTCTGGGCACTGCATGATATTTCATTTGAAGTGAAACGCGGTGAATGTGTGGGCATTATCGGGCGTAACGGGGCCGGAAAGAGCACCCTGCTACAAATTATCACCGGTACGCTGACACCTTCTGCCGGTAAGGTGCACATCAAGGGACGCGTGGCCGCGCTGCTCGAACTCGGTAGCGGGTTCAACCCTGAATTCACCGGACGGGAAAATGTGTATCTCAATGCCTCCATTCTGGGCCTGACCAACAAGGAAATCGACGCCAGATACGATGACATCGTCGCCTTTGCCGACATTGGCGAATTCATCGATCAACCTATAAAAAGTTACTCCAGCGGGATGGTGGTGCGTCTGGCCTTTGCTGTCGTGGCGCACGTGGATGCGGATGTTCTTATTGTGGACGAGGCACTGTCTGTGGGAGATGCCTTTTTCACACAGAAGTGCATGCGCTTTCTGCGTCGTTTTATGAAGGACAACACCGTACTTTTTGTGAGCCATGATGTGGCCGCAGTAAACAGCCTGTGCAACCGCGCTGTGCTTCTTGAACAAGGTACCATCAAGGCTCTGGGCAATCCCAAGGACATCACGGAACAGTATCTGGCCAACATGTACGAATCTGTACAGGGCAAGAGTGAAGTTCCACATGAAAGCAGCTCGGCAGTTCCGGAAACAGTGAGTTTCCTATTGAAGGCAGGGGCACACGACTACCGAGACATGCGGCAGGATATCATCAACACCAGCACTCTGCGCAATGACATTGAAGTGTTTCGTTTCGATGAAGAAGGCGCTGTCTTTGGCAAGGGCGGTGCCACCATTGAACAGGTCCTGCTAGAGAACGAAAAAGGCGCTCCCCTGAACTGGATCGTAGGCGGTGAGCGTGTGACCCTGCAAATCTTCTGCATGGCCCATGAAGAACTCACCAGTCCCATCATCGGCTTTCATCTCAAGGATCGCCTGGGACAATCCCTTTTTGGCGACAATACCTATCTCAGCTACGCAGACAAACCGCTGACAGTATCCGCCGGACAGCTCTTTACGGCCAAGTTCACGTTTCGTATGCCTGTTCTGGAGGCAGGGGACTATTCTTTTGCCGTAGCTGTGGCCAACGGCACGCAGGCCGAGCACGTGCAGCACCAATGGCGACACGACGCAGTCATGCTCACCTCCACCACTACCAGCTGCACTGGAGGTATTGTGGGTATTCCTATGCTGGATATCAAAATGTATCTCTGTAACGACTAGAGCCTTACACTTTGAAAAGGCTCTGCCTTCAATTTTTGCCGGGCCAGTACACCTGCATAGGGCACCGCCTGAAATCGCACAAAAAGGTGAACGAGTCGTCCTACAGGTGCAGGACAACGTCCTGTCCGCCGGAGGCATTCATATACACTTTCTAAAGGTAAAATGTTCTGGGGAGGATTCTATATGGATTTCACCGGAGAACGGTATTTGCCCGAACGCAGGGGTGATATAGCTCTTGAACACCGCCATCGCTACCTACTGGCCTGTACGTATGCCAACGGCAAGGATGTACTTGATATCGCCTGTGGTGAAGGCTATGGCTCCTCCATGTTGGCGGACGTAGCCAAAAGCGTTATAGGTGTGGATATCGCAGAGGAAGCCATTGCCCACGCTTCAACACAGTATGCCGCTTCCAATCTTGCCTTCAGGCAGGGCAACGCAGCCGAAATCCCGTTGGAAGACGCCTCGGTGGATCTGGTAGTAAGTTTTGAAACTATCGAACACCATGATCGGCACGAGGACATGCTGCGCGAAATCAAGCGGGTACTCCGACCGGGTGGTCTGCTGCTGATTTCTTCTCCAGACAAGCACGAATACACCGACGTATCCGGCGAACAAAATGAATTCCATGTGCATGAGCTGTATAGGAACGAATTTGAAACGCTACTCAGCAGCCATTTTGCTCATCACAAACTTTCCGGGCAGCGCGTGACCTATGCCTCTGTGCTGGCCTCGGCTGATCCGAACGAAAGCTTTATTTCCTGGGAAGACGATGCGGCAACAGCAGATTCCCGTCCGCTCTATTTCATCGCACTGGCCAGTGATGGCCCCCTGCCCCCCCTCCCGCACAGTGTGCTAAAAATGCCTGTGGACGAGAGCGACTGCGCCCGACAGCTCAAGGAGCTTGTCGACAAACAGCAGGAAGACCTGCTCGAACACGACAGATGTATTTTTACCCTGAGGGAACAGAAAGAAGCCCTTCAGGAGGATGCCGCAGCGCTCTACAAAAAAAATGTGGCTTTGCAGGATGATGTTCAAGCCTTACAGGGCACGGTACAGGAACTTTGCAAGCAAGCCGAAATCGCACAAAAGCAGATGGTCGCGGTACGGACAGAACTGGCAAGAGTCTACTCGTCGCGTTCATGGCGGCTTACTGTCCCGCTGCGTACGGTCGGACAGAAGTTCCGCGCACTTGTCAATCCCAGACCACATTGCGGAATGATGTCCCTTGGGGTCATGTCGCTTGCGCTGCTTCCTTCTCTTTTTGTGTATAACGGTGGTTTCATTGGCGGGATTCGTGCACTGCGCAAGGGCAAAGCCGCCTTTATGGAAGTGCATACCAATACGCTCCCCGAACTGCGTCGTATCTACGGACGTCCTCTTCTCTGGAATGCGTGCATGGTCTCACTGGTCTTTGCACGGCGTATTTACAGAAACGGCGGTGTGTTACCTGCATTATACCTCACGTGGAAGGCCTTCCGCGAGGAGGGACGTCAGGGGCTTCTGGTGGAAACCGAAAATATCGTTCCGGTCGAAGGGCGGAACAGCAAACTTGCGGATGTGCTCGCATGCATACAGGACACCCGCACGGTAGCCTCGGCGGTTTCTGCTACAGTTGTGGTGCCTGTATACAATGGCCTCAACCATCTGGAAAAACTATGTCCGGCACTGTTTACCCATTCGATGGCGGGTACGCGCTATATTTTTGTGGATGATGCCAGCCCCGATCCACAGGTGTACGCCTTTTTGCAGGAGCATGTGGCTTCACGCCCTGACTGTCTACTCCTGCGCAACGAGACGAATCTCGGCTTTGTGAAGACCGTCAACGTTGCCGTCCGTCATGTGAGTACGCCCTGTTTTGTGCTTCTCAATACGGATGTGGTTGTGCCGGAAGGCTGGCTGGAACGGCTTACGGCACCCCTCGCACAGAATTCGCACATCGCCAGCGTCACCCCATTCAGCAACAGTGCAGTTTACTTCAGCTATCCTTTGGAAGGGCAAGATAACGCCATCCCTGAAGGCACCACGCCTGAAGAACTGGACAACGCCTTTGCTCGTCTGTCGCCGGTGATTGGCGAACGGTGTACTGTACATTCCGGTGTGGGTTTTTGCATGGCCGTAAGCAAGGCTTGTTGGGACATCATCGGCCCACTGGACGATGTGGCCTTTGATCGCGGCTATGGTGAAGAATGCGATTGGTGCATGCGGGCCACAAGTCGGGGCTGGCGGAATGTGCTTGTCCCGAATCTGTTTGTCTACCATGCCCACGGAGGTAGCTTTGCCAGTGAGGAGAAACAACGGCTCATGGTTGAACATGGCAAAATCCTTCAGAGACGCTGGCCTGAGCAGATGGCGACCGTAAGGACGCACGAAGAGCAGGATCCATGGGAATGCTACCGTGCAGCTGCAAGTCTCCTGCTGGCCAACGCCGCCGATGCAGGGAAAAAGACCGTACTCCTTGTGGATGTAGCTCTAACTAGCGGCGGAGCCTGCGCTTATCGCGAAAAAACCATCAAGGGCATGCAGAGTGAAGGACACCGCGTACTGCTACTTCAGTTCTCCCTTGAGGGCAACTGGATGCTCACGCCGCGCTATCTCAATAGCCAGAGCGTCATTCATCTGGAGTCGCTGGTTCAGTTGCAGAAACTGTTTACTATGTTGCGGATCGACGAAATTTTTGTCAACAATCTCGCCTACTGTCAGGATACCGAACAGATTCTTGAAATTTTGATCGCGCTCAAAAAACAGCAGTCGCCAGACCTGACCTACCTGTTCCACGACTTCTTTAGCGTGTGCCCGTCCTTCTTTTTGCTCGATCCTTCATGCCGATATTGTGCGGGTGGAAGCCCTGAGGCATGTGCCGCCTGTTGCGCCGGGGGGAATCTCAATTTCGTGATTCGGCGCACGGATATTGGAAAATGGCGCGCTGCATGGAAAGCTTTTCTTACGCTTTGCGACCACTTTCGCTTCTTCTCGCAATCCACGCTGGACATTGCAAGCACCATACACGATGTTAGAGATCGTGCAGAGATTATTGAACATGAATTGCTCGCACCTTTCAGCACGACGTATGCCATGCCTGCAAAGGATGCTCCTTTGGTCATAGGATTTCTTGGGCCTTTTGTGGAGCAAAAAGGTGCTCCATTCATTCGTGATATGGGCAAGTTACTGGAGGAAAAAGATCCCTCTGCTCTTATTCGTGTTTTTGGAGCGAATTATGAAGGAGTATATGAGCAGGGAAATCTGCGTTTTGAAGGTACATATCAGCGTGAAGATATCCCTACCATGTTGACGGAGAAAGGGGTAAAGATTGTAGTGCTTCCTTCACCTTCACCGGAAACGTTCAGTTATATTGCGCAGGAGTGCATGACGCTCAATGTTCCACTGGTCTGCTTTGATATTGGTGCACCTGCGGAGCGTATCCGCAAATATGGATACAAATATGGCGCTCTTGCTCCAGAATTTTCTGCGGAATCGCTGTTGGCTACAGTAGAGAATCTGCTGGACAGAATTTATGCGGAAAAAGAGGCAGAACAGATATACTCGGACTGCGCAAAGTGAAAGTTTTTATACAAAAGACCTGCGGCCCACTCATTCAGCGGCTTCCTCCGCAGTGGTGTCGCCCCTTTTCTTGTGTCCCCTATCTAGGGAAAGCGTTTTATTCCCGATATCTGTCGGGCTATCCGCAAAAAGAGTCTGGAAAAGCGCCGCATTGCTATGTCCTGGAGCAGAAAAAAACGGTACATATCCTTGATGCCATGCATATACAGCATGGTAAAGGGATGTCGTTTGCAGGGAAAAAGGTAGCGCTTGTCGCACACTGGGATCCACAGGCCTGCATTGATCCTTATGTCTGCTTCTATGCCAGAGCTTTGAAAGACATGGGATATGCTGTTGTTCTTACTTCAGACAGAGAACTCCAGCTTACGGAAGCATCCTTGTCCTGTTTTGATGCCATTATCTGGAGAAGCTGCCCAGGATATGACTTTACAAGCTGGAAAGGGGCGCTTGAAAAGCTTCCATCTCTTGCCCTTGCCTCAGAGCTTATTTTTACCAATGATAGTATCTTTGGTCCTATACATTCATTGTATGATGTTCATACGTGTATGAATGCACTTCAGTGTGATTTCTGGGGATTAAGTTCAAGTAATGAAAGGCAGTTACATTTGCAAAGTTTCTATCTTGTTTTCAGAAAAAATATTATACAGAGTACAGCGTTCAAGCTATTCTGGGATCATGTAGGTACGTCCGAGGATAAAGAATACGTCATTGATACCTATGAAGTAAAACTTACTTCATGGTTTCAGGAGCATGGATTTGTTGCGGCTACCTATGTCACTCCTGAAATAGACGGTTTCTATACACAGCAGGGGCCGGTGTATATGTATTGGAGAAAGCTTCTTCATGAATACCGATTTCCTTTTGTCAAACGCGATGTCATTGCTGGAAAAAACTGGTGGATTGACAGAAGCCACTGGAAACAGGAACTACAAAGCTATCCTGTACAGCTCATAACCGACTATATGGAGCGGATACGAGCAACAATCAAGTAGAGCCCCAGCGGTCTTTTCTTCTTTTATACCACGGCACAGGCTTGCCGTACGATGCCAATGCGCCTCTTGCATCGCTTCAGGCGGCAGCACCGTTTTGACGCGCACTGACTACGTCCGACCTCTTCCAAACCATATAAGGTTTATGGCCTGTGTACCCGCCAAGTTAGGGGCAGCCCCCATGAAACTTTCGCAATGCTGCCTTTTCCCCCTTTGGCTGCGTTGCGCAAAAGAAAATGCCATCTCGACGTGATGCCGCTACGCCTTCGCTATCCTTTCTTTCTACGCCTTGCCGTCTTGAGGAAAATCGGCTTTTCACGAACAGCATTTGAATGAGGACAGACCTTGCCTGAAAAGGCCGTACTCTTCATAATCCGGAACGAGTTCCAAAAAGAATCGGCCAGCTCTCCTCGGCAGAGTGCCGGAAAAGCTGGCTAGTGAATCATTGCCCTCGCGGAATCTTTTTACCTATCTACGTGACAGGGGGCAGAACGGAAGAGCGGGGGTTCTTTATTTGTGCCATTAAGGGAATATTAGTTCGCCACAGGTGCATTCATGAAAAGGTCCACCACGTTCTCATCCTGAAAAGCCATCAAAGCATAAAACGCCATTAAAAAAGACGTAGTATGGTACAAAAGCAACAGCCGTTTTCCAGCTTCCGGAAGGCTGCCGGTGAAACGCCCGCTTCCAGAGTGCCGGAAACGGGCGTTTGGTGCGCCTCAGGCCCGTTTGCCCGATGCGCCAGCTTCATGCAGACTTTGCAGATAGCGCGCCACGAGGCCGTTAACGCCCCGTTTTTCCAGAAGAGACAGGCACCGTATCGTCAGATCGTATGAACCGTATACGCAGTGGCTTATCAGAGCCAGATGCTTGAGCTGCCCATCCGTCATTGCTTCCGGGTGCCTGAAATCCCTGACATAGACCATATCCGCTTCAAGGAGCTGATTAAGCGGCTTTCTAGGATTGCCTCCGATGACGCAGGGAGCGATGATCCACTTCTTGATGTCTTGAAACGTGTGCGGGATGAACCCGCAGCGTCTCAGAAAGCTGTCCACATCCCCGATGGTCGGCATGTCCCGGTAAAGTGGAACAAAGGAAACTTCCGTATGCACGACGACGCATTGCGCCAGTTTTTCGAGCCCGTTTGCGAAGACTTCGCGCTCGTATCCCTGCACGTCGATTTTGAGCATATCCATAGCGACGATTTCGGAAACATCGTCAAGACGCCGGGTCGGTATGCGCACGCGGCTTTTTTCCTTTCCCCACAGCTTGAACGACTCGAAAACGTCATGTGTGGACAGGTCTGGTTCCAGCATGCTGGTCATGCCGGACGCTTCGCAACAGTGAAGCGTATGTTCCTTGCCGTCTCCCAGTGCATAGGGGAGATACGTTTCGTGTTTTCCTTTCCGTTTCCGCAGGATTTCCAACGCCTGCGGCTGGGGTTCAAATCCGGTTACGCGGCAGAGGCCAGTCTCCAGCATGGGCTTGTACGGCGGGTCCCCGTCGATGGGGTTCGCGCCGATATCCACAATCTCCGTAAGCCGAGAGAGAGAGAGAGAGAGAGAGAGAGAGAGAGAGAGACATGTTACCCTCGCTTTTGCGCGACAAGCAGAAGTTCCGAATCTGGTCCGAGGGGGACGATTCCCCGTACGGCAAAGTCGTAGTCCTTGAGAAGTATGGCCAGCCTGCGGAGGCTGTACAGGTGGATGCGTTCCGGTTCGCTCCACGCGGGCCGGGTTTCCGGGGCGGCCGTTTTCCACGCCATGCCCGCCGTGTTGGAGAAGCTCAAAAGGAGGCGTCCCTTCGCCGGGAGCAGGGCCTGCGCCCGCCGGAGGTACATGTCCGGGAACGGAACCCGTTCCAGTAGCCCCTGAACGGAGAGGACATCAAGGGAACCGGCGACGTTGACAGAGAGCAGATCGCCCTGCACGGCGTTTCCTTTTATGGAGCGGACGGCTTCTACGGCGGCGTTTTCATCGGAAATGGTGAACGGGGCGAACCCGCATTCGAGAGCGGCTGCGTAGCTTTCGCAGGTTTGGGGCCGGACTTCCAGCCAACTCGGCGGCCTCTTTTCCTGCACGTGGGAAAAACCGCGTGCGCCCAGCAATATGCGGATAGCCTCATGCCAAGCGCCTCTCCGCACGGGATCTTCGGCAAAGAACGGACGGTCGGAACGGCACCGGGCACGCCCCTCCGGCGTCCAGAAGTACGCGCGGTAGAGATGTCCGCAGTGCCCGCACTGTTTCCAGACCAGCGTTGTGGGGAGCCCGTCCACGGCGCGTTCGGGCGGGAACGGCGTTTCTCTGGTTGCCGCGACGGCGTCCGAACCGCACAGGGGGCAGAGGTCAAGCGCGGTTTGCAGGGAGGAAACGGCCTGCTTCGCCTGAATAATGGCTTGTACGCGCTCAAGATTGACGTTCTGCATGGGAAGGCCGGACAGGAACGGCTCCGTGCGCGGCGGAAGGGCCGGAACGTCCAGATGGTCCGGGGGCAGGCCCGCAAGGCTCCGCTTCGCCATCATGGCATAGCCGCGTTCAAGATGGCGGGTGAACCGCTCGGTATCGAACAGCGGGAACAGGAGGCGGTTCCGGCCCAGACGTTCACGGAGGGCCTTGAGGCGGTCGGCGTCATGGGCCAGCGCCACGGCAAGCTCTCCCATTTCCTTCATGGAGCCGGTGACGCACTCGTCAAGGCCGACGGCGTGGAGCAGGCTCGCGGAGACGCGTGAGGCGAAGTGCGTCCCCTTGGCGGTGACGACGGGAACCCCGGCCCAGAGCGCATCGGAAGTCACGGTATGTCCGTTGTACACGCGGGTATCCAGCGCGAGATCCGCGAGCCGCGAGCGGCGTATGTGGACGGGGTGCAGTTCGCGGGCGGCGAAGGCCAGCCGTTCCGGGGCGATGCCGCGCAGCTCGGCCTGACGCCGCAGGGTGTCGCGGGCTTCCTCTCCGGCGTCGAGCAGCCACAGCACGGAACCGGGCACGCCGCGCAGGACGTCCATCCATGTCTCGAAGGTTTCCCTGTCTATTTTATAGGACTGGTTGAAGCAGCAGAAAACGAAGGCCTCTTCGGGAAGTCCATAATCGCTTCGCCGTAGATCGTTGGAGGCCGTCAGCCGCGCATTGTCGTTGCATTGATAGGTATCCGGCAGGCGGCAAAACTTTTCGGTATAGAACGGCTTGCTGGAGTCGGGCGTCACGACGGGATCGCTGATCACGTAGTCGATGAAATCCGCGCCGGTCGCGCCCGGGAAGCCCAGATAGGTCACCTGCACGGGCGCTGGCCGCCTTGCGAACACGCCAAAACGGTTTTTGTCCGTAAAGCCCATGAGATCCACAAGCACGTCGATGCCGTCGGCGTATACCCGGTCCGCGACTTCCTCATCCGTCATAGCCGTGGTGTCCACATGGTGCTCGATGGCGGCGAGATAACGCTTGCGGAGCCAGCTTTTGTCGTCTTTGGAGTGGTCATAGGCGAAGATCTCAAAGCGTTCCCGATCGTGCGCGCAAAAAACGCCGCACAGCAGATGCAGCGTGGCGTGGTTGCGCAGATCGGCGGAAACGTAGCCGACCTTTAGCCGTTTCCCCCAACGGTGCTTGCCGAGATCATAGCAGTTGCGCGGGACCTTGAGGAATTCCTTTTCCAGAAACGCATGGGCGTAGCGCTCGTTGACGGCTTCGTCCATGCACCAGCTCACGTGCGTAAGATGCTGTTCGCCGATGCAGGGGATGGGGTCCTGCGCATACAAGTCCTCCCGAAGCCGCCGCGTGTATTGTTCGACGGCATCCCAGTCCAGCGCGAACTGCGCGGTTTGCAAGGCTACGCCCTGCACTGTCCAGTCGTCCGGCTTAAGGGCAAGGGCCTTGCGGAAGCAGTCCGCCGACTCGTCGTAACGCATGGCGGAGCGGAAGACGTATCCGGCGGCGCATAAGGCCCGGACGCTGGTTCCATACTCCCGAAGGCGGGACGCGGAGGGAAACGCTTCGCGCTCGCGGGCCAGCGTTTGCAGGAGTTCGCACAGCAGGACGTGCGCCTGTTCCAGGCCCGGTTCCAGATATAAGGCCCGCCGGAGCGCGTCCAGAGCCTGCGGGTTTTGTTTGCCCTTAAGGTGTTCGGACCCGGCAAACAGCCATGCGCGGGCCGAATTGGAGAGCCCGGCGCCGTGCCGGTAGGCAAGGGCGGCTTCCTGATGGCGCCCCAACCGGCGGAGCGCATCGGCCTTGATCAAGAAAAAGTCCGGGTCGTACTGATACGGCGTTTTTGCCGCGAGCTTTTCGCAGCTTTCCGCAACGCGGGCGTAGTCTCCCTGCGCGAGCCATTCCCGAAGATGGATGAGCGTTTTGTCCTGCATGGCGTTTCCGAAGATCTGTAGGTACGGGAAACCCCGCCCAAAATGGGCGGGGTTTCCGTTAAGGCTCTCTGTGTGAAAGAGAGAAGTTAGGCAAGGATGTCGCTGAGATCGGTGATGTCGGTCACGCCGGCGATCTTGACAAGGATGTCGCTATTCATATTCTCCGCATTCGAGAACACGTAGGAATCGCTACCGTGCGTGAACAGAACCGAGGTGTCGTTTGCAAGACCATCGTTCAGCATGTTCACCATCTGGTCAAGCGTCAGGCTGGAGTTGCCAAAGGTCACGACGCCCTTGTCGTTGACGCTGAACTCTCCGTAAGCCTTCTCGCCAGCAGCGTTGGCGGCACCATCGATCTTATTACCCGCACCAGCGGCCCAGTCCATGATGGAGTCGGCAGACGCGATAACCTCCGCCACGGAGTTCACACCTTCAGCTGCCACCTTAAACGTATTGGCACCCGCGCCGCCGTACAGCATGTCGGCACCCTTGCCGCCAGCCAGATGGTCGTCGCCCGCGCCGCCCTTGATGGTGTCGGCTTTGTCGGAACCTGTGATGTCCAGCGTCGCGGTAGCAACGGCGCTGCCGTCGATGGTCACGCCCTTGGTGGTAACAGTAACACCTTCAATCTTCAGGCTGCCGTCCTTTTCGACCCCAGTATCGGTGACGGTGATGGTCGCGCCGTCCTTTACGCCCAAAGACGTAATCGATACGGCGTCGTCGGCGGCGAGATCCAGATCCAGCTTCGTCGTAGCCGTGGCGGAAACCGCAGCCGTAACATCCATCTTCCCAATGAAATCAATGGAAGCGTCCGCGCCGGTAATGGTAAGGGTGGCCATGCTTCCGGCGAGGCCAAGCGTGTCGTTGCCGTCGGAGAAGGTGACGGTCATGTCAGCCGAAGCAGCCATCACGTTGACGGTGTCGTAAGCAAGGCCCGTGAAGTCGACTTTGTCAACTTGGCTACCATCAGAAATGGTGAGGGCCTCAAAGTTGGTGATGGTGGCGTCCGCGCCGAAGAGAGCCGTCGCGTCCACCTTGCTGTCTACTTGGGTAATGTCAGCCACGCCGGTAACGATTTCGTCGTAGCCAGCTCCACCGTCGATGACGGCACCGGCCGCCACACCCGCTGCGAGCGTGATCGTGTCGTCGCCCGCACCGGCAAAGACCTTGCCGGTAAAGCCATCAACCAGCTTGATGTCGTCATCGCCGGAACCCGTAAGAATGTTGGTGCTAGTACTCACGGCGACGTTATTCAAATCCAGATCGCCGGTGAAGCTCTGGGCATTGATGGTGCTAAGAGCGGCACCATTCATCGAGACAGCCATATCCGTATCGCCGGTGATCAAGAGCGTCGCGGCGGAAGCAGCAGTCAGCGACAAATCATTTGCAACTTCTTCTCCGCCGGTGCTGTTCAGGATAACAGTCTTAACGCTGTTTCCAAGCGTCAAACTACCCTTTACGTCGTCCAGGTTGACATTCATGCTGGCGGCGGAAGCGGCAGTCAGCGTCACACTGGCGGAAGCCATGTCGGACAAGGAAACCGAAGCCAGATTGTCGGCGGTAACGGCAACAGCTCCGTCCACGCCGTCCAGCGTGAGGCTCTTCACCTTGTCGCCGGCAGCCAGGCTAACCCCCGTGGCGCCGGAAATGGTGATGCCTTCGAGATCGGCCCAACCCGTCACATCATCGTCCACGGAAGCGTAGGTGGCGTTGATCGTGAGCTGCTCAATGCTTTTCGCGGTAACGTTCTGGAGCTCTTTAACATCACTGGTGGCGTTGACCACGACGGTGTCGGTGCCGGCCCCGCCGTCCACGCTGTCGTACTTATTGATGGTGGTTTCACCGGGAAGGTAACCGATGACACCGCTAAAGGTGTCGTTGCCGTCCGTGCCGACGAGCGTATCAACTTCGGGGGTGAAGGCGAACGTTTCGACAACCGGGCGAGGCGTCAGGCCTTCGGACTTGCCGTACAGCAGGTAGTGTTCCAGCGGAGTCAGGCCGGCTTCGTCAAACGCTTCCTGCACCTTGGCGGCGGTCCATCCGGCGTCAGGTTCGGTCTTCTGCAGCTGAGCCAGTTTGTCAGCCATGTATTTCGCCTGATCAAACGCAGCGGAAGGATTGATGCCCTCAGTGGAACCGTACAGGTCATAGTGTTCCCCGACGGTCAGACCGGATTCCTTGAACGCGGCGAGAAGCTGATCCATAGTATAGGAAGGATCGGTCTTCTTCATCTGCTCCAGCTTGGCGGCAAGGTAGTAGTCCGCGTCAAGGTACTGGCTGGGGCTGGTTTCTTCGGCAAGGCTGTACTTATCGTAGTGGGCATAGATGCCTTCCGTGCCGGTGAAGCCGTTCTCAGCGAACGCGGCTTTCAGCGTTTCGGCAGTCCAGTTGCCTTCGGGATCGGTCGCCTGCATCTGGGCCAGCTTGGAGGCCATGTAAAAGTTCGCATCAAACCAAGTGGGAATAGAAGCCATTTGTTTATCCTCCGGAGGATAAGAGAAAGTTGTTTTGTTCCGTCATCCCGGCCCCATGCCGGGAGAGGAACGTTTGGACAGATTCCCCTGAAACTCCGCAAACGCGGCTTGCGGAGAGGGGGTAGCCCATGTCTAGGTGGTACCCTTGCCGCATCAGTTGCAAACCGAGCCAAGGGCCACCCATGAGGGGAACGTGTCCCCCCCAACGCCCGGGAGAGGGCATTGAGTTCGAGTCAGGATGGGCGGAGCCCCATCCGGGATCGCTGGCCGACGGATTCCCTGCCGGCCGGGGAAAACGCTTCGGCAAAGAAGCGCCTTCCATAGGGGCGAGGAACGAAACGCGCCGATTTTACTGTCTTTGATGCAACTCACTGTCTTTTATCCAGAACGAAGTTCAGACGCACCGAATTGAAGAGCAGTGACAGCTCCAGAAAAAAAGGCCGGCTCCAATCGGAAACGGCCTTTTTATATTGATTTTATTTATTTTTTATAAAAAACCAATAGACAGTGCACATTCTGCCCAGCACTTTGTCCAGCACAGCACCTCTCTTTTTTGATTCGGAATTTCCGACTCCGCCCAGAAAACAGGGAAACGCGAGTCTATCTGCATTTTTTTACACCTACTGATTAAAGCTATTTCTAAATAAGAACAGAGTAGGCCGGTGGCCTCTTGTAAAGAGGGAACCAGACCCACTCTGTTTTGCCCAGCATTTTGCCCAGCACGAAAGCGGATGCGTCCCAAAAAGTTGATGATGGGAAGGCGAAAACACTTTCATGCTTTCTTGATTGATTTTCTTCAGTTGTCCTCCGACATCTGTTCTTCTGAAAAAAAGAAAGAGCCTCTAACGGCGTGGCGGATGAACCCAAACACCCATCCACCGCTCAACGGTAAAAACAAACCGCCCCCACTCACTCTACTCGTCTATTCTTCCTTCAACTGTCTCCCCATGAGGGCCTGCACCGCTTCGCGGGGCGCGAACCCCTCATACAAGACGCTGTACATGGTGCCGGTCACGGGCATGTCCACGCCGAGGCGCTGCGCCAGCCGGTGCACGGCCTGCGTGGTCTTGACCCCTTCGGCCACCATGCACATGGATGAGGCGATGTCTTCCAGGCTCTCACCGGCCCCGAGGCGCAGCCCGACCTGACGGTTGCGGGACAGATCGCCCGAACAGGTGAGCATGAGGTCCCCGAGCCCGGAAAGGCCCATGAAGGTCGACGCCCGCGCCCCAAGCGCCACACCCAGGCGGCTGGTTTCCGCAAGGCCGCGCGTGACCAGCGCCGCCCTAGCGTTCAGCCCGAAGCCGAGCCCGTCGCTGAGGCCCGCGGCGATGGCGATGACGTTCTTGATCGCGCCGCCGAGCTCCACTCCCGGCACATCCGTGCTTGAATAGGATCGGAACCACGGCGTGGCGAACACTTCCCTCAGCCGTGCCCCAAGCCGTTCGTCGCGGCAGCCGAGCACCACCGCCGTGGGCTTGCAGGTCGCCACCTCAAGGGCGAACGACGGCCCGGAAAGGACGGCGTAGCGGTCCACGAATCCGGGCAGCTCTTCCCGGACCATGCGCTCCACCGTAACCAGCTCGGAAACTTCGATTCCTTTTGCCGTATTGACAAGAACGCAGTCCGGGGGCACAACGCCCGCCAACCGGCGAAGCGTCCCCCGCATGGCTTGGCAAGGGACCGACAGGACCAGAATGGAGACGCCCGCCAGCACTTCCGCCTGTTCCGGACCGCCCGTATCCCCAGCAACAGCCCGGATGCCCGGATGCAACGGTACGCCCCGCAGGTAACGCGGGTTCTCATGGTGCGCGTTGATGTGCGCGGCCTGCTCCGTATCCCGTAACAGCAGTGCCACCGAATGCCCGGCATGGGCCAACAGATGGGCCAGCGCCGTACCCCAGCTTCCGCCCCCGAGAACCGCTATCGAAGTTTTGCCTGACATACACTCTCCCGTGGAAAAATCGGTGGAAAACCGCCGGAACGGGCCGTTTGCTCCGGCTTGCGGCCCGGGCGGATTCAACATACAATGCCCGTTATCGTTTCCTAAAATCATCCTATGAGGCTTTTACCATGTATCGCAATACAAAAAACGTTCCTTACTATGTGTTCGGGCGGGGATCTCTGGCTCAGCTCGGCGACTTGCTGAAACCCCGCCGCGAAGCCGTGGACGGTCCGGTCGTCTATTTCGTCGACCACTTCTTCCGCGATCATGAACTGATCGGCCGTCTGCCCATGGAAAAGGGCGACCAGCTCCATTTCGTCGACTCCAGTTCCGAGCCGGAAGTCACCCGCATCGACGCCTTCAAGGAAGCCGTATCCGCCGCCGACAGCCGCACCCCCTGCTGCGTCGTGGGCATCGGCGGGGGGAACGCCCTCGACACCGCCAAGGCCGTCGCCAACCTGCTCACCAACCCCGGCAAGGCCGAAGACTATCAGGGATGGGAACTCGTCAAGAATCCCGCCGTCTACAAGATCGGCATCCCGACCCTTTCCGGCACGGGCTCCGAGTGCTCCCGCACCTGTGTCCTTACCAACATCCCCAAAAATCTCAAACTGGGCATGAACAGCGACTACACGGTCTATGATCAGCTCCTGCTCGATCCCGACCTGCTCGCCACCGTTCCCCGCGACCAGTATTTCTACACCGGCATCGATACCTTCATGCACTGCGTCGAATCGCTTCAGGGCAGCTACCGCAACGCCATCATCGACGCCTTCTCCGTACGCGCCGTGCAGCTCTGCGAGGAAATTTTCCTCTCCGACGACATGATGAGCGAAGAAAACCGCGAAAAAATGATGATCGCCTCCTACATCGGCGGCATGGCCGCCGGGAACGTGGGCGTCATCCATCCCTTCTCCGCCGGGCTCGGCGTCGTCCTGCATGTGGCCCACGGCCTCGGCAACTGCCTCGCCCTGAACGTCCTTGGGGACATCTACCCCAAAGAATACAAACAGTTCCGCACCATGATCGAACGGCAGGGCGTCAACCTGCCCACCGGCATCTGCAAGGATCTCACCGAAGAGCAGTACGAAGGCCTCTATCGCGGCTGCATCGTCCACGAAAAGCCCCTCACCAATGCCCTCGGCCCCGACTTCAAGCAGATCCTCACCAGGGAAAACCTCATCGAACGCTACAAGAGCATCTAGCGGGAGCGCCCCCGGCGGGCTTGCCCCCGCGAGGGACCATGCGGCCCCTTGACCCGCTAAGCGGGAAAACGGAGGCCCCCTCCGCAGCGCCAATTGTCCCGAGAAACATAAGGGAACCCGAAGCGGCTATACCGTTTCGGGTTCCGCACTGGGCAATCAGAGACAGGACATCTTATGGACATCAAAGTCAATTTCAGCGGACGTGCGATCAAGTACACCGAAGACGAGATCGCTGTGGTCGTGGAAGCCATGCGGAACGCGGAACCGCTGACGCAGGGCAAGCATCTGCAAGCCTTCCAGAAGGCGTTCGGCGAGTACATCGGGGCCGAGCATTGCTTTGCGGTGATGAACGGCGTGTCCGCGCTTGAGCTTTCCGCGCAGCTCTGCAACTTCAAGCCCGGCGATGAAGTCGTCATCCCCTCGCACACCTTCACCGCCTCGGCCTACCCCTACGCCAAGAAGGGCGCGAAGCTCGTCTGGGCGGACGTCGATCCCGTCACGCATGTGGTCAACGCCGAAACCATCGAAAAGTGCATCACGCCCAAAACGAAAGCTATCGTCGTCGTGCACCTGTACGGCTACGTGGCGGACATGCCCGCGATCATGGAAGTGGCGAAGCGGCACAACGTGCTCGTCATCGAAGACGCGGCCCAGTCCATCGGCGCGGACATCAACGGCATCAAGTCGGGCGCGTGGGGCGACATGGCGATCTTCTCGTTCCATTCCCACAAGAACCTTACCACGCTCGGCGAGGGCGGCATGCTGGTGGTCAAGGACCCGAAGCTCGCCGCGCTGGTGCCCGCCCTGCGCCACAACGGGCACTGCGGCTATCCCGAGCCCCGGCCCAACTACTGGACCCCGGCGATGGGCAATGTGGACATGCCCATGCTCGACGGCGACATGCTCTGGCCGAACAACTACTGCCTCGGCGAAATCGAGTGCGCCCTCGGCGTCAAGATGCTTGAGCGCATCGACCGGATCAACGCCGAAAAGCGCGCCCGGGCCATCCGTTTCATCGACGCGCTCAAGGATTACCCCGAGCTGGAGTTCCTCCGCGACGACACCACCCGCCACAACTACCACCTGCTCGCGGGCTGCATGAAAAACGGCAAGCGCGACGCCTTCATGCACGCCATTTCCGAAGAAAAGGGCATCAAGTGCGTGGTGCAGTACATCCCGCTCGACCGCTACGATTTCTACAAGAAGCTCGGACTCGGGGAAGCCAACTGCCCCAACGCCGACGCCTTCTTCGACGGCCAGATATCCTTCCCCTTCCAGCACTGGCTCAGCGAAGAGGACTTCGGCTACATGCTCAAGTCCACCCGCGAAGTGTTGGAAAGCTTGAGGTAGGAAGAGGAATTGTGAGAAGATTGGAGGGGGCGGGAGGGGCTTTCTTCAGAAA
>ENA-ORTP01001664-ORTP01001664.1-human-gut-metagenome-genome-assembly--contig:-NODE-1664-length-21429-cov-6.782586_pt1 | contig 21429 bp, 18 predicted proteins | sample MGYA00241913_ERZ509190 | MGnify/ENA primary metagenome ERZ509190 (study PRJEB26280, sample SAMEA2338839) | human gut metagenome | biome: human gut; feature: human-associated habitat; material: faeces...
ACTATGTTTTAGTGCTATTTTGTCAGAAAACTGCCGAAATATATATACCTTTGTCCTTAAATTGTAAATATATGATGAATCAAAATAGTTCGGGATTCCTGAGCAGTATCCCGATGGTTACGAAAAACCTTATCATTATCAACCTGTTGTTTTGGGTAGCGAGTCTTGTTTTACCTAAAGTCGGGATTGATTTAGTCCAGTTATTCGGACTGCACTTTCCGGGTGTGAAGGATTTCTATCCTTTCCAGTTTGTGACTTATATGTTCATGCATGATACCCATTCGTTTGCGCACGTGTTTTTCAATATGTTCGGTGTGTATATGTTCGGACGCGTGCTGGAGAATGTCTGGGGGCCGAAGCGCTTCCTGATTTTTTACATGGTGACGGGTATCGGGGCGGGTATTACGCAGGAACTGGTTTGGCTGTATTCCGTCCATTCCTTCGCAAGTGCGAACGGGGTTACTCTGGTACAGTTGGTTGCAGGAGATCCTTCATTGAACTATCTGATTACGATCGGTGCTTCTGGTTCCGTGTTCGGTATTTTGCTGGCATTTGCCATGTTGTTCCCGAATGTTCCGCTGTACCTGATGTTCATCCCTATTCCTATCAAGGCAAAATATTTCGTGATCTTTTACGGATTGGCCGAATTGTTTATGGGTGTCGCTAACAACGGTGGTGATTCCGTGGCGCATTTTGCCCACCTGGGCGGTATGCTTTTCGGTTATTTCCTGGTTCGGTATTGGAAAAAGAAAGATATAGACAATGGGCGATATTTTTACTAATCTCAAACGGACTTTCAATTCCGGCAACATCCTGGCAAAACTGATTTATATCAATGTCGGGCTATTCGTCATTATACGGTTGGCAAGTGTGATCCTGATGCTGTTCAATCTGGGCGGTTTTCCGTTTTTGCAGTATTTGCAAGTGCCTTCGTCTCCCGAATTGCTTTTGTACCGGCCGTGGACGATTATTACTTATATGTTCACGCATTTCGACTTTCTGCATATTCTGTTTAATATGCTGTGGTTATACTGGTTCGGCGGTTTGTTCCTTACTTTTTTCAGTGAGCGGCAATTAGGCGGCCTGTATCTGTTAGGAGGTATTGCCGGGGCTGTCTTGTTTCTTGTGGCATACAACATATTCCCTTATTTCCGTACAGTTGCCGCTTATAGTTATTTGATGGGAGCGTCGGCTTCGGTTATGGCCATTGTGTTTGCCGTCTCTTTCTACCGGAAAGACTTGGAGATCGGCTTGTTCCTGATCGGGAGGATCAAGTTGATTTATCTGGCCTTGTTTACATTTGTGATAGACTTGCTGGCTATTACATCGACGAATGCCGGCGGTCATATCGCCCATATCGGCGGGGCGTTGTTCGGCATCTGGTTTGCCGCCCGGATCAAGGATGGCAAAGATCTGACGGCTCCTATGAACCGCTTGCTTGACTGGGTGGTGAATCTGGGAAAGCGGAAACCCAAGATGCGTGTGACTTATAAACGTCCGGAGACCGATTATGAATATAATGCCCGTAAACATCGGGAAACAGTCGATCTGGATGCAATATTGGATAAATTAAAACGTTCCGGTTACGAAAGCCTTTCGGCAGAAGAAAAGAAAAAACTATTTGATGCCAGCAAAAAATGAGCGAGCGGTTTAAAGCGATCAGGATTCTGTTTAAATCTGTAGTCGGTACTGCCAATGTGATAGTTATTCTGCTATTCATTGCTTCGGCCTTCTCGGACAGAATTTCACCGGACAGGAGTGTGTTCTTCTCTTATCTGGGGTTGGGATTTCCTGTGTTTTGCGTTTTGAACCTCTGTTTTGTTGTTTATTGGCTGTTTCTTTGGGAATGGCGGTTTGTGTTGGTCGGACTATGTTCGTTCCTGATCTGCAGGGGGCCTGTAACCCGTTATTTCCCTTTCCATGACAGAATGGACGATATTCCGAAAGAGAATGTACTGAAAGTCTTGACTTATAATGTCATGGGATTCGGTTATAAAGGCCATACGGAAGATGCTCCGAATCCGATCATACGGTATATTGCGAATTCCGGTGCGGATATTGTATGTCTGCAGGAATATGCAGTAGGTACTTCCAAGAACTTTTTGACGAATCAGAAGATCGCCAATGCCTTGAAGATGTATAGGTATCGCTCCATTATTCCGATCGGAACCTCCGGTACGCTCAAATTCAATATAGCCGTATTTTCCAAATATCCGATCTCCAAATCCCGTAAGATCAAGTATGACAGCTCTTTCAACGGCTCGTCCATTCATGAACTGGATATAAGAGGAAAGAAGTTGACTTTGATCAATAACCACTTGGAGTCTTTCAAGCTGACGATGGAGGACCGGAGCCATTATTCCGCATTTATCAAGAATCTGAATTCCGAAACGCTCGATGGTTTGAGAAGTTCCATCGAACAGAAGTTGGGACCTGCATTCCGGATACGTGCCCGTCAGGCGAGAGCGGTTGCCGAAGAAATCAAAAAGATCGATACCGATTATGTATTGGTGTGCGGTGACTTCAACGATACGCCGATTTCCTATGCCCATCGTACGATCCAGGGGCCGTTGAAAGATGCTTATGCTGCTTCAGGCCGTGGTGTCGGGGTCACCTATAATGAAAACTTCTTTTGGTTCAGGATCGACAACATCCTGCATTCAGCCAATATGAAACCGATCAACTGCACGGTCGACAAGGTGCGTTATTCCGACCATTATCCGCTGTGGTGTTATTTGCAATTGAAAGAGGGGGATTGAAAATGAAAAATTCCCTTATACAGGAAACCGTAGTTTCTCGTATAGGGGAATTTTTGTGCCGTGCTTATGGAGCTAGCTCTTTATGCTACAGTTCCGCATCGTTCACTGCATCCAGGATGTCGGCAAACAGGTTCTCGACGAAGAAGAACGTGGCATTGCAAAACAGCTTCGAATCCTTGATCAAGGCAACCGTATTGCTTTTGCCATTATTGGCGATTACGCTTTCTGCCGAATACGTCTTGAACTTCTTATTGTTCTGTGGATCGTATTGATAAACGATATTGCTAACTTCTGCCGAGTAGCAGTTGTCGTGGCAATTGATTTTCATCTTGTATTTGATGATCGTTTTGTCTGTATCGTTCAACAGCATCTCGACTTTGGAAGAAACGTTGATAGTCCCTTTGGACTTCTTGGAGTTGACATTCGACAGGAATATATCTTTCGCATAGCTTTTCTTCGCCCATTGGTTGATTACTTCGAATATCTGGTCCTGGCTCATGTCTTTCACATGGACTGTGTCGCGATAGCATACTTTCCCGTTTCTCATCGGGGCACACTCGTCGACTTCGCCTTTATGCCCCTGTGCCGTTGCCAGCGCAGGGAGCATGATCAATAGAAGGAAAAACAGCTTTTTCATCATCCTATTTCATCCATACATTTACGATTTCACCGATGACGGTTATCTGCTGGCCTTCTGCCGTTTCGCCCTGCTTGCGGCAGTCGATGATCAGCCAGGCATCCCCGCTTTCACCTTTCTTGAAGAAAGACAAGCTATATGTGTCATTGTTACCTATTTCTTTATAGACAGGACTGTCTTTGCTGATGGCGATCGAGGCAATCGATTTGCCGAACATATTACCTGTGCCTTTCCACTGGGCGGATGTCTCTTTTGTATCCGGCTTACCGGCGGATACGACCTGCATATCGCTTTCCGGTAACATCTGTAATAATGTAGACGGAACCTTATCGGCGGCAAAAGCCACATATCCTTCTTTTGCCGGAACCGGAGTTGCTGGTTGGGTGGTCTGGGCTGGTGTCACAGTCCGAGCGGGAGTGACCGGTGTTGCCGGAACTACGTTGGCGGTTGCCTGCGTGCCTAAAGCGGCGGAGGCGGAGGCAAACATTTCGTCAATGAAATCGACTGTCTTTCTACGGAATTTGCCGTTGCCTCGGTTCAATTTGGTTTGGTCTTTGTTCAGGCAATACTTATCTGTAATCCATTCTTCGGCGGTGTATTTTTCCGGTTCACGCTGGTACGATACATTATATTCGTAACGGATACCGGCCACTTTCACTATACATTTCTGGTTCTCGCATTCCATCGTGACGCGATAGTTCATTTCCGTACGGTCCAGAGAAAGGGCGGTGCTCTGGAAGACCAGGTTGGTTTGCCCTACTGCGGCGATGTCGCCTTTTGCCTTGTCGGAATAGACAACGCGGTTGCCGTCTTCACTGAAGAAACCGTCCGCCCAGTCCAGCATTTTGTCATATACTTCATCTTTCGAAAAAGAAGGTGCGTTTATCTCCTTTGCGAATACTACTTTACCATTCTCGACCGGAACGGCTCCGGCTAAATACTTGGAATCTTCCTGAGCCCAGAGTAGGGTCGGGATAAATAGCGTTAATAATAAAAGTTGCTTCATGGTTATTCTTTACTTATGTTTTTTACGGGCAAAGATATATAATTGTGGCTGAAATAAACTAAGAGTGTGACAAATAAATTAATCTAATTACTGTTGGACAAAGAAAAAAAGCCTATATTTGCACCCTGTGAAAAAACGAATAATAACATAAACATAAGATTCAAATGCAAAACAAAGGATTTGTAAAGGTCTTCGCGGTGTTACTTACGCTTGTCTGTATGTTTTATCTGTCATTCTCGTTCGTGACAAGACATTACAACAGTAAAGCCGCTGAGTATGCAGGTGGAGATCCGGTAAAAGAGAGTTCTTATTTGGACTCGTTATCTACTCAGAAGGTATGGTTGGGCTATACGCTCAAGGAGTGCCGTGAAATGGAAATCAGTTTAGGGCTTGACTTGAAGGGCGGTATGAACGTCGTTCTGGAATTGAATGTGGCCGATGTGATTCGCTCGCTTTCGAACAACAATCAGGACGAGAACTTCAATAAAGCATTGGACCTGGCTTATGAAAATCAGGCTACAAGTCAGAAGGACTTTATTGATCTATTTGCAGAAGAGTATAAGAAGTTAGATAATGGCGCCCGTTTATCCGCTATTTTCAGTACTTTCGAATTGAAAGACAAAATCACTCCGCAGAGCTCGGACGCACAGGTAATCGCCGTGTTGAAGGAAGAACTGAAGAGTGCAATCGATAATTCATTTAACGTATTGCGTACCCGTATCGACCGTTTCGGCGTGGTGTCTCCGAACATCCAGCGTCTGGAAACTGCCGGTCGTATTCTGGTTGAACTTCCGGGTGTGAAAGAACCGGAACGTGTGCGTAAATTGTTACAGGGTAGTGCCAACCTCGAATTTTGGGAAACATACAACTTGCCGGAAATCTACCAGCAGTTGGTTGCCGCCGATAATATGTTGGCTACAATCCTGAAATCGGACGATACTGCTGCTGTAGGTTCGGATACTACGGCTATCGAAGCAACGGAAGAAGTAGTTGCCGACAATGCTGCTGCCGAAACAACCAACGACGCAGATTCTCTGCTGGCTAAGATCGGTGAAGACAAGCCTGAAGCACAGGCAGCCAAGAGCATGGAAGAATTCGCAAAGCAACATCCGTTGTTCGCCGTTCTGCAGATCAACCAGTATAACGGACAGTTGGCTCCCGGACCGGTTGTCGGTATTGCCGATAAGAAAGATATTGCCAAGATCAACGAATACTTGAACATGAAGCAGGTAAAAGATATCCTGCCGCGTAACCTTTCTTTGAAATGGGGCGTAAAGGCTATCGATGAAAAAGAACAATATTTCTACTTGTATGCAATCAAGATGACGAACCGCGACGGAACGCCTGCTTTGGGAGGTGACGTTGTAACGGATGCTAATGCAGACTTCGTTCAGCAGGCAGGCCGTTCAGAACAGCAGGTTAGCATGACTATGAACGCAGAAGGGGCTAAAGCATGGGCTCGCCTGACAAAAGAAAATATCGGTAAAGCGGTTGCTATCGTTCTCGACGATATGGTTTATTCAGCTCCTAACGTGCAGGTGGAAATCACAGGCGGACGTTCTCAGATCACAGGCCACTTCACTCCGGAAGAGGCAAAGGACTTGGCTAACGTGTTGAAATCCGGTAAAATGGCTGCTTCCGTACATATCGTACAGGAAGACGTTGTCGGCCCGTCTTTGGGTCAGGAAGCTATCAATTCCGGTGTTATCTCATTTGTTTTGGCTTTGATCCTGTTGATGTTCTACATGTGTGCCTTCTACGGAGTTCTTCCGGGCTTGATCGCCGACGGTGCTTTGGTATTGAACATCTTTTTCACAATGGGTATCCTTGCATCCTTCCAGGCAGTCCTTACGTTGCCGGGTATTGCCGGTATGGTGTTGACGCTGGGTATGGCTGTCGATGCCAACGTGTTGATCTACGAACGTACGAAAGAGGAACTTCGTGCCGGTAAATCGTTGAACAAAGCAATTGCCGATGGTTACAGCAACGCATTTTCTGCAATCTTCGACTCGAACTTGACTTCCATCATCACTGGTGTCGTATTGTTCTATTTCGGTACGGGTCCTATCCGTGGTTTTGCCACGACGATGATTATCGGTTTGTTCGCGTCCTTCCTGACGGCAGTCTTCCTGACTCGTATCGTTTACGAAGCACTGTTGGCAAAAGATAAACTGAAGAACGTGACCTTTACGACTTCTATTACGAAAGATTTATTGACGAATCCGAAGATCAACTTCTTGGCAGCCCGTAAGGTTGGGTATCTGATTCCGGCCGGTATTATTGTTTTGGGTGCGATCTCCATGTCTACTATCGGTTTGAACAACGGTATCGATTTCACCGGTGGACGTAACTATGTGATCCGTTTCGCCCAGGATGTGAAGACTGACGAAGTCCGTAATCTGTTGGATGCGCAGTTGGATGGTTCTGTTAGCGTTATCCAGATCGGTACTCCCGACCAGGTTCGTGTATCTACCAACTATAAGATTGAAGACAATGATCCGGCTATCGACCAGGAAATCGAAAATAAATTGTTTGAAGGTGTCAAGTCATTGCTTCCGGAAGGAACGACTTTGGCTCAGTTCACGGATCAGTATATCCAGAGCTCACAGAAGGTAGGACCGAGTATGGCTGACGATATCAAGAACGCTGCGTTTCTCGCAGTTGTATTTGCCATGTTCTGTATGGCGGCTTATATCTTGCTTCGTTTCCGCGACATCTCATTCTCTGTCGGTGCATTCGCTTCTGTAGCTGTCACGACTTTGTGTATTATTTCATTCTACACATTGCTTTGGAAGGTATTGCCGTTCTCTATGGAAGTCGACCAGACCTTTATCGCGGCTATCCTGACCATCATCGGTTACTCTATCAACGATACCGTGGTTGTGTTCGACCGTATCCGTGAAACGATCGGTCTGTATCCGAAGCGTGATCGTTATCAGGTGATCAACGATGCATTGAACTCGACTTTATCCCGTACCTTCAATACATCATTAACTACATTGGTAGTTGTATTGTGTATCTTCATCCTGGGTGGTGCGACGATCCGTAGCTTTACGTTCGCTATCTTGTTAGGTATCATTATCGGTACATATTCTACTCTGTTCGTGGCAACTCCTATCGCTTACGAATTGCAGAAGAAGAAGATCAATAAGAAAGCAGCTGCTGAAGCTGGTAAATAAGAATAGATTTTAATCCGATAGAAAAGGGCTGTTCCTGGTTAAGGGAATGGCCCTTTTTGTGCTTCTAAACATAATTGTGCCGGTTGGCAAGATGAAAGAGAATGCTTATCTTGTACGCCTCTTACTTCTGCTATTTACTTACAGATTGTAAGAAAACACCTTAAAATATCATGTTATGGAAGTACGCCTAAGTAACCAATTGCCGGTTTACCCATCTTTTGTTCCCGGTATCCGCCGCGCTCCTGATCGCGGCTATTCACTTACGCCTGCACAAACAGAAACGGCCTTGAAGAATGCGCTCCGTTACATTCCCGAAGAGTTGCATGAAGTGCTGGCTCCGGAGTTTATGGAAGAGTTGATGACTCGCGGCCGCATTTACGGATACCGTTATCGGCCGGAAGGAGACTTGAAAGCCAAGCCTGTCGACCAATATAAAGGGCAATGTCTGGAGGGAAAGGCTTTCCAGGTGATGATCGACAACAATCTCAGTTTCGATATCGCTCTCTATCCATACGAACTGGTTACGTATGGCGAAACCGGGCAGGTTTGCCAGAACTGGATGCAGTATCGCCTGATCAAGCAATATCTCGAAATACTGACGAACGAGCAGACACTCGTGATCGAGTCCGGACATCCGTTGGGACTGTTCCGTTCCAAGCCGGATGCACCCCGTGTGATTATTACCAATTCCATGATGGTCGGCCTGTTCGACAATCAGAAAGACTGGCATATAGCCGCCCAGATGGGTGTCGCTAATTACGGACAGATGACCGCCGGCGGCTGGATGTATATCGGTCCGCAGGGGATTGTGCACGGGACGTTCAATACCTTATTGAATGCCGGGCGGAAGAAATTAGGCATTCCGCAGGATCAGGATTTGCGCGGGCATCTCTTTGTCTCCTCCGGTCTCGGAGGAATGAGTGGGGCACAACCGAAAGCGGCCGTTATAGCCGGTGCTGCCAGTATCATTGCAGAAGTGGACAGTTCCCGCATCCAGACCCGCCATTCGCAAGGTTGGGTTCAGCATGTGACTGAAGATAAAGCAGAAGCATTCCGTATGGCGCAGGAGGCTATGCAGGTAAGGGAACCGATTTCGATCGCTTATCATGGCAATATAGTAGACTTGTTGGAGTTTGCCGAGGCGCAGGTGATCCGGATCGATCTGCTGAGTGACCAAACTTCCTGTCATGCCGTCTATGAAGGTGGTTACTGTCCTGTCGGCATCTCCTTTGCCGAGCGTACGGAACTTCTTTCTCACGATATGGACCGGTTCTGCTCGTTGGTCGATCAATCTCTGCACCGTCATTTCGAGGTAATCAAGAAGCTTGTGGCTTGCGGCACTTACTTTTTCGACTATGGAAACTCGTTTATGAAAGCCATCTACGATGCCGGTGTAAAGGAAATTTCCCGGAACGGAATAGATGAGAAAGACGGTTTCATCTGGCCTTCCTATGTCGAGGACATTATGGGGCCGGAACTGTTCGATTATGGTTACGGGCCTTTCCGCTGGGTATGCCTGAGTGGGAAACATGAAGATCTGGTAAAGACCGACCAAGCAGCTATGGATTGCATCGATCCGAACCGGCGCGGGCAGGACAGGGATAACTACAACTGGATTCGCGATGCCGAGACAAACCGGCTTGTTGTCGGTGCCGAGGCGCGCATTCTCTACCAGGATGCGGAAGGAAGATTGAATATCGCGCTCCGCTTCAACCGCATGGTGCGGGACGGAGAAGTCGGGCCGATCATGCTTGGACGTGACCATCATGATGTGAGTGGGACGGATTCGCCTTTCCGCGAAACGTCCAATATTTATGACGGAAGTAACGTCATGGCCGATATGGCTGTCCAGTGTTTTGCCGGAAATGCGGCACGGGGTATGAGCCTTGTTGCCCTTCATAATGGCGGCGGAGTCGGTATCGGAAAAGCGATAAACGGCGGTTTCGGTATGGTGCTGGATGGAAGCGAACGGGTGGACGAAATCCTTCGTTCCGCCATGCTCTGGGATGTGATGGGAGGAGTGGCACGCCGTTCCTGGGCCAGGAATCCGAATGCCATGTCTACCAGTGCCGCCTTTAACGAAAACTATGGCGACTGGTATCATATCACGCTGCCTTTTATTCCGAAAGAAGATTTAATTCAAAATAGTATACGTACCTCTTTAAAACGCAAAGTATGAGTACATGGAATAAGATAATGGAATGTGTCCCCAATTTCAGTGAGGGAAGGGATTTAGCGAAAATAGAAAAGATAGTAGATAAATTTCGTGCCAAAGCCGGTGTAAAGCTGTTGGATTACAGTAATGACGAAGATCATAACCGACTGGTCGTAACGGTAGTCGGTGAACCGGAAGCTTTGAAGGACGCTTTGCTCGAAGCCATCGGACAGGCGGTGGAACTGATAGATCTCACGAAACACTCCGGGCAGCATCCTCGGATGGGAGCGGTCGATGTCGTTCCTTTTATCCCGATCAGAGGGTGTACGATGGATGAGGCGATTGCGCTCTCCAAAGAAGTGGGCGAGAAGGTGGCTGCTCTCTATCGAGTGCCGGTCTTCCTGTATGAAAAGTCGGCTTCGGCTCCGCACCGCGAGAACTTGGCGGCCATCCGCAAAGGAGAGTTTGAGGGTATGGAAGCAAAGATCAAGCAGCCGGAATGGAAACCTGACTTCGGGCCTGCCGAACGGCATCCATCGGCAGGGACAGTGGCGATCGGCGCCCGTATGCCGCTGGTGGCTTATAACGTCAATTTGGGCACGGCAAACCTGGAGATCGCGAGCAGTATCGCCAAAAAGATCCGCTTCATAGGTGGCGGGCTCCGCTACTGCAAGGCGATGGGAGTGGAACTGAAAGAACGCGGCATCGTGCAGGTTTCGATCAATATGACCGATTATACCCGCACCGCCCTTTATCGCGCTTTCGAGCTGGTACGCATTGAGGCACGTCGCTATGGTGTCCCAGTCGTCGGAAGCGAGATCATCGGCTTGGTTCCGATGGAAGCTTTGATCGACACGGCTTCTTATTATTTGGGACTGGAAGACTTTTCAATGGATCAGGTGCTGGAAGCCAGAATAATGGAATAGACTATGGAAGAAGAAAAGATATTGATACGGAATGCATCCCAGGTGGTGACTTGTTCCGGCTTCGAGGCGAAGAAAGGAGAGGCAATGTCCGATGTCGGTGTGATCGAGGACGGAGCGGTTGCCGTTTCGAATGGTATTATTACGCATGTGGGACCGACCGAAGAAGTCCTTCGGCAAGTGGATGTTGCGGACTATCTGGAGGTAAACGCTTCCGGGCGCGCGCTTCTTCCCGGGTTTGTGGATAGCCATACGCACTTCGTCTTCGGCGGTTACCGCGAGGAGGAGTTCTCCTGGCGGATGAAAGGAGACAGCTATATGTCGATCATGGAAAGGGGAGGCGGGATCGTCAATACGATGAATGCGACCCGGAACGCCAGCTATGACGATCTGTACGGCGATGCATACGACCGTCTCGACACAATGATGGATATGGGCGTGACTACTGTCGAAGGAAAGAGTGGTTACGGTCTTGACTTGGCGACCGAGCTGATCCAGCTCCGTATCATGAAGGAGTTGAACGATGAACATCCGTTGGATGTGGTGTCTACTTTCCTCGGTGCGCATGCTGTCCCGCCGGAGTTTGCCGGGCGTACGGACGCATATGTCGATTACATAATAGAAGGAGTGTTGCCCCATGTACGTGCAGAACATTCGGTAACCTTCTGCGATGTCTTTTGTGAACAAGGCGTTTTCTCGGTCGAACAAAGCGAACGTCTGTTGAAAGCAGCCCGCAGCCAGCGTTTCAAACTTAAACTTCATGCTGATGAGATCGTTTCTTTCGGAGGAGCCGAATTGGCAGCCCGCCTGAAAGCCGTGAGTGCCGATCATCTGTTGCATATCTCCGATACCGGCATCAAACGCCTGGCACGTTCGGGGACGATCGCGACTTTGCTTCCGCTTACCGCTTTCTCACTAAATGAACCTTATGCTCCGGGACGCCGGATGATAGATGCCGGTTGCGCTGTGGCACTGGCTTCCGACCTGAACCCCGGTAGTTGCTTCTCCAGTTCGATCCCGTTGTTGTTCGCCCTGGCCTGCATCCAGATGAAACTTACTCCCGAAGAAGCCCTGACCGCTCTTACGATCAACGGAGCGGCAGCATTAGGCCGGGAAAAGAAGATCGGTAGCATCGATGTCGGAAAGAAGGCGGACTTGGTCTTGTTGAAATTCCCTTCTTATAAGTTCCTTCCTTATCATATAGGAATGAATATCGTGGACACGGTTATCAAAGACGGCGTGCTTTATATCGTTTGACGGGATGAAGATAAAATGTTTAATCTTAAATAATAGACACAATGCTTGTAGATTTGACAATCAAAGGATTTCTTGCCGAAACGGCGGGTAGCGCGCCTGTTCCGGGGGGCGGAAGTATCTCGGCTCTGAACGGGGCTATTGCGACGGCACTTACCGAGATGGTGGCAAACCTGACGATCGGTAAGAAGAAATATGCCGATGTGGAAGGCCAGATGCGGACAATCGCGACGGAGGCAACCATCATTCGTGAACGGCTGATCCGGGATATAGACCGCGACAGCGAAGCGTACGACCGTGTGTTTGCCGCCTTTAAACTCCCGAAGGAAACGGAGGAGGAAAAAGCCGAGCGCAGCCGGGTGATCCAGGACGCGACGAAACAGGCGGCTATGGTCCCGATGGAAGTGGCCGAAGAGATTGCCTCGGTGATGGAGACTATTATATATGTGGCGCATAAAGGGAACCGGAATGCCGTGACCGATGCCTGTGTGGCGATGATGACGGCCCGTACCTGTGTGTTAGGGGCTTTGCTGAATGTCCGTATCAATCTTACATCCATAAAGGATGGAGCGTTTGTCAAACGGATGTCGGAGAAAGCGGATTTCCTCGAATCCGAAGCGATCCGGATAGAAAAGAAGTTGCTGGATTGGACGCAGGAGCAATTGAAAGTTGAAAATTGAAAGTTGAAAGTTATGGGAAATGTACATTATGTGGGGGCGGAACCGCTGACGTTCGAACGTATCGAAGAGATACTGACCGGAAATATGAAGTTGGAACTGACCCTGGAAGTGAAGGAACGCATCCAGCGTTGCCGCGATTATCTGGACCGGAAGATCGAGACACAGAGCGAGCCGCTTTACGGCATCACGACAGGCTTTGGTTCCTTGTGTAATGAAGTTACGAAAATAGTGTATTTTATTGGAAATGAGCGTATGTTAATCGCTCATGATAGTAATAGGTTACGATTTAGTTAGTTATCTACTGCATTATTCTTCTGCGCGTTGCGTAACCTTCAAAGAACTCTTCGTATGCAAAGGTAGCAATTTTGTTGGGACTTTTGATGTTATCTGTCTGATTTTTCACTCTTATTTTCCGTAAAAGCGATTACATGTGTCGGCGCACCATCGTACAAAACAGGTTTTGAACGAACGTGTGCCGACTATTGCATAAGCGGTGAGAAAAGGGTTCTGCCTCACGCCTAAACAACAGTTTAGACAGATGAGGCAAGGCCCATTTCTTTTATGCTTATGCCAAAGAGGTGCTTTTATGGCTTTTTCAGATGATTTTTCATTGTGAGATTGTCGTGGATGCCAAGAAGGTGAAGCGCGAAGAGAAAGCCTACAAGAAGATACCCGTCATTACCGACTTCACGGACGAAAACGGTAACGACCGCATGAAGGAAACGGTGCAGGAGAATTACAGGCGCATCAAGGAGGAAGTCAAGCAGATTGTTCAGGAGGAACTGGAGCGGATTGCCAACGACGACAATCTGAAACACCTGTTACAGCAGAAATAACCGGGCTGACGAGCGGCAAATGAAAGCGGGCGAAGCAAGTTTAATACCTTGTTCCGCCCGTTATTCTTTGGGGACTTTATAATCAGTCTATCTTCTCATCCGCTCCATCTCTTCGTCACGGAGCATCTTCTCGTTCAGTTTTTCCTGCATTTTGTCAAGGAAGTAGGTGCGGCTCTCGTTCTTCCGGCGTTTGATGTCGATGTAGAAACGGTAGCAGTCCTTTGATTCCACGCCGAATATTTTGTACAAGAGCGGAGCAAGCTGTTTGAGCGGCATATTGCCGTTGTTGATACAGCCCATCTCGTTGATGCCGTAAATCAGCTCCACGAGGTCGATGGCGTTGCCCGTCCATTGCAAGGGTGAGGCTGTATTTTCGTTTGTGTTGTCGGTGGATGTTTGAATGGGGATTAGTGGCGGCACTTGGGGAGCGGCAAGGAACTTCTGCATCTTTCTTACGAAAGAGAGAGCCTTGCTGACATAGTTGGCTATTTCCTTCTTTTCTTCGGGAAGGTTACGCACGGGATGATGCTGTAATTCGATTTCGATGTAAGCCAACGCGATGATGGTCCGGTTCGTGTCCGGGCTGCCGATACATAGTTCGATCACTTGGGTGGCGAAAGCCGTGTATGCTTTTTCCATATTGCAGTCCCCGGCTTCGTTTATCCGGCGGAAGAAATCGGTTTCCGCCAATAAAAAATAATTCATGTCCTGTCAATTTTGAAATTTTACACTCTGTTTTCGGTATGCGCACATGAATAGTATTGGCAAAAATCGCGACCAAAAAGCAAAAAATCCGGCACGGTCTTTACAACGTATTGGATTTCAGCGCAATAAAAATTGACATTTTTTGTCCGGTATGAATTATAGTCATCTTAAAATGTTCTTTTTCAGAACATTGCTTTATTAAACGGATTATAAAAGTGTTCTCCTATGGAACATCCCGGCTATTTCATGGTTTCCATACGTGTGTAGATGCTCCGGTACACACCGTTGGAATAACTCTTTTGTGAGGAGAGTGTCCAGCGTGCTTCGGGCAGTGCCGACTTGAAAAAATGCCGTCCCGTTCCCGATATGAAAGGCACGGTATATAGGATAATCTCATCCACCACCCGCATACGTAGCAGCCCGTTGATATAGTCCGAATTGTCGGGAGTGGCTTCTGCGAGATAGCAGATGTTGGTATTGTCTTTCCGCCATTCGTCCAGCATGGAGATGGAGTAGTCCGGCGTGACATGGTAAAGCGCATTTTTCCTTATTTTGTCAATATCGCAGCGGTCAAGGCGTAAATCCTCATACGCTTTGCCATATAATTCTGAAGAATGACACCCGTCCATCGTGAGGACGGCAAGAATCTGAACTTTACCCATAGTCTTTTTCCTTTCGTTGGGCAAGGTGCAAAAAAGTAGCGTGCAATCCACACTACTTTCAAGCGACGGCTCTGGTAAAGCCTTTTACGGAGAGTACGTGAATGCACGCTATGCGTAGGCATAGCATAAGCATCACGCAATCGTCTCCGTAGTGTCAATTTACCAGATTTTCGCTCGAAACGCCTTGCGGTCTTATGTTATATATAGGCGGCAAAAGGCTCTGCCAGTCGCCGTTACCTTCTAATATGTCATGCAAAGATAGCCATTTTCAGCGAATTGCGGGCTATGGTTGCTCAAATTTATACTTCAATCCATATTCTTCCAGTTTATTATAGAGTGTTGTCCTGCCTATTCCAAGCAATTCGGCAGCGACCTTCCGGTTCCCGTCAGCCTGCTTCAAAGCACGCAGAATCCGCTCTTTATCTTCCTCATCGTTGCGTAGGGAGAAGCCGGTAATAGAGGTTGTTTCGGTTATCCCAAGTTCCAGATGCTCTTTCGTGACAAGTCCCGTCTGTGCCTGCAACACCGCGCCCATGATTTTCTGCCGAAGCTCGCGCACGTTGCCCGGCCATGAATGGGTCAGCAACGCTTTCCGTGCTTCGGAGCTGAATCCGCTAACCTTGCACTCCAATTCATTATTGGCAATCTCGCGGAAAAACTCTGCCAGCGGCATGATGTCTTCCTGACAATCACGCAGCGGCGGAACGGTTATATCGAAGTCGTGCAGACGGTACAGCAAGTCCTGCCGGAAACGCTTTTCATTGACCGCCTTTTCCAGATTCTCGTTGGTGGCAGCGATAATACGGACATTGAAACTTCTATCCGTCCTGTCACCAACGGGGCGGTATCGCCGCTCCTGTATGGCACGCAGAAGCATCTGTTGGGTTTCCGGTGCGAGGTTGCCCACTTCGTCCAAAAACAGCGTGCCGCCTTCGGCTTCATGGAAATATCCTTTCTTGGCACTGTCCGCACCGGTGAATGCGCCTTTGACGTGTCCGAAAAATGCCGATGGAGCAAGCTCTTTGTTTAACGATCCGCAGTCCACAGCCACGAACGGCTTGCCGGAACGTTTGCTTTTATCATGCAGATGGTGGGCGATATGCTCCTTGCCCGTGCCGTTCTCTCCGAATATCAGTACGCTCATGTCGGTTGGTGCTACCAGCCTTATCCGGTGCATGATTTTCCGGAAGGCGGAACCGTCACGGGCAAACACGGGCATACGGCTCCGCCCGATATTCCGCTCTTTCAGTATGGTACGGAGAAGAGGCACGAGTTTGTCCTCCACGAGTTGTTTGGGTATGTAGTCCAGCGAGCCGAGTTTCATACTTTCAACCGCCGTATGCACTTCGGCATAGTCGGTCATGATGATGAACGGCTGCGTCATACCCTCTTTGCGCATCCAACGCAACAGGTCGATACCATTGCCGTCAGGTAGGCGCAGGTCTGAAACCACGATGTCCCCGTCAGCGGCTTGTTGCAGAAGTTTCCTCGCTGTCGAGAGGTGGAAAGCCTGCACGGTACGGAATCCCTCACGTGCCAGCAGGTTACAGACAAACTCGCAATACACGATGTTGTCCTCCACCACGATGATTTTTATCTTATCCATTGTTGTATTTCTTCCTTTCTTCTTTTGCCAGCCGGATTATCTCCGAACCCTTATCCAGCACAGCTCTTACGGCATTGCCTATTGCTTTGTCGTCAGGTGTGCCATTGTGATGAATCAGTTTATAAAGTTCCCTCAACGGTCTGTCGGCACGGAGTATCTCCCAAGAGCTGCGCAGGTGGTGTGTTAGGGCGTCCAGTTCCGGAAGGTCTTTCCGTTGTTCCGCATACCTGAGCGACTGCATTTCCTTTTCTGTTTCCGTTATCAATTTCTCCAGCATGACGGCTTCATTGCCGTAGGATAGCAGGGAGGTGAAACCCGGCTTTTCATTTTGTGCCGCATTCATGGCGCATTTATTTGAAATCTCCATCAGTTCAGATATGGAGAACGGCTTGAACAGGCATTCTGTGAATCCATGTTCTATAAGTTCCTCTTTGCCGCAACTGCCCGAAGCGGTTGTCACGATTACCGGGATATCCCTTGAATTGCCAACGTTGGAAGTGCGCAACAGTTCCAGCAACTCGAAACCGTTTATATCCGGCATATTCAGATCCGTCAGAAGAAGGCTGTATTCCTTTTTTCGTATCAGTTCCATCAGCTCCGCAGCATTGGTGCAGGTATCGCAGTGTATCCCTTCCTGTGCATACATTTCTTTCAGCATCAGGAGCAGCACTTCGTCATTGTCGATGGCAACCACATCGTGGAATGTATGGTTATGATGAACCTGTGTTTGATTTATCCGTTCCGGTAGTTCCTCGGCTGTCTGCATGGGGATTTCCACCGTGAAACGGCTACCTTTGCCTTTATCGCTCTCCAGACGGATTGTGCCGCCGAGCATTGTCACAATACGCTGAACAATGGAAAGACCTAATCCGAAGCCATCCTTTGCGGCAGCGTTTGACAGACGTTCAAACGCCCCGAATACCCGTTGCTGTTCCTCTTCGGTCATACCTGTACCCGTATCTTCGACGATAAGTTTCAGCAGACCGTTATCATAATCTGCCCGCAAAGAAACACTGCCGTTCTCCGTGAACTTGATAGCGTTGGACAGCAGGTTGTTCCCGATTTGCAAGATGCGTTCCTTATCTGTACATACAAAGGCATCCTTGTGGCAATGTATTGTCAGAGTCAGTCCTTTGTTTATGGCGATTGGCATAAACTCCGTTTCGAGCGTATGTGTGATTGCGGAAATCCTACATGCGGAGAAATTAGGCTGTTCCTTGCCGTTGTCCAGCCGGAAAAAATTCAGCAGGGTGTTCAGCATTTCACGCATGCGGTCAGAAGATTCCTGAATGTTTCGGATATACGTCCCGGTTTTATCCGTATTGCAGTCTTTCCGCATCAGTCCGGCATAACCCGTTATTGCCGTCAGTGGTGTACGTAATTCATGGGTAATGGTATGAACGGCTTTCTTGCGAGAGGCTATCAGTGCCTCGTTTCGCTTTGCCATTTGTTGCAGTCGCTCAATTAAATCTGCGGTTTCCTGTTTATATCGCTTGATGCGGTTGGCATTTCGGTGTATGATGATATATGATATGACCAGTAGCAGTATAACGAACCCTGTCAAGCCCCCAATCTGAATGAACGACCGTTCCCGCATGGCTGTTATCTCGGCTTCCCGCTTTTGTAGGTCAGTTTGTACTTTCCCGTCTATTTGAACAACCAGTCCTTGCAGTTGCCTGTTAAGTTCCGCATTTCGTGCGGCAAGGCTATCGGCATGAACCGATAAGCGACGGCTTTGCGCCTGTTGTTCGGTTCTCATATTCCGGTTAAAGGAACGGTGCATCGTGGTAGTCACAGTTGGTTTCGCTTCTTCCTTTTTGCCGAAGATGCCCAAGAATCCTTTTCGTTTAGGTTTCTTGGGTTGTTCTTGCACACTTTTCTGCGCGATTACGGGTACTTGACGGGGTATCTTATCGTTGATGGCTTGTTGCTGTTCAAGTATCTGCACGATTTGGCACATCTGCCGTTCCTTATCTTCGAGAAGATGGCGTACGCTGTCTATACGCTCTGCCGGATAGGTAGCTTTGAAACGGCAGAGCATACTGTCCATTGCCATACGCTGTGCATGGTAATGTTCGATATCTTTATCGTTCCATTCCAGTATTGTTTCACCAAATAGAGAGAATTTTTAGCATTGAATATTGATATTGTTTATCTCTTTTCGGAACTCGTCTATTTTTTTATTCACCTGTAAGAAGTTACTAATGACAAAAAAGAAATTGCCCGTTCGTTTTACGGGTCAGCACTTTACTATTGATAAAGTGCTAATAAAAGATGCAATAAGACAAGCAAATATAAGTAATCAGGATACGGTTTTAGATATTGGGGCAGGCAAGGGGTTTCTTACTGTTCATTTATTAAAAATCGCCAACAATGTTGTTGCTATTGAAAACGACACAGCTTTGGTTGAACATTTACGAAAATTATTTTCTGATGCCCGAAATGTTCAAGTTGTCGGTTGTGATTTTAGGAATTTTGCAGTTCCGAAATTTCCTTTCAAAGTGGTGTCAAATATTCCTTATGGCATTACTTCCGATATTTTCAAAATCCTGATGTTTGAGAGTCTTGGAAATTTTCTGGGAGGTTCCATTGTCCTTCAATTAGAACCTACACAAAAGTTATTTTCGAGGAAGCTTTACAATCCATATACCGTTTTCTATCATACTTTTTTTGATTTGAAACTTGTCTATGAGGTAGGTCCTGAAAGTTTCTTGCCACCGCCAACTGTCAAATCAGCCCTGTTAAACATTAAAAGAAAACACTTATTTTTTGATTTTAAGTTTAAAGCCAAATACTTAGCATTTATTTCCTGTCTGTTAGAGAAACCTGATTTATCTGTAAAAACAGCTTTAAAGTCGATTTTCAGGAAAAGTCAGGTCAGGTCAATTTCGGAAAAATTCGGTTTAAACCTTAATGCTCAAATTGTTTGTTTGTCTCCAAGTCAATGGTTAAACTGTTTTTTGGAAATGCTGGAAGTTGTCCCTGAAAAATTTCATCCTTCGTAGTTCAAAGTCGGGTGGTTGTCAAGATGATTTTTTTGGTTTGGTGTCGTCTTTTTTTAAGCTGCCGCATAACGGCTGGCAAATTGGCGATGGAGCCGACTTTTAGCACAAATGTTGAATAGAATTACTAATCTTCAACATTGCACAAAAGTTCAATAGAAGTACTTCACCGGCTCTATTGCCAATTTGTTTGTTATGTGCCGTTTTATTCCATTTTATACATTTAACAATTGCTGAAACGTAAAGTCGGGTTTAAACATTTCAATTTCGTTTTGAGTTGATTCTTCTTGTGCTTCTTTGCCATAGATAAACATTTGCTGTTCATAATTTTTAACAGCCTCTTCAATGCTATTAAATTTTCCATCGGCTAGATTATCAGACAATATCAAGGCATCCACCAACCCACTATTTACTCCCTGCCCTGCAAAAGGCGGCATCAAATGTGCGGCATCCCCAATCATTGTTATGGGTAATGGGCGCTTGCTTTTCCAAGGCTTTTCTAAAGGAAATATCCGTGTAGCCAATCCTACAAATGACAACGTCGTATGAATCAATTCTTTGTAGCGTTCGTCCCAATCGGAAAATTCTTTCAGAAGAAAATCAACGACACTATTTCTGTTTTGAAAATCTACCTGCGTTTGGTTTTTCCATTCATCAGGTGTTTTAAAACTTATTCCAAAATGCAATGCACCATTATTATTGGGGTTAGCAAATAATAAATTACCTTGGTGAGATGCCATTAGCCGGTTTCCATTGCATAGCTGAAAAAATCCAGGACAGTTTATCTCTGGTTGATGAATATCGGCTTGTATATTGAAAGTACCTGTTTCTTCAACTTCCGTGTCGGTAACAAATTTTCTTACCTTGGACATCCCGCCATTGGCAAGAATAACCAAATCTGCTGTTTCACTCGGTTTATTCTCAAAAGTTAGTGTCCACTTCTTCTTACCAGGTTCAAGCATAACAAGTTTTCTATCCCAAATAACCGTGTCGTTTTCTAAACTATTCAACAAGATAGCCCTTAAGTCATTTCTGTTTATTTCAGGATTGTCAAATCGATTTTCGGGCTTTACATTTTTTGTGGATAAAATATTGCCTTTTTTATCAGCAATATTTACACCCATTGGTAAGGCTAAGTCATAATAAGTTTGTAACAATCCCGCTTTTTTCATTGCTTCCTGACCTGAACCTTTGTGTAGGTCAAGGGTTCCACCAAAAATTCTTGCCTCTCGGTCGTTGTCTCTTTCGTAAACTGAAACGTCTATGCCGTTTTGCTGTAATAATTTTGCCATAGTCAGTCCAACGGGTCCACCACCAATTATTGCAACGTTCTTATCACTAAGTAAATTCATTTGTTTGTCTGTATCTATTCGCATTGTCATTCAAAAATGGCCCATAACAATGGCTCGGCGAATTGGCGAAGTAGCGAAGCTGTATCGAAGATACAAAAGCGGAGCTATTTAGCCAAGTCGCTTGTTGTAAGCAGTCCGCGAAGCGGCGGCTTACGGCAAGCGACGTAAGTCGCCGAGCCATTGTTAGCAAGGAGCGCAGCGGATTGCTAACAACGGTTTGCAGCTATACGCAGGCAGGGATTTTTACCACTAAGCTACCTACGATGAACTGAACTTTAAATTTACCACTTTCCTGTCTTACGAAGCACGAACCCCCTGCTTGCGTATAGGTGATGTTATGCGGTCGGCTTTCATTTTCTCTTCTTTCTCGTTAATTTGTCAAGCAAAGTTACTAAATTTGCAGTCAAGCAATTTCAATTTTTGAATTATGTATTTCAGCAGACCTTGGACTTCTATCTAAGTGATAGGCAGTCCTGAATAAATTCCAATCAATCTTTTAGGGCAAGACAATCAGTCTATGCTTTGTGTGTGCTGTCATTTTTTTTGATGGCATTGCTTTGTCGTAGTTGCTCTGTCGGGTAATACTGTCTATTCACTTCTCTGTGATTTGAATTCAAGGCTGAATTCAACTTGCAAATGCAACAGAATTCTGATTAATAATTTGTTTAAATTT
>ENA-ORTP01001665-ORTP01001665.1-human-gut-metagenome-genome-assembly--contig:-NODE-1665-length-21423-cov-13.733480_pt1 | contig 21423 bp, 30 predicted proteins | sample MGYA00241913_ERZ509190 | MGnify/ENA primary metagenome ERZ509190 (study PRJEB26280, sample SAMEA2338839) | human gut metagenome | biome: human gut; feature: human-associated habitat; material: faeces...
GCCAGCCGCCTGGTATCTATAAAGGTCAATCCTGTTTTCTTAACTTCCTCCATCATTTCCTCCCAGAATCTTATCCACATAACCTAAGATGCATCCATACTTTTCCACAAGCTTACAGGATGCCTTACTTCCTCTCGCCGCCTCGGTTTTCTCCCTCCGGATCTGTTCCTCAAGCCAACTGCGTATTTCCCGCACCTGGCCCTCATCCGGCCGGGAAAGGCTGAGGTATTTAAGCATCCTCCGTATCTGCATCCTTCCCGCATCCCGGAAGAAACCCTCCGCATGTATCCTCATATTCCCGTGTGGTATATTGAACTCAACCATCATCCTTTATCCTCCTTATCCTTGCCTTAAGGGACTCCATTACCCAATTCTGTACATCATCTTTGCGCTGCAGAGCCTGCATTACATCCTCATCCCGTGTCCCGCTGCACACCAGATGGTGGATGATGACCTTCTCCTGCTGTCCCTGGCGGTGCAGGCGCTTATTGGCCTGGGTGTATAACTCATAGTTCCATGTAAGGCCGAACCAGATGACGTGATTCCCACCCTGCTGCAGGTTCAGTCCGTAGGCGCTGCTGGCCGGATGGGTCAGAAGCACATCTATCTCTCCGGCATTCCAGTCATCCTCATCCTGTGGCGTCTTAAGCTCCCTCACCCTCAATCCGGTTTTCTCCAGGGCCTTAAGGATTCTCGACCGGTCGTGCTGGTAGTTGTAGAACACAAGTGCCGGCTTCCCCTGAAGGGATTCCATCAGCTCCATAAACGCCTCCAATTTGCAGTCATGGACCTCATGGACCTGCCTGTCCTCGTCGTAAATAGCCCCATTGGCCAGCTGCAGCAGCTTATTACTCAGGGCGGCCGCACTGGTTACACTAATGTCCTCTCCATCCTCTGGCAGCTGCAGAACCATCTCACGCTCCAGCTCACAGTATGCTTTGAGAGCCTTTGCGTCCAGCTCCACCGGTATCTCATGGTACGTGATATCCGGAAGCTGCAGGTAATCCTCCGCCTTCATGCTGATGCAGATATCGCATATCTTCTCCAGAATACCTTCCTCACTCCCGGGCTTAGCCTCGTAACTGTACACCATGCCGTCTGCTCCGCGCTTATCCGGCTGGAAATACCGTTCCCTGAAATGGGTGTACCGTTTCCCCAGACGCTCGCCGCCGTCCAGCAGGAATACCTGGGCCCATAGGTCGTTCAGACCATTGGGGGATGGGGTTCCCGTCAGCTCTACCATTCTGTCGATGCGCTCTCCCACACTGGCTAACGCCTTGAAGCGTTTAGCGCTGTGGCTCTTAAAACTGCTGCTCTCATCCACCACCACCATGTCAAAAGGCCAGGCGTTCCGGTAATAATCCACCAGCCACACCACATTTTCGCGGTTGGTGATGTAGATGTCGGCCGGCGTGTTCAGCGCCTTCACCCGCTTGGACTGGCTCCCCAGTACAGGGGACACCCGCAGCATTTTTGTGTGGTCCCACTTGGCGGCCTCTCTTGTCCAGGTTCCCTCCGCCACCTTTTTTGGGGCAATCACCAGGACGCGCCGTACTTGGAACCGGTTATACTTAAGTTCCTTGATGGCCGTCAGCGTGGTGACCGTCTTGCCAAGGCCCTTAACCCATATCAAGCCAGAGACCCAGCTTTTTTATTTCGATAATCCGGTTGATACAGTGTAACTGGTAGTCATGTGGTTTGAATATCATAGGGCATCACCTCCTTTATGTTCCTTGTGCCATCTGGCGTGTTCAGCCTGACTCTGAAACACCATCAGGTTATCCGGCCTGTTATTTCGTTTATTTCCATCAATGTGGTGGACTATTTCACCGGGTAATAGTTCTCTGCCCAATGTTCTAGCGGCTACAATACGGTGCGTATGAATTCCAAAAGACTTGGTATAGGTCTTTCCTTTTCCAGTTCCTCTGTGCGCCATACTCAATTTAACCCTTGTAGGAAATGTCATTCTGGCCGGGTTAAGTTTTTGGTTAAGTTCCGTCATGTGCCTGGACATTCCTGTATAGTCTTTCAAATTCTGGTATCCATTCGGATTCTTTGCTTTACTTGAATAGTTCGCAAGGCATTTTCGGCAACAAAAATTTCTTGGTTTAACTTTGCATGGATATGTCTGTATCTTCTTCCCGCACCATGCACATACAGTTTCTACCATCCCCATCCTCCTTCACGTCCTTTGTGGTCAATCCCCATCTGCCTCCGCCTCCTTTTCAAACCGTCTTAACTTCAATCCGGTTCCGCAGTCCTCCAGGAACTGCTCCACCTCCTGGATTCCTCTCAGCACCCTTACGTCCTGCCCCATGTCCTGAAGGCGCCTGAGCTGCGCGGTTTGCAATACGCTCAGCTTCCCATTCTCAGCCTTTAGCTCCACGAATACCGGCGGCCTGTCCGGGAATACCACTATCCGGTCTGGCACCCCACCGTTACCAGGGCTTACCCATTTATAGGCCCGGCCGCCCAGTTTCCTTACCTCCGCCACCAGGACCTTCTCAATATCCTTCTCAAGCATCTTCAATTCCTCCTGTATACCGACTGTCCTTATACGCGTATGTGATATACGTAACAGGTACGTTAGGTGATATATGCGCGTATCTTATTTATCTATTTTTATTCTTATATAGATAATTGGTTTACATAGTTTATATATATTAGTTTTCCTTGTGCTTACAAGGTTTTCCCGTGAACTATACATGTAAACTTGCTGTAAACCTGTAAACTTTCTCCCTGTAAACCACGTAAACCTTGCATACTTTCTTTTTTTCTTTAAAGTTTACATGCGTTCAAATCCCTTTTGCGTACCATAGGGACCAAACCGGCGGACGCTTTTGTTCCTTCTCCATCCTTTTATACCTGTAAGGATATTGTTGATTTCCGTGCTGTCCGAGCGCTTCATGTACTTGGCATCACTGTTGAAACATTCCACCCATATCTCCACCGCGCATACTTTTTCACGCGGCACAAGTGTGGCCCCATCCGGCAGCTGCTTATTACCGTTCCAGAACATCCTGCGGTCAAATAGAGCCATCGAATCCCAGTTTGAAGGTATTGGCTTCTCCAGGAAGTCCTGTATGATCCCTTCCTTACCTGACTGCTCTCTGTGGCTCTCCTGCTGCTCCATGGCCGCGGCCTCTATCTCTTTAGACAGATACAGCTGTTCCCCCATAGCCCAGTACATGTATGCTTCCGCCCATATCTGATCCACCTCACCCGGCATATCCGTCCAGATGGATTTCTGCGCCGGATGCAAGCCTACATCCACCGGCCAGAACCGGCGGTTACCCGTTGCATCCTTCAGAAACTCATTGTCGTTGCTGGTCCCAAAGAACACACAGCGCCTCGGATGCTTCTCTGTCTGCCTGCCATAGGCCGCTCTGTAGATATCGAAACATTTGCTTAAAAACTGTTTGATGGCGGACGTCTCCTGTTTCGTAAAAGCCGTAAGCTCTCCCACCTCATTAATCCACGTTCCCTGAATCAGCTCCGCGGCATCCTTGCCCTCAAATGATGTCAGGCTGTCTGAAAACCATGCCTTCCCCAGATTGTCCAGAAATGTACTCTTTCCTATTCCCTGCGGTCCTGTAATGATAGGCATGTTATCATATTTCACACCGCCCACCACGGCCCTTGCCACGGCCGCGCACAGAGACTTACGCATGACTGCCCTTGTATAAGGCGTGTCATCGGCTCCCAGGTAGACACTTAACAGGGTATCCACCCGTTTTACCCCATCCCATGTGAGACTCTGAAGGTACTGCTTGACCTCGTTAATCTTGTTCTGCTCTCCCACAATCGCCAGGGCATCCGTCATGTTGTTCCGGGCCGTAATGCCATAGTACGTTTCCATGTACCAGTAGAAACCCGAAATGTCCGTATCTGTCCATAACCGTTTCTCAGTCTCCTTGTTCCATGGCACCGCGCCCAAGACCAGACTCCTGCCCGCAAATTCATCTGTGACAATTCTGCCTTTCAGAAGCGGATCATTTTGCAGTACCAGGATAATGTTGTTCACCGTCTTCTTATAATTCCCGTTCCCGTCCACTGCCAGTTGTCCCAGCCAGTCCAAATTTTCAGGTTCCGTCACCGTGGTTCCTTCGGCAGAAGCGAACGCCGTCACAGCCGCGTCATGTTTCTCCCGCGCTATCCGGTCAGCCACCGCCTTGTCAGCTAGTGCAAGCTTACTCGTGGCCACGAAGGATGGCAGCTTGTTGACTGGTGTTCCGTCTTTGGCTGCGGCATCCTTATCACCGTACATGTGCAGCCGGACCAGGTCGAACGCGTTGACCAGCTGGCCGCAGCAGGGGTCGTGGGAGTGATGGGAATACAGGAACAGGCCGCCATCATATACGATGGCGCCGCCGGTTGTCTCGCCTCCGGTGTAGGTGTAGCGCCCCGTTGTGGCCGTCTCATCATACATCCCCGGTATGAACCGCTCCATCGCCTCCACGATGCCGTACGTCCGGCAGAATGCGCCTATGATACCCCGTTTTGTCGTGGGGTCCTCCTGCTTGGCCAGCCTGCGCCGCTCCATTGCCTCCGCTCCTGGCACCTGGGGCCACTGGGTGACGTCCTTCCAGTCCCCGTACATCCCCAGCAGCCCGTCCAGGCTGCAGAACGGCTTGTCATATACCTGGTATACATACTGGCTGTCGCTGCAGCAGCTTGGCCAGTACATGAGCCTGTGAGGTTCAAACGTGGTCGGGTCACAAAATTCAATCCCCAAAAGAGACGCCAGTTTCCTGGCCGCCGGCTCATACTCGTCTGCCGTTGCCGTCCGGTCCACCGGTACGATGACACGCAGCCGCGGCGCATACCCGCTGTGTTTCCGGGTGCTGTACACGGCTGCGGCGCACCCCAGTCCGCCCACGCGCCTCAGGATGTCATCTGTCTGCCCCGCGGGTATATTGTCCAGGTCCAGTGTGAGCAGGTCCCTACCCTCCACGTGGTCCTGCTTCCTGCGGTTCCCCTTCAGGATGCCGCCTACGAATCCGCCTATGTCCTTAAGTTCATCCTGCTGCGCCTTTGGGAAAGCAAGGTACTGCTCCAGCGTCTCGTCTCCCCTTACCGGGGTGCTGAGCTTCTCTGTGAACTCGGACCACATCATGGTGCTTCCCGGCCACTGTATCGCCTTCCGGCTTCCTGCTGTGCTGATATGCAGCATTCTGTTATTCTGCACCCTGTTCCCTCCTAGTCCTTCATGTAGTAGTCGCTCTCAAACCCGGCTCCCTTAAGTACCAGTCCCGGCGCCCAGGGTATCGGTTCGGCCATCAGACCGCATATTTCGTCCACCGTTGTTTCCATAGGTGCGTCAATGATAACCTCGTCATGCACATGGAACACCACTTGCAGGCCTCTGGCCGCAATCCGTTCCAGTGTCACGGCCAGGCAGTCCCTGGCGATGGCCTGGACGATGTTCTCAACTAACCTGCCTCCGTATGTATGGTCAACTGTCCACTTTTTTGATGCCTGGCTGATTCCGTAATAGTGAAGTGTTGGTTTCACACGGCCGTAGGGATCTTCACACTCCTGTAGAAATGGTCTGGCATAATACAGCCTCCTCCCACTGGGTAGGCGGATTGTGAGGAATGACTGCCCGTAAATCAGGTCCCCTTCCAACGTGAATACAAGCCCGTTGATGCCCTGCGGCTGTGCCGTCTGCATTGCAGCAACCGCTGCATTCTCCACTTTATACCATAGGTCCTTAATCCGTGGGTTTGCCTGCCTCCATCTCTGTACGATTTCAGGCAGCTCTTCCTCCGTCAGTCCGTTCTCCAGGGCATGCATCCGGACCAGCGCCGCTGTCCCTCCCTGGTATCCCAGGGCCAGTGTTGCGACCTTACCCTTTGCGCGGTACTCATATTCCGGATTTCCCTTTACAATACGTTCAAACGGTATCCCAAACATCTGGGAGGCGGTTGCCTCATAAATCTTCCCGTGGGAGGCGAACACCTCGTTCACCCACTGTTCGCCCGCCAGCCAGGCAATTACACGGGCCTCTATGGCCGAGAAATCAGCCACCACGAACTTCCGCCCCTCCGAGGGTATGAAGGCCGTCCGGATGAGCTGTGAGAGCGTGTCAGGCACGTTTCCATACAGCAGACGGACGCCTTCATAATTCTTAGCCTTCACCAGCTTCCGGGCATGATCCAGGGTACTGAGGTAGTTCCGTGGCAGGTTCTGCATCTGTGTCAGGCGCCCGGCCCAACGCCCTGTACGGTTACCCCCGTAATACTGTGTAAGACCTCGGATGCGGTCCCCCTCGCCCTTCTGGATGTCCATGGCCGTATACTTCTTGACGGACGTCTTCCCTAGCTGCTGGCGTATCTCCAGCACGCGCTGTATCTTCTCCGTCGGCTGGTCCTTAAGCAGGTCCGTCACTGTATCCTTTTTAAGGTTTTCCGCTTCCGTGCCGTTATCCCTGAGCCACTTGAGGAGCTGCTGCTGGCTGTTCGGGTTCTGCAGCCCGGTCAGGCCGACGGCCTCGTCCGTCAGCTTCTGGGTGCTGATGCCGTCTATGTACAGCGCCCCCTCAATCAGCCCTGTATCCACCCGGACACCATAAGCATTCATGAGAACATCCATCTGCCACAGGCGTTCCTCTTCCTCTGGCATCGGGAACAGGTCCAGCCGCTTCAGTATCTCATGTTCTGTGACTACGTCTTGTTTGCAGTATTCCTTGAACAGGGCCCATTTGTCTGCATCATGCCATGGCTGGTTCCATGTCCGTCCCCCATTGGTCCTGGTTGGCTTGCAGGGTACACAGAAATACCGTATCAGTGTCTTACCGACCGCAAGCTTCTGCTTGTCCTGCGGCAGCCCGATGGCCCTTCCCGTGGCATCCAGGCCGGCGGTGTATCCGCAGTACAGGCCGTGGGCCATGGTGCAGCGCCACTGCTGGATCGGTGTCTCATAACCGGCGCGGTTCAGGCAGTACCATTCGAACGCCGCGTTATAAGCGTGCTTAATTACATTGGGGTCCCTCAGGGCATCTTCCCATATCTCCGGTGGGAATGATTCATCTGCCGTAAGGTCTATGACCTCCACCGGCCCGTCGTCCCACTGGTACGCACACAGGAGGATTTTAAAATCCGGGGACTGGGCGTATTTGTAAGCCCCGGCCTTGCTGATATCCACGCTGCTGCGTGTCTCTATGTCTATGCTGAGATGATGTTTCGCCATCCGTCTTACCTCCTGTCAGGTTGAGGGGCCGCAGGGCCCCTCTTGTAGTCATCAATATGGCATCCCCGTGATTGGGTTGACAGCAGCAGGCGCCTGCGCCCATGGAGCTGTTTGTGGCTGCGGAGCATAACCTGCGGCTCCTGGAGTTGCCGGCATGGCTGCTCCATACTGCGGCGTGGTTGCCTGTGGTACTGGTGTCCCAAAAGCCTGTGCGGCACTTGGCGCGCTGCCTCCCAGGGAATCACCGTCTCTCAGCTTCTGTACCGGCCCCAGGCTGCAGCCAATCCCCTTCTTACCGCCAAAGGCATATGGATAGAAAGATACATTCACGCGCCCATACATACCGCTGTATACCTCTGACTGGTTGATAATGGGGTTTCCCATCTTATCAACTATCTCAGGCGGATAATCTGCCTTGGCACTGGCCGTGAACACCCAATGGCCCTTGCACTCAGGCCCAAAGGCCATGCCATCGGATGGTCTCACGCCATCCCCGTCATAGACCGGCACTGGGACAATTGGCGGGCACTGTCCGTTCCACTTTTCGCTGATGCCCCGCTGCTTCGCGGCCTCAATGGCCGCGTTAATCCTCCCCATGGTGTCCGTGTCCGTCTTCGGCACCAGTACGGTCACCTGGTATTTCTCCTCCTGCCCTGGCTGATAAGCATAGGGCTTGAACAGGTGTACATAAGACAGTCTTGCTTCCCCCGTTGTTACGTTTGTTAATTCATTCATGCTATTCATCCTCTCAATTCTCTGTATTTGCTTTTCTTCTTCATAAAAACGGTCTGACTCAAAATCATCAAAGTAGCTCACTGGCCTGCCTCCTTGAATGCTTCCGCGGCGCTTACTTTATTTGTGATTGCTGGCCGTTTATCTGTTTCTTCTACTAATGCCGGCTTCCCTGGGTTCTTGACGACCAATCCGCCCACAAGTTCCTGGAAGTCCTTCTTACCTACCACCTTCTCGACCTGGGCCAGCGAAAGTGGCTTACGCTCCCACAGGATGGTGTCTGATATGCCATTCGATGTAAGCGTACTGAATGCCTTATCCATGTCGGTCCAGTCCCTGGAGCCGCGTCCCTCCACAGCCTTCCAACCGGGCACTTCCTTCCCGGCCAGGCAGTCCGCCAGGGCAACATCCTGGGCATCACTGTACCATTTGGCAATGTCCTTACCTTTCATGAGGTACTGGCCCAGTTCTTCATTTGTGAGGAGTTTTGGGTCTGTCCCCACCAGGAAGGCCAGTTCCACGTTCTTCTCCGCACGGGCCTTGCATCTTCCTCTGGCCCTGCAGTACCTGCATGTCTTTGGGGCGGGTGCGAATTCACCTTCACCCTTAATGGCCAGTGCCGCCCGTTCCTTGACGAATTCCCCGAACTGCAGCATATCATCCAGGGTACACTCCCATTCAGATATGCCGTCCGGGAGCCGTGGCTGCACGATGGACAGCCTCACGGTCTTAAACGTATAAAGGATTCTATACATCTCATATGCACCCAGGGCATACAGCAGCATCTGCGGGTTCCATTCGGCCGTCACGCGGCCATCCGGGCTCTTGCCATACTTGAAGTCAATGACATGTAATACATCACCCCCTATCAGGATGCAGTCCGCCGTCCCAAATCCCTCCGGTACGTATGTACTTAGATCCACCCGTTTTTCAATCGCCACATAAGGGCTGGAAGGATACTTCATGGCCACGGCCTTGATATAGTCCAGGTAATCATCCGTATAGCCTGTCATCTCGTCATCCCACAGTTCTTCTTTCTTCAGCTTGTTGACAGCCGCCATCAGCTTCCGTTTCCCAAAATCAACTGAGTAGAAGTAATTTCTCACTTTAAGTTCCGCCAGCTCATGGGCCAATGTCCCCTCCGCCGCTGCAGTCCCGGAGGGGTTGTCCGGGAACTGCTCTTGGAGCCTGGCGCTGGGGGTACAGGCCATCCACTGATAAGCGCCCGAAGCACTTAGGAGTGCGTGGGCCCTTTCTGCGTGTCCCCCCATCATATCTGTGCCCCCAGTCCACGGAGCGCGGTTGCAAACGCACCATACTGCTCCGGCTGCAGGAACGGCAGCGCCTCCACCCCGAAGCTCCGGATAAGCTGCAGCAGCTCCGGCTGCTTGCCTGAGTCCATAAGCGGAATGGCTGCCATCATCAGGTCATCCAGCGTGTAGCTTGGCGTGGTAGTGGCCACAGGCTGAACCGGAGGGGTTACTGTGGCTGCGGGGGCAGGCTGCTGGACCGGCGGTGAAGTAATAGGCGCCTGCTGCACCAGTGGTGGGGTGACAGGCACCTGCAGGCTGGATGCCGTCGTAAAGGTTTCCGGGGTAATCCCCAGTATGCTCTCCGCCGTGGGCCTCTGGGATGCGTTGTCGCTGGAAACAGCCTGTCCCATCACCTTTTTTGCAAAGTTCATCATGTCCTCATAATCTTCAAATACTACTGTCATAGTCATAGTCATAGTCTTAATCCTCCTTGATTTTTCCGCCATAATCCCTTATACTGAGGGTGTGCTAAACTATTTGTCCATGGGCCTCTTGCGGTTGCCGCCGCTGGGGTCCATCTTCATTTCTTCCAATATCTCATTACTTGCTGCCTCGGCCCCCGCCTCAATCCTATCTGCGTTACCGGTCATAACAACACCAGATTGGACCATGGCCTGTATGATGATACCTTTAATAACTTGTCTCTGTATTATCCTCATCTCCTCTCACAGCCTCACACCCATGGCAACCGCCATTATTACAATAGCTACCATCCACATCCCCAGCAGCCAGATAACCGCCGGCACAATCCATTTAGCTGCCATCATGATTGGGCCGTCCCGGCGCCTCCTGCACCGTCGGAAGGTCACCATACACCTGTGCCCCATGATATTGGTCATCACCACGGTGGCCGGTCCCACAAAATCCACGCGCCAGCCAGGATACTGGGCCGCTGCTCTGGCGCGGATGCGATGTTCCGCAAATGTTTTAGCTCTCATTGGCTTGTCTCTCCTTTCTATGCTTGTCCTCCATGGCCGCCCTTAGGCGGTCTTACTCTTCCTTCGAAATCCCAGTGGAAGCATCAAATTGTCCTGCAGCGCATAGGCAATGCGCCGTTTTTCTTCATCAGTCAGTGATTCCATTGGAACATCCTGGCCATCAATTTCTATGTATTTGAATACTTTTAATTTCTGCACTATCACCACCCCTCCCTGGTAGATTGTATGCGGTACCGGTTGTACTTGTTTCCTTCCTCTCATAGTCCTTGCACGGATACCACCGTGTCCGTTCCGGGCACTGGCTATGCCGACAGGTCTTGCAGGTCGTGTTAATATGTACCGCCTCCCTCGTTGCGTTTTATCCCCCTCCTTGTTATACTGTACTTACAGGCATTGCAGCGCCGAGTACAAAACTTATACCTATATATCAGGAGGAGATATCTCTATGTTTTCAAAAGAACAAGAACTGCTATCATCGGTTTATCAAAACTATCTTGAAACCGGAAAACGCGAATGCGGTCTTACTTTTTCCAATCTTCAAGATAAATCAGAAACCTATGATATTCTCGATAATCTGCGTGATGATGGATTTATCGAATATACAGCCAGGGCTATGGGATTTTGTCAGTTCAAGATAACAACTTATGGAATCCAGTTCTCCAAGAATGGATTTAAGGAGCTTGAACTTTCCCCCTCAATCCAAGGTGACAACAACATTGTAATTTCCGGATCTAGCAACACTGTTTCTGGTAACTACAACTCTATTTGGGTCGATATTGCAAACTCCGATTTACCTGAAGATAGTAAAAAAATTATAGAGTCATTCCTTTACGAAATGCGTAATCCTCACCTGACTCCTGATAAAAAAGAAAGTAAAATCAATTCGTTTTTATCTGATATTTCATCAGGCACCATATCCGGAATCGCCGCTTCTGGCATATCAGCTCTTCTCGCTGCGATTCTTAACCAGCTTCATTTTTAACCGCATCAGCCGATACGTAAGCTTCTCTTTCAGCGTACCGGCTGAAATTTTGACCAAGATCGGTTCCATACATTGACTTTCTTTCTTCTTTTTCAAGAGATACACTTTTGTCAGTCGAGTAGCATTTTCAACAAAAAGCGAATACTCTTCTCCCTGAACTTCAAAAATACCCTTTATCTCCACCTCGCTCCCCCTCCTTTCCTCATAATCCCATTGACACATAGGTTCGATAGTGGTATATTCTTCTTATCGAACGTGTGTTTGTTTTCTCTTATTTTATGTCACATTTTGTGTCGTCGCTGTTAAAAAAAATAGCCTGGACACTTTTATGGTAATACTTAGCGATACGGATTTTTATTTCATCTCGCGGTATTCTACTACCATTTTCGTACATCGACAAAGCAGATTTACTGACTCCTACGGCCTTTGCAACTTCTTCTTGGGTTTTCTCACCTCTTAGTTGTATGAGACGTTTAGAAATAGCCTCAGCATCCATATACATACCTCCTTTCCACATTGACACATATCGTGTCTTATTATGTTATACCATTGTTTACAGTCCGTGTCAATATCTAAACTGATTTTTTATTACAAAGTGTGTCACTCTTTCTTTACATTGTTTACATTATGTGATATTATTTAGTTAGAAGTGAGGTGTGAACATGGGAGAATTTAATAAAATTTTTAAGTCGCTACGACAAACACGTGGATATTCCCAAGCCGAATTATCGGAAGCATTGGCTATTTCAAGAAGTTCTATCAGCATGTACGAAAACGGAAATAGAGAACCAGATTTTGAGACTTTAGAAAAAATTGCTGACTTCTTCAACGTGGACATAGATTATCTTTTAGGACGAAAAAAGACCACTACTATTCTGTCTGAGAAAAAGACATATGAGCCAACATATGAAGATATCCAAAGCCTTATTGCACGAAACGGAAAAAAACTCACGGTCGAACAAAAACAGGATATCATTAGAACGTTATTGTCTGATGATGACTAAAGGAGTGATTTTGTTTGGAACGGCGCGAGATTTTTCGTATTATTTTAGATGTATACGAAACCTGCGAAATAAAAGAGTTTCCCATCGACTGCATTGATGTTATTAAAAATCCCTTTGTATAAGTATTCCGAACTTTCTGCCAAAAAGGAAAAAGAGTGTTATAAGGTAAGCGACGATGCATTTAAACTTAAAGGGAAAATCTATTATAATGATTCCTTCCCGTATATATGCAGGCAGCGTTTCACGCTTATGCATGAGGTTGGTCACATATTATTAAAACATGTTGGTGATACCAAAGAAAATGATGACGAAACAAATTATTTCGCCAGCCATTTTTTAGCACCACGTATTCTTATTCACAAATATAAATGTCATGACGCAATCCAGATACATGACAAATTTGGTCTGTCCTATCAGGCATCTAACAGAGCCTTGATGTCCTACAAAGAATGGTTCCGCAATATCTCCTACAGCGCAACCAGGAAGCCCACAGAGCCGGAGCAGCAGCTGGAGCATATTTTCTTTCCAGAGCCAAACTTGATTCCGCTTATGGAAGGTATTGTTCAACCGGTCAGAGAATGTAACACCGAAATTTGCGAGGATGAACTGGATGAACATTCTAATTTTATGAGGTTTTTAGGCAGATGGCACAGGGACCTGGGATTTGGAATTGCTGAAGATAAGTGGCTTTACGGAAATGATTTATAAGAAATTGCTTATTTTAATAAATAAACACATATAAAACTAAGGAGGATTAGCTTGTGAAAAAAATGAAGGTATTTATTACATCCGTTCTTCTATCATCTGCGTTAAGCATAACTGCACTGGCAGGGGAATGGAAACAGGACGATATTGGATGGTGGTATCAGAATGATGACGGAAGTTATACAACAGACACCTGGCAAAATATTGAAGGAAAGAACTATCTTTTTGATGCTAATGGGTATATGAGAACTGGATGGATACATACTGTCAGCGGGAAATGGTACTATCTCAATCCCACTGGAGAAATGAGGTATGATGATTTAACAGAAAATGGTATCACATACCACTTCGACTCCAATGGCTATTGCACAAATCCTAATAATGAAAGTGGCTTTGATAGTGACTACCAGTCCATATTAAATCAAGAACAGCTTGAAGCACAAAAACGTCTTTTAGACCAGGGAACATCAACAGGAAATGCCTATGAAGAAAACATAGTGTACGAACACGATGCCGCACCGCAACCTATAAGAAATAGGTTTCCTTTAGCTGATATGCAATTCTAGTCATAAAAATAATCTAACGAGGAAATGAATATGGGAACACAAGAGTCTTATTTTGATGGAGGACTTCTCCAACTAATTGGCTGGAATTTGCTTGGAGCAATCATAACATTCCTTACCTTTGGTATCTGTTATCCTTGGGCATTATGCATGGTATACGGCTGGGAAATCAAGCACACTGTTGTCGAAGGCAGACGTCTAAAGTTTACAGGAACAGCCATGCAACTTTTCGGTAATTGGATTAAATGGTTACTCCTTTGTCTGGTTACATGCGGCATCTATAGCTTTTGGCTTTCTATCGCATTAAAAAAATGGAAAGTTAAGCATACAGAATTTGCGGACTAAACAGTAAAAGCCCCTGGAGCCGCGAACTCCCGCGCTCCAGGGGCCACCACCTTGACAATAATATCCTTACCCGGGCAGCCGGGAGGGCGTGCGTGCCATTCGTTCTGAGTCTTGACAGGAAGGATGGTTGCTTATGAGTACATATGAGGAATTTCAGATTATATTAGGCGTTGCCTTGTTAATCGTTGCGATCCTGAACATGAAAAATAAGTAAGCCGCCCTGCTCCTTGGCCGGATGGGCGACTTACTAAAGTTGTTATAATTCGCCAGGACGGATAGGCTTAATCTATCTCCCGGCTGTCTTGTTAAGTATATTATACCAAATATACGAAAATTGTCAAATGTGAAAAGCGGCCCTGTTACCAGCAGGAACCGCCCTCACATAGTTTTCTCTTACCGGATCGCCCCAGCAAGATATAATTAATTACCTTAAGCAAGTAAATTATATCATTCCTGGAGCGTCCTGACAAGGGGCGTATTTTTTATACCCTTTTTTCAAAGCTCACCAAAATCTTACAGGCTGTAATATGGGTTATAATACAGGCCAAAATGTGGATTGAAACATCCCCCAAACTCATATACATGATAGGAACAGGAGATGATATAATGCCAGCAACACCACTAGAAATCGGCGCCGCCTACGTTCGTGTCAGCACAGACGACCAAACGGAGCTGTCTCCGGATGCCCAGATACGCGTCATCATGGACGCTGCCAAGGCGGACGGTTTTATAATTCCCAAAGAATACATATTTATTGAGAAGAAAGGAATCTCCGGCCGCAAAGCAGATAACCGGCCAGAGTTCCAGCGCATGATAGCCATTGCCAAATCACAGAAGCCGGCCCCATTTAAGCGGCTCTATCTCTGGAAGTTCTCCCGGTTCGCCAGAAACCAGGAGGAAAGCACCTTCTACAAAGGCATCCTGAGAAAAAAATGTGATGTAGAAATCAAGAGCGTATCGGAACCCATCATGGAAGGCATGTTTGGCCGGCTAATCGAAACCATAATAGAATGGTTTGACGAATATTATTCCATCAACCTCTCCGGCGAGGTGTTGCGTGGTATGACGGAAAAGGCCCTCCGTGAAGGCTACCAGGCCACCCCCTGCCTCGGCTACCGGGCTGTGGGGGAAGGCAAGCCTTTCGCCGTGGAGGAAAAATCATATGCCATCGTTGAATATATTTTCCAGACCTACCATAGCGGGAAGGATATGACCGCCACGGCCAGGGCCGCCAATGCCAGAGGATACCGGACCCGCCGCGGCAACCTATTCGACCGCCGAGGCATTAACCGGATTCTTGCCAACCGCTTTTATATTGGCGAGGTCATATGGAACGGGTATTCCTTCCAGGGCACCCACGAGGTACGTTCCTCCGTCACCTCCCTATTTGACGATGTTCAGAAGCGGATTGAAAAGGAATACCGGCCCCAGAAACGCCGGGAGGTTTCCAACAATGTCCACTGGCTTTCCGGTCTGCTCAAATGCAGCATATGCGGCGGCAGCCTTGGCTTCAATCGTTCCAATGACCAGAAGAAGCGGCCTGACTTCTTCCAGTGCTGGAAGTATGCAAAAGGGATGCATCCGGGTTCCTGCTGCCTGGCCGTACACCTGGCGGAAAAAGCTGTGATTGAATCTCTGGAGGAAGTCCTTGAAACAAATGAACTGGAATATGAATACATCCAAAAAACCGATGATGCTGTAAACGCAGAAGAAATCGCCATTCAGGAGGCCCTTGCCCGCTTAGAAGTCAAGGAGCGGCGTATCAGGGAAGCTTACGAGAATGAAATTGACACCCTGGAGGAATATAAGCAGAATAAGCTCCGTCTGAAGGCTGAAAGGGAAGAACTCATGGCTGATGCCGAAAGACTCCGCAGGCAGGCAGAACAGTCTCCTGCCACGGTTCCAAGCAAGGAAGATATCATGCGCCAGATTGCGCATGTGCATGAGATCCTGGCAGACCCAAATATCAGTTATGAGATAAAAGGGAATGCCCTCCGCAAGATAGTCAAAGAGATTGTTTTTGACCGCAGCAAAGGGCATTTACATATTCATTTTTATATATCATAGGTTATTGCAGTCCGGCCCACCATACTGACTCATTATAAACTGAGCCATCTGGGCATTGGGCTCTTTGATATTAACCGGAAATTCCAATCTCTTCTCATAAATCCACATTAATAGCACCCTCCTTCCCATGGCCACGGATCATTAATCCAGGACCAATATGCAGCATCTGTATTAGCGGAAGCTGTCAAAGGTCCAAACTGGGCTTCAAAAGCTGCTGCTGCATTTCTGTATGCGTTTGCCATCTGATTATAGTAATCAATGGCGGCTGCGTCACACGGATGGGTGTCAAGGTAGAGATTCGCGTCAACCACTGCAAAGCCGGCCTGGTCCACCTCACGAAGCATGGCCTCACGGGAGGCATTAAAGTCGGGATTCATCATCTGATTCATCATCTTCCGCACCTCCCGTAATTAAACTGCAAATCCAGGTCAGGGAAAATAGTTCCCTGGACAAGGCCTCTCTCAGGGGCATAGGTGGTCTGCCACTGTTGCCACGGCACATAAGCCATGGCCACCGGATACTGCTGTTCCAGTACGCCTCCCTCTGTAGAGGGACACGACATATTGGCCGGTTTTGTGGCCGGGGCTGCGGGGGTAGGATAGGAAAGCGCAGGATTGCTTCCCCATGAGTCCCATGGAAATGCGTTCATGTCCGGATAATCCGGATTTGTATAAGAACCGCATCCATTTCCAAACGATGCACCGCAAGACATACGGCCGCGGCCGCAGCACTGGGTACTTACATCTGTATAAGAATCCATAGGTTGGATACTCCTTCCATTTATCTTTTTCTACTATAGTTTATGAGAAGAAAAACAACGGGTGACAATAAAATACATAGAGACAATCACTCACACTTTGTCTGGGCGTCCCATATGATATAGTACAAACCAACAAAAAAGGAGAGTGCAATATATGTGTTGCTTTAGATTTTGTAGATGTGGATGGAACCGTTGTAATTGTGGATGTGGTTGTGGCAGTAACAACAGTGGATGCGGATGTTCCTGCGGCGGCAGTAACAGCGGATGCGGCGGCAGCAACAGCGGATGTGGATGCTCCTGCGGCGGCAGTAACAGCGGATGCGGATGCTCCTGCGGCGGCAGTAACAGCGGATGTGGATGCTCCTGCGGCGGCAGCAACAGCGGATGCGTATGCTCCTGCGGCGGCAGTAACAGCGGATGCGGCGGCCATGATATCTGTGCCGGTGCCAGACGCCAGGCATACAGGGAAGGCTTCCGCAATGGCTATTGGGAGGGCTTTAACGATGCAACCTGGGGCAATCCGGGATGCGGCGGCCCTACCCCCCGCACAGCCGGAGGACCTGGTCCAGCTATCGCCGAAAGCAGCTGCGGCTGTAACAACTAATATGAATTGATAAACAACAGGTATGCGGAACAGGACCTCTCTACGAGGCCCTGTTTTTTGCATCTGTGATGTTCTTTATCCCCCTCTTTTCTCCCCGCACTCCCCCATACATAACAGACAACCATTGACAATCTTCCTTTTTCTGGTATATAGTTGGCTTATATTCATTATCAATTCACACATCTAACCACAGGAGGTTTTGCATATGGATGCACAGAAGCTGGAACAGATACAAAAGGTCTTTGCCAATGACCGATTTGCCACGGATAACGGGGCAGTCATTGAACAGGTAGATGAGGGATATGCAAAATGTTGGTTGGAAATACAACCACACCATCTCAATGCAGCGGGCACGGTCATGGGAGGCGCCATCTTTACCCTGGCTGACTTTGCCTTTGCGGTTGCCTCCAACTGGAACAAGCCCCTTCACGTCTCAACCACATCCCAAATCACCTATCTGGGTGTTGCCAGAGGCGCACGACTTATAGCTGAGGCCAGAAAGGTAAAGGAAGGACGGAACACCTGCTACTACCTGGTGGAAGTAAAGGATGATCTGGGCAACGAGGTAGCCCATGTGACCGCCAGCGGTTTCTCCAAAGGATAGTCATGACACCGGGAGGTGACTTATGATCAAAAAAGACTATACCCGCTGTTGGAAGGCGGCTGACCGCCGTGAACTGCATTTAATCAGGCTATGGGAAGAAACAGCGCTTAAACAGCGGCTTTTGGGGGCATTATTAATTATTTTTATATTTACGCTTCTGTATATCCTTATGGTTCTAAATTTGCTTAAACATATAGAATCCATATGGAAACCGGCCCTGCTGTACTTAATCATTCTGGCGGGGGTGTCATTCGTATGGGGAGCCATTATCTATGAGGATGAAAAAAAACTGTGGAGCGGCAGATTTTATACCAGAATCGTCACCTGCATCGGGCATACTGAAATCAATACCCGTTACAACACCTCCTACTCTCTGGATATTTTGGGGGAGGAGGGGAAAATACTGGAGAAAGTGGAGGTTTCCGCTGCTGTCTTAAAGGCCGCGAAACACCAGGATAAACTTCTGGCTGCCACCCATAACCCGGAGGAATTAAGACCGCATATCCTGGTCCCTCTGTCCAAGCCGTCCAGGTCCTGTTTCTGGTACATGTGACAGCAATAACGCAAAGGTGCCGCACCATCTCAGATGATTGTGCGGCACCTTAATTCTACCCTTCACTTACCACTCACTTACTCCCCACTTCGGCTCTCAGTCCTGTCATACCAGACTACCAGCACATCTCCTCATTGCTGTACAGCACCAATCCGCCGTCTGTCACTGCCCTGGCAGCTGTCTCTCCGTCAGATGCCTTCACAATCATTGCCCTGCGGTTGGCGGAAGCCAGTGCGTACATGTACTCAATGTTCAGCCCCTGGCTGCAGAGAATGTGGGTCATCTTGTGCAGTTCACCCACCTGGTCCTCCAGTTTTACTGCCAGCACATCGGTCAGCATGGCTGAAAATCCTTTTTCCCTCAGCGCTGCCTTTGCCTTATCCGGATCAGACACAATCATTCTCAGCATACCGTACTCCGTGGTATCCGCCATGCTGAGGGACAGTATGTTGATGTCCTGCTCCTTCAGTACTTCTGTGACCTGCTCCAGTCTGCCTTCACGGTTTTCTATAAATACAGATAATTGTTTTACAAACATTCTTGCACCCCGCCCTTTCTTAATTCAGATTCCTCTTGTCAATCACATGCTTCGTTTTACCCATGCTCCGCTCAATGCTCTTTGGCTCCACCAGCTTTACCTTCACAGCCAGACCTATGGCCTGCTGAATCATATAGGCGATCTTTCCTGTGAGATTCTCCAGCTCCCGGATTTCATCTGAGAAGAATCGCTCCTCCACTTCCACCTGCACCTCTAAGGTGTCCAGATTGTTCACACGGTCCACAATCAGCAGGTAATGAGGCGTGGTGCCGCCCATTTCCAGCAGGGCAGACTCTATCTGGGATGGGAATACGTTGACGCCTCGGATAATCAGCATGTCATCGGTCCTTCCTGTGAATCTGGCAATCCTGGCCGTGGTCCTTCCGCACTGGCAGGTACTGTGATCAAGGCTGGTCAAATCCTTTGTGCGGTAACGGATTAAAGGCAGCCCTTCCTTGGTCAGGGTGGAAATAACCAGTTCGCCGGTCATGCCGTCTCTCAGCGGCTTCAATGTATTCTGGTCCACGATCTCCGGCAGGAAATGGTCCTCATGGATATGGAGTCCCTCATGGAACTGGCAGTCTGTGGCAACGCCCGGTCCCATGATTTCGCTGAGGCCGTAGATATCGTGGGCGTGGATTCCCAGCTGACGCTCAATCTGGGTTCTCATTTTCTCAGTCCAGGGCTCTGCTCCGTTGATGGATGCCTTCAGTTTGATCTTATCCTTGACCCCCATCTCCTCGATGGTTTCCGCAATATGAAGAAGGTAGGACGGCGTACACATGATTCCTGTCACCCCGAAATCCACCATCATGGTCACCAGCTTCTTGGTGTTGCCTGTGGACATGGGGACCACGGTGGCCCCCATCTCCTCCGCACCATAGTGGGCTCCCAGGCCTCCGGTAAACAGACCGTATCCGTAAGCCACCTGGATGATGTCATTGCTTCCCAGTCCGGCCATGGTAATGCACCGGGCCACACACTCACTCCACACGTCAATGTCCTTGCGGGTATATCCCACCACCGTGGACTTTCCCGTGGTGCCGCTGGATGCGTGGATACGGGTAATCTGGGAATTAGGCACCGCAAACATGCCGAAGGGGTATGTATCTCTCAAATCATCCTTTGTGGTGAACGGAAGCCTTTCCAGGTCCTCGATTCCCCGGATGTCTCCCGGCTCCAATCCCACTGCCTGCATTTTCTTGCGGTAATACTCCACACTGTGGTACACCCTGTCAACTAATTTTCTCAGCCTTGCGCTCTGCAGGTTGGTCATCTCATCCCTGCTCATGCACTCCTTTGTCTCATTCCATATCATTTGCCTGTAACCCCTCCAACTCTCACATGACATATTTTTATATCCCTTATCTGCTTACAGTCCACTCTCCGGTTTACTCTCCTGGCTTCTGTCCGACTGGCTTCTGTTTGACCGGCTTCTGTCCGTCTAAACAGAAAGCGCATACCCGGTCTCAAATGCCTTTTTATTAATTTCCACCGTCTTAGGCGGAACCGTTGTCTCGATTACCTTCAGCCAGTCTTCCTTCTCAAATCCCATGTGCTTTGCAGCTGCTCCCAGGACAATGACATTGAATGCCTTGGGCGCGCCCATCTTTTTCGCTTCCTCCGTGGCCTCCACCACAATGGTTCTGCGGGCTTCCTTTAACCGGTCGATGATTCCTTTCGGATACTGAGCCACCCCTGTCACCACCGTAATAGGGTCAATGCGCCAGTCATTGACAATGACCACGCCGTCTTTTTTGAGGAAATGCAGATACCGCAGGGCCTCCAGACGCTCAAAGGCAATCAGCACGTCTGCCTGGCCTTCCTCTACAATGGGTTCTGCCACTTTTTCTCCATATCTCACAAAGGTTACCACGCTGCCGCCGCGCTGGGCCATGCCGTGCACCTCGGACAACTTCACGTCAAAGCCCGCCCCGATTGCAAGCTTTCCAAGTATGCGGCTGGTAAGAAGGGTTCCCTGGCCGCCTACGCCTACTATCATAATATTCTTTGATGTCATTTTATTCACCCGCCTTTACCAGATTGATTGCGTCAAATTTACACAGCTGTTTACACAGTCCGCAGCCATTGCACATGGTCTCGTCAATGGATATGGTGCCGTCCTCATTCTTTGTCAGGGCAGGACAGCCCGGTCTTAAACAAGCTCCGCATTTCTTACACTTATCCGGCAGCGGCCTGCACTTGTTGGGGAATTTGATTCCCTTAAGCAGGGCGCAGGGCGCCTTGGTGATGATGACGGATACCGCATCCCTTGCCACTTCCTCTTTGATTACGCGCTCCAGCTCCGCCTGGTCAAAGGCGTCCACCTCGCAGACATGCTCAATGCCCAGTGACTTGCACAGACCGTAAATATTGATGGCAGGAACCACCTGTCCTTTAAGGGTCTTGCCTGTGGCGGCATGATCCTGGTGGCCTGTCATTCCCGTGGTGGAATTATCCAGGATGATGACTGTGCCTGTGGCCTGGTTGTAGACCATGTTCATGAGAGAGTTGATGCCTGTGT
>ENA-ORTP01001686-ORTP01001686.1-human-gut-metagenome-genome-assembly--contig:-NODE-1686-length-21213-cov-3.734758_pt1 | contig 21213 bp, 18 predicted proteins | sample MGYA00241913_ERZ509190 | MGnify/ENA primary metagenome ERZ509190 (study PRJEB26280, sample SAMEA2338839) | human gut metagenome | biome: human gut; feature: human-associated habitat; material: faeces...
TACAATCGCTGGTGAGTTCGGAAGAATCATGGGATGGGCTGACAAATACAGAACAATGAAAGTTCGTACAAATGCAGATACACCTGCAGATGCTAAGAAAGCTCGCGAACTGGGAGCAGAAGGTATCGGACTTTGCCGTACAGAGCATATGTTCTTCGAAGGAAACAGAATTGATGCATTCCGTGAGATGATCTGTTCTGAGACTGTAGAAGAAAGAGAAGCAGCACTTGAGAAGATCCTTCCGGAACAGCAGGGAGACTTCGAAGCACTGTATGAGGCACTGGAAGGAAATCCGGTTACTATCCGTTTCCTTGATCCACCGCTTCATGAGTTCGTTCCTACAGAGGAAGAGGACATCAAGAAACTGGCTGACGCTCAGGGCAAAACTGTTGAGCAGATCAAAACGATCATCGATGGACTTCATGAGTTCAACCCAATGATGGGACACCGTGGATGCCGTTTGGCAGTTACATATCCGGAGATCGCTAAGATGCAGACAAAAGCAGTCATCCGTGCAGCTATCAACGTACAGAAAGCTCATCCAGACTGGACAGTAAAACCAGAGATCATGATTCCATTGGTTGGAGAGATCAAAGAGCTGAAATACGTGAAGAAATTCGTAGTTGAGACAGCTGACGCTGAGATCGCTGCTGCAGGAAGCGACCTGAAATACGAAGTTGGTACGATGATCGAGATCCCAAGAGCTGCTCTTACAGCTGATGAGATCGCAAAAGAAGCTGACTTCTTCTGCTTTGGTACAAACGACCTGACACAGATGACATTCGGATTCTCTCGTGATGACGCTGGAAAATTCCTGGATGCTTACTATGATGCTAAGATCTTTGAAAACGATCCATTTGCAAAACTGGATCAGACAGGTGTTGGTAAACTTATGGATATGGCAATCACATTAGGAAAACCAGTGAATCCAAGCCTGCATGTAGGAATCTGTGGAGAGCACGGTGGAGATCCAAGCTCTGTTGAATTCTGCAACAAACTTGGTCTTGATTATGTATCCTGCTCACCATTCCGTGTGCCGATCGCTCGCCTTGCTGCTGCGCAAGCCGCAATATCTGCGAAAAACGCATAATTGGTGCGATACGTTTGAAAATCAATATGTAATATAAAAGGGGGTTCTGTTCGGTATATGATATACCGGGCAGAACCTCTTTTGTCTGAAAGGAATATGGAAAAATGAAAAGAAAATTAGGAATTGTGGCTGCGTTTATGTTGGTGTTTTTAGCTGTGACAGGCTGTCAGAAACAAGAAGAACCGACAAAAGAGCCGGAACAGAAGCAGGAAAAAGCTTCGGAGGATTTGTTAAGCGGAACTCATCATGTGGAAATTCAGGTAAAGGATTACGGTACGATTGCGGTGGAATTAGATGCAGATACAGCACCGATTACAGTGACCAATTTTGTCAATCTTGCAAAAGAAGGGTTTTATGACAATCTGACTTTTCACCGGATCATGGACGGTTTTATGATCCAGGGAGGAGATCCAAATGGAGATGGAACCGGTGGTGTAGACAAGACGATCAAAGGGGAATTTTCCAGCAATGGAGTAGAAAATGAGATTTCTCATACAAGAGGAACCATTTCTATGGCCAGGGCGCAGGATCCGGACAGTGCAAGTTCACAGTTTTTTATTGTTCAGGAGGACAGTGACTATTTGGATGGGAATTATGCAGCGTTTGGGCATGTGACAAGCGGCATGGAGATCGTGGATCAGATTTGCAAGGATGTTCCTGTAGAAGATGATAATGGAACAGTCAAGGCTGAAAATCAACCGGTCATCGAGAAAATCACGATAACAGATTAAAGTCGGCAGAGCCTTTGACAGAGTAAAATCTGAAAAGCAAATCATATATTGACATATGAAGAATTTAGTGTTACTCTCAATATACTTTTAAGAAACAGGAGGAAGAAAAATGAATCATAGAGTAAGATCTGTTTTAGCAGCTGTTTTGATCATGGTTGTCGGCATCTTGCTTCCTTCTGATTTTCAGTTTGAAAATGCAGATAGATTTGTGAAAGAACAAAGCTCAAGTATACAGATGACGGCACAGTATACCGATGGCATAGAAAAGAAAGTTCTTCATGATAATTATCTGCGTTTGGAGAATCCAAGAGAAGCAATTTCTGCGCAGAGTGCGGAACAGCGTAAGAGCACGCAGAGATTGCCGATGGAACTGCTTTTATTTCTGATATTCTCTTTTGTGGTATGCTTAAAGAGAGTCTTTTTTTCGTGCATTCAATTCTATACACTTCCTTTCACGCGATTTCTGTGTGAATACGATATCCTATTGGAGAAGGATGGAAAAAAACGAGATCTTGCTTTCGGAATCTAAAAATATGAAATATTGAAAGAAAGCGGGAAAAATGAAAAATAAAAAATTACATATATGGATTGCTCTTGCAGTAATCGTCTTTTTTGTGTGCATTGCAGTTTTTGGATGCGGAGAGGATATTAAAGGAATTCGCGACATGCGTTTTGGGATTGATATCCGCGGAGGCGTAGAGGCGGTTTTTGAACCGTCAGGTTTGAAGAAAAAGCCGACAGCAGAACAGTTGGAGATAGCAAGAGAGGTCATCGAAACTCGTCTGGATTCACAGAATATATTAGATCGTGAAGTAACGGTGGATGAGAAAGCAGGAGATGTGATTGTCAGATTCCCATGGAAATCTGATGAAAAGAATTTTGATCCGGAAACAGCGATCCAGGAACTGGGTGAGATGGCCGAGCTGACATTTCGCGGACCGGATAATACAGTTTACATCAAAGGTTCGGATGTTTCCAGAAGTCAGGTTGCAGTAGACCAGCAGAAAAACTATGTCGTAGAACTGGAATTTAGCAGCGAAGGTGCGAAGAAATTTGCGGATGCAACAGAGAAGCTTGTAGGACAGCAAATGGGAATTTATATGGATGATGACCTGATCTCCAATCCTACAGTCAATGCCAAGATAACAGGAGGAAAAGCAGAGATTACCGGAATGTCTTCCAAAGAAGAGGCACAGAGCCTTTCTGATAAGATTAATTCAGGCTCTCTTCCGTTTTCCATGAAGACGACTAACTACAGTACGATCAGCCCGACACTTGGCGGAAAAGCGTTAAATGCAATGGCACTGGCAGCGGAAATCGCAATGGTGCTGATCTGTTTATTTATGATCATATGGTACCGGCTGCCGGGAGTGATCAGCTGTCTGACACTGACGTTTCAGATCGCACTTCAGATTCTTGTTATTTCAGTTCCGCAGTACACGATCACGCTGCCGGGAATTGCAGGTTTGATCTTATCAGCCGGTATGGCGGTAGATGCGAATATTATTATCAGTGAGCGAATCAGTGAAGAATTGAAAAAAGGAAATTCCGTCAGAAATGCAGTTAAGAATGGATATAAGCGTGCATTCTCATCTGTTTTAGATGGAAATGTCACCACTGCGGCAGTAGCGGGGATTTTGATGATCTTCGGATCAGGTACAATGCTAAGTTTTGGATATACCCTGTTGACAGGTGTTATCATCAATCTGCTTGCAGGAGTCTGGATGTCCAGATATATGCTGAATTCAGTGATCCGATATAAGCTGTTCAATCAGGAAAAGTGGTTTAGAAAGAAAAAAGATAAGAAGATTTTGAAATTTGCAGAGGCAAAAAAATATTTCTTCCTGACAAGTGTTGCACTGCTCCTTACAGGAACGATATGGAGTTGCGTAAATGGAATGAAACTGGATACGCAGTTTACGGGTGGAGTAATCTTAAGATATACATATACCGGAAAGGCGGATACAGGACAGATTCAAAAAGAGGTAGAAGATATTGTGGATCGCAGTGTCAGTGTACAGACTTCTGAAAACTCTGCCACAGGAGAAAAGAGTCTGGTCATTACACTTTCAGGCAAAAAAGGGTTGACGCCCGAACAGCAGAAAGAGATTCTAAATACCATCAATCAGGGAAATAAGAATCAGTTTGAGACCTCGGAAACATCAGCGGTAGAACCATATATCGGAGCAAAGGCGTTGAAGAATTCGGTAATTGCGATTGTTCTCTCATTCCTCTTCATTGTGGTATATATCCGGCTTCGCTTTTCGGCATTAGGAGGTCTTGCATCCGGAGTCACAGCTGTGATCGCGCTTGTTCATGATATTCTGATCGTGCTCTTTATTTTCGGAATCTTCAGAATTCCTGTCAATGATGCGTTTGTAGCGGTGACGCTGACGATCATCGGATATTCGATCAACGACACGATTGTTCTGTATGACAGGATCCGTGAGCACAGAAGCAACATGAAAAAGAAAAGTACACTGGCAGAACTGGTGGACATCAGTACGACAGAAACTTTGCAGCGTTCGATCAATACAGCGTTTACGGTTGTGTTATGTGCATTTATCATTTTTGTTGTCTCAGTAGTTTACAGAATGGAATCTATCACAAACTTCTCACTGCCTCTTTTAGTCGGCCTCATTTCAGGATGCTACTCGTCCATTTGCATTGCCGGTCCTCTGTGGGTATGGTGGGAAGAGCATAGAGAAAAAATTCAGAAAAGAAAGACAGGGCAAAAAAGAAAATGAAGAAAATAAATATGTTTTTGAGAAATCAGCCGCCCGGCAGAATGATCGTGGCAGGATTTGCGGCAGTGATTCTGTTAGGGATGCTTGTGCTGCTTCTTCCCATATCGGTAAAGGATGGTGCAGAGGTCACTCTGATCGATGCACTGTTTACCTCTACAAGTGCAGTGTGCGTGACAGGGCTGATCGCGATTGATACGGCGGATCATTTTACTGCCTTTGGTCAGGGCGTTGTTGCAGCTTTGATACAGGTCGGCGGACTGGGAGTGACTTCTCTGGGCGTGGGCCTGATGCTTGTGGCAAGAAAACGAGTTGGAATTAAAAGCAGAATGATGGTAAAAGAGGCGCTGAATATTGAAAGCTATAAGGGAATTGTAAAATTAGTAAAATCTGTATTATTAATGACCTTGTGCTTTGAAGCGGGAGGTGCGCTCTTAAGCTTTCTGGTTTTCAGCCGGGATTACAGTACCGTGCATGCGATCGGAATCAGTATTTTCCATTCTATTGCAGCCTTTAATAACTCGGGGTTTGACATTTTGGGAGGACTTAGAAACCTGATGCCTTATCATGATGATGTCCTTTTGAATCTGACCACATGTACACTGATCATTTTTGGCGGATTGGGATTTCTTGTTATTCTGGATATAGGAAAACAAAAGTGTTTCAAGAAGCTTACTCTGCACTCCAAGGTGGTGATCGTTACCAGTTTGGTTTTGCTTGTTGTCGGAACACTGACACTTAAACTGACAGAGAATGTAACATGGCTGGGGGCGTTCTTCCAGAGCGTTTCGGCGAGAACCGCCGGATTTTCCACCTATCCGATTGGGCAGTTTACGGATGCCGGCCTGTTTGTACTGTGTATCCTGATGTTTATTGGTGCCTCTCCGGGATCTACCGGTGGAGGTATCAAGACGAGTACATTTTTTATCATGTTCCAGAAAATAAGAGGAACATGTACGAAAGGAACAGTGCATGCATTCCATAGAAATATATCAGAGCAGAATATTTCAAAGGCATTTATGATTACGATACTTTCGGGAACAGTGGTATGTGTTGCAACGTTCTTTATGTGTGTACTCGAACCGGAATATAGTTTTATGCAGCTGTTGTTTGAAGTAGTTTCTGCGTTTGGAACGGTAGGTCTTTCTACCGGTATCACACCGGCGCTCAGTGTGGCAGGAAAGGCGGTGATCATTCTTGTCATGTTTACAGGAAGAGTCGGAGCATTTACTTTAATTTCCATGTGGGTGAACCGTACAGAACCAAGAGCAAGGTATTCAGAAGAAGAAGTTTCAATAGGATAATAAAAAGGGAGAATTCAAAAAAATGAAAAAGAAAGTAGAAACAGCATATGGAGTCATCGGGCTGGGGCGTTTTGGAGAAGCGCTGGCAATGATGCTGGCACAGTCAGGGCATGAGGTCATCGCAGTTGATAAGGATGAAAAAAAGGTAAAAGAGATGCGGCAGTATACAGACTGTGCATTTGTGGCAGACAATCTCAGCTCTGATACATTAAAAGAAATTGGAATACAGAATTGTGATGTTGTGATTATTTGTATCGGAGAAAAAGTGGACGTCAGTGTATTGACCACCATGAGTGTGATAGAGATGGGAGTGCCGCGTGTGATTGCAAAAGCGCTGAGTCCGGAACAGGGAGCGGTGCTGAGCAAGCTCGGAGCAGAGGTTGTATATCCGGAGAGGGATATGGCTCTGAGACTTGGGAAGAAACTGTTGTCCAATAACTTCCTGGAGTATGTTTCTTTATGTAACCAGGTAGAGATCCGTCAGATAGAGGTCCCGAACCATTTGATCGGGAAGAGCATAGAAGAGACGGAGATCCGTCAGAAATACCGGTTGAATATTATTGCAATTGAAAACGGAGATGAGACGAATATTGAAGTGATGCCGGAATATCGTCTGCGTCAGGGAGACATCATTGTGGTGATCGGAAAAGTAGATAACATTGATGTGTTCGTGAATGAAGTTTAAGAGCCGGAGGAAGAGAGTATGGAATTGACATTTGTAAATTTCTGGCAGGATATTATAAGTAACCCGATGCTGTTTATCACAGTCCTACTCACTCTGGGGGTAATCTTTGTAAATGGCTGGACCGATGCACCGAATGCAATCGCCACCTGTGTGGCGACCAGGTGTATGCCGGTGCGTGCCGCGATCATGATGAGTGCAGTGTTTAATTTTCTTGGCGTTTTTGTGATGACGCAGATCAACAGCTCCGTTGCATCTACGATCAGCAATATGGTGGATTTTGGTAACCATACCGATGAGGCGCTGATCGCATTGTGTGCAGCGTTGTTGTCCATTGTGATATACAGTACAGCAGCCTCATTTTTCGGAATTCCGACCAGCGAAAGTCACAGTCTGATTGCAGGGCTTTCCGGAGCCGCGATCGCAATTCAGCAGGGCGTGGGCGGAATCAACTTTGATGAATGGGTCAAAGTTCTGTATGGTCTTGTACTGAGCCTGATCCTTGGATTTGCAACAGGATGGGTGGTATGTAAACTGATTACCGTCTTTTGCCGTTCCATGGACCGCCGCAAGACGAATCGCTTTTTTGGAGGTGCGCAGATTGCAGGTGCGGCAGCCATGAGTTTTATGCATGGAGCACAGGACGGTCAGAAATTCATAGGCGTTTTGTTTTTGGGAATCGCATTTGCAGGAGGACACAATTCCGTAAGCGGGATGGAAATTCCGGTGTGGCTGATGCTTCTGTGCAGTATTGTTATGGCTGTTGGAACCAGTATCGGAGGAGAAAAAATTATTAAATCAGTGGGCATGAACATGGTAAAGCTGGAGCGTTACCAGGGATTTTCCGCGGATCTTGCCGGAGCAATCTGTCTTCTGTACTCCAGTCTGATGGGAGTTCCGGTTTCTACGACACACACAAAGACAAGTGCGATCATGGGAGTCGGCGCAGTAAAAAGGGTTTCTGCGATCAATTTTGGAGTTGTAAAAGATATGATGCTGACCTGGATTTTTACGTTTCCGGGCTGCGGACTGATTAGTTTTTGTATGGCAAAAATATTTATGTACATATTTGGATAACAGGAGGAATACCAATGTCAAAAAAACAGGATGATTATTATTTCGATAACTTTATGAAATGTGCAGAATACTCATGTAAAGCAGCATATTTATTAAAGGAGATACTGACAGAGTTTCAGCCGGAAGAGATTCATGAGATCGAGCGTCAGGCAGATACACAGAGACACGAGATTACAGATAAGCTGGCAAAAGCATTTATCACTCCAATTGAAAGAGAGGATATCATTGCTCTCAGCCATCATATTGATGATGTGACGGATAAAATAGAAGAAGTTCTGATCCGTGTTTATATCAACAATGTACAGGAAATGCGTCAGGAAGTATTTCTTATGCTGGATGTAGTGATCGAATGCTGTGAAGAACTTCAGACTCTTTTGAAAGAGTTTAAGAATTTCAAACATTCCAAAGAACTCAAGCCAAGTATTATCCGGATGAATACATTAGAAGAAAAAGAAGATGAACTGTTTATTTCCAGTATGAGAAAACTTCACGTGGAAGAACAGGATGTGAGAAATATCATTGCATGGAGAGAGATTTATACTTATCTTGAAAAATGTGCAGATGCATGTGAGCATGTGGCAGATATCGTAGGAAGCGTTGCAATGAAAAACAGCTAAAAAAGAGATTGAGACAGGAGAAAGATATTATGATGAAAGAACACAAAGAGGGAAGTTTGCCTTTGTGCACATTTCTAGTTCGAATGCTTCAGGGGATGCTCATAGGCCTTGGAGCTGTCCTTCCGGGAATTTCAGGCGGTGTCCTGTGCGTCATTTTCGGAATTTACAGACCTGTAATGGAGTTATTGTCCAATCCGCGAAAGTACTTTTTTACCCATATCCGTAAATTACTTCCGGTTATTTTGGGCGGCGCAGTTGGTTTTCTTGGAGTTGCGAATATACTGTCGTTTTTCCTGGAAAAGTATCCGGATCCATCCGTGTGTCTTTTTGTGGGATTGATCGCAGGTATGCTGCCGTCTCTGATGCGTGAGGCGGGAAAAGAAGGACGGACCAACGGATCATGGATCTCTATGGTGGCAGCAGCAGTGGTGATCTTTGCCATACTGACAACATTGAACCTGCTGTCAGTCAGCCTTGTGCCGAATGTAGGATGGTACGTTTTTTGCGGCGTGTGTCTGGCATTGAGCGTGATTGTTCCGGGAATGAGCTTTTCTACCCTTCTGATGCCTCTGGGATTGTATACTCCGTTTGTTGACGGGCTGGGACATCTGAATCTGAGCATTATGATCCCAAGTGGAATCGGTGCAGTTGTTACGGTAATATGTTTCGCGAAGATGATTGATGCTCTTCTGGAAAAATTTTATTCCTATGTATTCCATGCCATTGTCGGAATTGTAGTAGCGGCAACGGTTATGATCATACCATTTGGAAGTTTTACAGTATCTTTAAGTGCGGCAATCGTAAATGTGATCTGTCTGGGACTTGGAGTTCTGTGTTCACTTTTATTGAATCGGATTGACAAAGATGATCTTTTAGCGTAAAAGGAAAAATACCGCCACATCAACCTGGAAATGCAGGAGATGCGGCGGTATTTTTCGTATGTTTATTTGAGATAGTGATAAGAATTTGTCATAGTAAAAGCTCCTGTCAGTTGTTTTTTTTTACAATCCCTGTTATCATAAACTATAGAGTAAGTCTATAGTCAAGAGGGGAATACCAATGAATCAGGAAAGATATATTAAAACCGGAGAATTTGCAAAGCTGGTTGGAGTGACAAAGCATACGCTGTTCTATTACGATAAGATTGGATTGTTTTCTCCGGAGATCAAGCTGGAGAATGGCTATCGCTTTTATTCCTTTGATCAGCTGGATGTGTTCGATGTGATCCAGACATTGAGAGAACTGGATGTGTCTTTAGAGGAGATCAAAGGATATATGAATCAGAGAAGTCCAAAGAGACTGCTGAAGTTGTTTCAAAAAGAACAGAGCATAATCAGGAAACAGATGCAGCAGCTGAAAAAGATGGAAGAGTGGATTGTAAAGAAGAGTGAGATTATTGAGAAGACAATGCAGACAGATACGGAAGCAATCAGAATCGAGGAAGAACCGGACAGATACATGATCCAGTCCTGTACAACGGATACAAATGAACGGGTATGGGCAGAAAAAATCGGAGAATTGTTTGAGTATTGTGCGAGGAATGGGATCAAAAGTGCATATTCCATTGGATACCGACAAAATACCAAGGAGATTCAAAATGGTATTTTTGATCAGTATTCTGTTTTTTATGAGCTTTTGGATGAGAAACCGCAAAAAGTTAACTACAGTATCAGACCGGCGGGAATGTATCTGATCGCCTATCATAAAGGAAAATGGCAGACGTTGGGGGATACCTATAAGAAAATTTTAGAATATGGGAAAGAGAATAAAATCCAGTTGGGCGCACATTGCTATGAAGACATTCTGTTTGACAGCCTTACCATGTCTGAAGAAGAGGAGTATCTGACACGGATTGTCTTTGAGATCCAGAATTCGAAAAGTGGAAAATAATCCAGAATTCTGTTGGTATCAGAGTAAAATTTTGGTATAATTAAAAAATAGGGAATATCAACAGAAGAAAGGAATCAGTTTCATGAAAGAGGAAAATAAAAATGGACAGTCACCGGAAAAAGAGCAGCTTTTGAGCAGTCTGCAAAATGCAGAGGAGATGTATGTCTTTATGTCTCTGTGTACAAAGATGCCGTATGTCCTGTGTGATGAAGAGACATTTGATGATGAAGTGCTGTTATATTATACAGAGGAGGATGCACAGAGAGAGGGAAAGAAGCTGATTGAACAGCGGATTCCGATCCAGATCGCAAAGATTGAAAAGAAACAGCTGCTTGGATTTTTCTCAAGCCTGTATCCGATGGGCGTCAACGGGCTTGTGATCAATAAAAATATGGAAAGTGAAGCAAGACTTCAGTTGGGAGAACTGGTGATACGACCAAATACTGAGGACCTTCCGGATGGAAAAGTATGGGTAGAGAATCCGCAGCTTCACCTGACATCTCTGTATTTTATGCAGGAGATGCGCAGACAGGAAAAGCCGGAACTGACAGAAGAGCTGAAAGGTCTGCAGGAAGAGATACTGGTCAATTATGGAAGAGGCAGATTTATTGTAGCTGTTCATAAAGAAAACGGAATGCCGATGCTCAAACAGAAGAACGGAGATGCATATCAGCCGATTTTCACAGATATCCTGGAGTTTCGAAAATTCAATAAAGAGGATCAGTTTAAGACGATGGCTATTGAAGCAAAAAATGTTCCGAAGATGTTGGTAAACGAGGCAAAAGGGGTTGTGATCAATCCGTACGGAGTCAATCTTCAGATTCCGATCGTGAGACCGGAAGAACCGCAGGAGAAAAAATAGTTGTCCGTCTTTGGAAATTGTGCTATAATCACGACGAAAATAAAAACAAAAGCAGAGTAGAAGTATGTGCGTTAAGTGCCGGTTGGACGGGGAGTTGCCAGCAGGACGAAAAGTGAATGCTTGCGGTACATATTTCGCATCCCGCTGCTGCACATAGACAGATATACCAGTTTGATATAAGGATACCTTCTGTGCGTAGCTTGAGGACTACTGCAAAGGAGGTATTTTTTTATGAAACAATTAAAACAGCAGTTTGAAGACTCCTGGCATGAGTTGAAGAAAACAAAAGTTATGGCAGTGGCTGCCATGTTGATCGCGATCGGTGTGATATTAGGCTTTTTCTCTGTTCAGCTTACGGAGTTTATCCGGATTGGTTTTTCCGGTATTCCTAATGAGCTGGCATCGATGCTGTTCGGTCCGGTGGTTGGCGGGATCATGGGAGGAATCGGGGATATCCTGAAGTTTCTGATCAAGCCGACGGGACCGTATTTCTTTGGGTATACACTGAATGCGATGCTGGGACCTGTTATTTACGGAATTTTTTTCTATCATCGTCCGATTCAATTGGGAAGAGTCGTGGCAGCCAAAATTACGGTTGCTTTACTTGTAAATCTTCTGCTCGGTACCTGGTGGCTGACGATCCTGTATGGAAAAGGATTTCTGGCAATCCTTCCGGCGAGATTTATAAAACAGGTAGTTTCCGTTCCGATTGATTCCGTAATCTTTTATGTGCTTGCAAAAACACTGGAACGATCAAAAGCGATTTCTATGATCAAAAAATAAAAGAGAGCCTTTCAGCTCCGCTGTAAAAAGCGAATGCTGAAAGGCTCTTTCTGATGATGTACCAGATGTCGGATGATGACCACGCAGGAAATGAAAAATGTGCCCATGCTGATCACCGCATCATGGAAATAAAACAATCCGGTCAGAGAAAACAGTGTAAACGTAAGAATGCTTCTGTAAAGATGCGGCTTTACAACGATCAAAAAAGAAAATAACAGATAAAAGAAGATGAGAAGCAGCACCGGGCGGTATCGCGGCAGCAGTCCCAATAATACTCCAAAAGAAACTGCGATGGCTTTTCCGCCACGTTTCGGATAAAACAGGGGAAACGCATGCCCTGCAACAGGTGCACAGAGAACAAATGCAAACATCCATCTTCTTGTATCCAGAATATGTGAAGCCAGCCAGATCGGAAGAAATCCTTTCAAAAGCTCCAATGCAATCACAAGAATACCAACCTGTGTACCTGCCAGTGCAAAAGCATTGAATGTACCGGGATTGTGATCGTCACTGTCTTTCATGATATCGATATGGCAAATATATTTGGGAAGCAGATAGGCATATAAAATACTTCCCGAAAGATATCCGACTAAAATAAAGAATAACTCATTCATAAAGTCTCCTTTTTTGCAGTATCATCTGAGACGGCATACGCAGAAGAAAGCTGGCAGAGAAGCTGGTAAGTCTTCTCAGCAGCATTTGGTGGGATGACAGTGTGCTGCGCTGTACACATGGAATGCCGCAGTTCATCGTTTGACATCAGTTTTCGGCCGGCAAGAATCTGTCCGTGCAGTTTTTGGGAAGTCAGGGACAATCCCCGTTCTGTATAAAAAGCCAGATTTTTTGTCTCACAGCCGGGAATTGGGCGTGTGTGTACGATCGGAATCCCTTTGACAGCTGCTTCGGTGGTAGTCAGACCGCCGGGTTTGGTGAAAAGCACATCGGCAGCAGCCATAAAATCTGCAATTTTTTCAGTGTATCCCAGAATCTGAACACCTTCTTGTTTTCCAAATTCCGCAAGGAGGATTTTTTGCAGGCGACGGTTGTTTCCGCAGATTACAACAACATATTCTCCGGGCTTTCGGGTACGGAGCAGTTCGGCAACAAAGAGCTGAATCTTTCCAAATCCCATACTGCCGCTCATGATCAGATAAACCTGGGCATGCGTTGGAATCCCACAGCGTACGCGCGCTTTTTGTCTGTCAGATTGGTCAGAAAATGCCGGACGAACCGGAATCCCGTATGGTTTCAGACGTTCTCTGGGAATTCCTTTTGCTGTAAATTCGTCGATCAGTTCATAGTGAGGGATGATGTAGTAATCGCAGTCTGTCTCTTCCCAAAATGGAATACAGGTATAATCTGTTTCTACAGCCACGACTTTCTGGGACAATAGGTTCTTTTTCTTTATATAAGTCAGTGTCTGGGCGGGAAAAAGATGGGGCGTTACGATTACATCGTAATGGTGTGTATCCAGATAGCGCGTTAGCTTTTTGGCGAGAAGAGCATTGGCATAATAAACCGGAGAATGATGTCTGGCGGAACTGACAAGTCCGCCCAGTTTGTATAAACACTGAAAAAGGCGGGGAGCATGCCGGACAATATTGACATAGCTGTTCCCCACCAGTTTTGATACTCTGGGACTGGCAAGCATCATAATATCCAGCATATCTGCGGTATCATGATGCGATTCGATACACTCTTTGAGTGCCCTGCCGGCATAATTGTGTCCTTCTCCGGTATTGCAGGATAAAATCAGAACTTTCATAGTGAATCAGGACAGGAAGGAAGCAACGACTTCACTGACTAACTTTCCGTCGGCTTTTCCTTTGACTTTCGGCATCAGTTCTTTCATGATCTTGCCTTTTTCTTTTGCGGTCGGCGCATCCAGACCGAGAGAGGTAAGTACTTCTGAAACTACTGCTTTGATTTCCGCTTCATCCATCATCTTTGGAGCGTATTCTTCGAGGACTGCGAGACGGCTGTTGCATTCCGTGAGGATATCCGTGCGGTCTGCAGGTGTCATCTCAATGGTTTCTTTGAGCTGTTTAATCTCTTTTAAGATTACCTGTGTTTCCTCTTCTTCAGTCAGGTCTGCGCGTTTGTCGATCGCCTTGTTCTTCAATGCAGTGAGCAGTGCGGAAAGTGCATCCTTTCGTTCTTGATCTTTTGCTTTCATAGCAGCCATCATGGCGCTTCTTACTTCATCAATCTTACTCATCGTATTCACTCCTTAAAATTTCTTAAAATTCCGTTGTTTTCGGAATCTTCTTTGATTTTAACAGAATCAGGGAGGCTTTTCAATACTTGATGGAAAGACTGAACTGTGAAGGCTTATGTTAAGGTTATGCTAAGAACTTGTTAAAAAAGTGTAAAAGAATGTTGACCTGGAAAAATGCGGTGTGCTAGAATCAAAATTGTAAAATTTGCCAGAAAACGAGACTGCTGTGATACCATTTGCGGCAGTCTCGTTTCGAGCGAAAAAATAAAATACAAAAAGAGAAGAAAAAAGGAGAAAGATACAATGGGGATAACAGATATACTTTCCTTGCTGGGGGGACTTGCACTGTTTCTGTACGGAATGCATATGATGAGCAACGGCCTGGAAGCTGCTGCCGGAAACAGAATGAAGTCGATTTTGGAGAAGCTGACTTCCAACCGTATTAAAGGAGTTCTGGTTGGAGCTGTGATCACAGCCGTGATTCAGTCTTCTTCCGCAACCACAGTTATGCTAGTTGGATTTGTAAATTCCGGTCTGATGACATTAAGTCAGGCAGTCTGGGTAATCATGGGTGCAAATATCGGTACAACGATCACAGGTCAGTTGATCGCACTGGATATCTCGGCAATCGCTCCGATTTTTGCAATCGGCGGTGTAGCTGCGATGATGTTCATTAAAAATGAAAAGGTACATCATATCAGCGGGATTTTTTCCGGACTTGGAATTTTATTTATGGGAATGGCAATGATGGGAGATGCCATGGTTCCGCTTCAGGATTCACAGACATTTATCAACTTTATGACAACAGTTGAGAATCCGCTGGTAGGTATTCTGATCGGTGCGATTTTTACGGCGATCATTCAGTCATCATCTGCATCTGTCGGAATCCTGCAGGCGCTTGCGGCAACTGGAATGGTGCCGCTCTCCAGCGCAGTATACATTTTGTTTGGACAGAACATCGGTACCTGTATTACTGCAGTTTTAGCATCGATTGGAATGAAAGTCAATGCAAAGCGTACAACCGTGATCCATCTGATGTTCAATATTTTCGGATCGATCCTGTTTACGGTCATCTGTATGACAACTCCGTTTGTCTCCTGGATGGAAGCACTCACACCTGGAAATCCGGTGGCACAGATTGCCAATGTGCATACAACATTTAATATTGTAACAACATTGATCCTGCTTCCATTTGGCAATGTCATGGCAAGAATCGCAACCCAGATCCTGCCGGACAGCAAGAAAGAAGACGATGGAGATTACAGACTCAAGTACATCACACGGTTTGAATCCAACTATGCGATCGGCTCCAGTGCGGTAGCACTTTCACAGGTTCGGGATGAAATCGAGAGAATGCGCGATATGGTATCGAAGAATATTGCAAAAGCATATGATGTTCTGATTCAGTATAATGAAAAAGATATGGAGAAGATTTCAGAAAGAGAGACCTATATCGATTATTTAAACCGTGAGATTTCAGAGTATATCGTATCTCTGATCTCCAATGAGAAATCGACAGAGGATTCCAAGATCATTAATGGATATTATGCCGTGATCGGCAACCTGGAGCGTATCGGGGATCATGCCATGAATCTGGCGGGATATGCAAAAGATCTCAAAGAGTGGAATCTGTCATTTTCTGATGTAGCATTGGAAGAAATCGAAGAGATGAAAAAACAGTGTCTGACAGCGCTTGATATCGTGAAAAATGAAGAGGGCAGCGATATGACGCAGGTTCTTTTTGAAGCCAGTGCGGCAGAGCAGAAGATCGATGATCTGAGAGATAAGTACTTTAAGAAACAGATGCAGCGTATGAAAAAAGGAAAATGTAAACCTCAGAGCGGAATCATTTTTACAGAGATGCTGACAGATTTTGAAAGAATGGGAGACCATGTGAAAAATATCGCACAGCAGTATAAGCAGATGGGCGAATAAAAATAGAAAACCCTTCATTTACAAATTTTATTTTCAAGCGGGAAAAGGATTGTAAATGAGGGGTTTTCCTTTTTAAATATCTTCTGGTAGACTGGCAAACTATTGCAGATGATGAAATGATAAAATTTTTAGAGAATGATATTGTTAGTCAGTTGATGCATATCATTGACACACCGCTATATGAGTTGGGAAAAGAGACAATGATAGGGGAACATTGTGAGTGTGACAGACAACAATGTGTTGCCTGCTGGATACAGAAAAAAAGCTGATACCAATGGAACGATGGACATAAAACGCTTTTCGGACTCATACAGTGTATTAGCTGTAAATGAGCCGGGAGGAGAGCGTATATGGAAAAGAAAGCAAATGTTGAAAATTCAATGCAGAAAAAAGGACTTTGGATTTTAAAATCCCTGTTGTGTGCATACCTTGTAACAGGTGTGCTCCTTTTGATTTTGACAGTACTGCTTTACAAATGTGGACTGGAGGAAAAACATGTTTCAGCAGGGATTTTGACCGTGTATATTTTGTCTACACTGGCAGGTGGTTTTGTAGCAGGGAAAATGGCAAGGGTCAGGAAATTTGTCTGGGGGCTTGGAATCGGTGTGCTGTATTTTCTGCTTCTTGTATTGATTTCCTTTGGTATTTACCACAGCATTCAGGAGCCGTTTCCTCAGCTTTTGATCGTGTGTATTCTTTGCACAGGAGGTGGAATGATCGGCGGTATGATTTCGTGAGGAAGTAAACGTACAGAGAGAACGATAGAAAATCTCTTGTAGTTACTCTTTTCGGAAAAAATACATCCCTCATGAATTCTTATAAAACTGGTAAAATAACTCATAATTTCTAAAAAATGAGCGATACTAATAGCAGATTGTTATCGATAAAAACCAGATATAAGGAGAAGATAAGATGAAAGCGACAGGAATTGTACGAAGAATTGATGACCTTGGCAGGGTGGTGATTCCAAAAGAAATTCGAAGGACACTTCGTATTCGGGAAGGAGATCCACTGGAAATTTTTACCGAGAGAGAAGGCAGTGTGATTTTAAGAAAGTATTCTCCGATCGGAGAAATCGGTGCTGTTGCCGGACTGTACGCAGAAAGCCTTGCACATACCATGAACTGTATTGTGTGTCTTACTGATATGGATCAGATTGTAGCAGCATCGGGAAGTGGGAGCAAGGAGCTGCTGAACCGTTATATCAGTAAAGAACTGGAGTATGCAATACAGGCTCGAAAGCAGATCCGTACAGAAAAAAGGAAAGCGGACTATATTCCGATATTCGCCGGGGGTGAGGAATATTCTCAGGAAATTATTTGTCCGATTATCAGTGGCGGGGACGTGATGGGAACAGTGGTGTTTTTACACAAAGAAGAACACAAAAAATTCAGTGAAGTGGAAGAAAAAATGGCAGCTGTGGCAGCAGAATTTCTGGGCAGACAGATGGAACAGTAAAAAAATACTTTAAAAAGTGATCAGGATGTGTTATAATTCTAAGAAAACTAGATGCTTATGCATACACATTAGGAGGAATAGAAATGAAACATATCAAAACATTAAATACTCAGACATTGAATCATACAGTGAAAAAAGGTGGATGCGGAGAATGTCAGACATCTTGTCAGTCAGCATGTAAGACATCCTGTACAGTAGGAAATCAGGTTTGTGAACACAAAAAATAAGAAACTGAATATTAGACATGAGGGCAGCGGCCGTGGTCGCTGCCTTACGTGTGTTATGCAAAAATATAAAATTTAAATGAAAGAGGGGTAACTGTTGTGATTCATCAGTACCAGAATAATGGATATCATATTGTCCTGGATGTGAACAGCGGATCTGTGCATGTCGTGGACAAGATTGCGTATGATGTGATCGGCTGTCTGGAGGCCATGAACCCTGCCCATACGCCGGAAACGTTAAAAGAAGAGAAGACGGCAGAATATCTGCTCGAAAAGCTTGGCGATATTTATGCAGAAGAAGATTTGAGAGATCTTCTGGAGGCAGTGGCAGAGCTGACAGCGGCAGGTCAGTTGTTTACACAGGATGTTTATGAGAGCTATATCGGAGAGGTAAAAGAAAGAAAGACAGTTGTTAAGGCACTTTGCCTGCACATTGCACATGATTGTAATCTTGCCTGCAAATACTGCTTTGCGGAAGAGGGTGAGTATCATGGACGCCGTGCGCTGATGTCTTTGGAAGTCGGAAAGAAAGCGCTGGATTTCCTTGTGGCAAATTCAGGAAAGAGAAGAAATCTCGAGGTTGATTTCTTTGGCGGAGAGCCGCTGATGAACTGGCAGGTAGTAAAAGATCTGGTTGCCTATGGAAGAGAGCTGGAGAAGACAAACGACAAGCATTTCCGTTTTACATTGACAACAAATGGGGTTCTGCTCAATGATGAAGTGCAGGAATTTGTCAATAAAGAGATGGACAATGTGGTGCTCAGTCTGGATGGAAGAAAAGAAGTCAACGACAGAATGCGTCCGTTTAGGAATGGAAAAGGAAGTTATGATCTGATCGTTCCGAAATTCCAAAAACTGGCAGAGAGCAGAAATCAGGAAAAGTATTATATACGAGGAACATTTACAAGAGAAAATCTGGACTTTTCAGAGGACGTCCTGCATTTTGCAGATCTGGGATTTGAGCAGATTTCAATTGAGCCTGTAGTCGGGGAAGATACAGATCCGTATGCGATTCAAAAAGAAGATCTTCCGAAGATTTTTGCAGAGTATGATAAGCTGGCAAAAATCATGGTAGACAGAGAACGGGAAGGCAGAGGGTTTACGTTCTTCCACTTTATGCTGGATTTAGAAGGCGGTCCTTGCGTGGCAAAACGTCTGTCCGGATGTGGTTCCGGAACAGAATATCTGGCAGTTACGCCTTGGGGAGATCTGTATCCGTGTCATCAGTTCGTTGGTCAGGAAGAATTCCTGCTGGGAAATGTAGAGGAAGGAATTACAAAGCCGGAGATTCCGGAAGAATTCAGAGGATGCAGTGTGTATTCCAAAGACAGCTGCAGAAACTGCTTTGCAAGATTTTACTGCAGCGGCGGATGTATGGCGAATTCTTATAAATTCCATCATACGATCAATGATACATACGAGGTAAGTTGTGAGATGGAGCGCAAGCGTGTGGAATGTGCGATTATGATCAAGGCGGCACTGGCTGATCAGGAGAGGATGGCAGATCATGAAGAAGAGTAAAGGGATTATCAGTCTGATTCTGACCGTGGTGCTGATTGCACTTCTTGGATTTACAACGGTGGTCGGATTTGGAAAAGGACAGACGGGGGCAGCAAAGAATATCAAGCTTGGACTTGACCTGGAAGGCGGAGTCAGTATTACCTATCAGGTAAAAGGGGATACTCCTTCCAAGGAGGATATGAGTGATACAATCTACAAGCTTCAGAAGCGTGTAGAACAGTACAGTACAGAAGCAACGGTTTATCAGGAAGGGGATAACCGGATCAGTATCGAAATCCCTGGTGTGACAGATGCGAATGAAATCTTAAGTGAGCTGGGGCAGCCGGGATCCCTGTATTTTATCAAAGAGAAGGACAGTGACGGAAATCCGAATTATGGACTGGATACCTCAGGACACTATGTGCTTGCAAAAAGTATGGATGAGTTAAAGGAAGAAGGATCTGTCGTTTTGACCGGAACAGATATCAAGAGTGCAAAGTCCGGTTCTTATCAGGATTCCACAACAGGAGCAAATGAAAATGTTGTTCAGCTTTCTATGACAAAGGAAGGTACTGAAAAGTTTGCAGAGGCAACGAAAGCGGCAAAGGAAGCGGAAGAGACGATTGCGATCTATTATGACGGAGAACTGATCAGTGTTCCATCGGTGAATGCAGAGATCACAGATGGTCAGGCGATGATCGAAGGAAATATGTCATATGAAGAGGCTGAGCAGCTGGCTTCCACGATCCGTATCGGTGGTCTGAGTGTAGAACTGGAAGAAATCCGTTCTAATGTAGTTGGAGCACAGCTTGGTGAAGAAGCAATCAGTACCAGTCTGATGGCAGGTGCGATCGGGCTTGCGATTGTATTTGTATTTATGTGCGTGGTATATCTGCTGCCGGGATTTGCATCCAGTCTTGCACTGGTAATCTACACCGGACTGATCCTGGTGCTGCTCAATGCATTTGATATCACACTGACGCTGCCGGGTATCGCGGGTATCATTCTTGGTATCGGTATGGCGGTCGATGCGAATGTCATTATCTTTGCGCGTGTAAAAGAGGAGCTGACAGCCGGAAAATCTGTAAAATCTGCATTAAATGCTGGATTCCACAAAGCAATGTCTGCGATTTTGGATGGAAATATTACAACACTGATCGCGGCAGCAGTGCTCTGGCTGAAAGGAAGCGGTACAGTCAAAGGATTCGCACAGACACTGGCACTTGGTATTGTGGTATCCATGTTTACCGCACTTGTGATCACCCGGATGATCGTGTATGCGTTCTATGCAGTTGGAATTCGTAATCCAAAGCTTTACGGACGGATTAAAGAAGAGCGTGCGCCGATTGATTTCCTTGGAAAACGTAAGATTTTCTTTGCAGTATCGGTCGCAGTGATCCTGATTGGATTTGTGTTTATGGGAGTGAATGCAGGAACAGGAAAAGGCGCCCTCAATTACAGTCTGGAATTTAAGGGTGGTACATCTACAAATGTAACATTTGACAAAGCATATACGTTGAAAGAGATTGATGAAACAATGATTCCGGATCTGGAGAAGGTGACAGATGATCCAAACATCCAGGTACAGACCGTTGCAAACAGTAATCAGGTCATTTTCAAGACACAGACGCTGGATCTGGAAAAACGAGAAGCATTTGCGAAATATATGGCAGATGAATTCGGAGTAGAAGAAAAAGATATTACGACTGAAAACATCAGTTCTACCGTAAGCTCCGAGATGCGTGTGGATGCAATCATTGCGGTTGCCATTGCCACAGTCTTTATGCTGCTTTATATCTGGCTGCGGTTTAAAGATATCCGGTTTGCGACAAGTGCAGTAGTTGCACTGATCCATGATGTACTGGTCGTACTTGCTTTCTATGTGATCGCAAGAATTTCAGTAGGAAATACATTTATTGCATGTATGCTGACAATTGTCGGATATTCTATCAATGCAACAATCGTTATCTTTGACCGAATCCGCGAGGAGATGAAGACAAAGAAACGTGGAGAAGAGTTGGAGGTCCTGGTAAACAGATGTATCACAAGAACTCTGACAAGAAGTATTTATACCTCTCTGACAACATTTGTTATGGTG
>ENA-ORTP01001688-ORTP01001688.1-human-gut-metagenome-genome-assembly--contig:-NODE-1688-length-21209-cov-13.343859_pt1 | contig 21209 bp, 17 predicted proteins | sample MGYA00241913_ERZ509190 | MGnify/ENA primary metagenome ERZ509190 (study PRJEB26280, sample SAMEA2338839) | human gut metagenome | biome: human gut; feature: human-associated habitat; material: faeces...
TCCTGATTCCTCCAGCATGGTACTACATTATTCATAAAGAAAAAATCTATACCTGCGCTGGCAGAAAAAGGAATTTTTATAGATTGTTTTTATTTTATCATACTTTACCCATAAATTCAATAATTATTTATTTAGTTTTTAGAGAATTTTAGTTAATTTTATACTTTTTTTAAATTTATCTCATTTTCAGCTTGACAAAATATTATTGGCATATAAATACGAATGGAAAAAGCTGGGTTTCCTGCATTTCAGGATTCCCAGCTTTTATGTTTGTGATTATATGGTTTCTTATGAGAGGCGGCGGGGCTTACTATTCCCACTCGAGCGCCAGACCTTAATTTCTCGTGATTTTATGCACTGAAAGTGCGCTTTTTGTCCACACATTCCACATATTTCACGCTATCCGTAGCGTCTTTACGAATTCTGTAGCCATTTTGTAGCCACCGGCTACAATGCAACCTCCGCTGGCAGATTCACCTCAAAGCCACTCGGAACTATCTATTTCAAATGATACATGGAGGTTTGCTATATGGAAAAATACATCTACAACAACAGCAATGGTCTTTGGTATGAACTGCACGGAGATTATTATATGCCGTGTTTGGTCATTCCGGAAGAAGAAGTCCACACCATCGGTATCTGGGGCAGAAAGCACCAGCAGTATCTCAGAGAACATCGTCCTATCATTTACTCTAATCTGATTCTCAGCGGCAAGCTGTATAGCTATCTCGCTGACATTGACACTCAGGCTCGAAATAAGCTCGACCTGCTTGTAATTCAGTTGGCAGAGAAAGAAGGTATCAATGACCAACTGAAAGAACAGAATCAGCTTGCATGGGTCAGAGCTATGAACAACAGCCACAACCGTGCAGAGGAAATCATCCTCAAAGAGCTGATTTTTGCTGAGTAAACAACTTCATAGCGTGATAAAATTAGGCGACCAATTACACTATTGGTCGCCTAATCTAATATACTTTCCGTTCTTCCTCAAGCAATGGTATCTACCAATAAATCTACAATGACTTCATCACATTCAGCAGACTCTGATAGCTGTCAACATCATGGTACTTCACATTACTGGTAGACATTTCATTAAACAACTTTTTCGCACAAGAAATTTTCGCCTGTTCAATCGGTCTGAGATTCAAGCTCTCCATAGTACCCTTCGTTTCAGCAACAAAGAAAATGTGCTTTACAGTCCCCTCATAGAATGCAATCGCCCAGTCTGGAGAATAATTGCCTACCGGAGTAGGAATATGAAATCCTTTCGGAAGTTTCGCATAAACACAAACCTCTTGTGCGGCATCCAAGTCCTCTACAAAACGACGTTCTATGCTCTTTTCAGCAGAACCATCTGTAAACACATAGTCCTGAATTGCCTTGTTTGCTCGGAATGCCTTATCAAAGGTCTGGGCACTCTTTTCTGCTGTAAAGATAGTGCTGTCATACTCTCCATCAATCTGGTCATAAGAAATATGCTCAACAATCATTGTGGCTTTCTGCTCTTTAATAAGCTTAATCACCTTAGAGATAAACTCTTCCGGATTGTTCTTAAACATATAGAGTTTATCTACTCGTAAGCCTTTCAAAATAGCAGCTACCGTCTTACGTGTTAATACTGTACCTTCAGAAACTTTTCCTATGAGATCGTATTTAATCTGACTCGTCTGCGTATGTTTTAACGTATAAGTTCCAGAGCTTTCTCTTACAAAAGAATCACCACGACCAACCTCATATTCATCCATTTTTGCTTTCTGTCTGCCAACCGTTGTGGTATATTGCAGTTCTGCAACAAATAATTTTTCATTGATATGGTCAATAGACTTACGAATCAGCTCATCGCTGTCAAACTCAACGGTATAAGCATACTTGTGATTGATCTGCTTCCACAGTGCCTGGAACTCAGCTTTTGCAAAGTTATCATTCAGCGGATTGTCTTTCACCTTTGTCTCGTGACCATCGGTAAACATATCCTTAAGAACACTATCATCGTAAACAGACTGAATCAAGGTATGGATACCTTCTGCCATTGGCTGGATTTCTTCCGGCAGCGGAGCAACGGTTCCCATCTTCACATCGGTACGATATTTGTCTGTAACCTTACGCTTCATATCAACATAACCGTTACTAATAAGATAGAACTCAATAGTATCTGCTGCGTTTTTATCTATAAGTGTCGGTGTTCCATCCACCTTGACATATTTTCCGTTGAAATATTCACTGCTTGCTGTGGTAGGTCTGTCATAAAGGACTGTCTTAATATCACTTTGAAGATCGGCAACAAATCCCTTGTAGCTTTCGCTTGCAATAACCGTCAACATATTGATATCGTGGACACTGTCACCACAGCTTTCGGCATCCATGCGATTACCATGTTGGTTTACACAAAGACGCAGACCACGACCAACTTCCTGACGCTTTGCTGTCTGGCTGTCAGAATGTTTCAGCGTGCAAATCTGGAAAACATTCGGATTATCCCAGCCTTCACGCAGTGCGGAGTGAGAGAAAATAAATCGTGTTGGCTCTTCAAAGGAAAGCAGGCGTTCTTTATTCTTCAAAATCAAATCATAGGCGGAAATATCATCCGAAAATTCACTGCCACGCTTCAGCTGACTGTCAATGCTGTGACCGGTCTTTTTATCAATGCTGAAATATCCCTTGTGTACAGCAGAAACATCACTGCAAGTGGATTTCAGATATTTCTGATAAGGGGTATCAAATACCGTAGTGTACTCGTTCAGCACATTCAGATATTCCTGCTCAAACATCTGTCCATATTCTCCAAGGACTTCATTGCCATCAGTATCATATTGACGATACTTGGCAACTTCATCAATAAAGAATAGAGAAAGAGACTTAATTCCCATATTGAACAGCTTCTCTTCCTTCTCAAAATGAGAAAGAATGGTCTCACGAATCTGAATTCTACGCATATCCGACTCGGACACATCACCGGAAACTTCACCGGTTTGGATTGTCTCACCATTGGTAAAAGTCACAGTTCCACGGAACGGGTCAATATCTGAGATTGTATATCCCTTGTACTGCTCCATTTCCTGAGATACATAGTAAAGGTCATCGCCAACGCCAAGCATACGGGTTTCACGGTTAATGGACTTGTTATAACCGATTTCCAGCTCAATACGAGCCATTGGCGGCTTCTTAGAAGAAAGAACAATCTGCTCCAGGAATAGATAGCTGTCTGTTCCACGGAAGTTTTTCACTTCAAATCCCTTAACTTCAATTTTCTTAACCAAACGCTTATTAAACGCATCCAGAGCATCCAGTACATAAACGGTATTATGCTGCACGGCATGGGTTGCAGAGTAGTTCAGCGTAAACAGAGGGTTAAAGTTCTTCAGAGCCTTCTGCGTAACAGCTCCACCCATTTTCTGCGGCTCATCCAGAATAATGATTGGTCTGTTCGCCTTGATAACATCAATCGGACGACGAGAGCCAAATTCATCACGCTTAGAGTAAATGATACGGGCTTCTTTGCTTCTGCCATCTTCTTTCAGAGAAGATGCAAACGCCTGCGTATTGATAATCATTACATTGATTCCAGCATTGGAAGAAAAGTTATCCAGCTGGTTTAAGTTAGAGCTGTTGTAGACGAAGAAACGGGCTTTCTTTCCGTAATGCTCCATAAAATGATCCGCAGTAATTTCAAAAGTCTTTTTGACACCCTCACGAATGGCAATCGAAGGCACAACCACAATGAATTTACTCCAGCCGTACTTCTTGTTCAGCTCGAACATAGTCTTGATATACACATAGGTCTTACCGGTTCCGGTCTCCATTTCGATATCAAGGCTGCATCTGCCCAAATCCTTTACCAGTTCTTTGGACTGCTTGATATTGTTCTGGCTTTGAAGCTTTTGAATGTTGATTAACAGCTGTTCATCAGGCAGCTCTATCACTTCATTCTTGTAGCCGGTATCATCATCCATATCGTAGATATTCAGTTGATGAGATTGTCCCATATCAAGAGAATATTGCTGATCCATATCCACATTCAACCGCATCTGCTGATTTTCCTGTTTTTTGCCCAAGTCTCGGATATAGCTGATTTTATCGTGATATCCCTGACCTTGAAATACCTTTACAACCGCATCGACGGCATCGGTTTGGTATTGCTGTATCTTAAAGTTAAATTTCATCTTCCGGGCGCACCTCCTGTTCCAACATAAGAAAACGGTCAAAGTCGCTCTCATACAGGCGATCCTGAATAATACGGTACTTTTCGTATTCCGTTTCCGCATGGAGTTTGGCCTGCTCTGCACTGATTTTTCCTGGGCCTGTGAGCAATTCATTTCCATTAAACTCCAGGAAACCGTCCAGGCGCTTTGCCCAATCCTCCATACTCATAGGGATTTTCCGCTCGGCTTGCAGCTCTGCATAATCCAGATACAACGATACAATCCGCTCCAAATAATTCATTTCTTCTTTGCTCAGATAGTTTTTTGCAATCGTCACATCGGCTTTCAGAATTTTTCCATCCGGAGCGTTCTCCCAGGTAGTCAACCCCATGTGTTCCTTATTTGCGTCAGCACGCTCCACAATCAGCTCTGCCGCCGTATGGCGATGGACGGCAAAGTGCATTTTGTTCTGAACCGTCTTGAAGAACAGACGGGTGGTTTTTGCATTTTTGTCATAATCAAAGGCTGTTGCATATAGATCCGTTACCTTCTGATAGAACTTCCGTTCCGACAGACGGATTTCCCGAATCTGCTGCAACTGGCGGTCAAAATATTCGTCTGTGAACATATGGCCTTTTTTCAGCCGTTCCACATCCATGGTCCAGCCCTGAATGGTATGGTCTTTCACGATTTGTCCTGCCCACTTGCGGAACTGCACTGCCCGCTGATTGTTTACCTTAAAGCCCACGGCAATGATCATTTGAAGATTGTAGTGGTCCTGACTTCGGCTGACCTGGCGATTTCCCTCGGTTTGAACTGTCAAGTATTTCTTGACAGTTGCCTCTGGTGTCAGCTCGCCGTCTGCATAGATTCGATTGATATGCTGGGAAATCGTCTGCTTGGTTACATCATACAGCGCTGCCATCATTTTCTGGGTCAGCCAGATATTTTCGTCCTCATACCGCATTTCAAAGCTGGCATCGCTCTCCCCGGTGGAAGCCACGAAAGTCAGATATTCTGCTGCCGAGCTACGAATCGGTAATTCTTTTTTCTCAGCCATATCAAAGCACCTTCCTTACTGTGTCAGGACTGTAGGTTGCAAAAATCTGCTCGAAGTTCGTAGCGACACTATCATTTTCCAAGGAGCTGTCACGCATCACAAAGTAGTACGGCTGCTTCTGTGCGATTGCTTTGATGGTCTCATCATTAACATCCTTATCAAAGCAGGCAATCAGGAAGCCGTCCGCTACATCAAAGACCTTCTTGCCGGCAATGGTGGTTGCCTCGATTTTACTGGAAAGTTCAACACCCAAATCCAGCATCACCTGGAACAGCAGATCCTCCGGGGTTCTGTCCTCCTTGATGTTGTCTGCCATCAGATCCAGCAGGTTCTTGTCAAAATCGGAAGGGCTGTAGTAGACATCCTTCATGTTGGAGGTGTCGCATTTGAGAACACGGAAGCCCTTATCTATCGTTTCTTCAATTCTGCTGCCGGATTTGCGAATACGATCTTTTCCTGCATCGCAAATAGTTTTATACCCCGCTTTGTATAGAGCTGTATCAATCCCGCAGTTTTCGGGAAGCTGAACCAAGATGAATCTACGATGACCTCCATCCTGAGCATTAGCTCCCATAACTGCGTGTGCCGTGGTTGCAGATCCAGAGAAGAAGTCAAGTACAATGTCATCTTCGCTTGTAAAAGAAACAATATGTTCTTTGCAAACATCGACCGCTTTTGGCGTTTCAAAGGGTATCCCTATTTCTTCAAGATATGCAACATCACTTCCACCGTAATAAATTAGCGATGGAATATTTTCATACATATTGTCTTTCAAAAGATACTTGCTGTTGGGAATTGTAGTCTCATCTTTTCCAAATAGAATTTGACCATTGTCAAGCATCTTTTTCATAGTGGCAGACGGATTTCGCCACCCTCTATCGGGCACGGGGCAAGGCTTACCTGTAACTGGATGAACAAGAGGAACAAAGTAATCATCGGGTGCTTTTTTCTTGTTCGGCCAAGCCATTGACACTGGTCTATAAACATTGCCTTTTTCGTCAATTTTGTTGTAGGCTTTTTCTCCTCCACTGAAATCATTCTGTACCCTCATCCAAGCAGAAAAGTCTTTATTGATGTCTTCCAGTGTATAAGTCAAGCTCATCTTTGAAAACAAAGACTGTGCTTTCTTTATGATGGCAGCAGCATTCTTTTTAGGTCTAACGACCTTATTGTGCTCAAGAAATGCAATTTTGTTCTTTGCGAACAATAGAATATACTCGTGTTGTGCAGAAACCCCCTGAGCATCTCCTTTCGGGTTGCGTTTGTCCCACACAATAGTACCCAAATCATTTTGCTCGCCAAAGACTTCATAGCAGATTTTGTATAAGTTAACGAGTTCATTCTCATCCATATTGATGAGAATAATACCATCCTCGGAAAGTAGGTCTTTTGCTAATTTAAGACGAGGATAAAGCATATTGAGCCAATCGGTATGGAAACGACCGTTGCTATCCAGATTCTTGACAAGTCTGTTTCCGTCCTCATCATATGTCTTGTTAGCTTTGGCAAATTCTTCTTCACTCATCGAGAAGTCATCATTATACACAAAGTCGTTGCCCGTGTTATACGGAGGATCAATATAAATCATCTTGATCTTGCCAAGATAGGTTTCCTGCAATAGCTTCAACACTTCCAGATTGTCGCCCTCAATATAAAGGTTTTCGGTGGTATCAAAGTCTACGCTTTCCTCTCTGCAAGGGCGCAGCGTCTTATTGATTGGAGCATTGGCAAGTAGCATGGACTTCTTCTTGTCCGGCCAAGTAAACTGATAGCGTTCCTCGTTGCCGTCCACCACTGTGCAAGAAACTTCCTGCATCAACACATCCTTATCAATGGCACGAACGACCTCACCGTTTTCGTTGATCGTTTCCGTCACAGCATTGGGGAACAGCTCCGCCAGCTTTTTGAAATTTTCATCGGCTTTGTTCGCCGTTTGCATTTTTAATTTATCCATTTAGTTTTCCTCCAGTTCCTTTTTTAGCCGGTTGATTTTCTGTGCCAGCTCAAATTTTTTCTTCGGCTGTTTTTCATTCCTCGCAGCCTTGGACAAACGGTCGAGTTCCTTCTGAATCCTCATTCGCTGTTCATCAACTGCAATCTGTTCATCCAGGGTGTTTCCTTGATCTACCGTGATACCGCCAATCTGGATGATGATGTTTTCCCAGACAGAATCGAGGTTCAGCCCCTTTAGCTCGACAGAAAGAGCTTCTTTCCGTTTCCATTTTGTCTGTATCAGTTTGGTATGGTAGGTAGCCAGCTTTGCTTCATCCCCACATTCCAGTACCAACAGCATATTCTGGGGTATCAGCTTTGATATTGTGATAATCGTCTTATCGTCGAAATCCTTCTTTTTCAAAGTGACCAGAAGAACGAAAAAAGATTTAACCTGCTCTCCGGCAGCAATATGTACCTTGTCTGCGGATACTTCATTGACAATAGTAATTTTTGAAATATCAGCATCTATTTTTGCTTTCTCTGCTGTGTTCATCTGGAACTTCGCATAGATTGCATTCTTCGGAAGCTGCTTGCTTAATTCGGTAGCTTTTGGCAAGCCAAGCATGATCCCACCTCACTTTCTACATTATCGAACAACAAGGAAACAGATCAGTTCAAAGTCGTCCAATCCCTTGATTTCATTCGAAAGAAAGCTCATCTGACCGCCGCCTAAGAAGCTATCAATATCGCTTTCTTCCTTGACCTCAATGATAGATGCAATAGCATCACCAAGCAGCTTAGAAAACTCGGACATATTTCGCCCGTCACGAGTTTCCTTATTAAACTGGCGATACAACTCCGGAATAGGTTCCGTTTTTCCTTTACAAAGGAAACGCATCTTGTCCAGCATCTGCTTTGGAGAAAGATGGTCACAAATCACTTCTCCCTCATTGCTGATATAAACCATATAAAACGGGTGCAAACGGTTCTGATTATCAATATTCACGCTGTTAGAACGATTCTTCAGAACGTAGATAACGCCTGCCGGTGTTTCTTCTGAAGCAGCGGCTACAGAGTGAAGTCCAAAGGGAGCTTTATCAATATCCGGGTGATTCTTGATATATTCCAGTAAATCCATACGGAATTCATTTAACCCCAAATCCATAATGGAAATACCGGTAGACATATCTTCAATATCTACCACTTCTTCCTGCAATCGTTTCAGCTGGGCTTTGCGGTATTCTAAATCTGTTTTTTCTTCATCGCTCAAAAGATTGTCATCACCCGTTGCTGTCATATCAACAATCTTCATACGGGTTTCGACTTTTGCTTTCAGGTCAATGTATTCATCAAGAGTTACATCCGGCCAGAAGTTCACAAGCTGAATAAAGGCGTTCTTACTGCCAATACGGTCAATACGACCAAAGCGCTGAATAATACGAACAGGGTTCCAGTGAATGTCGTAGTTAATCAGATAATCGCAGTCCTGCAAGTTCTGACCTTCAGAGATACAGTCAGTAGCAATCAGAAAGTCAATTTCTGTATTATCGTTCGGCATAAGTAAATGCTTATCCTTAGATATTGGAGAAAAGCAGGTCAAGACTGTATTCAGATCACTTTTCATCCTTGGAACAGTGGTGCGTCCTTCTACAGAACCGGATACCATTGCAGTGTTCAGTCCGAAATTTTCCTTCACATACTTACCCACATTATCGAACAGATACTCCGCAGTATCCGCAAAAGCAGTAAAGATAATAATTTTCTTGTTACCCTCGTTGATAGGGTGCTCCAGCTTGTTTTTGATAACACTAAACAGCTCCTGAAGTTTGGAATCATACTCAGGCGTAATATCTCCAACCATCAGTGTCAGAAGTTCAAGAGTATCACGATCCTTTGCAAGGCTATCTCTCCAGGATTTGTAATCCATATCTCCAATATCAATTTTAACTTTTTTACCAAAGGTAAACAGCTCGTCGCCGTTTTGATCTTCACTATCAAACTCGTCAATATCAGAAATATCCGTCAGTTCAAGTCTCACAGAGGAAGTCTTATCATAAGTATCAATACTATGAATCGTGGAATCTATCAGACTGTAGATTCTTTTCAGTGTAAGGTTAAAGGAATGAACAGAGCTTTCCATTCGCTTCATCAGGTTGATTGCAGTCAAGCGACGGATACCCTGCTCACGGTTTGCCTGAGTAAAGCCGACATTGACCTTGTTATCTTCGTACATTTCCGCATACTTCTCCATTTTACTCGGAAGAATAAAATGTGTAGGCGTATAAATAGACAATGACAGCTGCGTCAACTGCTCATAGATTTCATTGTAGTTGATAGCCTTCTTCAGACTGGTAAGAGGAGGTCTAAGGGATATCGGCTTCAATCTGGTAGGAAAAGTGCCAATATCAGAAGTATCATAATATTTCTGAATATGTTTTCTGGAACGTGCAATGGTTACAGAATCCAAAACCTCAAAGAAATCAAAATCCAGCATACGAAGAAGATTTTCTGTTGTTCTGTCTGCCGGGTCCCATTTACTCCAGGTGTTAAATGCTCTCTGGGCATTTTTGAAAATATCATCAATACTTTTTGTTGTATTCAGTTTATCATCAATCAGATTAGTATTACCCTCGTAGGCAAGAGCAAGCTGATTTTTCAAGTCATTAAAGCGATTATTGACCGGCGTTGCAGATAACATCAAAACCTTTGTTTTCACGCCTCTACGGATAACCTTATTTAACAGCTTCAGGTGACGATTTTCTTTTTCATTATCTTCACCTGACAGTTTGCCGCCATTGCGGAAGTTATGAGATTCGTCAATTACAACCAGGTCATAATTGCTCCAGTTTAATCTATCTAAATCCAGACCATTGGATTTGCCGTGAGTACGGTTCAAGTCTGTATGATAGAGTACATCGTAACGTAAGCGATCTGATGCAATCGGGTTATTCACATAGTTGTCTTTATAGGTATTCCAGTTGTTTGTCAACTTCTTTGGACAGAGGACGAGCACAGATTTATTTCTATTCTCGTAATATTTAATGACAGCCAAAGCGGTAAAGGTTTTACCAAGACCCACGCTATCAGCAAGAATACAGCCATTGTATTTTTCCAATTTGCTGATAATCGCAAGAACAGCATCCTTCTGGAAGTTGTAAAGCATAGACCATATCTTGCTTTCCTTAAATCCGGTAGCCTCATTCGGCAAATGATCTTCAGAGACATCTTCCAAAAACTCGCTAAAGATATTATAAAGTGTCACGAAATAAATGAAGTCAGGAGAATTTTCATTATAAGCAGCTGTAATATTCTCAATGACTTCATCAGTAACCTCCTGCAATTTTGAGGTGTCATTCCAAAGGTTATCGAACAAGTCTATATATGCAGTTGAGAATGGTACTTCTGTCTTTTGAACCATGTTGTATGCGTTGTTACCACGCTCGCATCCCAGATCAACCGTTGTAAAGCCGTTAATCGGCATATAGTTTTTATCATCAAGGTTGATGAAGCCCATCATATTTTCATTGGTAACATTAGATTTAAAAGTAACCTTTTTCCGAATCCATTCGGCACATTCTTTCGCAATCGCCTTTTGCGTAAGCTCATTTCTAAGCTTTACTTCAAATTCTGTTCCATACAAACTGCGTTCTCGACTTAATCTTGGAATATAAAATTCTCTCTTTTCTTTTTTTGCCTTCTCGGTTGTAAAAGTCGGTGATGTAAAAATGAATCTTAATTCGTCAATGCCTTGAAGTTCCTTTTTCAATTCTTGGAAAGCATAGATAGAGAAGCAGGCTGCTGCAACAGAAAGCCTACTGCCTTGTTTTATCTCAACAGCTAAATCATCTCGTAATGTTTTAGTTGTGTTGTTAATTAGTTCCATACCCAATCTCCTGAATTTTACAATACAATAATACTATAGTTGCTGTTCCATAAGCATCACAGCATCATTTTTCATCTGGAACGACTTCCATAATATCCTCGATCCTGCAATTCAATGCTCCACAGATTTTTACCAATGTGTCCGTATTTACATTTTCGCCTTTATTCATTTTGTTGATTGTATAATTACTGAGATTCGCTTTCTCAGCCAAATCTTTTTTCTTCATATCTCTATCAATCAACAGTTTCCAAAGTCTTTTATAACTAACATCCATAGGGATACCAGTCCTTTCACAGAAAACTTTTATCTAAAAAGTCCCATTATGTTAATTATAGCATTATCGCAAATAAATTCAATGAAAAAGTGAGTGTTCGCTTAATTTTAGTTCCTTTTAAATGAATAAAACATCGAAATCCTGTATAATAAGCCTAATTTTGGGAATAACGGGCATATTCGCTTACGCTCACAAATCGGCAAGCAGTGTAAACCTGTACAGGTTCACTCATTTTCTCGATTTTCCCTCTGGGTCAATCTTCGCAAATTGCTTCTTGGGGAAGCATCCCCAATCCCCTTTGAACGGTATCTGCGATACTGGCTGCACGATTTTCCAATCGTTTTGTAAGTAGAAAAATTTTTCATTTTTATCTTTACAGAAAAAAGTGATGACCGCAACAACACCAAGTGGGGCGCACCCACTTTCAGCGAAATCACTGCAATCATCACTTCCTTATTTGCCATTCACAGGAGCGTGGCACGCTCCTGTCATCTCTCCCAAGGAGAAGTTGTCCATCGGAAGCTCTGCGGAACTCCACGCTCATCCAGATAACGCTGACGGGCTTCTTCTCGTTCTTCTGGTGTAGGAGCAGTCTTGTACTTTGCGTACCATTCATGCCTCACCATAGCTTCCAGTTTCTGCTCCAAGCCATGTTTGATTTCATCTTCATAATCGTCATCCATCATCAGATGATATTGAAGCAAGGCAACAAATAAATCATAAGGGATTTGCACATTTTTCATTTTTGATCCGCTCCTTTCCTGTCCGTGTCGGTGGTGACGATGGTGACGGTGTTTTAGACACCGCCACCACTGTCAAAAACATCGTCACAACCGTCACGCATCGTCACGCTGCTCTGAAACTCGCTTTAAGATGATTCTTCTTCCTGCGTGAGTGCGAATATTTTCATATTGTGTATGGCATTCATGAAACAATCTGCTTGCATTGACATTCAGGTGTTTTGTCAAAAGATTAGGCTTCAGCTCTAACTTCAATGCTTCTGCAAGCTCTGTTGGTGTTCCACTCCACTCTAAAATATCTTCCGACAGCAAAGCTGCAACCTTTTCCAGAATCGGATCTGGCGGAATCTGCCACAATTCTGTTTCTGCTTTTTCCAACTCCCAAACAAGACGTTCCATATCCTTTTTTAGAACCAGTCTTTGCTCCGGCTGATCTCTGCCCGACACTTCAAGTACCGCAGTATTTCCGGTGCGTTTTTCCTTTTGCAGAACAAAAGCTCCGTCAGCAGCACCGAGCAATCCATTGGTGCCGGAAATCATATCAAACTTATCATCTGCCTGCTGTTTTCGGGTATGATGTACCAACAACAGCGCAATACCCGTCTGGTCGGCAAAGTATTTCAGCTGACCAATAATTTCATAATCGCTTGCATAGCTGTATCTGTCTCCGCTGGCTTCTCTGATTTTCTGCAAAGTATCAATAATAATCAGTCGGGTGTCTCTGTGCTCTGATACAAAGCGAGCCAGCTGTTCATACAGCCCTGCACCAAGCTGTTTGGCACAGGTTGCGAAGTGTAAGGTATCTGTACCCTCTACTCCAAACATACGATACAAACGCTCCTGTAAGCGTCTATAGTCATCTTCCAACGCAAGGTACAGTACAGTGCCCGCATGAACAGAATAATTCCAAAGCGAAAGTCCTGTGCTGACATGATACGCAATCTGCGCCATCAGAAATGACTTGCCAACTTTGGGAGCACCTACAAACAAATAGGTACCGGGGTAAAGCAGGCCATCAATAATAGGCAGTCTGCTTTCGTATACAGTGTCATACAGCTGGCTCATAGTCATGGTAGCCAGATAGGATGGATCAGACATTCTCTGCATCTGACGAAGCATCTCCTCCACACTTTCATCTATGGGATTGATTTCTTCGTTGCCAGTTGTTATAATTTCATTTGTTACATAGGAAAGCGACTGTTCCCCATCTGCGCCAACAGATGGAATCGGGACGGTCGTTTTTTCATTTTCCTGCATCAAGCGTTGTCACCTCCAATTTCCAGACCGTAAAACTTCTGCTTAAAGAACTGGATTGGGCATTTACCGGCAATGGTATGATAGCCCATACTTTTCAGTTCCTTATTCAAATCTCTGATGATTTGATAAGATTTGCTGCGGCTGATGTCCAATACCTGCTGAACTTCTTCTGCTGTGATAAACTGTGCTCTCATGGTTACCTCCTGTGTCTAAAAAGCTGATTTGCGCATTTTTAATTCCCTTATTTCTTCTTGATTTTAAAAATGCGCACTTTTAATACACTCTCATTATACGAATAAACGCTGCTTTTGTCAATACTTGCGGAATAAAAGTATGTACTTGCAATTCGTATTTCTTTGTGATATGATAAATACGAGGTGAATCAACTATGGATAATTTCGATTATTCCGCAATCGGTCAGCGGATAAAAACACTACGAAAACGCAAAGGACTGAATCAGACACAACTGGCTAACCTTATTGGGAAATCTCTGCGTACCGTACAGAAGTACGAAACCGGAGAAATCGAGGTTTCCATTGATGTCGTAAACGAAATAGCAAAACATCTGGATACAACGCCGACTTTTATCCTTGGCTACGAAACCAATACGGCGCCTATCAGAAGTCTTGCTGACATAATGAGCTTCCTGTTTGAACTGAACAAGGTATCCTCTCTTAAATTTGATGTGGATGTAAAAAAGCCCCCTCGCAGCAACGAGTGGACCTGCTCTATCCGCTTTAACGGAAAAGAAATGGATGCCGACCATAACGCAGATATGTGTTTGTTCTTGGAACAATGGGAAGATATGCGTGAGGATGTGCGCAGCTACAACTGTTCTGCATCTGCATTACATAGCTGGCAAGAGCAGACCCTTGCGTACTATGCTGGGGCTTCCGTAGAATGTGTGGAACCGGAAGAACTTGACGAGGACGAGCGCTTGGCTCGTCGCAGAGCTTATCTTGAAAAGGAGTTTGGCTCTGAGAAATAATTAAGGTCTGACATTGGGATAGAAAAGGAGAATACAATGTCAGTAACAAGAGATAAGAACACCGGAAAATGGATGTCTCAAATCCGAGTAAAGGATTGGACAGGAAAGGAGATCCACAAAAAGAAAAGAGGCTTCAAAACCAAAAAAGAAGCCTTGCAATGGGAACAGGATTTTATCAGTCAGGCAGATGGTAGCCTGGGTATGAAGTTCAAGGATTTTGTTGAAATCTATATGAAAGATGTAAATCCTCGCCTTAGAGAAACGACTTTATCCAACAAGCACTATCTGTTTAATAAGAAAGTCCTCCCATACTTCGGCGAGATGCCTATCAACGCTATCAAGCCAACCGATATTCGCAACTGGCAGAATGAGTTGATCAACTTCCGCAGACCTAATGGCAGAGGCTATGCACCAACCTATCTGCGAACCATCAATAATCAGCTTACTGCTGCGTTTAACTTCGCTGTAAAATTCTATGGATTGAGAGAAAATCCTTGTCTCAAGGCAGGAAGTATGGGCAAGAAAAACGCTGATGAAATGCTGTTCTGGACAGATGAAGAATTTCAATCTTTTATCAAGGCGATGGAGGAAAGACCTGTTGGCTATACAATCTTTATGGTGATGTACTATACAGGACTTCGTGTTGGCGAATTGCTGGCTCTGACACCGGAGGATATCGACTTTGACAGACACATTATTTCTGTCAATAAAAACTATCAGCGTCTGAACGGAAAGGACTACATCTATCCGCCTAAGACAGAAGCCGGCTACCGTGAAGTGGTTATGCCGAAAGTACTGGAAGCCTGCCTGAAAGACTATCTGTCAAAACTCTATGATGTACAGCCTACAGACCGCATCTTTCCTTATGACAGAGGCTGGGTCGGCAGACAGATGAAGTATGGCTGTGAGCACTCCGGAACGCAGAAAATCAGAGTGCATGATGTACGTCATACCCATGCCAGTTTGCTGATTGATATGGGCTGCACACCGCTTCTGGTTGCCAAACGTCTGGGGCATGAAAAGGTACAGACCACTATGGACACCTACAGTCATCTGTATCCGAACAAGCAAAGTGAAGTAGCCGATCAGCTTGATGCGCTGGCTGAAAAAGATGACGGCTACAAAAAACTTGGCTGATGTAGCCATTTTGTAGCCAGTAAAAAACAAGAATCCCGAAAAACCCTGTAATATCAAGGTTTTTCGGGACTTGAAAGCCTATTTTAACTTATTCCCACTCGACAACTACTAATCAATTTTGTTTAGAGATTATTATTTGTCGTGTATGTAGGTCTTTTGATTATTTGATATATCCATATTATCCTGCCTATACGGGCTAATGTTATCATTTTGTTATCGGGATTGATAACAGCAGCCGTTCAACTGTGGATAATAGTAATATGCTTCGACAAATATTATAAGCGATTTTGCTTAGAATTTCAAGGGGTTTTAGAAGATTGACAAAGAATGTTTGCAATTAAACGGCGGCAAGGAGCATTTTTCTCCCTACCGCCGCTTCGCTTTATAACTGCACCGTTTTTGTTGAAACCGAATCTCTGAACGCCCTATCGTGTTCCACAAAAATCATCGTAGGCGAAAACTCTTTTATTAGCTGCTCGATCTGCATACGGGAATAGACATCAATGAAGTTAAGCGGTTCGTCCCATATATACAGATGTGCCCGCTCACAAAGGCTTTTTGCTATCAGCACTTTTTTCTTCTGACCGCCCGAAAAGTCTCGAATATCTTTCTCAAACTGTATTCTCTCGAAGTCCATTTTTCGCAGTATTGCCTTGAACAAACTTTCGTCTATATGGTTTTCTTTTGCAAAATCTGACAGCAGACCTTCTAAATGAGAAGTGTCCTGCGGCACATAGGAAATGACAAGTCCCGCACCTAATTGCAGCGTCCCTGTATGCGCAATCGGCTCACCGATTAAGAGCTTCAGTAAACTGCTTTTGCCGCTTCCATTTCTGCCGTCAAGCACGACTCGATCTCCTCGCTGCACAGTGAAGGAAACAGGCTCACATACCGTATTTCCATCATAACATAGCGAAACATCAGAAAAGGAAACGAGCGTGTCAGCGTGATACATCAAGGACGTGAGTTTCAAATTTTCGGCAGTTTCGATATTCTTCAGAAGCCCTGATTTTTGCTCGATTGCCTGCTGCTGTCTTGCCTCGATTGTCTTTGACCGTTTCATCATTTTTGCGGCTTTATGCCCGACATAGCCTTTATCTGCCGCACCAATTTTGGATGCTTCCACTCGGTCGGACCACACCGCAGAACGTTTTGCCGACTGCTGCAATCGACTGATGTCCTTTTGTAAGCGTTCGTTTTGTGCCAGTTCAAATTCCTGTTGCCGCTCAAAGTTTGCCATCCAAGACGAAAAATTTCCGCTTTGCACTTCAATATTTGCCCTGTTCAGCGACAGAATGTGGTCAACACAGCCATCCAAAAAACGGCGGTCGTGAGACACAAGTATAAAGCCTTTTTTCTTTTTCAGATAGGCGGCTACCATTTCACGAGCTTTCGCATCAAGATGGTTTGTCGGCTCGTCAATTAAGAGAAAGTGTCTTTCATTGCAAAACAACGCCGCCAATAGCACCTTTGTCTGTTCGCCGTTTGAAAGTGTTTCAAAGGGGCGATAAAGCACGTCGGCATTCACGTCCAAATAGGACAGCTCTCGCATCAGTTCCCATTCTTCAGCCTCCGGTGCGATTTCAAAGAAAATTTCGTTGGTAAACTTCTTTTTGTCCGCTACGGGATATGGAAAATAATCAAACTGCACGGATGAGTGGATTTTACCACTGTACTCATACTTACCGAGCAAAAGGTTTAACAGTGTTGTTTTTCCTCTGCCGTTTCTTCCCACAAAGCCGAGCTTCCAATCTGTGTCGATCTGAAAATTTACATCTTCAAATATATTGTCATAGCTCGTGGGGTAGGAGAAGGTAAGCTTTTCTACTTTAATCATTGACATAAGCATAATCCTCCTTTGTATGTCTTGTTAGATACAAAGTCGGTGCCACGGTGATATTTCACTCCGTATAGACTTCACCGATACTTACCGACGCTATACGGAGCAAATCATGCGTAACAACCAATTCTGCGGTTTCCATCAAAGCCACTTCTTTTCACAAAAATAAGAGCCGCAAGAAAGTCAATTCTTACGGCTCGTCATAGCATAATTACACCACTGTGCAAAGTGGAAACAGCACTATATAGAGTTAGATAAACTTATAACTTTCTTGCAATGAGCGCAACAGTACAATAAAAAGCACTATTGCATATTCCAATTTTATCTGCAAGAAAAGTTAATCATCTTTCCACCTCTTTCTTTTAACCAAAAATAGTATATCACAATTTCGGCAAACAGTCAAGTATTATCAAAAAACTGTTGCAAAAAGTTACAAACAAAAAATGGCGGCAAGGATCGCTCCCTGCCGCCGTGTGCTTTAAGCATAAATCAGATTATTGTTTACGATTTCCGTTGCCGCCTCTCGGATAGCGTTCATTTTACCTACCCATAACATTTGGTTTTCTGCCTTAAGCTGTTCCGTAATATTCTCACACTCTGCCATCTGTTTTATTACCCGAAGAAACATATTATCTGCCTGTTGGTCAATATCAGCAAGGTAACTATTCAGCTTTCCGCTTGTGAGAAGATTGAAATAGAAAACTCTGCGACACTCTTTTAGATACCTCAAATGCCGCTGCCCCCAAATGCCAACAGGCTGTGTTTCTTTTTCGAGCAGTTCTAAATCGGGGAGAAAATAATCTCCAACCTGCGTATAAGTGCCGCCCATTTCTTCAAAAATTGTCTTTGCCATTGTGTGTTCCTACCTTTCATTTTGATTATTTCTAAAGCGTGTATCACGCTGTTTAGACTGTTGATTTTTCTGTGCCTGTTCCAAAAGATTATCTATCTGCTTACTTCCAAACACTTTTCGGAGCAATTTATAATCCTTATTTTCCGCACGGAGATTTTCATTTTCGCCCGCTAATTTTGCATTGATTTTAGTCAATCGCTCATTCTCACGATATAGATTAGCGTTTGTGACATTCAGCCTGTGATAATCGTCAATCGCCTGAAAGCAGCGGACTAACACCGTTTTAACAAGTGATTTCAGTCGCTTAATTAACGGCTCGACAATCTTGCTTTTATAGCTTTTTGCTGTCATCAAGCCCTGCGGTTCAGGTAACTGATACTCAGGATCGGTATTAAGTGCTGTTTCCATTTCTTTCAGTGTTTCTGTTGCCTTATCATAGTTCCTAACTTGATCCGCCAGCACTTTGTATTCATCAGCTTTTTCAGCCAACTTTTCTTCTAACTGTTCAATTTCTTTTACCCGTTCCTGTTTCTTGTAATCGAGTACAGACAGGTGTTTTTCATGTGTGCCTTTGTGTTCCCATTCGACATCATGACGCTCCATAGCAGCGGCAAGCTGTTCTTTTTCGGATTGTACCCATTGACTCCACTCAGTATCTCCACGAGTACCGCCCTTAAATCCCTGTGCCGCAAGAGCCTGTTTCAGCGACACTCTCGTATCCAAGCTGCGCTTGCTGCCTGTGGTAAAAGGTACAAAATCAATGTGCAGATGTGGCGTTGCTTCATCCATGTGCAGATGAGCCGAGAACACATAAAGGTTCGGATTTCTTTCTTGAAATTCACGATAATACTCATCCAAAGTCTGCTTTGCAAGCTGTCCGTTTTCGCTTTCTGCACTCATATTTTCTTTGTCGCCAATCTGTAAAATCAGTTCGTGAAACGGCTTTTCCTGCTTGCCTGTACGGATTTTTTCATAATAGTTTTCTATCTTTCGGTCTGCCCTTGTCTGCTTATCGTTGTACCGTTTCAGCGCCTCATCAAAGAGTTGGTGATACACTTTTTCAATGTCCTCGTTGCAATAATCTATATTGAGATGGGAGCGTTCTGGGTCAACATTCTCTGCCATAAACTTGCGGCTGTTATGATTGACCGAGCCTTTTCCAACCATTGCGCTAATCGTTCTTTGCATTTTATCACACCCTTTCTTTTCGGTTAGTGGTTCTGTTACTCTTGCCAAGAGTAACGCAAAAGCACTTTTGACAGGCGAGCCTATCAAAAATGCAACCTGCAAGCAGGTTTTGCGCTCTCCGAGGGGTAAGGGCTGTCCTTTGAAAAGGACACCCTTACAACCCCGTCTAAACTTTTGTGACGGTGTGTGACGATAGTGACGGTATTTTTGATACCGCACCCACTCCTAAAATCATCGTCACACCGTCACATATCGTCACGCCTGCTCCAATCGAGATAGTTTTACTTTTCGCTCGCTTCGGCTGCGGCTGTTCTCATAGAAAATCTTATACTCATTCATCAGCCGTCCTGCATTGATGTTCAGCTTTCGTGTGAGAGCGTTAGGCTGAATATCAAGCTGAAGAATAGAGCAAAGCTCCGTAGGTGTTCCCGTCCATTCATTACTGCCCGAAGAAAACAACTGCGCTATCTTTTCAAGTATAGGCTCAGGCGGTTCTTTCCAAAGTTCTGTTTCTGTCCTCTCCAATTTCCAAAGCAAAGTTTCGGTATTGCGATTGAGATACAGCTTTTGATCCTGTTGATCTCTGCCCGATACCTCAAGTGTGGCGGCATTGCTTGTGCGTTTCTCCTTTTGCAGAAGAAACGCCCCGTCTGCCGCACCGAGCAAACCTGTTGTTCCCGAAATCATATCGAATTTATCGTCTGCCGTTTGCTTCCTCGTGTGATGAACAAGCAGAATACAAATACCGTACTTATCGGCAAACTGTTTCAGCCTTGTGATAATTTCGTAGTCGTTTGCATAGCTGTAATTATCCCCGCCGACTTCTCTGACCTTTTGGAGCGTGTCAATGATAATGAGGCTTGTGTCGGTGTGTTCCTGCATAAACCGCTGTAACTGAGCGTCTAACCCATTACCAAGACTGTCCGCTGAAACGGAGAAGAAAAGATTGTCCGTGCTGTCTGTTCCGAACATTCGGTATAACCGTTCCTGCAAGCGGCGGTAATCATCTTCAAGGGCAAGATACAGCACCGTTCCTTTTCGGACGGTATAATCCCATAGCGGCGTGCCTGTGCTGATATGATAGGCAAGCTGTGCCATCAGGAAACTTTTACCGAGCTTCGGCGCACCGACAAAGAGATAAGTGCCTGTATAGAGCAAGCCGTCAATCAACGGCGGCTTGCTTGGATATACGGTGTCGTAAAGTTCTGTCATAGAAATTGTTTCAAGGTCATTGATTTTTCCTGCTTTTTCGGATATACTATTGTTAGATACATTGAGTGGCTGCCTTTCATCTGCGCCAACAGATGAAATAAAGGCGGTCATTTCTTTTTGCTTATTCATTCTGACTTTCTCCTTTCAGCCCGCCGAGAATAACGGCAATCAATTCGATTGTGTCAAGAAGTTCATCATCAATACCGCTTCCTGCTTCAATCCTTTGCAATTCTGTAAGGACGGCGGCAAGCTCATTGCGAAGTGCCTTATACACTCTCGGATTGCCCTGCACAACCACATCTTGGCATAAGAGCCGCCTTGTAATATAGTCCTGTTTGGTAAGCCCCGAAAGGCGTACCACCCTGTCTATCTGCTCGCTTTCTTCGGGCGATACCCGAAACCCTACTGTGACATTTCTCCAACGGTTTTTGTTGTCTCTGTTTTTGGCTGACATATTAAAAATCTCCTTTCCCTAAATCGTCTAATTTCTCCGCCATTTCCGTCTGCTTTGACGGAAACAGATGAGCGTATTGATAAGTGATGTCAATACTTTCGTGTCCTACACGGTCAGCAATCGCCACCGCTGAAAACCCCATATCAATCAGCAAACTTATATGACTGTGTCGGAGGTCGTGAATTCGTATGCGTTTCACGCCTGCCGCCTTTGCCCCTCTGTCCATCTCGTGATGAAGATAGCTTTTTG
>ENA-ORTP01001703-ORTP01001703.1-human-gut-metagenome-genome-assembly--contig:-NODE-1703-length-21066-cov-2.907191_pt1 | contig 21066 bp, 20 predicted proteins | sample MGYA00241913_ERZ509190 | MGnify/ENA primary metagenome ERZ509190 (study PRJEB26280, sample SAMEA2338839) | human gut metagenome | biome: human gut; feature: human-associated habitat; material: faeces...
CAGTGAAGGACAATCAATCGTATCTGCATAAATATATTCCGCATAAACTTGCTTGGTCTGTAAATCATCGATGATAAATTTATACGGATAATCAGAATCAACCTTACTACAAAGCCACGCCGAATTTCCAAAAAACAGACCATTAACTGTTCGGTCATACTCCGGATCGTATTCGGTAAAAAAGCGGAACCGGCCGTCATTTTCCACATACCGCGGATCATCAGGACTGATAAACACACCGTATTCGTTGCAATACCCTACTTCTTTTTTTCCGATATATACTGTCGATTTTCCATCTGTCGTATTCACTTCAAAGCAGGAGTCCAGAGTGGTTTTCGTTCCTTCTTTTAGATAATTTTTTATGTTGATCCCTGCTTCGTTCCACGTTCCAATGATGTCTGTATTTTTCTTTATGTTGATTGCGCCGGCAAATTTTCCGTTGACCGCTTCGATGCTGCCGTCAGTTAATATTTTAAAATTATTGTTCGCCGTGACTAAACCTTCCAATTTGATTTTTGACGCCTGTATAGCCACGCTTTCTGCGCTTTGGTTAATAGATGATATCACATCATCCTTTTTTACCGTTAGGGCGATTTCTGCCGAGTGCTGGGTAATGGATGTTTCCGCTGCTGTGATACGGTTCTCCGCCTTGGCCAGATCGGATTCATAGGCGTAATAGTTTCCTACCGTGGATATGATTCCATCCTTGGTGATCTTCTGGCTTGCTTCCGTCTTCCACGTTTCTAATACCGATATTTTCCCTGCCTCTGTTGTCAGCTCCGTCTTTGTCGCATAGGTCTGCGATACCGTGCTGGTAATATTGTCTTTTGCCGCCGTGATAGCCGCATTCATTTGAGTCGTTGTGGAGTAGCTGGCGAATTTACCGTCTATCTCGGCTACGGCCTCCTCAATATCTGTTTGTTCAACTTTTAGGGCAATCTGTCCTTTAAGTACGGATATGTCTGCCGTAGCTGTGGATAAGGTTTTATTGACAACTTCAAGATTTTGGTTCATTGTAGTTTTATAGGCGGAAAATTCCTGCGTGGATACTTTCAGGGCAATGCTCTCCTCATTAGCGGCAATCCGCGCCGCCTGACTTGTCAGAGTCTCACCATGTTCATTCAACATATTTTCCTGCTCTGTTAATGTAACCTGTAGGGTTTTATTCCCAACTTGTACCACGGTAGAGGATATCTTTTCTGTCGCGCCATTGATTTCTGTCACTACAGAGTTGATATCTAATTTATTCCCAGCGATATTGGCATCGTCAGCTACCTTGTTGTTATCTATGGCTCCGTCAGTTATCCCGGCATTATGGACGCCATTTCCATCAATCATGGTGGTTCGTCCGTCTGAGGCGCGAACCAGCAAGCCATATTCTATGTTTTCTCCATCAAGATATTTTCCCAAAGTTACCCGGTTTACCGGGTTCACGGAGTTTGTGGCATCATTGACCATAATCTGGTTACCGGCAATCGATATAGCGCCGTCAGCGCTGGCCACTGTGACCAGTGCGGTGTCTATCCTTCCCGCCTTGATTTTGTTTGCAGACAGGTCGGAAATTTGTGCATCGCCAATGGCTCCCTCCAGCATCCAACCTTTAGCAGTGACCAGTTCGTCGGCGATAACTTTTTTATAATTGGCCAGATCGCCTTGTACGTTTTTGATAATTGCACTCTGGGCAGCCAATTCCTCCGCCGTTACTGTCTTAAAATCGGCGTAATCGCCTTTGATGGCTCCTACTTCTGCATTGACCGCTTTTAGGTTTTCGATAGTTGCATATTTAAGGTCTGCCTCTGTCGCAGTAAGGGAAGTGGTTTCCAGCGTACCGATACGAGCAAGAGCAGTGTTCAGCGTGCCGTTGATGTCAACGATCACTCCGGACAAAGATGATACCTGGGAATTAATCCCCTGAATAACCGGTGATCCGTTAATTACCGTTTCGATTCCGACAATGCCGTCTGCTTCCACACCATGGACGTAATAACCATTTACCGTGCCGTCTGCATTGGTGATATCTTCCACCGCTTTTGCGGCGGCCTCCAACCGGTCCTGCATCTCTTCGAAAGTGAGGGTGGTATTGGATAGCTCACAGGAGTTTTTCCCGGTTTTTTGCGGATATTCTGTCAACTTCACAATACGCTGCTTTTCTTTGGTGCCTGTCTGTTCGTCTAGTAGCAGGATCGTATCGCCAAGTCTAAAAGACATGATGGCATATTCCGGTCGCTGTGCGGCCAGGTCAATAATATCTGCGCTGTAAGACTTCGCTGGTTTTGACATATCATCCAGCTTTTTTTCAGCATCTTCTTTCAGCGTTTCGGCATCTTTGTAGTTGGTATCTTCCCACACTAATGTTTTGACTTTGGAGCTGTACTGGTAATTCTCCACGTAGTCTTTGCCGTCGTTGATGTCCCTGATACGCAGTCCCTTTGCGCCAATAGGGATGATCCTTGTGTAATAATCATAAGTATCGCTGGTCAGGTCCAGTTTCCGAAGATTTAAAGACTTTGTAAAAAATACACCCTTGTCTTCTCCGAATTGTTCCCGAAAAAAAACAACTTTATTTTTTGTGTCAAAACACATTTCACACATCCACGCATCTTTGATTTTTTTCAGGGCTGATAGTGGCGTTACTTTCATTGTTTTCACGCTGCGCTTTTTTGTGATGTCTGTGTCAACGGTCCATCCTGTTCCAGTCAATGCCAGATTGGCTGCATCTGTCAGGGTGACATCAACCGCGGAAAATGTTTCCAGCACCTCCGCTTCCAAATCTTCCAGATCAAGCTGACAAGTGTAGGCCGGAAAATCATCGGAAGAAACCCCGACTTCTTTTACAACGTACCAATCTTCCTTTGTTTCGACATAATATTCGTTTTTGATATCTTTGCCTTTTTTAGCCCGATATGTAAAAGAGAGTGATTTATCCGCAGTGGATAATTCGCTCTCTATGCATAAGTCTGTGTATTTTGTTATGTACCCCAGAGGGTTTTTATGCCGGTCATATATTTTTAACATGGGGTACGCCTCCTTTGCGCCAGCGCAATTATCTGATCATAAAGTCCAGTTCCAACAGCTCCCTAGCGGTAGGCACATGATACCGTTCCACAGCATCGCATTGTTCCAAGATAGGTTCGATCTCTACAGATTGGATATTTATCTCCACATCCATCTCCAACAGTTCATTGACTTCATCGCTTAATATTCTTTCATTTTCTTTTGTCAGGTCATATTTTCCTTCTTTGATGACCGGCCTTCCATTTTTGTCTTTTTTTGCAAGCCTTTCGCAGATCTTCTTCCTTTCTTCTTCGTAATTTTTGATTTCTTCTTCCATTTTTTTCATATTCCGGCTGAGGATATAATTCAGTTTCGGCGGATAGACCTGATCAATCACTCCCTTAATCAAGGCATTATGTCTGGCAATAATTTCTTTAACCTTCATTTCTATTTCACTCCTTTTTCTTTCATCATCTGTTCCTGTTCTGCGTACATCGCATCTTCAAACATTGCCCTTTCTTTGTTCGCTTTCTCCCTGTTTTCTTTGTAAAGTTTTTGATTCATCACAGCGTTCGTATAATTAATCTCTTGCGGTTCATTAGAATTGATCCGGGCACGGAATGTAATGATTGGCGTACCGTCTTCCGTACTTGTGATTGCCGATAATGTGACTTCTTTTTTAATATTCATAAGCTTCTCCTTACATATAGATTGGTAATACGGTTACTTTAAGATTTACGTACTCTGTGTCAAGGGTTATTGTGTTACTTCCCGGGAGTAGCGTCGGCAATTCCCACATATCCACGTCACCGGCTTTCAGTTTCCCGTTTTCGGTGATTAGGCCGGTGATGCCGTTCAGGACGATTTTGTTCCCGGTGGTCAGGTTTTTGATCGTCACCGGCAGGTCTGCACCGGTACTGCCGTCCCGGCACAATCCCGTGATCTCTACGGATGCCGCGCCGACGGTCGGCGTCAGCTCCAGAATGGCCGGCGATACCATATTGCCGGGATTGTCGATTTGGATTGTCCCGACACCGGCGGCAGCCGCTACAACCTCGTCGCCGTGCTCATACCCTGTAAACTGCAATTCCAGCTGCTGGAACCGGTTCCGGGATGTGTCAGATAATTCTTTGATTTCTGCGTTTTCCAAAATGCCGCAGAACCCATGTTCCCACCCATCCAGCGTCAGGTCTGTGATCTCTGTCAGGTCAGCCAGAATATTGCTGATCCGGTTCCGGATATCCTCCCGGCTGGATCCGTAAACCATCAGGGTGATGGCAAGTTCTTTAAACATCGCCTCCGGCGCCTGAAAGATTGGTACCGGGCTGCCGCGCGGCCACTCGCTGTCATGATCCATCTTTCTTGGTTCGATGTCTACCCTCCACTGTTTCACCGTTTTTCCGTATTCTGTGATATTTTTCCCGTTGATCAACATTACCTTCGCCTCCTTCGGCTGCGCATCGCCAACGCGCTGCTCGTCTTGTCTATGGTGCCACCGACCAATTTTCCGGTATCAATATAAAGGTTCTGTCCCTCTGCCAAATAAGACACCGCTTGTTCTGTTAACCCCTCCAGACGGGACAGGCGTTCTTCTGGCCATGCGGCGGCTACAGGAGTATATGCCGGTCTGTTTTCCGTCAAACGGTTCAGTCGCGCCGCGCTTCCGGAAAAATCCATCTTGGACAGATATTCCGCTGCCACCTGCTGCTGTCTTGCCAACGCTGACATCAGGTTATCCGGATCAATCTTAGCCAGACGGAGTAAATTACTGGTGGTATCTGCATCAATAACATCATCTCCCGGAGATATGCGGGTGAGGATTGCGTTGTCCGACCTTCGGACGATCATCTCTGGACCAGTAGTATCCAGCTCTTCGTCCATCCAGATTAGGTCGTCAGTGATATTGCGTCCACCGGTGCGGTATCCCTTATTTTTTAGTTTTTTTAAAATTTTATCTTTTTCTTCTGATGTCACCTTTTTACTGGTGTCCACCCCCAGCGCTTCTCCCAGTTTTTGGTATACTGTATTGTTTCCGCCGCGCTGGTAGTGGTCAGCCAGATAGACGTAGAGATCATGATGCTGTTTTTTCTCTTTTCCAGATAGTTTTTTTACCCGTGGCCCGGAGTTGATTGCTTCCAACACTTTTTCGTTCCCGCCTACAATTATCCCGCCGATGGACTGGGTAAAACCAGATGTCCCTGCTTGTCCGGACGCGCCGGAAGTCTTGGAACCCGACCCCTGAGAAGCCGACGATCCGGAAGACTGTCCGGTGATCGCCGCCACAAGGGCGGCCGTCTGGTCTTCGGCGATCGATCTGGCATTTGCCGCAAGATTTGATAATTCCCCAGCGATTGTCCCGTTGACTGCCGCTACGTCTTTATCGTACTTTGCTTTAAGTTCTGCCAGATTCTTTTTTGCCTCCTCTTTCAAATCTTTGGTCTGTTTTTCTAACTTGTCTTTTAGGTCTTTCGTATCTTCTTCTGCCTGTTTTTGGGACAATTCCATCTTCTTTAGATAGGCTTCGCTGTATTCTGCCAGTTCTTCGTTACTCAGGTCGTTAAGAGCATGAATGGTTGCCGAAATTTCCGGTCCCATTTCCGTCAGCTCTGCCATGAGGGTTTCATCCAAAATACCCCGTCCTGCCAGTTTATCCAGCTGCGCCTGCCAGTCTTCGTATCCGGCTACTTGGGTTTTTAGATTAAACAGCAAAGTTTTTCCATCTGCAGATTCGGATTTGAACTCATCAAAAAGGCCAAAAGCATCCATAATGGCTTTCTTGCGGTCTTCCAGCGCATCCTCATATTTATCGTTAAGATCTTCAATGTCGTCTTCTAACTGCTCATTGATGTCGTCTTCCTTTTTTTTGTAGTCTTCTTTCAGTTTGATCAGTTTTTCATTATATTCTTTTTGGGCGTCATAATACTTTTTGTCAGCTTCCAGCCGTTCCTCGGTTCCTACTGCATACTGGATGCGGACGGTATCCCAGTAATCCATCTCCGCTTTTTCGGATATTTCCCGATAAGTCGTATAAGCATCGAGAATATCGTCCATATTGCTGACTGTTCCAATTTTTCCTTTCAGCGCATTAATCTTGCTCTGGGCATCATAGTAGGCGTCCGTCCCTTTTTTAAGCTGCTTTTGTACGCTGATCCAGTAGTTTAACTCCTCACTGATCGACCACTCATGCATCGTTGTGATGTTGGACAAATAGTTTTCCGCCGCGGAATAGATTTCCCCGTAATAATCCTCGGTATTCTTCTTTTTTCCTTTTTCCTTCCGCTTGACGGACGCTTTCAGCATATTGGATATTGCATCTGTGTAGGCCTTTGATCCTTCTTTTGTGTGTTTGGCTACTTGTGACCAGTACCACCTCTCCTCCTTCAAGGATACTTTGTGCTCTTTTTTGTATTTTTTAAGCCACGCCGTAGCTTTGGCAAATACCTGTCCGGACATCTTATCCGCCTCTGCGCCAGCAAGAGCCGACTTATCTTTGATTCCAAACGCCATACCTGCAGGAATTTGCTGTCCAACTTCTTTTCGGAATTTTTTTGACGGGGAATGAATATCCAATACTTCTTTAGCTTTTGCCAAAGCTGCTGCAGCCATATACGCTGCAGCTCTGATTGCCAATGAATTTCCTGCCCGAATTCCAGAAGCCACACCTTGGGACATATTATATCCAGCAGTATGGAATCCTGCCTGACTTCCCCTTGCTCCAGCCAATGCCTGTGTAGCTACCATCCGTGCCTGGGCCATAGCGTTTGGCGCCGCCATTCCAAGACCGGTGCCGTAGGCCATACCCGCCGCATTACCGGCAGCCTGGAAGGTGCCAGCCTGCGCTTGCAATACCGACGATGCTTTTGCCGCAATGGTCGCGCCCAAAGTCTGGATGGCCGAATCTATGCCGTTGCTTCCAGATATTCCAGCAGCTACCGCATTGCCTAAAGCAAGGCCGGCCGCTCGGTAAGCTTCCGTATTTTCCGCAACTCCCTGCACGCCAGAGGCCACGGCAGACTTAACCGCCCCTTTTATCTTCGTTCCGCCCTTGGATACGCCATCGGCTGTGGCATCCATCAACCGCTGACCACCAGAAGAATAGCTGTCCTTTGCTTCACCCGTCCCTGTGGCTCCCGCTTCTGCTGCACCCTTTGTGGCGTCTTTAACCTTTCCAGCCCCCTCATCAACACCGGCAGCCATAGCATCACTGATTCCGCCAGAGTTTTTTGACAGATAGGACAACAAGCTGTCCATCGCGTCGATGGCCTCTTGTCCGCCTGCCTCAATGCCAGATCGCAAAGACTCCGGTATCTGGATACCATTACTTTGCGCAATGTCCACCAATCCATCAAAAGCCCCTTGAATACTGCCTTTTAACTGGCTGATGGCCTCATCTGCGGTAATGTCGCCGGAATTGATACCGTCCACCAACCCTTCCGGGATCTGCACACCCATCTCCTGTGCCAAAGATATAGTGTCTTCTAACGCCTGCCGCGTAGCTGCTTCCAGCCCGCCCCATGCGCCAGATGCACCGGCAACAGCTTCCTCGATAGCTTCTGACAAACCGGTAAAATCTTCATCTGATGATCCTAGCTCGCCCATGGCCATTTCATAAGCAGTCTTATTGAGCGCGCCCATTTCAGCGATGCCCTCAGACATATCCATAGCCTCTACGTACTCATCGGACATCTGTCTGATCTTTTCCCGGCCGTCTTCACTGTCCAAAGATTCAACCATGTTGGATAGGATATTCGCACCTTCGACGCCCATGTCCTGAATATACTGTAAAAACTCCGGCGCCAGATCGCTTCCCATCTCCTCCATGATGGTCTGCATGTTTTCTTTATATTCTTCCAGTCCATCTGTCTGGCTTTTTAGATTTGCAAGCATATCCTCCACGGAGGCATCATCCCCACCAGAGAATTTGTCAAAGATATTGACGCTGTCTTTTACGTCAGATTCGATCTCATCGACAGTCGCCCGGTAGGTATCCATCAGGGATTCCATAGCCGCTTTCTGTGTCTGCGAAGAAGCAGGAATTTCCTGTGCTGCTTTTCTTGCCGCTTCTGTACTGACTTCTGTCGCTTTGGCCAATTCCTGCGATGTTTCCGCAGTTTCTTGCGCCGTTCCTTCATAATTTTTCAGCGCCTCAGACGTTTCCTTATATGCGGTTTTTGCTTTTTTTGTAGTCTCTTCCGCTTCCGACTGGGCTTTTTTCGCCTCCGTCACCTGCTTTGTTGCTTCTTTGTATTCTGCACTGCCAAAAACTGCCCCGTTTTTCAGTACTTTTTGATAATGTTCTTCTGCCGCTGCTACCGCATCCGTGGCTGCAGCTTCGTTAACCTTCGCCTCCTGCACAGCCTTAAACGCCGTTTCCTGCGCTTTGGCCAAGTCTGTAAGTGATGATAAGTTTTTTTGTGTATCAATCATCTTTTCAATTTCTGCATTGGTGAGATTGATTACACTTTTTTCCTCCTCAAAAGCATTGGCCAGTCCCGGAACACTGCCAGACAATGCGTCCACCGCCTCTTTGATTCGGAATTTCTCATAGGCAGTCTTTTCTGATGCACTGTTTAATTCCAGCAAGGTGTTTTTGTAATCATCCATTTCAGCCGCTGCGCCCTGAGTGTCAATGGTCGTCTGGCTTGCGCTGTCGATCAGCTTGTTGATATCATCGTTACTTTCCCGGAGGGATTGGATAAATCCGGACATCTCCGTCGCCGGTTCTTTCATGGCATCCCCAAAACCTTTAACCAGTTTGGTTGCACCAGAGAGCGCCGTGGCAAAAAGCGGTTCTATTTCATCGGTGATTGGCGTTAGGATATTTTCTTTTAATGCCGCACCTAATCCAGATGCTGCTGCACCTAAGTCACTGTATTGGACATCTTTCAGCTTTTCTGCTGCACCTCTGACATTTTCGTAGCTGTCTGTCACATCATCCAGCGCAGTGATCACTTGCATGGCATTATCTTCTCCTAAGGCCCACCATACGTCTGAGGCAATCGTAAGGGCCTGCTGTTGATTTGTCATCTGTGACAAATCATTGATGACAGAATAAAAGACATCTCTTGTGGTAGCTCCACCATTCCTCCATTGCAAGAAGAGGTTTTGCGTTTGGGTGGAAAACGAAGCAAGATTATCTTGGATCCGGCCATCGGCAAGGGAAATGCCAAACTCTTTGACATAATCGTTGACTTTGTCCAGATTATATGCTCCAGCATTAAGACCATTTTCCATTACAGAAAACGCTTCCTCAGCGCTGAATCCGGCCTGTCCCCAAAGCTGGCCATATTCCGTGATGTTGTCCGTTAATTCCCCGGACCGGTTCAGACCATTTTGAGCGCCGGTAGTGATCAAGTCGAAGGCTTCTTTCGCATCAACCCCCATGGTTTTGATCATAACATCCACGGCCCGTATGGTTTCATTTGGATCCATGTCAAAGGCTTCCCGGAGGGCGACCACAGATTCTGTGGTACTTTTCATGTTTACCTCATCCAGTTCTCCCATAACCTGAACGATCTGTGCCATGACATCGGCCACATCCCGGTAATCTTCGCCGTAGTTGTCACCTTTGATGTCCCGCATCGTCTTCTGGTATTTCTCTGCCGCTGCGCCGACAAGGCCAGTCTGGGCTTCCAGACTGGCGGAAGCGTCGGAAACGTCCAGCATAGTTTCTTTCAATTCCCCTATGCTATTTTTTAACGCATCCACGGCCACATCCGTAGCTTTATTGACTAAGGCATTTTTTATTTTCTCACCCATACTGGTGGTGACTTCGGTAGCTTCTTTGGCTTTTTTCCCATACTCATCAATAGATTTTGCACATTTATCCGTGGCCGTTTCGGCCTCTTTTAAATATTTTTCATTGTCTTTGATGGCTCGGTTCGTTTTAGTGATATCCGTATTAGCTGCACTCAGACGCTTTTCCCAATCGGACACTTTTCCTTGTGCCTTCTGGTATTCTACCCCCTGATCGTGGAGAGCTTTCTGTAGTTTATCCAGCTCCTTTTTTTGGTCGGTATATTCTTTTGTCCCATCCTTTCCGGACTTCACCATCTCCTCTAAAGCTTTTTCGGTTTCCTGCACTTGAGATTTTAATTTTTTATAGTTTTCTTGGGCTGCTTCTTGAGTCTGTGTCGCATGCTTTAACCCCTTCTCTGCTTCCTCGACTTTTTTCCTGTAGCTGGTCATCTGGTTCGCCAGAAGGGCTTGTTTTTTACTCAGATACTCCGCCGAATTGGCATTTCCGTAATATTCCTCTCCCAATTCTTTTAACTTCGCCCTAAAACTCTGGGCTTCTTTATTGGCATTGTTCAACGCCCGAATAAATTCTTTCTCACCATCTGCAGCAAGAATGATTCCAATTTTCTTTCCGGCCATAGTTCCTCCTCGTCAGGCGCATATATTAAAAAACGCCCGCCTCAACGGCAGACGTATTGTTTTTTTATTTATTTTCCCGCCGCCACAAGGGCGGCAGGTCATCAAGGTAAGTTGTCAATAGCATATTCGTCTCCATCCTTTTTCAGGCCGGCGACAATCAAGTACTGGTCATAAATCAAAAATAATTTGCGTGGGGTCATCTGAAATACTTCATCTTCTGTATATCCCAACTTTCCCATGCCGATATAGATTAAGCGGGCAACATTTATTCGTTCTGTTTCCCGCTCTTTTGGTTTGGGTCGTTTTCATCCGCTTCTGGCATCGAATAGCCGTATGCTCTAAATACCGCTGTCACTATTTCTCCGATGTTATCCATGCCAATAAGTTCTCCGACTTCATTTTCAGTTATTTTCGGGATATCTCGTCCTCCTAAACGTTTTTCCCTCTCGGATTCTTTGTTTAAAAGCACCGTAACAATTTCTTGCAAGGTAACTGCAGCAGTTTCTTCCTCCTGCAGTTCTTTAAAAATCTCGTTCATGCTTTTATCATATTTATCCTGTAACTCATCAATAGTGTTTAATGTAAATAAAAAATGCCTTTCTTCACCCTCAAGGACAATCGGAATTCCTCTTGGTTGTAAACTGCTCATTTTATTCTCCTCCCGATTCTTCCTGGGTAATATTTAACGTTGTATTAATATATCCTTTTGCTTCATCCAATGTAGCAAATTCTTTTTCATCTTTCCAATCTCCATTTTTAAGCTGGAAAATATTTCCTTCCATCGCAGTATGGTTAAATGTAACTTGATCCTGCTTGGTGGTATTTTCATCGTTTGGCACGCGGAACTGTGTCTTTAAATAAATTTTGGATTTGTAAATAATCGCGCCATCCCTTTTCGATTTTCCGACGCATCCAACGCCTAAGTATGGTGCAATGTCATTTACATTCCTAATCATCCCTTTGGTTTCTGTCTCAAATTTATGTCCCAAAATCCATGCTTCGTTTTCCATAGTCGGCTCGTTAAGTTCCATATTCAAAGTTCCGCCAGTCACTGATGTGTCCGTTTCCAGCGTCCGATCATCTCCAAAATCTTTTACGTCCGAAGTAGTCGGTGCACCATTAAAAGCCGCAGCCGGTCCTATCTCGCGCCCTTCTGAATACTTTGCATCCGCTTTACTTGTGGATGTTTTATCGTCAAGTTTTGCCGCTGCTACATACTCAAATCCAATTTTAGCCATAAATATTTCCTCCTTTATTTCAGGTATTTATCTATTCTTTGTTCAAACGTCTTTGTCATTTTTTCCGTGACTTCTTTTTCTGTTTCCGCTACAGTCTTCGCCATGGTTGGGTGAGCCGTCTGTTTTGGCGTGCCATATTCCAGATAAGCCATTTTTTCCCCGTTACGGGTTCCGCGAGCATCCTTTCCCGTAGGACGAGCTGCTACAAAATGTCCGTAAGCATTAGTTTTTGCTTCGGTCGCTTCGATGGAATTCTCAAGCGCACCGGTGGAATATGGATTTCCGTGTTCATCTACCCGGTCAGCCGCTGCCCGGATATTTTTCTTCCATGTGTTCACGACTGTCGGCGCTGACTCGTTTAACATTTCATTGGCAATATTCCCAATGTCTCCGATCAGCCCTTTCGTGCCGTTGATAAACGCATCCAGACCGCCCGTATCTGCTCGTATCTTCGCCATTAATCATCCTCCTCTATAATGCTGCAGGTGAATACAAGATGCGTAGTCTTCGTATCCTTTTCATACATGCAAATGATGTCCTCCATGGCAAATCCTTCCGCCCGCAAGATTTCCCGGATCTCATTCCGGACAGGAAGATAATTTACCTGTCCTTTTTTAAACCAATGTACCTGCATATGATGCACCCATTCCAAGTCCCTGTCATCGCCAAAATCCCCCGGGGCGTCCAACTCAGAAAGATAGGTGATCCAGACATCCGGCGATGTTTCCAACGGGCAGATAAGCGGCCAGATATTTCCGTTTACCATATCGGATAACGCCCGCTCGATTTTCTGATTTACTGTCATAGATCCTCCTAATTGCAGGTCAATTCCATGACCGTCTTTCCAGTCCGATACGTTCGGACAATATCGTAAATGCTGCCATCATGCCTGATCCGGGTAGCATATTCTTTTTTCTCCCCTACCATGTGGGCAGATTGCTCAAAATCTTCAATGCGGATTTCAAACACTTTCTTTACCGTAATCCCTTCCCGGAGCGCAGCATAAAACTCACTCCGGGTTGCAGATTTTTCTCTGACATATACGGGGATCTCTTTTTCTGTTTCTGTCGGGAACCCATCTGCATCTTTTTCGATGGTCACGACCAATAAAACAGCGTCCTCATTCACCGGCATCCCTCCCATAGTCACCGCACAGAGCCATAGCATCTTTTAATGCAGCATAGGCTTCCCGAAATCGTTCCGTGTCATCATCGTATCCATAATTTCCTTTGCAGTAGAGTTTCACTGCCTGCTTTACCAGTGGATCCTCTGCATCCGTAACATAAACACCGGCAATCTCCAAATCTTTCAGACATGCTTCAATAAGTCCTTTTACTTCCTGATCTGCTTCACTACTTTTTGCGCGGATATTACGTTTTGTTTCTTCGACCCATTCCTGGCTGATATCCATCTATCATACACCTCCTCCCGGTTCTTCTTCGTCATACTTCAACAGGGAATGTGCCTCCATATATGTGACTCCTCCATCCACGATAGCATAGCCGCAATAATCTACTTTTCTTGCCTTCACATGCTCTTCTGTCATAACAGACATGTCTTTGTTGATATTGGCCAAATAACCCACAAACGGGCTGGATAACAGAATTTCTCCATCTGACATGGAATCATCTTCTTTGATCTGCATACCAAGAATGCGATAAACACCACTATTGACCGGATCCGGAACAAAGATTGGTCTGCCATTGACATCTAAGATATTTGCCATTTCATTCCAGATTGTCTGGTTGTTAGCATAGATTTTCAGTTCATTAGCTCCAATTTTAATTTTTGCCCGTGCCGCTGTCAGATCCTTGTAACCAAGCGTACCTTTTGTATATTTTACAACTCTTGGAGTGCTTTCCTCTTTTTCAAGGGCTGTTACAATTCCTAATGGCTCCGGTTTGAATTCACTCGCCGATGGTTTTCCTTTTCCGTGTGATGCACCATAGCCAAGAGCTGCGCCCATCTTTCGGGCTAACTTCCTCTGAATATAAGGGATGAAATCCTCAATAGACATTTCCCGTAATTTCCAACTTACCGTGACGGCTCTGGAAAGTTCACATCCCGATAAAGTAAATTCCCGGAAGGTTTCTTTTCCATCTTCCGTTGGCGTATCCTCATCATACCATTTGGCATCTGTGGAGGTATCCGCTACGATAGCGGCATAATTTCCGTTGACATACGTTTTCTGCACATCATTCCAAAGTGGATACATTTCCTCGATCATTTCCCAGATGCCATTTGCAACGGTTTTCGGGACAACGATCCCCGTGTTTTCTGTTGTGTGTGTATATTCATTGACCATTTTTACCAGATCGGTCTCATCCGCAGTGAGCGGCGTCCCCATCAGGCTTTTGGCCCATGCGATTTCATATTCTTTGGAAGCAAACATTTCCTCCGCAGTTTCTGTTCCTTTCATTCCTTCTGACATGGTGATTTTACCGGATATTGCGCCGCTTTCGATGTGCCGTCCGGTGATGTTCTGAATATCTATCCCTTTCCGGTTTCCCTCCAAAGCATTTATATTTGCCTGGGCTTCGCAGATATTTTCCCATTTTTCGTCCAATGCTTTGACTTCATCCATCTTTGCATTGGCTTCCTCAATCATTCCCTCATTGATCAATTTCTGTGCCTCATTCATGAGGTTCTGTCTATTCTCCTGATACTGTGTTTTGTTCATGCCTTCACTCCTTTACGATAATTTTGTAAGTTTCAACGCTTCCAGTCTGCAGGCGGCCAGTTTTTTCTCCTTGTCTTCATCACCTTTTCCCATGACCGACCGTACCCGGTCCATCTGTTCCTGTGACGGCAATGCAAATAATGGTCCCGCTACAAACGGCAATTTTTCCTCTTTTTCTTCAAACATAACTGCATCTATTAAGCCTTTTTCTTTCGCCTGACTTGCTGTCAACCATGTTTCTTTTTCCATCATGTCCAAAACTTCTTCCTGCGTCATTCCGGTTTTCGCAGTATATGCTGTGCAGAGAGCTTCGTCTGCTGTACGCAAACGCAGCGCCATATGTTCCATGGCCGTGTGGTTCCCCGCCGCCTGCGTAGAAACACAATGCACCATCATGAGGGCCGTTGGAGCCATTTCACAATAGGCAGCACATGCAATCACAGACGCTGCACTACATGCCTCCCCAGTGATATAGATTTTCAGGTCATGATTTCCCGCTGCTGTGCGCAGCAGAGTATAAATCTCAGAACCAACGTCAATGACGCCTCCCGGCGAATTGATATATACCTCAATCTCATCTCCTGGAACAACAGCATCCAGCACTTTACTCACATCTGATGGACATGTGCTGTCTTCACCAAACCAGTCATAAAACCACTTGTAATCATTTGGTATGATAACACCTCGGATATCGATCTTATGTTTCATGCATCCTGTCACCTCCTTTCGCTACATCAATCAATTTTCCGACGATGCTGGCCACCGTCGAATAATTTTCACTGTCCATTCGCGCTATAGCCCCTTCAATCAGATTTACCACCTGTGTATCCAGCCTTCGGATCGGTTCATCGCCGCCTTCGATCGGTGCCATGTTTAATGTTGCCCTCCACTCGTTCGGTGTCATCGCTCCGCGGTCCACCATGGCCTGGAACCCTAACTTGGTATTCAGACTGGCACACTGCAGGTTACTGGCTTCATACACGATCTGATTTCCATGGCTTTGCTCTTTCACAGTGAATAATCGATTCGTCAGACATGCTCCAAGCTGGATAGCCACCGGTTCGATTTCTGCCTCGTAGTAGGCGTTCCACTGGTCTTCTGTCCATGTCGATTGCACGATATTTTTATTCGTGTTGAAAAACGAATAGATCCGCTCCGTTATCCGGTCCGTCTGGGCGGCGTTTGGTACGTAGTCCTTTGGCTCAATCTGCTTGATATCTGCCTTCGCATCCACACCAGCAGCCCCAAAAGTTTCACTTTCATAGGCCAGGTAGTTCTGAACAAACTGCTGTACATTCTTTTTTACATCTTCCGGCCTCATAGATGACGTAAATTTCAACAGCCACCGGATCATGCTGCTGTTTTTGATTGCCTTTACAATGCCCTGGTCGATGATTCCGACACATTCCATCAATTGCGCCAGCGCTGGGGCTGGACTGCTGCCGAAAATATCATTTTCGTAATAATCTTGTCTCAAATGCAGGATGTCACTGTAGGCAAACGTCCCAAACTTCCCATTTTGATAGGTGAAGCGAAGATATAGTGTCCCGTCTTTCTCCCATATCGCTTCTACGGATACAGCTGGTATCGGATACAACTGCATTGGATACCCGTTTTCATCCCGCACAATCAGCGCAAATGCATTATTATTCAGGCAAAGCTGATTTGCCATCTTTTCCTGAAACATCTGTGCTGTCATGTATGGATTTGGATTCCTGAGCAGTACCTTGATATATGGTGTCGGATTGACCTTGATCCCTGATTTTGGATCATTTCGGATATGTTTAGCCACCAGCTTTCCGATGGCTTTTACCTTTGGCCGGATACACGCCCGGACAATGTCTGACTGATACAGTTTTCCGTTCCAGGCATAATAGTGTTCGCCCCATGTTGTTATCATCTGATAGGTGCTTCCCTTATTTGGTACATCCTTTGTCGGACTCCGACTCCTATTTGTCCATTTATCCCAAAACGCCATGGTATCCCTCCTCTAAATCAGACTCATATATTCATTCAGCTTTTCATCTAATACCACACAGGCATCCAATAGGGCCGCGGTACCGTCAATCCGACGCCGCGGATTGCTGGTTTTGATAGGCTGAATATTATCGTTTTTATCGACATCTACTGCCGTGTTGCACAGGCACCACCGGTCAACCGGATTATTGTTATAATTCAACCTCTTACTTTCCAGGTTTGCTTTGAGATTTTTCATCGGTCCCGAAAGCGTCTGTTTTCCCTGCCGCACTGGTATCATTGCTTCTTTTCCAAATTCCATCTGCATCTCTTCCACCCAGTATTTTGCTGACCATGCATCATAGCCGATCCACGGCAGGTAAATGTCGTATTTATCTCTGATCTCGCAAAACCACTCCGTCACATATTTTGGATGGTTGCTGTTTCCTGGGCAGGTCCGCATATATCCTTTTTCAATCCACAGGTCATATGGAATCTTGTCTTCGTATACCCGTTTTTCCACCAGATCTTCCGGGATCCAGTACATGCTCATCTGGTAAATTGTCGAATTTCCCGGCACCATAAAGATCACCTTCGCCGCCGTCAAGTCAGTGGTTGCGGAGAGATCGGTGCCGCCAATGCCATAGCGCGGTTTTAACTCCGCCACGTCAAAGGTTGCTGTATTGTTCGCTTCTTCAAACGTCAGCCACGCTTCCGCCGTGATCTCCGGGATATCGAAGTCTTTGCAGAGCAAGTTTTTCACCAGAGCGCTATTGCGCTTTGCTTTTTCCACTTTTTCCCGGAGAGTGTCTATCTTTTTGATCGTCCCCAGTCCAGGATTGGCCTTGATCCATGCGTCTGGGTCAATCCATTCCTTTCGGTTATCCAACTCATAAACCAATGCAAGCAAATGCTCATCGTGATATCCTTCCGGGTCTTCGAACCCGTTGATCATGTTGTTGATCTCGTCATATTTCCGGTCGAAAATATGCTCCCGCTCGAATCCTGCCGTCGTTGTAATGAGGATAAGTGGTTCATCACGGGCCGATGTACCATCCACGATAACATCGTACAGGTTGTCATCTGTCCAGGCGTGGATTTCATCCATCGTCGCACAATGGACATTCAGCCCATCCAATGTGCCGGAATCTCTTCCTAAAGGTTTAAAAAAAGAATCGTTAAAATCAGCGGACAGTTCTGCCACAAGCGGTTTATTTCGCTTTAACAATACTGCGCTCTTTTTAACCATTCTTTTTGCTTCTAACCATATGATCTTCGCCTGATCTTTTTTTGTGGCGACTGCATATACTTCCGCGCCAGGCTCCCCATCTGCCATTTGCATGTACAGAGCAATGGCCGAAGCGAGTGTGGATTTTCCATTCTTACGCCCAACCATCAAGATAACTTCGGTGTATTTTCGAAATCCGGTAATCTTATGAACGATTCCAAATATTGCGGCCACCATCGCCTTTTGCCATAACTCCAAAATAAATGGTTTTCCACCCATTTTTCCTTTGGAGTGTTTGCAGAAATTCTCCACAAACTCTATCGCATGGTTGGCGCGTCGCGGATTATATTCCCACTCGCTGTCTGGATCATCCATGATCCGGATGATCTCCCGGTACATTTTATATACTTTTGTGGATATGTTGATGATCAGCCGTTCACTCAGCAAATCATCCTTTCTTTTCAGTGCTTTTTCCAGGCAATCTCTTCTCTTCTTCAAAAAATCTGCACTGACATTTTTCTTTATCTCAATCTCTGCAATTTCAGCCTTTAAAGACTCAATTTCCCGGAATAATTCTTTTTCTTTTATTTGATCCCAGTATTCCCGGATAGGATTGTAGTCTTCTCCATACCTGATTCTTCGATATGCTTTTTTTGCCGCTCCCATTATCCATCACGCTCCGCTACAAAATCATTGAACCCATCGTCTTTGGGTTCCGGGCGTTCTGTTTTTGGCAAACAATCCATGAGGATCTTCATGGCCGCAGTCTGTTTTTGCGACATCTGCAGATAAAGCTGGGCATCCGGACTCTGTTTGGTCCCATATTGATTTTCGCCGTTTTTATATTCACATGTTGTCCCCTCTTTTAGTATTTTTTCACGCAATTCCTGCATGATTATGGTCAGGAATGCGACATCCGCAATGGTAGAAAACGCCAGTTTTTTCTTACTGTCATCTATCTTTGCAAAAAGGCGCTTTAACCGGCGTTCTTCCTTTTTAATCGCCGCTTCTTTTTCCAGATATTCTGCTTCTTTTGGCGACGGAAGAACCATATTTTTTTCTGTTTTTTTCATGGATACCACACCCCCTTCATGTGTGACCCGTGCGTTAAATGTAAGTAGGCTGGCGGTCGGGATTTCCAAATTTTTTCGATGATTTTAGGGGGGGGCTATACCAACGGTATCAACTCCCCCTGATCATCAAACCGATAGCGTACCAACCCCGGCGCACAGTCTTTTGCTCCATTATGTGTTACATTGTGGCATTTCAGGCAATCATATTTGAGATTATTAAAATTCAAAGTAATATCCGGGTCATTGATATTCTCTGGTGACAGTTCTACTTTGTGGTGTACAATATATCCCAGCTCTTCTCCGCAAGATTCACACACACCGCCGTCAACAGCCTTTCGATACTTGATATACGCTTCTCTGCATTTCTGCCACTCTTTGGAATCATAAAACGGTTTTGCAAATTCTCTCGCCATTTATCTCCGCTCTCAAAAATTTTTAATTATCAATTCTTTATATCTTCCGCTGCCGCCTTTGGCTGTCAGATTATTCTGTCGTTCCACCTGCGTGATATGATATCCTTGATATATTTCCCTGATAGTCCCACAATCATTGTAAGATAATATAAACTTCCCTTTTATCTGACTCAATACATTCTGCAGACGTTCATGATCTGTTGGCATAAATCTATCTGGGTAATACTTCTCTGCATCATAATATGGCGGATCAAGATAAAATAAAGTGCCTGGCTTATCGTATGTCTTAATCAAATGTTCGAAATCCAGATTCTCTATAACAACTGTAGTCAGTCTGCCGGATGCAACCTGCAGAAAATCCACCGCCTTCTTCATATTCTTTGGTCGTACACCAAACGAATCAAGGCTACTGCCAAAGCTCTCCTTTATCACAATGAACTGTCTGGCTGCTCGCTGAATGTCTGTCATCCCTCTTCGCTCTGCAACCGCATCAAAGAATAACTCGCGGGACATCAAAATACCGTCCAGCTCTTTTTGTAAGGCCTCTGGATGGTATTTCACGCATCGGAATAAATTGACCAATTCTCCATTAATATCATTATATATTTCCACTCCTTTCTGTTCTTTCCCGAACAGCACCCATCCAGCGCCGCCAAAGACTTCCACGTATCTTTCGTAGTTGTCTGGGAACTGTTTGATAATTTGTTTTCTCAGTAGCTTCTTTCCACCAATCCAACTAATAAAACTATTCATGTTACCACTGCCTTTCTTTTTTAGATTAGAAAAGCCTTGTCGGGTAAATGGATCATGCAGGACTCGAACCTACGACTTCCCGGTTATGAGCCGGACGTTCTCACCGCTAAACTAATGATCCATACAAAAAGCACCAGACACTTTCGTGCCTGATGCTCTCTCTTATTCATTATCTGTTCTGTTTACTTCTTCGATGAACGCTTTCATCATCTTCATGAGCTGGCCTGCCTGACTGACGCCAGCTTTGTTGCAGGCATCGGCAAAGGCTTCGACGGTCTCTCGTTTCATCTTGTATGACTTGGACATCCAGCCAGCTTTTGCTTCATATTTCCGTGTCGCAATGGATTGCTTGGAAGGATTACCTTCTGGCATTGTCACCCCTCCATTTCAAATACAAGTACACGAAGAGTTTCACAATTCCAATCGCAATGAAAAATATTCCCAGTTTTAACAACATGCTTTACACAGATGAGCAATTGTGCTATATTTTGGGTGAGGGAAGGGCTTTCGCCCCTCCCGGCTAATTGAATAGCCTGTCGAGAATCAGCAAGATGATTCCGACCACCAAGTCCGTTATCGCTCCGAGCAGCCAACTCTTTAAATCGATATCGGGCTTTTTCTTTTTACTGTGTTTACTCATCTGTATTTCACCTCCTTATGTATATATAATATCATATCGTGTACGATATGTCAATGTTTTTTAGAAGAAAACATATAAAAATACCCCGCCGGACTGTATTCCGACAGGGCTGTTCAGGAGATGATTTCAAAATGCTTTAGTAGTTCATATCTTTGCTTATTGTAACTATAACACGTTTTTTCGTGACACAGCGTGACATTTTCAAAATTTATCAAAAAATCTTTTATTCCGCTGCCGACAGTTTTCTTCGGTATATTTAATTTTTCTCTTTGGAAATATCGCATTCATTTGCATTGCCACCTGTGACCACGTCATGTCCTGCAAATAATACAGATCGAACATAATCCGCATCTCTACAGATTCTAATTTTTGTATGTACTCCTCTGCTTCGTTCGTCAGTTCCAGAAGTTCCAGTTCTTCCTGACAAAGTTTCGTCCTTCTGGATTCCAGTAAAAACTGCTTTCTTTTGATTACCCCGTTTGGAATACCTTCGATTTTGAAACGCTGCAAACCACCTTCACCGCCGCGTACGGTGTCAGAAGCAATAGTCTCTTTCAGTTCATCTATTTCTTTTTCCAGTCTTCTGATTTTTTCTCGCAATAGTTTAATTCTCTGTTTCATATCTGCATATTGAACCAGAATCCCTCTGTCCAACGGAACCACCTCCCCGTTTTTATTTCCAAATACGTCCGGTGTCTTTGTCCTTTATCTTTA
>ENA-ORTP01001720-ORTP01001720.1-human-gut-metagenome-genome-assembly--contig:-NODE-1720-length-20897-cov-2.573457_pt1 | contig 20897 bp, 16 predicted proteins | sample MGYA00241913_ERZ509190 | MGnify/ENA primary metagenome ERZ509190 (study PRJEB26280, sample SAMEA2338839) | human gut metagenome | biome: human gut; feature: human-associated habitat; material: faeces...
ACGGTGTACGGCGTGCGGCTGTCCCCTGCGGCGGTATACCATGCGCTGCACGATATGCGGCGGGTGCTGCATCTGGCGCACAACGGCAGCCATGCGAAGGGGCATTTGCAGCGCTTTGAGCGCATGGTCGGCAAGGCAGGATTGGCTTCCTCACTCATCCGCCCTGCACAGCCGCATGCGGCGGATTGTGCGAACCGGGCGCGCCGCCCGTGGCTGTCGGATGGGGTCGAACGGACCGAGTCTTTTGGCGATCTGTTCGACGCGGCGGTGCCGCTTGCGGTTTCGCTGCAGCGCGCGGTTCTGGAACGGTATTATCAGCAAAAACCGCTTGATCTGCGCTTTTTCCCCACAGATTTTACCGGCGCACCGGTAAAAAATTAAATATTTGCCACACGGCCGACAGGTTTCGTATGACTTCGCCCTCCTGCGTGAGTAAGCTATCCAGTGTTACCGAAATGTAACCTTTGGATCACGAAAGGAGGGAATGGAAGGGGCGTGCCCCTTCCGTCACCGATATGCGAAACCTGTTGGCTTTTTTCTTTGGCCTTTGCTCCGGACTGCTGTATGCGCTGGTGCAGGCCGTTCTGATGCTCGACCGGGCGATCACCCGCCTGTGTACGCTGCCGGTTTGGGGGCTGCTGCGCAGTGGGTGCACTGCGGTGGGACGCCGGCGCGCTCTGTGCGCACTGGCGGTATTTGTGCCGCTGTTTTTGCTGCCGGGGCTGCTGTTTATGCAGCGGGGGACGCTGGTTTTGGCGGATGGCCGTCCGCTGGGGCTGGTGGAGCAGACAGAGATGCTGGATGCCGCGGTGCAGGAGCTGGAGGCAAGCGCCACCGCGTTATCCGGCACGCAGTATACGCTGCCGGTCGTACTGCAAACGCGGCCGATGCGTGCGCCCGCTGCGCAGTTTTTGAGCGGTGAGGAGCTGCGCCGCGATCTGATGGAGGCAAGCGGTGAGCTGGATACGCTGGCGGTCATTTCCGTAAACGGGGAACGGGCCGGGGTATGCCGCACGGCGGAGGAAGCGCAGACCCTGCTCGACCGTATCAAGGCGCAGTACACCACAGCGACTGATGAAAATGCGGAATTTTTGCAGCCGGTGCGGGTAGATCGTGTGGTGGCACAGACCGCGCTGGCTTCGGATTTAGGGACGCTTTATCAATCGCTTGCGCCGCAGCTGGATGTGACGGCGACACGGTCGGTCACGTATAACGAGGAGATCCCGTTTGAAACGGTTACGCGGGAGAATAACGAGCGGGATCAGACTTACCGGGTGACTTTGCAGGAGGGCTGCGCAGGAGAGGCGGTTGTTACCGCGGAGATCCGGACGGTGGACGGGGAGGAGCACGGACGCACGATCGTAGCGCGCACCGTGCTGAGCAATGCAACCGATGAGATCGTTGAGGTCGGCACGAAAAATGTCGGCATCGGCACGGGCAGTTTTCTGGTGCCGATGAGCAGCTATACCTTTACCTCGGGCTTCAAATGGCGTTGGGGACGGCTGCACAGCGGGGTCGATCTGGCGGCGGGAGAGGGGACGCCGGTGTATGCGGCGGATCACGGTAAAGTGATCGTGGCGGAGGATTCCGGCAACGGATATGGCAAATATATCATTCTGGATCACCGCAATGGCTATAAAACGTTGTATGGACACAATTCTGAGCTGCTGGTGTCGGTGGGAGATGTGGTTGCCAAGGGGGATCGGATCGCGCTGTCCGGCAACACGGGCAATTCCACCGGACCTCATCTGCATTTCGAGATCCATGTCAATGATGAAAAAGTCGATCCGCAGCAGTATATTACGCTTGTGTAAACAGGACGGGCTGTCCGGATGCGATACGGTGTTTTCGCCTTGCATTTGCTGCTCTGCCGCAGTATGATAAGAAAAAACAGCAGGGAGGACAGCAGATATGGATCAGGCGGAACGGCAGCTGATTGAAACCAACGAAAAAAGTTATATTATTGCCAGAAATGTAGGTTATACGGATCCGAACTATTTCAGTTATGTTTTTAAACGGAAATTTGGATTATCTCCATCAAAATACAGAACGGAGCATGCAGAAAGTGAAAAATAAGTGGTTAAATAAACTGAAAAATCTGTCGCCCAGAGGGATTCAGTCTACGATCATGATTGCCTTTTCCACTATTTCTCTGTCGATTATGCTGATTTTGGGTACCATCATGTATCTGGGAATCTCCGCCTCGGCCCGACAGGAAATCGTGGAGAGCACCCAGAAACTGGTGGAACAGGCAGGGGAGAATCTGGAAGATTATCTGGTCAGTATGCGGCAGATTTCCGATGCCGTCTATTATAACGTCATCAAGGAAAATGATTTTTCCAGCCGAAATGAAGAGATTCAAAAAGGAATGAACCTGCTGTATGAAGCCAATCGGGATAAACTTCGCAGTATTGCCATCTACAATCATTATGGCAGTCTTCTGGCCGCCGAGCCGGTGATTTCCCAGAAAGAAGATCCCAATGTGACGAAACAAAGCTGGTATGAACAGGCGGTGAATGAGATGGAAAATATGCATTTTTCCACTCCGCATATTCAAAATCTTTTTGATGATGACAGTTTCCGGTATTATTGGGTTATTTCCTTAAGCCGAATGGCAGAGTATACCGATCAGGGAGAATCGCAGATGGGCGTTCTTCTTGTGGATATGGATTATTCCAGCATTTCCCGGATGTTAAAACAGATGAACAGTACCAATAACGGACAGTATTACTATCTTTGTGACAGTAACGGAGAAATCATCTATCATCCAAGGCAGATACAGATCAGCGATGGCATATACCGGGAAAACAGCCGGGTGGCAGCCAAGGCAAAAAACGGAATATATGATGAACGATTTGGCGGAGAAAAGAGAAAAGTCATTGTCAATACCATCAGTTATACCGGATGGAAGCTGGTGGGCGTTATTCCTTATACCACCTTTACCCATGGTATGGTCAATATGCGGTATTTTATCACGATGATCATGCTGTTGATGACCATGATGCTGGTGCTGATCAACCGGGTGGTTTCCGTTCGTATATCCAGTCCGGTACTGAAGCTGAATGATTCGGTAAAAGAATATGAGGCCGGGAAAAAACCGAAAATCTACATTGGCGGGCCGCAGGAAATCCGTCATCTGGGCTGTTCCATTCAAAGTTCCTACGAACAGATAGAAATGCTCATGAAGGAAATCGTTCTGGAGCAGAATGAAAGAAGGAAGAGTGAACTGGATGCTTTGCAAAGCCAGATCAATCCGCACTTTTTGTATAATGCGCTGGATTCGATCACCTGGATGGTGGAAGGAGAAAGAAATGACGAGGCGGTCTTTATGATTACACAACTGGCCAGATTATTCCGAATCAGTCTTTCCAAGGGAAGAACCGTCATTACCATAAAAGATGAACTGCAGCATGCCCAAAGTTATATGAATATTCAGAAGATACGGTATAAAAATACATTTTCCGTCACCTTTGCGGTGGAGGAAGAACTGTATGAGTATTGTACGGTAAAACTGATTCTGCAGCCGATTCTGGAAAATGCCATCAACTATGGCGTCAGCAGCATGGATGATTGCGGAGAAATCCGGGTGACAGGAAGAAGGGAAGGAGAGAATATCCTTCTGGCAGTGACGGACAACGGAATGGGAATGACGGAAGAAGAAGTGGAATTAATCCTGACCGACAGCAACCGGGTGCATAAACACGGCTCGGGTGTGGGTCTGGTGAATGTCAACAACCGTATCCAGCTTCTTTTTGGAAAAGAGTATGGAGTTCGGGTGGAAAGTGAACCGGACGAGGGAACAACCGTGTCGATTTGTATTCCGGCTGTGCTTTATACCGATGAGAACAGAAAAGTACTGGAAAAGGGATATATATTCAGCAGAGAAGCTATGATTGATAAGGAAAAACGGGAAGACGGCGATGAAAAATAATCGAAGAATGTTTATTCTGGTGGAAGTGATCCTGGGACTCCTGGTTCTGGTCATGATTTCCAGAATTGCGCAGGAAAATAAGCAAGATAACGTGCATAAAGTTTCGGTCATCGTGCAGGATTCGGATGATCGTCAGTGGACTGCGTTTAAGTATGGTTTGAAAATGGCGGCGCAGGATACGGGAGTCGAGATGACTGTGGTGAATACCGAGGGAAGACTGACCGCCGAAGAGGAAGAAAAACTCATAGAAAACGAGATAAACAAAGGCGCCGAAGGAATCATCCTACAGCCGGCTGCGGGAAAAGGCGCAGAAAAAATGCTGAAAAAAGCGGACAAAAAAGTTCCGCTGATGCTGATCGGCAGTGCGGAAGGAAACCAGGGAACAGACGGCAGTATTGCAGCAGTAAAGCCGGATAATGTCCGAATGGGGCGGGAACTGGCACAGGAGATCCTGGCGGATTACGGAGGAAGCCTTACGGGAAAAACGCTGGGGATATTTTATGATGAAGCCACGGTTCCGGCCGGAAGGCAGCGGATGGAAGGCCTGCAGAAAACCCTGGAGGACGCAGGAGCAAAAATCAGTTTTACGGTTTCTGCTTCTTCGGAAGAAGAGGGCGAAAAAGTGCTGGAACAGCAGAAACAGGTGGATATTCTGGCGGCTCTTGATGACAGCAGCCTGACGACCGCCGGAAAATGTGCCGGCGCCAATCAGCTGCATGGCGCGCTGGTGTATGGTATCGGTCATTCCACGGAAGCCGCCTATTATCTGGATACCGGCATTGTGGAATGTCTGCTGGTACCCGATGAATTTAACGTGGGATACCAAAGCCTGACGGCGATAGCAAAGAAACTGGAAAACTATTTTTCCAAAATGAAAAGTCAGATGATTTCCTGGGTGGTTATTCGAAAAGATACGTTATTTTTCAAGGAAAATCAGGATATTTTATTTACCATGAGCCAGTAGAGGCGAAAACGTGTTCATCATATAGGGATAAAAAGAGGAGAGAATATGAAGGAGATGGAAAAAAAGACCGGGAGTCGGAGAAAAAGCAGGAAAAAAACAGCAGCGGTGTTATGCTGCTGTGGAACGTTGTTGCTGTGCGCTTGCCAGAAGCAGTCTTCTCCTGTGCCGGAAGCGGTACAAATCGGCGTAACCTGCTATAACCAGAGCGATACCTTCATCGGAGAGATGGTGGAGAGCCTGAAGGAACAACCGAATAGCCGGGACAGGCATGACGGAGAAATCGTGGTCACCGTCCGGGACGCCGCAGGATCACAACGAACCCAGACTGACCAGGTGGAAGAACTCATTGATCTTGGCTGTACGGTTTTATGCGTCAATCTGGTGGACCGGGCAGATCCTTCAGAAATCATTGATCTGGCCAGAGAAAATGATGTACCGATCATATTTTTTAACCGGGAACCGGTATCGGAAGATTTGCTGCAGTGGGACGGTCTTTATTATGTGGGCGCAGACGCAAAGCAGTCGGGACAGATGCAGGGAGAACTGGCGGCGGAAGTAATTCGCAATCATCCACAGATTGACCGGAATAAGGATGGAAAGATTCAGTATGTGGTACTGGAAGGAGAACCGGGACATCAGGATTCCATCATCCGTACAGAAAATGCAGTGAATACCCTGAAAGAAGAGGGAATATCGCTGGAAAAACTGACCTATGGCATAGCCAACTGGAACAGGGCGCAGGCGCAGACGAGGATGATGCAGATGCTCAGCCAAAATCAGAATAAGATAGAACTGGTGCTGGCCAATAATGATGATATGGCGCTGGGCGCCATTGACGCCTATGAGAAACTGAATCTTACGGAATCAGCATGGCCGGTGTTTTTTGGCATCGATGGAACAGATGACGGACTCAGGGCAGTCAGAGACGGTAAACTGGCCGCCACAGTCTATAATGATAAGGACGGTCAGGCCAGGGCCATGGTGGATCTGGCGCTGGAGATTATCCGCGGCAGAGAAAAAGATAAGGATATGTGGGTGGGAGAAAAATATACATATGTTCCCTATTCGAAAGTGACGGCAGAGAATGTAAGAGATTATCTCCTCAGAGAAAAGTAAAAAACAGAAGAAAATCGTGGATAAAAACGGTTGCAGGAAACAGAAATTTGTCTGGAAAAGGCAGAGGATGCGGAAGCAACCGTTTTTTTTTTGTTTGCCGCAAAAATGTATGAGAAATATTTTTTTGCGAAAACATACCATGCGTAGATGAATTATAAAAAAGAATTAGTGTGAAAAACTATAAAATGATATAGAATATTATAAGATTATCATGTAAAATTAAAATAAATGTGATATGATAAAAATAAATAATTATACCATAAAAAGAGAAGAAAGAAGGTTGCAAAAATGAGACAAAAAAGAAAAAAACATAATAAAAAAGAAGACCAGCATCTTTTTTTTAAATTATCGGCGGGATGTTATCTGTTTGGAACGTTTTTAAGCCTTGCCGCAGGAAAGTGGATGGGGAGAGGGAATATCCATACCGTCAGTGGAGTAGGTACGCTGCTGGCTTTTCTGGCGGGCACGCTGTTTTTGGGCTTTGCCAGTACAGATGGCACAGAGTTTTTTTTAGCCGAGCCATGGGAGTCTGTGTCTGAAGAAGTGATGGAAGACTTGAAAAAACGGCTGGATGAAGCGCACCAGAGAATCGAACAGGAGAAGAAAAAAGAAAAGTAACCGTCGCAGCGGCAGGAAAAAGGACGGCCAGAAGAAAAGGAATGGTTTTCAAAAAAAAGAAAAGGGGGTATAATGAGGGACGTAGGATTGCAATAATGGAGGCGAAAAAATGGAATTATATCATGGTCGTCCTGAAAATCCGGCAGGACGTTTGGAAAAAGAAATAAAGGTGTACGATCTCCTTGACCGGCTGGAGATGGATTATTACCGTACAGATCATGAACCGGCAGGAAATATGGAAGCCTGCAATGAGATCGATGCGGTACTGGGTACGGTGATCTGTAAAAATTTATTTCTCTGTACAGCGAATAAGAAAAAATTTTATCTGTTGATGATGCCGGGAGATAAACAGTTTAAGACGAAAATATTATCCAGACAGATTCAGACATCCCGGCTTTCTTTTGCCAAACCGGAATATATGAAAGCGTATCTGGATATTGAGCCGGGGTCAGTCAGCATTATGGGCCTGATGAATGATCTGGATAATCAGGTGCAGCTGGTGATCGATGAAGATGTGCTCAAAGAGGAGTATCTGGGCTGCCATCCATGCATCAATACGTCCAGCCTTAAATTAAAAACCAGAGAGGTTCTGGATAAATTTTTACCAGCCGTACATCATGAGGCTCTGGTGGCGAATCTTCCGTGGGTAGTGGAAGAATGATGAAGTATTGCATGGAATGTGGGACAAAACTCACAGAGAGATTTTTAAAAAATGAAGGAATGATTCCGTATTGTGAGAAGTGTCAGGCCTATCGTTTTCCGGTTTTTTCTACGGCAGTCAGCATGGAGGTACAAAATCCATCCAGAGATAAAATTCTTCTGATCAAGCAATATGGAAAAGATCGCTATGTTCTGGTGGCCGGGTACGTCAATCTCGGCGAGAGTGCGGAACATACCGTGGCCCGGGAAGTAAAGGAAGAGATCGGGCTGGATGTGCGGGAGATTTCTTTTGAAAAAAGCGAGTACTTTCCGGGAACCAATACGCTGATGTTAAACTTTTCCTGCGTGGCAGAAACGGAAGATCTGTCCGGCGCGTCACCGGAGGAAATTGACAGCTGCGCCTGGTTCAGCCGAAAAGAAGCGGCAGAACAGATTGCCAAAAAAAGTCTGGCAGAAAAATTTCTGCTTCATTTTTTATCGAAGCACAAAGAGGAGGAATAAGGACCTTTCGAACCGGAACATCATATACTGAAAAAAAGCAAGGAATACGATGATGAATACAGGTTTGGAAAAATATTTTCATCTGAGACAGATTTATAGCCGTGGTATTACCGGAAGAGGTGTTACCACGGCTGTTTTAGATACAGGGATTTATCCCCATGCGGATTTTCTTATTCCCCGAAACCGCATTTGTTGTTTTCAGGATTTTGTGCAGGGCAGACAAAGCAGTTACGATGATAATGGACATGGTACCCATGTCAGCGGCATTATTGCTTCGGCGGGAGTGCTGGCAGACGGCAGCCAGGTAGGCGTGGCGCCGGAAGCGTCTATAGCGGCATTAAAAGTGCTCGATCAGAACGGAAATGGGAAAATGAATACCATGATCAGGGCCATTGACTGGCTGCTGCTTCATTATAAAATGTATGGTATCCGAATCGTGAATATATCTGTGGGAATGCCGGTGAAAAACGGGAGAGATCCGCAAAAAGATTTCCTGGTACAGAAGGTAGAACAACTCTGGGATGAAGGACTGGTCGTGGTTGTGGCCGCCGGGAATGAGGGACCGGGCAGGTATACCATTACCAGCCCGGGAGTAAGTAAAAAAGTGATCACCGTAGGCGCGCAGGAGATGGCAGAAAAGGAAACGGTACAGGAAGGAAAAGGATGGTCGTCAGGAAATCGCCGGAAAGGATATTCCGGCTGCGGGCCTGTGCCGGGAACCTGCGTATGCAAGCCGGACGTGGTGGCTCCTGCCGGTGGAATAATCAGTTGCGATCATGTCGGGCGGGCGTATAAAAGACGAAGCGGTACGTCCATGGCAACACCGGTGGTAACCGGAATGATTGCCCTGCTGCTTTCTGCCGAGCCGTGGCTGACCAATCTGGATGTCAAGATTCGTCTCATGGAGACGTCCACAGACTGTGGTACGGAGAGAAACCGTCAGGGATGGGGAGCAATCAATCCGGAAGGACTTTTTAGAAAAATAGGATAAAATATTGCAATTATTCAGGAAGAATATAAAGAAAAAATCTTGCAGTGTGATTAAAAAAATACAAGTTAGATAAATAAAATACCCAAAAATTGAGGAGTTAATTTATATATTTTATACAAAGTTGATATAAAAAGATAAATAATGCTTTTGTTTCCCGGATAATGCTGTTATAATATTAACAGATATGCGTGTCAACATAAAACAAGAAAAGGAGAAATGAAAAATGGCAAATTGTATTACACTGAACCAGACATCTTATCATGGAGCAGGAGCGATTCAGGACATTCCTGCAGAAGTAAAAGCACACGGCTTTACCAAAGCTTTTGTATGTTCTGACCCGGATCTGCTTAAATTTGGGGTAACCCAGAAAGTGACCGATGTTCTGGACGCAGCAGGACTGGCTTATGAAATTTATTCCAACATTAAACCAAATCCAACCATCGAAAACGTACAGACAGGTGTAGCTGCATTTAAAGCTTCCGGCGCAGATTATTTTATTGCCATCGGCGGCGGTTCATCCATGGATACAGCCAAAGCGATCGGTGTGATCATCAATAACCCTGAATTTGAAGATGTCAGAAGTCTCGAAGGCGTTGCGCCAACGACAAAACCTACCGTACCAATCATCGCCGTACCGACAACAGCAGGTACCGCAGCAGAGGTTACCATCAACTACGTCATCAAAGATGATGAAAAACAGCGTAAATTTGTCTGTGTAGATCCAAAAGATATTCCGATCGTTGCCATCGTGGATCCAGATATGATGAGTACTATGCCATATGGACTTACCGCAGCCACAGGTATGGATGCGCTCACCCATGCAATTGAAGGTTATATTACCAAAGGGGCATGGGAGATGACCGATATGTTCCATATCAAAGCCATCGAAATCATTGCAAGAAGTTTAAGAGCCGCTTGTGAAAATGATCCAAAAGGTCGTGAAGACATGGCGCTTGGACAGTATATTGCCGGACAGGGATTCTCCAATGTTGGTCTGGGTATCGTACATTCCATGGCACATGCTCTTGGTGCTGTTTATGATACGCCGCATGGTGTTGCCAATGCGATTTTACTGCCTACAGTTATGGCTTATAATGCAGACGCAACAGGAACGAAATATAAAGATATTGCCATTGCCATGGGTGTTGAAGGCGTGGAAGATATGACGCAGGAAGAATACAGAAAAGCAGCCGTGGACGCAGTTGCTCAGTTATCAAAAGATGTGAAGATTCCACAGGATCTGAAAGAAATCGTAAAAGAAGAAGATCTTGATTTCCTTGTAGAATCTGCATTCAACGACGCATGTGCACCGGGCAATCCAAAAGATGCAAGCAAAGAAGACATTAAGGCGCTTTATCAGGCACTGATGTAATTTGCCATTATTTTTCCGGCCCCTGCAGAGAAGAAGCTCTCTTCTCTGCAGGGGCTTTTTTTCGGGCGTTTTTTGCTGGAAAAATATCAGGATAAAACCTGGGGCAGACCCAGATAATTGAGCAGACCGACATAGATGCCATAGGCAAATTGATAGGGTTCCTGAACCATGAGCTGATTATCCTCGTAATTGGTGATGTAGCCCAGCTCCACCAGGATGGCCGGCATATTGGTACGCCGCAGAACGTAAAGAGAAGGGTTGGTGAATACGCCGTTATATTTGGTGTTTAACCGGCGGACGATTTCTGCCAGAACATCGAGGGCCAGATACCAGGCAGGCGTGTAGCTTTCCATGACATAAACTTCGGAGCCGTTAATATCCGGATTTTCGCTGGCATTGGCATGGATGCTGATGAAATAATCGGCCGGCCAGTTATTGGCCTGCATGACCCTTTCCCGCAGGCTGCTGGTGTTGTTATAGCCCAGCGTGGTTTCCGGGGTTGGGCGGGATAATTTAGCGGAGAAGCGATAGTCTTCGGATAAAATATTATAAAGATATTGCCCGACCTGATAGGTGATGTCCTGTTCCCGGACGCCGAAACCTTCTGCGCCGGCATTGATTCCTGCCGGGTTATGTCCCTGATCGATAAAAATACGAATTGCCAATGAAGTGTACTCTCTTGTTTTTTTTCAGTATATTCCGGGCGGGAGAAAATCATTCGTAGAAAAAAACGTCGTTTCATGCTATACTGTAATGCGACAGCAATCAGGGAGATGACAGAAAAGAATGCAGCCGAAAAACAGCAAAGAAGATGGTGAACAAAGAGGAATGAAAAAAGAAGACAGAGTAAATCCTTCGTTTTATCAGGAAGAAGAACAGGATAATCAACGATATAAAAAGAAAAGCAACAGAGATTGGACAGAATTTAACAAAGAAAAAACAGATAATTTTCGGAAAAAAGAAGAGCCGTTAAACACGATTGACCGTCTGGGCGAACAGTTTCAAAATGTGATTCAGGATGCCGTGGATTCCATGGATTTCAGTGAATTAAGCCGGAACATCCAGAATGCAGTCAGCCGGACACAGGAAGAAATCCTTAAACAGGTGCAAAAGCAAAAAGAAAAGGTCAATGAAAAAAGTTTTTCGGAAAAAGAGAAGAAATCTCATCGATATTCTTCGGACAGCCGGATCAGAAAACCAGTCATGGACAGACAGCCGGGAGATTGGAAAAAGAGGCTGCCGGGAAGATGGAGCGGTTCTTTTGCCAGTATTCTCGGGGGCAGCGGTCTGGCGATTTTCGGCCTTCTGAGTCTGGGCTTTGGTCTGGCCGGGCTGGGTCTGGCCGGAGTAAGCGGTATTGTATCCACAACGGTTGTGGTGACAGAAAGTGTTTTCGTGCCCCTGACTCTGCTTAGCAGTATCTTTTTTATCTGGGGAAGAAAAACAGAAAAGAGGACAAAACGTATAAAAGAATATGACCGGGCATGGAAGGGACAATCCTATATTATGTTGGAGGAACTGGCAGCACGGACAGGATATGGACTGAAAGTCATTCGAAAAGATCTTCATTTTCTTCTGGAAAAGCAGGTATTTCCACAGGCAAGACTGGATGAAAAACAGACCTGTTTTATGCTGACCAACGAGGCGGGCGAGCAGTATGACGCCGCAGTGAAGGCCAGAGAAGAAAGGGAAAAGGAAAAGCAGGAAGAACAGATTAAAGTAAAAAAAGAAGAGGAACGAAAAAAAGAACTGACGCCGCAGGAACGTCGTCTGGAAGAGTTACAGGCGTCCGCCGGCCGCTATCTGGAGGAAATCCGGGAGAAAAAGGAACACATTACCACACCGGATGTCCGGGAAAAGATCGCACATCTGGAAATGCTTCTGGGAAGGATTTTTCTTTGCGTAAAAAAATATCCGGATAATCTTTCGGAAATCGACCGGCTGACAGAATATTATCTGCCATCGGTATTGAAATTGATCCGGGTTTATGAGGATATGGAAAAGCAGCCGATACAAAGCGCCAATATTTTAAAAACCCGGATGGAAATCACAGAGTCCCTGTCCATGGTCAATCAGGCGCTGGAAACCATGTATGACGACCTGTTTCAGGACGTGGCGCTGGATATTTCCTCAGATATAAAGGTACTGGAAACGATGCTTGCCAAAGATGGCTGGGGAGGTCCTTCTCTCCATTCTTCTGCCAAAGAGGGCACATCAATCTGGCAGTAGCCAAAGGAAAGGAGAAACCTATGGATATTGAAGAATTATTAAAAGAAGGGCCGTCTTTAACTCTGAAGCCGGAAGAAGTCTTCGGGGAGCTGATTGTGGATGCGCAGCCGGAACCACAAAGAGCAGAAGAAAAAATGTCTGCGTCACAGCATGTGGAAAACACAGCGCAGACGGTGGCCGTGCAGCCGGCTTTGCAGGAAACGGCCGTGTATGAAGAAGAAAAGTTTCTTACGCCGGAGGAAAAGAAACAGGTGGAAGAGTTTTGTGCACAGATTGAGTTAAAAGATTCCACCGCTATTTTACAGTATGGCGCAGGGATTCAGAAAAAGATGTCCGATTTTTCCGAAGGGACGCTGGATAAAGTAAGGAATAAAGATCTGGGAGAAATCGGTGATCTTTTAGGCGGCGTGGTTTCCCAGTTGAAAGCGTTTGATGAGGAAGACAGTAAAGGCATTTTTGGTTTTTTCAAAAAGAAAGCAGCCAAAGCAGAGGCATTAAAATTAAAATACGACAAAGCGGAAGAAAGTATTGAAAAGATTTCCAAAACACTGGAAGGACATCAGATGCAGCTGATCAAGGACAATGCTCTTCTGGATAAACTGTATGAGCTGAATAAACTGTATTTCCGGGAACTGAATATGTATATTCTGGCCGGAAAGAAAAAGCTGGCGCAGGTGACGCAGGAAGAACTGCCGGCGGTGCGGGCAAAAGCCGCGGCATCGGGTACGGCGGAAGATGCGCAGGAAGTCAGTGATCTGGAGGGGCTTTGCCATCGTTTTGAGAAAAAAATCCATGATCTTGAACTGACCAAAATGGTTTCCCTGCAGATGGCCCCGCAGATCCGTATGATTCAGTCCAGCGATGCCACCATGTCAGAAAAGATTCAGTCTACTCTGGTAAATACGATTCCGCTGTGGAAAAGTCAGATGATCATCGCTTTGGGAATTGAACATTCCCGAAAGGCAGCAGAGGCGCAAAGACAGGTTTCTGATCTGACCAATGATTTGTTAAAGAAAAATGCAGAGAAACTGAAGATGGCAACGGTGGAGACGGCCAGAGAAAGTGAGAGAGGCATTGTGGACATGGAGACCCTCATTGCCACCAATGAAAATCTGATTTCCACCATTGATGAAGTGATGAAGATTCAGAGTGAGGGACGGGCAAAACGTCAGGAAGCAGAGGTACGTCTGGGAGAACTGGAAGAAGCATTGAAGAAGAAACTTCTGGGACAGAATCAGTAAAAGAAAAAAGTTTATCCCAAATAAAAATAAAGGAGCTGCCGCACGAAATAAAACCAGTGTGGCAGCATTTTTTTGCAAAAAAAGAGCCGGGCTTTGAAAAGTCCGGCTCCGGATATACAGTTTATGTAGGTTTTATTTAAATATTCTTCGAATCGTAATGATCGGACGGTAAGAAGCATTGCTGGAAATTTTGATGCCGTCCCGTGGGTTGCTGGCATGAACAATCTTGTTATTACCCATGTAAAGCGCAACATGGCCATTGTAGCAGATAATATCTCCAGGTTTTGCCTTGCGAAGGCTGCTTACTCTTGTGCCGCATCCTCTCATGGCTCTGGAGGAATGAGGAAGAGATTTACCAAAATGTCTGTAAATACTCATAATGTAACCGGAGCAATCGGCGCCGTTTGTTAAACTTGTGCCGCCCCAGCGGTAAGGATTTCCTACGAAACGAAGCGCATAGCTGATGACTTCATCGCCTTTGGACATGGTATCGGAAGCGGTTCCTCCGTTGGCCGTGGAAATATTTTTTCCTTTGGCATAACCGATTACACCGTTTACGCTTACCTGTACCCAGCGGGAATTTTGTGTGAGTACACGGACTTTTGTTCCTTTGTTTACCGTGATCAAGGCAGGTGAGTTATCGCTTTTGGAAGCGCGAACAACCAGTTTCTTGCTGTTAACTTTACCGGAAATCACATTAGCGTCAGGATCGGAAGCGTTTCCGTAAGCAGTGGAAATGTATCTGCCCTGTGTATAACCAATTTTACCGCCAACTCTTACTTTCACCCATTTTTTTCCGGTGGAAAGTACTTCCAGATTTTTTCCATTACGAACAACTTTGATGCATTTTGCCTTTGTGGTTTTCTTTGAACGAATATGAAGTTTTCTGGCATTCACTGTACCAACTGTGCTGGCGTCAACCTGTGTAATATTGTTTTTTGAAGCCGGTAAAATCATAAAATTTAAAAGTAAAGCGCCAATGCAGAAACTGATTCCCAGCCGACGTAATGTCTTTGACATGTTTCGAACCTCCATCATGATTATCTCAATGTTTATTATTTCTTTTTTGATTCCACGTGCTATTATAAAACGGAAATGTGAGCGAAATGTGGCTTTTTTCATAAATTTTAATAAATACGTAATAATAAACGATAAAATGATAAAAATGTATAACACATTTAGGATAACTGGATAATTTACCGGGAAAAATTTGATTTTTTGGACATAATTCATGAAAAAATCCATGGCGCAAAACAGAATTCTGTTCTGCAGGCCATGGATTTTAAAGGAAATCATCAGGGATAAAGACCTGAGTAAGCGTGCAGGCAATCAGGAATAAATGCCGATGTAACTTGCCGGATTCATAAATGCCGATTCGTTAATCTGGTAAATACATCGCCCCGTATCAAAAGATTCAGGGATTACGCCTTTAAAAAGACTGTTGCTGAACGGCATTTCCTGATAAAAGATGGTATCTTTTCGTTGTTTTCCATTATCCCCCAGGACATAGCGGATTTTTTCCACATCTCCGTCAAACCATTTTTCCAGAAGAGGAATGAGCTGCTCGCGGAAAATACGGCTGAGGGAGATGAACGGGTCTTTTTCCGGAGCGCCCAGGAAGAAGCCTTCGCCAAGCTGATATTCCGCGCCCAGAAAATACGAGAGGCGAAGATTGATGGTCGCCATCAGACGTTCCAGTAAAATGCCTTCCACCCGCATTCCGCGAAGAACGGTGGCATCCGGGGAAATGTGCCGGATGAAAAAGTCATGATTGAGAGCGCCGATGATGGTGTCTTCGCAGACTTCGGAATTACAGGTGGCTACAAGGTAAAGGTTGGAAGGCAGCCGGAACTGTTCTTTGGATAAAGGCAGAGTGATGGCTGTTTCGCTGCTGGTTCCCTCCCGGCGGTTATCCCGGAGGAGCACGGAAGTTTCGCCAAACAGATGCGTCCAGTCAAGATCCACGTCTTCCATCATGACCACGTAGCGGCCTTCACTGCATCGATTGGCAAATTCTTTGAAAATGCCATCGTAGAGAATGCCGTTTTCCCGGGATTCGATAAAGCCACGGTAGCCGTCGTGGGAAATATCCGGGTAGGAAATGTGCATGATCCGGTTTTCTTCAATATAATCTTTATAATGGGCAAGAATCTCCGGCACCGGTTCTATCCGCATCATGTTGGCGTCTTTTCCTTCGATGATGCCGACGGCAGTGAGGATGGCCTCATGGTATTTGGCTGTTTTCATAGGGCCTTTGATCAAAGTATTTTTCGGATAAAGACGGAAACTCTGGTCGCTGCGATCCGGATGGGTGGAGACCGGAACTTTTACCGGCTGTGGCAGGACAGGGCTGACCGGCATCCCCGCTGTTGCGGCGCTGTGGGCAGAAGCTGTGCCTGCGGTACCGGAGAGACGGTTTGCGGTCTGTCCGGAAGAACCGCTGCTGGCAGCGCCGGAGGTATCTGCGTCGAAATCTGTCGGCGCAGAAGTGGACAGAGAAAGCTGACCGACATCCGGAGCAGGCAGGGAAATCTCTGCATGATCCGGTACTTCCTCCGGAATATCTTCCGGGGAGGAAGCCGGGTCATAACCCTGCAGTACCCGGGTGACATAATCGGTTGTCGGGGAGGTTCCCCGTTGTTTATATACGATCTGCGGACCAGGGACATCGGCGGCTGGCCGGTATTTTAATTTGGAGCCGAGAGCGGCGGCCAGGGGATCTTCTTCCGGACTGTTTTCCGGAGAAGGATAATAATTCTGGCAAATATCCGTGTAATAAGAAGCCAGGATTTCCATGGCTGTGCCCATCATGCCGATGATGTTTTCCTCGGTCATGGTTTTGTATTCTTCATAAGAATAGAGGACGGAAGCTTTGTACTTTTGTCCGTCTTCCGTAAGGTCAAATCCTTCGGTGGCCACATTTTCCACTTTAAAAGGAGCCGCGGTCATCAGGGTGAGCATATTGCATTTATCCTGAATATCCAGCATGGCTTCCTCACTGGAACAAAATGGGAGATTAAGGGCGATTTCAATATGAACGGCGTCCTTGTCAGGAACAGTCAAAAAGGAAATGCCGGCATGGGTGTGCCGATAATCTTCCATATAAAGGACATCACAGAAAATGTAAGCGGTTCGGCCTTCTTCTTCAAGATACCAGTCGGCTTTTCTGGCATAGGTGAAGTTAGGATATTCTTTCATCAGGTTTTCTGCCAGCATATGGAAGGTGGTGATGCAGTCCTCGCCATCGGCCCGGAGACTGAGCGCCTGGTCTGTATGGTCGTCAGGATCGTAGAGGGCTCCGCCGTGACGGGTAAGAAATTCCGCCAGGCGGACAAAGCCGTTGGAGGCATTTAATTCCACGTAGGATTCATCGACCAGATGCGCATACTCATGTTCGATAAAATCAAGAAGCTGATGGATGGTCATATAGCCAAAAATGGAATAAATATAGGCTGTGTAGTCCACCTGATCGGGTTCGGGTCTTTCCCGATCCCCGTCAAATTCGCCGGGGAAGGCAACCCGGTAATATTTATAAATATCCCGCAGATAATTAAAACGATGTCCACGTTCATCGGCATTGCAGATCTGGGTGATCGTATTGACATTGACGTCCTGACCAAATATTTTCTGCGCCCGGGTCTGTACCTCGTATTGCATGAGCAAAATATCGTCGGCGCTGATGCCGGGATAGCGATAATATCGCTCATAAAGAAGAACGGCAGCGGCAAGCCAGACAGAATCTTCCTGGTTATAGCGGATCTGCATACTGCGGTCGATGTCGTTCATCAGGGCATAATAGGCCTGCTCCAGATCCGGCCATTGTGCGGCGATGGCTTCCGTCAGTTCGGGATGCAGTTTAAGTTCCAGAGAATCTTCTTTCTTTTTTCCCCAGAAAAAAAGAAACCACCAGTATTCGTTTCCGTCAAAATCGGTATCGGGTTTTATGTCATTGGCTTTCGCCAGAAGCTGTCCCATGGCGTTGACCTGGGAAAGAACAGCCGATTCTTCTGTCTGGTGGTGAAAAGAAAGCTGCAATAAGGTTGCAGCATGGTTATAAGAACTGTATATCTGTTTCAGAAGGGTGAGATCTTCTTCGCCGAACTGACCGGAAGAAAGAATGTTGTTCCACTGTTCGGTGGTATAGCGGCTTTTGGATTGATAATCAGCTTCGTATTCATAATCCCGCTGCCTTTGTTTATCAGTAATCATGGTATGTGCCCTTTCGTGTAAAATGATGAACGCCAATGCGGCGCTGCCTTCCATGAAAGAAAAACTGACCGGAAGACAGCGGCAGGCACTGACGGTAAGACAGGATATTCGTGGAAACGTTATACGTTTTCCTGATCAGGATTATCCACTTTTATATAGACGGTTTCAATACGGTTCTTGTCCATTTTTTTCACGGAATAAAGATAATTGCCTTCCCGGACAGTTTCTCCTTCTTCCGGAAGGTGATCGAGAAGCTCGATCATATGGCCGCCAATGGAATCATAGTCTTCAGATTCAATATCTGTGCCGATGGTATCGTTGAGATCATCCAGTTTGATACTGCCCAGAGCTTCGTATTCGCCGGGGCCGATACATTTGATGGCTTCTTCTTCGTTGCCGTCAAATTCATCCCGGATATTGCCAACGATTTCCTCTACCAGATCCTCCAGCGTGATCAAACCGGCGGTGGAACCGTATTCGTCAAGGACGATCACAAAACTGAAGGGCTTTTCCCGGATTTCTTCCATCAGAACGGCGGTTTTCTGAAATTCATAAGTAAAATAAGGCTTACGAAGAATCTTGCGAAGATCAAATTCTTCATCTTTATGGCTTTCCCTGTAGAAAAAGAGATCTTTCAGGTTGAGGATACCAATGACATGATCCTTGGTTTCTTCATAAACCGGCAGACGGGAATACTGTTCTTCCATAAAGATCTGAACCAGTTCCTGATAAGACATGTCTGCCGAAGCAAAAACCATATCAATACGGGGAACCATAATATCCTTGGCAATGGAATCCCCAAAATCGAAAACGTTGTCAATGAGATCCTTTTCTTCTTTTTCAATGACGCCGTCTTCCTGACTGACTTCCATGATCGTCCGAAGTTCCATTTCCGTCATGGTCTGTTCGCTCTCCCGTCCGATTCCAAAAAGGCGGCAGAGGAAATAGCTGATGGAATTCACCAGAACAATGACCGGTGTGAGGATGAAGGTCAGTACGGAAATCGGTCCGGCATAAAAAAGAGCCATAGGTTCCCGTTTTTTCGTTGCAATCGTTTTTGGTGTGATTTCACCAAAAATCAGAATGAGAAAGGTCAGGACACCCGTAGCGAACCCAACGAAGGTGCTGGTGTTTTTTCCGAGTCCCGCCTGTGACGCCAGGTTAATGGCAAGAGTCGTGGTCAGCGATGACGCCTGCAGGTTTACGACATTGTTGCCGATAAGGATTGCACTGAGCATTTTTTCCGGATTGGCCGTCAGTTTAAGAAGCCGGGCGGCTCTTTTATTTCCCTGATCTGCAAGGGCTCTCATCCGGTGTTTATTTACCGTGGTGAGGGCGGTCTCCGCGGAAGAAAACAAAGCGGAAAAAAATAATAAAATCAATAAAACAACAATCTGGCGTATGGAACTGGGGTCCAAAACATCATCTCCTTTAAATATATTTTTATGACTATTATATTTTATCAGGAAGGCAATGTCAATCATCCCTTACGCAGTAAACAGGTTGTATTTTATTCATTTTTCTTTTATACTATTTAACAGGAATAAGGAGAAAAAAATGAAAAGGTATTTATTGTTTGATCTGGATGGGACGTTGACCGATCCCATGGTGGGAATTACTTCGTCGGTGCGGTATGCGCTGGAGAAATATGGCATACACGTAAAATATTTAAAGGAGCTTACGCCGTTTATCGGCCCGCCGCTGATGGAATCCTTCCAAAAATTTTATGGCTTTTCTGCCGAAGAAGCGAGAAAAGCGGTAGAAGATTACCGGGAGTATTTTTCCCCGAAAGGAATCTATGAAAACGAGGTTTATCCGGGTGTGGCCGATATGCTGGCGGAATTGGCGGAAGCAGGGTTTACTCTGGTGCTTGCCACCTCGAAACCCCATGTATATGCCCGAAGGATATTGAAACATTTTGGTCTGGAAGAGTTCTTTTCTTTTGTGGCAGGAAGCGAACTGGATGGAGAGAGGGTAAAAAAAGAAGAGGTAATCCAATATGCCCTTTCCCGTTGTAAGATTGCGCCGAAGGACGCCGTCATGGTGGGCGACAGAGAGCATGACATTCTCGGAGCAAAGGCCTGCGGTCTGGAATCGGTGGGCGTGCTTTATGGTTACGGTTCCCGGGAGGAGCTGCAGAAGGCCGGCGCAGATCATCTGGTTTCCACGGTAAAAGAGTTAAAAGGATTTTTATGGGAACAAAAAGAAAAACAAAGAGAAGAGGAGAATCCCGGAATGATTAGATTTGGATTGATCGGAACAGGAAAAATTGCAGAGAATTTCTATCTGGCCAACCGCTTTGGCAGGGAATTTGCCCTGACGGCGGTCTATTCCCGGTCCATGGAAAGAGCCAGAGCCTTTGGGGCCGGCAAGGGAAAGTTATGTTATTTTGACGATCTGGAAGCCTTTGCAGCCAGCGATGCGTTTGATGCGGTATATCTGGCCAGCCCAAACTGCTGTCACCATGATCAGGCCATTGCCCTGATGCGGGCAGGCAAACATGTCCTTTGCGAAAAACCGATGGCGTCCAATTATGCGGAGGCTGCACATATGTTTCAGGTGGCGGAGGAAGAAGGTGTGATCTTAATGGAAGGTATGCGTTCCATTTACACACCGGGTTTCCTGAAAATGACAGAATATCTGGGCAGTCTTGGTCCGATCCGCAGGGCTACGCTACAGTATTGTCAATACTCTTCCCGCTACGATAATTTTAAGCGGGGAATAATTGAAAATGCATTTAAACCGGAACTGTCCAATGGAGCGCTGATGGACATCGGCGTGTATACGGTTGCCGTCATGATCCAGCTTTTCGGGCCGCCAAAAGCCATCAAGGCCACCGGCGTTCGTCTTGGCAACGGTGTGGATGGCGCAGGGACGATTCTCATGGAATATGAACATATGCTGGGCGAAGCCATTTATTCGAAAATCACCAACTCGGCCATGCCAAGCCAGATTCAGGGCGAGGACGCCTGCATGTTGATTAAAGAAATTGAAAATGTGAAAGATTTACGTATTTCCAGAAAAATGGTCGATCAGGCCATTCATTTTGAACAGTCGGATAATGT
>ENA-ORTP01001726-ORTP01001726.1-human-gut-metagenome-genome-assembly--contig:-NODE-1726-length-20811-cov-3.161110_pt1 | contig 20811 bp, 17 predicted proteins | sample MGYA00241913_ERZ509190 | MGnify/ENA primary metagenome ERZ509190 (study PRJEB26280, sample SAMEA2338839) | human gut metagenome | biome: human gut; feature: human-associated habitat; material: faeces...
GAGTTTCCCCACCAGGGTCATTTCACATATTTTATAGAGGATTTCTGCTACTTCTGCATGGCAATAAATATGGAGATTCCCTTCGTATCGTCCTTTTTGCATCTGCTGTCCTATGGTTCTGATCATCCAGATAACCCCCAGCAGGTGGTCTGTGTGTTTATGCGTGACGAATAAATCATGAATGTCTTCCACTTTTATCCCTGCTTTTTCCAGACGGGCCAACACCTCATTTCCCCCTCCGGCGTCTACCATCAAATATCTGCCCTGTGCGTCTTCCAACAAAAAACAGGTATTAAAACATTTTGTCACCGAGGCATTTCCCGTTCCCAGCACAATTAATCGTTCCATGTCTTCCTCCTTTCAGATTTTTTCACGGTATCCGGCAAAAGCAGAAGGTATCGCATAATCGGTTTTGGTTTCTTCTTCTTTTACCAACGCCCACCGGCTTTTTTCCTCTTCGCTTTTTTCCTTCCGGTATTTTCTTATTTTCTCTTCTTCTATCCGGATACGAAAACGATACCCGATCATATGCCATTCTATATGAGAAAAGACATGTTTTCTTTTTCCCAGAGGTTCGCCCTCATCCGGATAGTGTCCCCATTGTTCTTTTATTTTTTCTCTGGCGTCTTCTCTGTCCAGCCAGCCTTCCATGTTGGGCAGCTCCCAGAGATTGGCCAGCAATCCGTTGGCAGGACGCTTATGGAGAAGGATTCGCCTTGTTTCCTCCCCATAAATTTCCAGAAGTAAAACTGTCTTTTTTTCTATCTTGCGTGCTTTTTTGGCTGCTTTCACAGGAAAATCCTGCTCCTGTCCCTTTTTTCTAGCCTGACAAACCGCTTCCCACGGACATTGCTCACATAGCGGCTGCCCCTTGGGCAGACAGATTCCTGCGCCCAGATCCATCAGGGCCTGATTAAAATCTCCCGGCCGCTCTGCCGGCAGGACGCGCCTGACTTCTCTGGTAATTTTTTTCTTTACGGCCTGTTTTCCAATGTCTCCATCTTCTGCCAGTAACCGGCTGAAAACCCTCAGTACATTTCCATCTACCGCCGGTTCCTTCATCCCAAAAGCAATGGAAGCAATGGCGCCGGCCGTATATTCTCCTATTCCTTTCAGGCTGCGTAACTGGTCGTAGTCCGAAGGAAGTTTTCCTTTATATTCTTCCATCACGGTAATTGCCGCCGTTTTCAGGTTTCTTGCCCGGTTATAATACCCCAGTCCCTCCCAGAGTTTCATCAGCCGTTCTTCCTCGACCTCTGCCAGATCTTTAATCTCCGGCAGGGCTTCCATCCAGCGGTCATAATATTTTTTTACCGCCTCGACCCGGGTCTGCTGCAGCATAATTTCGGAAATCCATACGTGATAAGGGGTTGGATCGCTTCTCCACGGAAGGATCCTGGCATGATAATCATACCATTTTAACAAAGTTTCTCCAATCCCTGCCGGCGCAATTTTTAAAGGTCCGCAGATTTTCCGCCAGTTTTCTTTTAGTTTTTCCAAAGAAAATGCCGCGTTGGCCGGACTGGTCGAGGGGAGTTTTTCTGCTTTTTTTCCGGTTTGTTCTTCCAGATAACGGACATAGTATTCATAGGACTTGGCGCCATTACAGTAAATCGCCTGAATATCGGCTTCTTTTAAGATCGGCGAAAGATCGTTGGGCTTCACGTTTCGTATGCTGCTATCGGATGAGCCGGTAATTTCACAGCTCTGTATCACATCCCACAGAGCAATATGGTTTCGGTGAAGGAAATCTTCTTTTTCTTCTATGGTCTGTGGTACCGGTTCTGCCAATATTCCGGCCAGTGTTTTCCAGAAACGATTCTGAGGATGGCCGTAGAAAAATTTTTGTTCTCGTGATTTTACGGATGGGAAACTCCCCAGAATTAATATCCGGGAATTTTCATCAAATAAAGGCGGAAACGGATGTACCGTTGGTGTTTTCGTTTGTTCTGACATAAGGAACCTCTCTATCCTGACAGTTCTTGGTGATTTACTCAAACAAAAGGCTATTCCTGCGGTCTCTTTTGCCTTTAGAATAGCCCTTTTTTTAAAATATCTCGTATTCTTTACCGTGTTTGCGAAGCCAGTTCTGGCATTCGTTATATTCCGGTAATATTTTTTCCACCTCTGTCCAGAAGGCAGAGGAATGATTCATCTTTTTCAGATGCGTCAGTTCATGTACTATGATATAATCAATGATCTCTATGGGAAGCATGGCCAGCTTCCAGTCAAATTTCAGATTTTTCCTGCGGTTGCAGCTTCCCCAGAGGGTGTTTTGATTTTGCAACGCTATATTTCGGCTGGTAAAGACAGAGAGTCCCGGATGTTTCTTCTTTACCTGTTCCATAATCTGTATATGGTTAAAGGTTAACTGAAGCCTCTGTCCATATTCCGTTGCCCGCTGCCACACAATATCTGCCGCACATTTTTTATAACATCGCATAATGCAATAACGGAGAAATTTCTGATCGCCATTATCTGTGCGAATCGTTAATCTTTTTCCTTCCGTCCCCCGGTCTTCCATATAGACGTCCGTTCCTTCTCCCTGAGCCAGATATTTTAGACGAAGTTCCATATTCATGTTGCCCAAATAAGGAAGCTTCATCCCTCCGCGGTACAGAAGACGTCCGTCTTCCATCTCCAATAAATCCGGCAGCGCCTGATGGTTTCTTTTCTTTTTTCGCTCATACTCCTGAAGAATCTTCTGCCGATTCATCCGGATATATCCCTCGATCATATCCTGACGCATGCCTATGGGAACCCGCAGATCCACAGACAGATGATCGTTCACCGTAAAATCTGCACAACGGGTGTCTACGCTGACGGTATTGATCCTTATGGTTTCTGTTCCATGTTGAAGAGTGTACGGTATCATCATCTGCCTCCTTCCCAGAAAATTAAACTGTTATTTAACAGTATATCGTGTTTTTTTGCAGTTTTCAACTTTTTGGGAAGAAGTTAAAATCTTTTAATAGTTTTGTAATGATTCTTCTCCTGAAACAGACCTTCAACAAAAAAATAATCGCAGCAGCCGGATAACCAGCCGCTGCGATAAACCATGCAAATATTATTCTACTGTGTATGGCATTAAGGATACGTGTCTTGCTCTCTTCACTGCCACAGTAAGAGCTCTCTGATGTTTCGCACAGTTTCCTGTGATTCTTCTCGGTAAGATTTTACCTCTCTCAGAGACATATCTTTTTAATTTATTTACGTCTTTGTAATCGATAACTGAATTATTTTTATCTGCACAGAAAATACATACTTTTTTTCTTCTGCGTCCGCCTCTTCTTCTCATGGAAGAATCTCCGCGATCTTTGCTGTATGCCATTGATATTACCTCCTAATTCCTCAATCCTAGATAAAAGGCAGTTCTTCTTCAATTCCTTCAGGAATTGTCATGAATCCGTCACTAACTGCTTCCGAAGGAGCCGGGCGACTGGTCATAGCCGGCTGTGGCTCTGGCGCTGCCTGCTGATACCCGCTCTGCTGGTATCCACCGCTGTAATTGGATGCGGCTGCTTTACTCTCGGCAAAATCCTGTTCTTCTACGACAACATCCGTAGTATAAACTTTCACGCCGTCACGGTTAGTATAACTGCCTGTCTGAATTCTTCCGGAAACAACGATCTTCGTACCCTGTTTCAGATACTTCTCTGCGAACTCTCCCTGACGGCCAAAGGCTACGCAGTTGATAAAATCCGCATCGGCTTCTCCTTCTCTCCGGAATCTTCTGTTAACTGCCAAAGTATATCTTGCTACGCACGTTGACCTCTCTCCCTGTGAATATCTCACGTCAGGATTTCTGGTCAGACGTCCCATCAAAATTACTTTATTCATGGAATTCCTCCTATTCGTTATGCGTCCTGTCTAACACATAAGTATCTCATGACTGGCTCCATGATACGAACACGCTGTTCAATCTCTGCCGGACAGTCACTGGATGCATCGAATTGGATGAAATAGTAATATCCCTCTCTCATCTTCTGAATTTCGTAAGCTAATCTTTTCTTACCCCATTCATCAACGTTAGTAATCACTCCGCCGAATCTTTCGATTAAAGCTTTCACTTTTTCAACGGCTTCTGTTCTAGCGTCGTCTTCGATTTTTGCATTCACAACCAGAGCTAATTCATACTTATTCATGGTTATTCTGCACCTCCTTCTGGGCTTTCTCGGTCCTCCCACTCCGGGAGAACAAGGATTTTCACACTACGATTAACCATTCTATCATAGAGCGTCAGAAAAAACAAGTTCTATTTTATTTATTTTTATTTGGATTGGCCCGGCATTTTTCCGTATGGCAACCTCGGCATTTTTATTTCCCTACCGTTTTTTGAGAAGTTCCATCAGGATTCTTTCCGAATATATCCCCGGAAATTTTTTTCCACCAGTTTCCTCGGCACCATCACCTGCCGCCCGCACCCGCCGCACTGCAGACGGAAATCCATGCCAACTCTGAGCAATTTCCATTCATTTGCACCACAGGGATGTGCTTTTTTCATTTTAATTACTTCGCCCACCTGAAAATCCATAGGTATACCTCTCCTCTTCTCTTTTAGCATAACTATAACAAAAATTTATGTTTCCGTCAAAACCTCCGGTCAACCAGCATAAACGCCAGAAGAACTGTCAGAGAAAGAAAAAACATGCCCATGATTTCTCCGCCGACCTTTTCCCGGATTTGTTCCGCAAACCTTTCGGGCTTCGTTCCTTTTTCTTTCCGGATGTCCTCTGTAACCACACAGCGAATCCCTCTTTTTCTTCCTGCTTTTCTTTGCCTGCTGTCTGTGCAGTTGCCCGCTTTATCCCAGGCTCTTACCCACACCTCCTGCTCTCCGCTGGCTGCCCTCAGCGTTTTCGTTATGCTGTGCTCTTCCCCCAGTTCTTCTCCCCGGATGGCGATTACGTTATCGGACTTTTTCCTGTTTTGGCGAATGTATACTTTCAGATGCGAAACTTCATAATTATCCATGACTCTTATCATAAAGGAATGTTCTTTTTCCACATACCGCTTTTCCTCCAGTCCGGAGATTTCCACCACCGGCGGCGTCTTATCGATCGTAAAACAGATTTCTTTGCCCTGCAGATCATTGCTGGATTCTTTAATCCTGTTCTTTCTTCCCTGCCTGAACACATAACCGGTAGAATACGCCGTAATTTGATAAGTTCCTTCCTCCTGGAAATGCCGCTGCTCTATGCGATGTTCCCACACAGACCATCCTTTTTTCCCTTCCACTTGACGCCGGGTACTGATCGGGATAATTTCTTCCCTGCTCCGGTTATCCTTCAGAAGACGGATTTGCATATCTGTGGGAATTACGCTGGCTTCTGTGATCACAATATCTTCCGCTTTTCTTCTGTACTGTTTATTCAGGGCTTTCCTTTTTCCATTTTCTATCTGAAAAACCTGAAAAGACGCCCCGAACCGATTGATGGTAAACGGTATGCCCGTTCCCAGACAACTGCGGTTGCCTGCCAGATCCTCCGCCACCGCCTTTAACCGATAGATCCCGTCCGTCTTTTTTTTATAGGAGAAATCTTCCCAGACATATTTTCTTTCCTGCGCGTTTCCTGTCCTTCTTTCTTTTGCAGGAAATCTTTTTATTTTGCTCCCGTCTGTCCTTTCGATTACCGCCTGTATTTTCTCTGTGTTCAGATGCATATCTTTGAGGAGGATTTCCGGGGCAATTTCCCCCTGATAAGACATCCCTTTCTCCAGTCCGCTCACCCGGATCTCCGGCGCCGTCTGATCCAGAATAAACGGGCAGATTCGTAAGGCAGGAGAACGGTTCCCTGCCTTATCCTGACAACGAAAAATAAGGCGATATTGTCCATCCCGATCAAACCTGGCCGTAAAAAAATACCAATCCGTATTCTTTTTTCTTTTTCCCTTCCTGACGATATGTTCCTGTATTTTGTTCTTGCTCTGGTTTTTGCCTTGCATTTTTCTTTTATATTTTAAGGCCGCTTTATCCAGATGCTTCTCCAAAACCTGCACAAAAACCCGGGGCGGCGTTTTGTAATATTTTCCGTTCCGCATTGTCTTTTGCTCCATCACCATGTTCACCTGCGGAGGCGTTTTATCAATGACAAAAGAAGAATCCTCATCCCAACAACTGCGGTTGCCGGCATAATCCGTTGCTGCCAGCTTAATCTTATATTCTTCTCCATCTTCAGAAAACCTGACCTGACATTGGTGGACTTCCCCTGTTCCCGTCCATTCTCCAATCTGATAGCCCTGATTCGATCCCGCAATCATCCACTCTACGGCTTTTGGGTTAAAATTCCAGTCCTTTATCGTTATCGTTGCCACTCTGGTCTGCCTGTAATATTTCCCATGACTGGCACGATTCGTATTATAACGCACCATAATCTGTGGTTTATGACCGTCTATCACCAGCTTATACTCATCGTATTTCCTGACGGTCTGATGTCCGGCGTTATCCAGCATCCTCCCTTTTATCTCTACAGGATTTTTTTTACTGGTTTCAGAGAAATCTTCCGACGTTATTTCCATTTGGATGGCGTCAGCTTCCGTAAGTTCTTTTTTTGTATCATACTGTTCTTTCTTTTTCTGTCGCTTTTTTTCTCCGGTTTCCGCCGACAGGGAAAGACTGCGAAGGCCTGAACACCGGTCTTCCGCCTGAAGATCTATAACCGCTTTATGCCGATAATATTTTATTTTCTTTTTTTCATCGATATAATCCGGGGCAGAAAGGGACAACGTCATCTGAGAAGTTTTTGTATGGCCTTCTTTTGTTTCCATGATCATCCCTTCTCCCTCTTTCCAGAGGCTCTTTTTTCCCATGGCATCTTCCGCCTGAACCACGATTTTCCCTTTGATCTCTTTCTCTCTGGTCAAATGAAATAACCATTGCATGGGAGCATGGGTCTGTTCTTCCGCAGGTCTTTCCATCTCCTGTTCTTCGCCTCTCTGCTGCCGATCAACATAATAATACCGGATTCCCTTCACCCCACTGATCCGATCCGTTACTTTAATACAGAGATCTATCCCTTTATGACTGCAATACGGATAAGATGCATAAGGCTGTTTCTGCAATCCGGATAAAATAATCTGCACTTCCGGTTCAGACCGGTCATAAATACAATAACCGTTTTGTTCCTCGCCGGACCACCCCGCGCCATCGGCTGCCTTACCGGAAAATGCATAATTTGCTTCCAGATCCATTTTTAAAACCGCACGATTTATCCGCTTTTCTTCCTCATAACGACAAGTCCAGAGCAACGGATAATCTTCCGCTGATAAACGGGGACAGACCAGACTTCCGTCGGCCCAGGTTGCCTCATTTTCAAACGAAAAGTCCTGTCGGTTAAAATTCTCTTCCTCGATTTCCAGAATGATTTCCGGCGGTTCGGCAAAATAGTTCTTTTCTGTTTCTCCTTTCTCCACAAAAGTAAACGCTCTTAAAACCGGCGGGGTCTGATCCACCGTATACGTTGCTCCCTCATAACGTCCCTCTTGCATGCACACTGCCGTTTCACTTCCTTTTTGCGCCGTTAATTTATGTCCCAGCCTGTCTTCATACTCCACTTTGATCTTAAAATGCCCTTCCTGTGCAAACTTGAGCGATAATGCTGCGGTATCTCCTTCTTTACTCCAGTTTTGTTCCTTGCCATGCTCCTGCCTGATCGCCGTATGACTCCCGTCCTCATACTTCGTTTCCACAATAGTCACCTTTATTTTCTCTGGTTCCACATAATCCTCCCTGATCTGCAGATTAACAACTCCCCCCTTACCAGAATACACTTCACAGGCAGAAGAAGAAATGCGCGACAGATTTCGATTGATTTTATTTTGCAGATTATCGGGAGAAGAAACAGCGCTGCTTATGCCTTTTTTTCGGGCGTAACTGACTTCCAATTCCGGCGCTTCCCGGTCAACCACAAAGGGGACGCTGACTGCATGAAATCCATCGCTCTGAAAAAGAAGCTGCCATTTTCCCTGCTTTCTCCAGGGAATGTTCACTTCCTTTTCCTCCCCTGTCCCGGTACTTGTCCACAACCAGATTCTCTCCCAGCTCCTTTTATCCACCATATCCCCCTGCCCCTGGGGGATAAACTGCTCATTTGCCACATGATCCCGGGGAATCGCATAGATTTCAACCCTTTCTCTTTCCAGATATTTTTCCTGCACAGACAATGTTCCCTGCACACCCTCATCATAATAGACGAGTTCTCCTTCTTCGTTTTCTTTCCCCATCCCCTGAATATGAATCAGCGCCTCTCCGAAAAAATCCGGTGGAGTAACTGTTTTTTCTTTTGCCTCCACCGACAAACCAGTGAAAAAAAATATCCCTGCCGCCATCAGAAAAAAGATTCCTCCGATTCCGAAATATAAGGCTGCCCTCTGCAAAGTTTCTATTTTATGTAATAGTTTCATTGTTGTCTCTATCCCATGCTTCTCCCTCCTCAATCATATGGATTTTCTTTCTCGCTTCCATCACCAGCGCTTTCAGATCCTGAATTTCTTTCGCTTTTCTCCTCTGTTCCAGCCAAAACATCCTGTCTCCGGCTGTTGATTTTCTTTTTTCCAGAAAAATAATGTCCAGTTCCCGACGCAGCATCTGTGCAGAAATTTCTCCTGTCTCCATAAATTCTTCTGCAAAATTTCCTGTTTCCACCGCTACCTCCAGCGAAATCAGATATGCGGCAGCTACCGCAGAGGTGCTGCTGTTTTGATGGATCTTTACTCGATTTAATTTTTTCAAGGTATGAAAAAATGCAGTATACTCTCCGCCTTCTCTTTCCCCGCTTCGATCGGTTCCCTTTGTGACAAAGGTTCTGTAATAAGAAGAAATCTCCGCATATAAAGCTGCCCTTTTCTTTTTATCCCGGGAAAAATCTCTGGTTTTCATCCGGGCAATATCCCTAAACCAAGGATAGGCTTCTTTTTTCCCTTCTATCGTATTCCGATAATAAAAATGCCCGATGCCAACGCCATAGCTAAATGCACAATACCCATCCGGATTACGCCGACGATAAGTTTCCAGCGCTGACGGCTGCGGCTTTTTTTCACCGGTCAGGCCAAGAATATCTGCTATACCGGCTGCATCCTCCGGGCGAAAGTCATTTGGTCGTACATAATATTCCAGCAAACTATCATAAATATATGTTCCGGCAGGATGAAGCAACAATGCATTTTTATAAGCCCGCCTTCTGTTTTTTTCATCCTGTGCCCTTTCCGCCTGCCTCACTTCTGTTCTGGCCGAAAACTGCCGTATACGCTCTGCCTTCCACATACACCACCCTGCCACGGCAAAATTAAACGCCGCTGCCGTCAGCAAACGCCAAAAAATCTTCCGCTTTTCTTCTTTTCTCCCAAAGCAGGCGCCGGACTCCAGCCGCCGCAGGACGTGGAGTAACTGCCCACAGTCTCCATATCGTTCTTCCGGATTTTGATGAACGCATGTTAAAATCATTTCTTCCAGCCCTGGCGAAAGTTCTTTGCGCCAGTAACGAACAGGATAAAGATGATAGGGTGGTTCTTCAGGACTTTTTCCAGTCAGCAAGTGATACAATGTCACCCCGAAACAATAAATATCCGTTCTTTCGTCAGTCTGCCCCTTTCCTCCGTATTGTTCCGGCGCAGCATACCCTCTGGTTCCCAGACACGTAGTATCTTCTCTCTTTTCTCCCGGTACATATTCTCTGGCCGTCCCAAAGTCAATCAGAACCACTTGACCATCTCTTCTCAACATCAGATTAGAGGGCTTTAAGTCTCTGTATATAATGGGAGGATTTTGCCTGTGTAAATACCACAGCACCTCGCCGATCTGCTTTCCCCATAAGAGAGCTTTCTTTTCATCCACACAACCGTTCTTTTTTACAAATTCCTTCAGATTTTCTCCTTCAATATATTCCATAACCATAAAAAGAACCGTTTTTTTTACGATAATGTCATAAATGACCGGAAGATTCGGATGCCGGATTTTTTTCATAATATCAATCTCTCTCAGTAAATTTTGCCGGGTAAATTCTCCCTCTGCATTGTCCGTAAACGTAATTTCTTTGATTGCCCGGTAAACGCCCATGGTTTCATGCCAGGCCAGATAAACGCTGGCAGTTCCTCCCTGCCCGAGTTTCCTTACTATCCTGTATTTTCCCTCCAGAACAGCTCCTGCTTTTAACATGCCTGCTTCACTTTCTTTCCTGTTTTTTCTCTCTGTCTCTGGCTTTCTCTCCCTTTCGGTGTTATACTAATTGTTCGAATATTTCAAAGATAAGGAGTGACTATTATGCTGGCCAAAGATGATATTGTGATTCGAAAAGCTATTTTACATATTCTTGACACCGTCCACGGAGATTGCATCCTATCAGAAAATTTACTGGATCCCGGCCCGGATCTTTATGAATTTATCCGAAACCATATTTATAAAATCGTCATCAGCGACGATACCAAAAACTGTACCTTTAATCCGGAAACCTCCCCAATTTATCCCTTATTGGAAAATTGGGACGAAACTGACGAAGCCGCCTTTATCTCCACCAGTCAGCAGATTGCGGAAAAGCTTTATATTGCCATGGGCGAAGGATTGGATATTCCCGCTGCAGATCTCCTCTTCGTTACCTTTCAGGCAGAAGGAACCATTTACCTTGCTCTCCTGAAAATGAACTACCGGGAAAGCTATATTCATAATATATCCGTGCATGACACACCTGCCGATACCGACAACCTCTCGACGATCCAGGCGGACATTGTTAAATCCACATCCCTCCTTCCGGCATCCGGCACACGCATTCCTGAAGCAATCATTATTAATTTATCTGATTTTCACATACAGCTTCTGGAAAAACGATACGAAGTTAACGGTGAGAAGGTTTTCTATCTCTCTGAACGCTTCCTGGTCTGTCACACCAGCCTCCCGCCAAAAAAGAAATTAAACATTCTGACAAAGGTAATTAACACGATTTCCAACAAATATGACGGCGCAGATCTGAAAACCAAAATGGACACCAAAAGCGCTCTCCAGAAAGAATATGTAGATCGACAATCTTTTGATATTGAAGAAATCGGCAACCGTCTTTTTGGGAAAAGCCCCGAAAAGAAAGCAGAATTTGATGAAAAAATGGAACAGTATGATTTACAGTTCGATCACTTTACCGTCACCAATGAATCCACCGTCAAAAAACTTGAAAAACAAGTGATGGTGACTGACAGCGGCATTGAAATTTCCATTCCCATGGAAACCTATAATAAACTGGCCAATCTGGAAATTCAGACAGATGTCACAGGAAAATCTACGATCATCATTAAAAATATTGATAACCTGATTCTGAAATAATTCAGACATCAGGAAGAAGTTTTATTTGATAGGAAGTGGCGTAATTTCCTATCAAATAAAATAAAAAAGCCCCCTCACATCGAAAGTTCTCTTACGTGTGAGGGGGTTCAGGGTTTACGCCTGATTATTTATTGCTTCTTCTCCAGATATGCATTTTTTCTGCTTCCGCAATCAGCTCATCTCTGAAATCAGGATGCGCTAATCCAATCAGCGCTTCTGCTCTTTCCCATGTTGACATGCCTTTCAGACATACTTTACCGTACTCTGTTACCACATAATGGGTATTTGGCCGGGTATCTGTAACCGTTGAACCCTCTGCCAGAGTAGGGCGGATTCTGGAATGCATCTGTCCATCTTTGGAAGTAAAGGTAGATGAACAGCAGATAAAACTCTTACCGCCTTTAGATGCATAAGCGCCTAAAACGAAATCCAACTGTCCACCAGCGCCACTGATCTGTTTTGTTCCGGCGCTCTCTGCATTTACCTGACCAAAAAGGTCAATGTCTACAGCGTTATTAACGGAAATAAAGTTATCAATCTTGGAAACTGTATCACAACTGTTGGTATAGTCTACCGGCGCGCTCATACATTCTGGATTATCATCAAGATAATCATATAATTTCTGTGTGCCGGCGCCAAAAGCATATACCTGACGTCCGCGGTCAATATTCTTTCTTGAACCGTTAATCTTACCAGCCTTTGCAATATCAACAAAAGCATCCACATACATCTCTGTATGTACACCCAAATCCTTTAAATCAGACTCAGCAATCATTGATCCCACGGTATTTGGCATACCGCCGATACCTAACTGCAGACATGCTCCATTAGGAATCTCTTCCACAATCAATTTCGCTACAGCCTGATCTACTTCTGAAGGCGGAGCGCCTGCTCCCATCTGTCCGATAGCCGGATTATTTCCTTCTACGACATAGTCTACTTCGGAAATATGGATACCTTCTTCAAAACCACCCAGACAACGCGGCATCTTTTCATTTACTTCCACGATCACAATATCTGCCACGTCACATACTGCTTTCATATGAGAAGCGTTTGGTCCGAAGTTAAAATATCCGTGTTTGTCCATCGGGGTAACCTGGAACATGGCCACATTAATATGACGGATATGATCCCGGTAGTACCGTGGTAATTCTGAATAACGAAGCGGACAATAGTAGGCGAATCCCTGATTAACCGCTTTTCTTTCAATACCACTCATGTGCCATGAGTTCCATGTAAAATGATCTGCTACATTTTCCACTTTAAAAATTTCAGGAACCCACATTAAAATACCACCATGGATCTTAACATTTTCCAGTTCCTCAGCTCTTGCTGCAAGAGCTGCATCCAATGCGACCGGCGTACCGGTTGTCCAGCCGTAATCTACCCAATCATTGGAATTAATTACTTTAACTGCTTCTTCTGCAGTTACAAGTTTTTTTGCATATTCTTTAATATAGCTCATGTGTCTCCTCCTTCAGATGTAATCTGATCTGTCCAGAAAATATCATGGCTATATTCTACCATCGAAATTGTCTATGGTCAACCAAAACCACGGTCATACCACCGGAATCATTGTGTATTTTCACAAAAGATTCCCTCCTCTTCGCCCAATAAATGTAGAATCATTTTTCGATATTTTTGTGAAACTGGGATAACAATATTGTCGGTAAGCGACAGCGTATTTTGTGAAAAATTAATCTGACTGATATATCTGGCATTAACAAGATAGCTTCTGTGACAACGGACAAAATATTCCGGCAACAATTCTTCTAATTTTTTCAATGAATGATAAAAAGATATTTCTTCCCTATCATAGCGAAGGAAAATCTTCTTATCGCGTGCCTCCATATACATAATTCTCCCGTAACGAAGATACCTGATCTCTTCCCTTCCACGGATGACCAGCCTGTTCTTATCCGCCATCCCATCTCTTTGTTCATAATAATAACCAAACAACTGTCGCAAACACGCCATCGCCTTCTTTGGCTCAAGCGGCCGGAGCAACAGCATAATGGGACGAAATGCCGGATGCAGATACCTGTCCGGAGATATTTGGGAATCTGCCAAAATGGTCAGCAGCGCATCTGGAAAACATCTCCTGATTTTTTCTAATTGTAAAAGATCAGCCTGCCCTCGGATCTCAAATAAAATCATATCCGGAGACATGCCAATGCTTTTAATCAAATCCGGAAGTCCTCTTTTCTCCCTCTGCTCTAACATACTCCCGGTCCCCATCTGTAAAACAGCTCTGCCTCTTAAGGAATCCGGTTCATCGTAATACATATGGGGAAGCAGATGGTCATCTCCCAGCAAAGCGATACAATATCGGCAAAGCTGACATAGTTCCTTTGCTTCTCTTTCCTTATGACAATAAATCAGTATCGAAATCATCACTTTTTCTCCTGTAAGGAAGCAAAAATATCTTCTGTCCTCCTTTCCTCTCTGTGCTCCTCAACTACGTTTGCAACATCAGTATAACATAAAAAAACACATTTTTACACAAAATTGACAAATAATGTTTTTCATCTGATAAACCACAACCAGAAGATTATTCATAAAAAAAGACCACAGTCATTGACTGCAGTCTTTGATTAATCCATATTTATTGTTTTAAATTTAGCGTAAAAACAAATCTTTTTCCGGCATTCTCCATGCGCCGTATCTGGACAGAACATTCTGTCGGAGAAAAGTCTGCTTTTACTGTTCTGCATTATTTATTTGCTTTAATTGCTTCTGTCAGCTTCGGAACGATCTTCAGTGCATCGCCAACGATACCGTAATCAGCAACGTCAAAGATAGGAGCATCCGGATCTTTATTGATTGCAATAATGATGTCGGATTCTTCCATACCTGCTACGTGCTGGATAGCGCCGGAAATACCAATTGCGAAGTATACCTGTGGACGTACAGTTTTACCTGTCTGACCAACCTGTAAATCTTTTGGTTTCCATCCGTTATCTACTACGGCACGGGAACAGGAAACTGTTCCGCCCAGTGCTTCTGCCAGATCATCAAGCATTGCGAAGTTTTCCGGACATCCAACTCCACGACCACCGGATACCAGAATCTTAGCTGCCTGAATATCTACTGTTTCTGCAAGGGATTTCACAACATCCATGATTTCAACGTATTTGTTATTTTTCTCAAATCCTGGATTAAATTCAATGACTTTTGCTTTAGCGCCAGCAACTGGAGCTTTTTTCTGCATAACGCCAGGACGTACTGTAGCCATCTGTGGACGATGGTTAGGGCAGGCAATCGTAGCGATTGTATTTCCACCGAAAGCAGGACGTGTCATGAGTAACTGTCCCTGACGAGGTTCTTCGTCTCCACGAGCTTTAAATTCACCGATCTCCAGCACTGTACAGTCAGCGGTAAGTCCTGTTGCCACACGAGCGGATACACGAGGGCCAAGGTCTCGACCGATTGCTGTAGCGCCAACCAGTAAGATGTCTGGTTTGTATTCGTTGATTACAGATGCCAACGCATGTGTATATGGTTCAGTTCTGTATTCTTTTAATTCCGGATCATCCACAACGATGACTTTGTCAGCGCCGTATTCAGCCAGTTCGTCCACCAGTCCTTTTACATCAGAACCGATTAAAACTGCGGTTACGTCTGTTCCTAAATCTGCAGCAAGTTCATTTGCTTTTCCAAGTAATTCTAAAGCAATGGCATCAATCTTGTTGTCAACCTGCTGAGCATAGATAAATACACCTTTATATTCTTGTAAATTCATTCTATTCACCACATTCCCTTTATATTAGATCACATGTTTAGTTAACAGTTTGTCCATGATGTATTCAACGCCTTCTTCCGGTGTTTCTGCTGTCATCATGACACCTTTACCTTTACGAACTTTATCAGAAGCTTTTGCAATCTGTGTAGGTGATCCCGGAAGACCAAGGTTACAGTCTTCTACGTCTTTAAGGTCTGCTCTTCCCCAGGTTGTGATCTCTGCATCATACGCATCGAAGATTCCGCCCGGTGTCATGTAACGAGGCTCATTTAATTCGGAAAGCGCTGTGATTACACATGGAAGCTGTGCTTTTAACACGTGATACCTGTCGTCATACTGACGCTGAACAATAATGCTGTCTCCGTCCAGTTTGATGTCCTGTGCATAAGAAATCAGAGGGAGATCAAGATGTTCTGCGATCTGCGGACCTACCTGTGCAGTATCCCCGTCAATAGCCTGACGACCTGTGATGATCAGATCATATTCAAGGTTACGGATAGCTCCTGCCAGCGTTGTAGATGTTGCCCATGTATCTGCTCCACCTAACACTCTGTCTGTAACAAGGATTCCCTTGTCAGCGCCCATAGCCATAGCTTCACGAAGAACTTCTTCTGCTTTTGGAAGACCCATGGTAACTACAGTTACTTCTGCGCCATACTGATCTTTTAATCTAAGGGCAGCTTCAAGACCTGCTTTATCATCCGGATTCATGATGGTAAGCATAGCTGCTCTGTCAAGAGTTCCGTCCGGTTTAAACTTAACTCCACCTTTTGTATCAGGTACCTGTTTAATACATACTACGATTTTCACAGTATTTTCCCTCCTTATTTCAATAAGTTACCAGAAATAACCATACGCTGAACTTCTGATGTTCCTTCGTAGATTTCTGTAATCTTAGCGTCACGCATCATACGTTCTACATCGTATTCTCTGATGTAACCGTAACCACCGTGTAACTGTACACATTTGGTTGTTACTTCCATAGCTACTTCTGCAGCAAATAATTTTGCCATAGCTGCTTCTACAGAATAAACTTTCTGTGTAGCTTTTGCCATAGCTGCTTTGTAAACCAGAAGCTGTGCAGCCTGTACTTTTGTAGCAAGGTCAGCCAGTACAAACTGTGTATTCTGCTGCTGAGCGATCGTTCTTCCGAACTGTTTTCTTTCTTTTACGTAATTAACTGTAAGGTCTAAAGCGCCTTCTGCAATACCCAGCGCCTGAGAAGCGATACCGATACGTCCGCCATCCAGCGTATGCATAGCGATACCAAATCCTCTTCCCTCACGTCCAAGAAGGTTTTCTTTCGGGATACGGCAATCCTGGAAAATCAATTCATATGTAGCTGAACCACGGATACCCATTTTCTTTTCTTTTGTTCCAAAGGTGAATCCTGGTGTTCCTTTTTCTACGATAAATGTGGAGAAGCTCTTTTTCTTTCTTCCTCTTGCGTCCACTTTCACGTCAGTAATTGCGATAACAATATAAATGTCTGCATAACTTCCGTTGGTGATGAAACATTTTGATCCGTTTAATACCCATTCGTCACCATCTAAAACGGCCTTTGTCTGCGCGCCCTGTGCGTCTGTACCAGCGCCTGGTTCAGTCAGAGCAAAAGCGCCTAATTTTTCTCCTTTAGCCAGTGGAACCAGATATTTCTGTTTCTGTTCTTCTGTACCATAGGTTAAAATAGGATCAGCGCAAAGAGATGTATGTGCGGAAACAACTACGCCTGTTGTACCACAAACTTTGGATAATTCTTCGACACACATAATATATGTTAAAGGATCACAGCCCTGTCCGCCGTATTCCTTTGGAACAGGGATTCCCATGAAACCTAATTTCTGCATTTTCGCTACGGTTTCTTCTGGGAAATGTTCTGTTTCATCTACCTCCTGTGCGAGAGGTTTTACTTCGTTCTCAGCGAAATCTTTGAAAAGCTGTCTAGCCATTTCATGCTTTTTGCTTAATGTGAAATCCATTTTCATTCCTCCATTTAAAATGCTTTTTCAGTGGTGCGGGGATTTTCCGCCAGCCACCTAAAGCCGTGGGAAAGGACAATCCCACGGCATGATAAGTTTAGTCAATTATTTTCTGTAATCGTAGAAGCCTACACCTGTTTTCTGTCCTAATTTACCGCCACGAACCATTTTTCTTAATAATGGATGTGGACGATATTTAGAATCACCAGTCTCATTGTAGAGAACTTCCATAATAGCCAGACAGATGTCAAGACCAACCAGGTCACCTAAAGCCAGAGGTCCCATTGGATGGTTTGCGCCTAATTTCATTGCTGTGTCGATACCTTCAACAGAAGCTACGCCATCAGCGTAAATGCCAACTGCTTCGTTGATCATCGGAATCAGGATTCTGTTTACTACGAAACCTGCAGCTTCTTCAACCTGAACCGGTGTTTTGCCAATTTCTGTAGAAATCGCTTTGATTTTTTCCACCATTTCATCTGGTGTATTAAGACCTGCGATTACTTCGATCAGTTTCATAACCGGAGCCGGGTTAAAGAAATGCATACCGATTACAGGTCTGTCAAGACCAGCGCCGATTTCTGTAATAGATAAAGAAGATGTATTTGTAGCAAACATACATGTTGCAGGTACAATGTCCTGTAATTCTTTAAATGTCTGCTGTTTTACGGACATAACTTCAAGAGCTGCCTCAACGATCAGATCAGCGTCTGTACAGATCTCTTTTGTACCTGTAGTAATCTTAGCCAGGATAGCATCCGCTTTAGCCTGATCCATTTTTCCTTTTGCTACTCTTTTTTCAAAACCTTTTGCAATTTTCTTTTTGCCGTTTGCAGCAAATTCGTCGTTAATATCACATAAGTATACTTCATAGCCTTCTGTCTGTGCAAAAGCCTGAGCAATACCGGAACCCATTGTACCTGCACCAATAACTCCAACTTTCATTGATATATCCTCCTAAATAAAATATATTATACGCCTGCATTCCGTTTCACCGCAAAATGCAGGACTTGTTCACAATCATTTAGCAATTTTTGAATGGCTCTTTTACTTTATCTTTATTTTTGTCGAGGAAGAATGCCATACCATATCTCTGGTCTTCTGTTTCGAAGCAGCTTCCGAACAGTTTTTCTTCAATGACGATTGCTTCATCCATTCCTGCTTCCAGACCTTCGTTGATTGCTTTTTTGCATGCGCGAACGGCGATTGGCGCGTTCTTTGCAATGCCTTTAGCCATCTTGAGTGCCTGTGGCATAAGTTCTTCTAATGGATAAACTTCATTAACAAGACCAATTCTGTATGCTTCAGCAGCTTTGATATTGCGGGCAGTATAAATTAACTGTTTTGCTTTTCCCGGTCCTACGATACGGGCAAGTCTCTGCGTTCCGCCGAATCCAGGAGTAATACCGAGGCCAACTTCCGGCTGTCCAAATACTGCATTTTCAGAGCAGAGTCTGATGTCGCAGCTCATGGAAATTTCACATCCGCCGCCTAATGCAAAACCGTTGATTGCAGCGATAACCGGGATTGGTAATACTTCGATTTTTCTAAATACATCGTTACCGATTTTACCAAATGCTTCGCCTTCTTCTTTTGTCAGTGTGCTCATTTCTCCAATATCAGCACCTGCAACGAAGGATTTTTCGCCAGCGCCTGTAAGAATCAGACATCTGATGGCATCTAAATCCACTGCATCGATGGTAGCGTCAAGTTCTTTTAATACTTCACTGTTTAATGCATTCAGTGCTTTTGGACGATTAATTGTAATAATACCAACCTGTCCGTCAACTTCATAATTAATGAATCCCATTGTTATGTATCTCCTTTCCGATTACAAATCAGGTAATGGAAACGTCCTGTTCCGGCTGAAGTCGGAACAGGATATTATTTATCGATAACTAATCTCTTTTTACGATAGTGGAGCAGCCCATACCACCACCGATACACAGTGTAGCAAGACCTGTCTTCGCATCGCGTTTCTGCATTTCATGTAATAAGGTAACAAGGATACGGCATCCTGAAGCTCCTACTGGATGTCCAAGAGCGATTGCGCCACCGTTTACGTTTAATTTGGATGTATCAAATCCGAGATCTCTTCCTACTGCCAGAGACTGTGCTGCGAAAGCTTCGTTTGCTTCGATCAGATCGAAATCATCGATGCTCATACCGGTTTTCGCCAGTACTTTTCTTGTGGAAGCAACTGGTCCAACACCCATGATGGAAGGATCAACACCACCAAGAGCACCTGCTACCCATGTAGCCATTGGTGTTACACCCAGTTCTTTTGCTTTTTCTTCACTCATAACGATGATTGCTGCAGCACCATCATTAATACCTGAAGAGTTTGCTGCTGTTACGATACCATCTTTTTTGAATGCAGGACGTAATTTGGAAATACTTTCTGCTGTTGTTCCTGGACGTGGGCCTTCGTCTGTATCCACGATCACTGTTTTCTTTTTCAGTTTAACTTCAACAGGAACGATCTCATCTTTAAATTTACCAGCTTCGATAGCTGCTGTTGCTTTCTGCTGTGAATTAGCTGCAAACTCATCTAATTCTTCTCTGGTCAGTCCCCACTGTTCAGCAACGTTTTCTGCTGTGATACCCATATGGTACTGGTTGAAAGCGTCTGTCAGCGCATCGTTAACCATACAGTCTTTTAATACGCCATTGTTCATTCTGTATCCGAAACGAGCTTTGTCCAGACAGAATGGTGCAAGAGACATGTTTTCCATACCACCGGCAACAACAATATCTGCTTCACCAGCCATAATTTTTGTAGCAGCAAGGTTTACACAGTTCAGACCGGAACCACAAACAACGTTGATTGTCGTTGCAGGTACTTCGATTGGTAAACCAGCATTAAGAGAAGCCTGACGTGCAACGTTCTGTCCTAATCCAGCCTGGATTACGCAGCCCATTAAAACTTCGTCAACCTGATCAGCAGCTACATTTGCTCTTTTTAATGCTTCTTTAATTACGATTGTTCCCAGTTCAGCAGCAGGTACTGTGCTTAATCCTCCACCCATTGTTCCGATTGCGGTACGACAAGCTCCTGCCAATACAACTTTTTTTGCCATAATACTAATTCCTCCATAAATTATCTTTACTAAATGATAGTTACCCTGGCTAGATGGTTACTAGTTCGATGTGTTAATCTTATCACAATCTTCTTTACTTTGCAACATCATAATAATACTATTTTTTTAACAATACAAGTCTTTATTGAAATTTCACAGTATTTTCATTATTCTTCTTTTCTAATCTGTATATATTTTACCTATTTTTTTCTTCATGCTTCTGCACTTATTTACATTTTGGTTTTCCTTTTTTTCGATATAACAGCCTAAATACGGCTAATATAAGCCTTTTATCCCCTTCTTTATCAAATTTCTCACAATGACTTTGTCCTGCTAAATTTATGAATTTTTAAAAAAAGAAAAAATTATTTAAAAGAAGAAAGATTTCCGCAAGAGGTCCTCACACATGAGTGTATATTCCTCCCGAAGTTTTTTCTTTAATAGGAAATGGCGTAATTTTCCATCAAATAAAAAAAGTCACCATCATAAACAGAATTCCATCGCCAGATTATTATCTGTCTTTGGAAAACAGTCCATGATGATGACTGAAAATAGTTGCGGGGGAAGGATTTGAACCAACGACCTCCGGGTTATGAGCCCGACGAGCTACCAGACTGCTCTACCCCGCGATATGAAATTAACAGATATACATCTGAATGGGCGGAGGTGGATTCGAACCACCGAAGCAATTTGCAGCAGATTTAC
>ENA-ORTP01001728-ORTP01001728.1-human-gut-metagenome-genome-assembly--contig:-NODE-1728-length-20806-cov-3.043757_pt1 | contig 20806 bp, 19 predicted proteins | sample MGYA00241913_ERZ509190 | MGnify/ENA primary metagenome ERZ509190 (study PRJEB26280, sample SAMEA2338839) | human gut metagenome | biome: human gut; feature: human-associated habitat; material: faeces...
CCGTTCTTCTGTGCGGTCATGGCAAACGATTGCCTGTACGTGTTGAAAATCTCTCTTAGCAAAGGGAGAAAAATATGATATGATATAATTTAATTCCTGATTTGCCTGCATGTGTCTGCAGATCGTCTCTGTAGATTCACCGGCAGATAAAAATGAGAAAAAGGAGGGTATTCCCATGAAAATCGCTATTCCGAAACAGGCCGCTAATATTATCGCCACCCTTTCCCATCACGGCTACGAGGCCTACGTCGTGGGCGGATGTGTGCGCGACTCCATACTTGGCAAGATTCCCTCCGACTGGGACATCACCACCTCTGCTCTTCCCGAACAGGTGAAAGCGCTTTTCCCCAAAACCATTGATACCGGGATCAAACATGGCACAGTCACCGTTATGATGGAAAAAGAAGGGTACGAAGTGACCACCTACCGGATCGATGGTCTTTATGAAGATCACCGCCGTCCCAATGACGTTACCTTTACGACCTGCCTGAAAGAAGATCTGATGCGCCGGGATTTTACCATTAATGCCATGGCGTATAACGATCAGGACGGTCTTGTGGATCTTTTTGGCGGGATGGCAGATCTGAAACATAAAGTCATCCGTTGCGTAGGCAATGCGGAAGATCGTTTTAATGAAGATGCGCTTCGCATGCTCCGGGCCGTTCGTTTCGCCGGACAGCTTAATTTCCAGATTGAACCGGCAACCCGTCAGGCCATCGTTGCCTGCCATAAAAATCTTCAGGATGTCAGCGCCGAACGTATCCAGATGGAGTTATTAAAACTTTTGATCTCCGATCATCCCGAGGTGTTAAAGACCGCTTATCAGACAGGGCTTACTGGTGTTTTTCTCCCGGAATTTGACCGGATGATGGACACTGCCCAGAACAATCCCCACCATCGTTTTTCTGTAGGGGAGCACACTTTACATGCCATCTGCGCTGCAGAAGCCAATCCCGTTTTACGGCTGACCATGATGCTTCATGATGTCGGTAAACCGGCAACCAAAACGACCGATGCCTATGGTATCGATCATTTTTACCGCCACTATCAGGTGAGCGCCCAGATGAGCAGGGAAATTTTAAAACGATTGAAGTTCGATAATAAAACGATGCAGATGGTCTCTCAGCTTATTGCCCATCACGACATCCGTTTTAAAGAACCCAAAACTTCCGGCCGCCGACACGTCCGCAAAGTCATGCATTCCATCGGTCCTTCTCTTTTCCCTTATCTTCTCAAGGTTATGGAAGCCGATGTTCTTGCCCAGAGCGACTATTACCAGGCAGAAAAACTGTCCATTTTAAAAGAAACGGAAGAAGCCTGTCAGGAAATCCTGAAAGCAAAAGATTGTCTCAGTCTCCGGGATCTTAACATTAATGGCAATCAGCTTAAAGCCCTTGGTATCCGGGAAGGAAAAATCATTGGTTCTATTTTAAACACACTTCTTTCCATGGTTCTGGAACATCCTGAACTAAATGAGTTTACCTATCTGAAAGAACTTGCCTTAAAAATATATAAGCAACTGCGTTAGCGCTGTCATATCAATCCCTCCACAATCATAGGATAGACCATGTTACCGGAAACCTGTTTTTTGTTTGGAGGGATTGTTGTGCATGACAAATATCGAGAATTATTAGAACAATATGACGTTAACATCATTTCCACTTTTCGCAGCCGGGGGACTTTCCAGTGTGAAACGGATCAGGGGCTGGCTCTTTTAAAAGAGTATCACAACTCTCTCCGTAAGCTGGCCATGGAATTTGAATGGAAAAACCGACTCGCCCAGGCAGGGTTTTCTTCTACGGATCAATACTTTCTTTCTAAAGAACAAAGTCTGGTTGTTTATGACCGTTACCATACGCCATTTATTCTTAAACACTATTTTCATGGCAGAGAATGTAATCTGAATGACCCGCAGGACATTTATGCCGCCTGCAAAAATCTTGCCCGTATGCATAAAATTTCTGCGTCCGTCTCAGAAACTCCCTTTGAACATCCTTTTACCGAATCGATTGAACATCTTTTCATCCGCCGCAATCAGGAACTTCGTACCATCAGAAAATACATCAGCAAGGTAACCAAAAAGAAGGAGTTTGAGCTTTTGTATACCGAGTGCTTCTCTTCCTACTATGCGGAGGCGGTGCATGCCCTTGAAGCATTACAATCGATGAAAATCTCCGGGCGGGAGCCTGTCTGCGGCGTATGCCACGGCGCCTATCACCAGCATAACATCCTGATGCTCCCTGATAGTTCCGTGGCCACGATCGGTTTTGAATCCCTTTGTTATCAGCCCTATCTCATGGATTTTTATCTGTTCATGCGTAAAACCATGGAAAAAAATCATTATGATTATCATCTGTTTGAGGTTGGTCTCTCCGGTTATCAGGAATATCTTTCTGTGGACATTTCTGATCTCCGTTTTATTTATCTTCTATTTTTATATCCCGAAAAGTTCTGGAAACTGTCCAATCAATACTATAATCACCGAAAAAGCTGGATTTCACCAAAAATGGTGGAAAAGCTGGAACGAATTCCTCAACAGGATGCAGAAAGGCAGGCGTTTCTTTCGTTTTTCTCTCAGGATTTACTGAAATGAAAATTGTGTTTCTTCCATAAATGTGCTAGAATGTTCGAGTATAAATACTATGGAGGGAGAGTGAATTCATGGCTTATATGGCTCTATATCGGAAATGGCGTCCCAAAGATTTTGATGAAGTTCAGGGACAGGACGCTATCGTGCAGACATTGCGTAATCAGATTCTGTATAATCGAATCGGCCATGCCTATCTTTTCTGTGGAACAAGGGGAACCGGTAAAACATCTATTGCCAAGTTGTTTGCCAAGGCAGTGAACTGTCAGCACCCTGTCAACGGAAACCCATGTAATGCCTGTCCATCCTGCCAGTCCATTAATAACCAGAGTTCTCTGGATGTACTGGAGATCGACGCTGCATCCAATAATGGCGTAGACCATATCCGGGAAATCCGGGAACAGGTGCAGTATTCTCCCGTTGAAGGTAAATATAAAGTATATATCATAGACGAGGTGCATATGCTCTCTTCCGGCGCTTTTAACGCGCTTTTAAAAACTCTGGAAGAGCCGCCTTCCTATGTGATCTTTATCCTTGCCACTACCGAAAAACATAAAATTCCGGTCACTATTCTTTCCCGTTGTCAGAAATATGATTTTAAACGGATTTCCATGGATACCATCACCAGCTATCTGGTTCATCTGATGGAGAAAGAGGGAATTGACGCTGAAGAAAAAGCGCTTCGTTACATTGCCCGAAGCGCCGACGGCTCCATGCGTGACGCACTGAGCCTGCTGGATCAGTGCATCGCTTTTTACCTGAATCAGAAACTGACTTATGAGAATGTTCTTGAGGTACTGGGCACCGTTGACACCACGGTTTTCAGCCAGCTTCTACGTCATATTCTTTCTCATGATACCACGGGCGTCCTTCATCTGGTGGATCAGATGATCGCCGAGGGCCGGGAACTTTCTCAATTTTTATCTGACTTTTTATGGTATCTGCGTAACCTGTTGATTTTAAAAGATCAGCCAGGCACGGAAGACAGTCTTGATTTATCCGCCGAAGCAATTTCTTCATTAAAAGAAGAGGCCGATCTGGTCAGTACCGGCGCTTTGCTTCGTTTCATCCGTGTGTTGTCTGAACTGTCCGGGCAGTTAAGAACGGCTACGCAAAAAAGAGTTCTTCTGGAAGTCGGTTTCATTCGTTTATGCACGCCGCAGATGGAAACGGACGCAGACAGCCTGCTGGAACGTCTGCACATGCTGGAAGCAAAAGTCGCCGAAGGGATTCCTATTCAGGTTGTTCCCGGAACATCCGGGTCATCAGGAGAACGCCCTGCGGGAGCTTCCCTCACTGATCCGTCTTCCTCCGGTGAGCAGAAGGCATCTTCAGAAGATCTTTTACAAACGCTGGAAAGCCGGTTTTCACCAGCGGAAGCAGAGGATCTGAAAAAAATCGCTGCCAACTGGACATCCATCGTAGGACAGACGGCCATGCCTATGCAGAAGTTCCTTCAGGCTGCCCGTATCGCTGTCTCCGAAGATAGTTCTGTCATCAAGTTGATTTTTCCTCCCAATGACATGGGAAAAAACTATTTTGAACGAGATCATCAGCATAATCTCGATTTATTATCCCAACTTGTTGCTGAACAAACCGGTAAAAAAGTCAAATTTGAATGCGCTGCCCACATTCCGGCAGCCAACACACCATCGAACTATATCGATTTAAGCAAAATACATCTGCCCGTGACTTTTGAATAATCCTGTAGCGGTCAGGAATGTAAAACATTTATGGAGGTTATACTATTATGGCAAAAAGAGGTGGATTCCCTGGCGGTATGCCGGGAAACATGAATAATTTAATGAAACAGGCGCAGAAAATGCAAAAACAGATGGCAGAAACCACAAAAGCTCTGGAAGAAAAAACCTACGAAGCTTCTGCCGGCGGCGGAGTTGTCTCTGTTACCGTTTCCGGAAAACGCGAAATCACTGCGGTAAAAATTGCAGAGGAAGTCGTAGATCCTGACGACATTGAAATGCTGGAAGATCTGATCATGGCTGCAACCAACGAAGCCCTTCGGGAAATGGAAACCGATTCCCAGAACCAGATGGCTAAATTTACCGGTGGTCTCGGCGGAGGCTTTGGCTTCTGATGGATTACTACAGTACGCAGGTTACCAACCTGATCGAAGAGCTTCGCCGCCTGCCTGGTATCGGTACCAAGTCAGCGCAGCGTCTTGCTTTTCACATCATCAACATGCCCGAGGAGCATGTCGAACATTTTGCGGAGGTTCTGGTCACCGCAAGAAAAAATATCCGGTATTGTAAATATTGCTGTACCCTCACCGACAGTGAAGTCTGTCCCATCTGTGCCAGTGACAAACGGGATCACAGTACCATCATGGTCGTTGAACATACCAAAGATCTGGCAGCCTATGAAAAAACCGGACAATATAATGGCGTATACCATGTACTGCAGGGCACGCTGGTTCCCAGTCTGGGAAAAGGCCCGGAAGATATTCGTTTCAAAGAACTGGAAAGCCGTCTGGATCAGTTCCCGGTGAAGGAACTGATTCTCGCAACGAATTCCAGTCTGGACGGAGAGGCTACCGCCATGTATATCACAAAAAAAGTAAAACCCCGTGGGATTAAGATTACCCGAATCGCCAGCGGTGTTCCCATCGGAGGAGAACTGGAATATATTGATGAAGTTACTTTATCCCGTGCTCTCGATGGCCGTATAGAATTATAGGTCGGGCCGGGAAAACCGATAAAGCGCATTACAACCAAACGAAAGGATATGATAGGATGAAAAGAATCGGAATGTTGACAAGCGGCGGAGACTGCCAGAGTTTAAATGCAACTATGCGTGGTGTCGTCAAAGGGCTGCAGCGTCTCATGGGAAATGTGGAAATCTACGGCTTCGAAGACGGTTATAAGGGATTAATCTATGGTAATTATACACGTCTGACTTCCCGGGATTTCTCCGGTATCCTCACCCGGGGCGGAACTATCCTTGGAACATCCCGTCAGCCATTTAAATTAATGCGGGTCCCGGACAAAAACGGACTTGATAAAGTAGAAGCCATGAAAGCCACCTACAAATATCTTGACCTGGACTGTCTCGTTGTTCTGGGTGGAAACGGCAGCCAGAAAACGGCCAATCTTCTGAGTGAAGAGGGTTTGAACATTGTTTCCCTGCCAAAAACCATTGACAACGACCTCTGGGGTACGGATATGACTTTCGGTTTTCAAAGCGCTGTGGATATTGCCACCAATACGATTGACTGCATTCACACCACCGCCGCTTCCCATGACCGTGTTTTCATCGTGGAACTGATGGGCCATAAAGTAGGATGGGTGACTTTACATGCGGGCATCGCCGGCGGAGCGGATATTATTCTCATTCCGGAGATTCCATATAATCTAAACCATGTTATCGAAGCAATCAAACGACGTTCCGAACAGGGAAAAGATTTCACGATCCTTGCGGTGGCAGAAGGCGCGATTTCCAAAGAAGATGCCAAACTCTCCAAAAAGCAATACAAAGAAAAGCTGGCCAAACGGCAGCATTCTACTGTCGGCTACGAACTGGCCTCCCAGATTGAAGCAGCTACCGGTCAGGAAGTGCGCGTCACGATCCCCGGACATACACAACGGGGCGGAAGTCCTGTTCCTTTTGATCGCGTTATCTCCAGCCGTCTTGGTGTGGCCGCCGCAGAACTCATCAAAAATGAAGACTACGGTAAAATGCTAATCATGAAAGGATACGAAGTGTCCGCTGTCCCTCTGAAGGACATTGCCGGAAAACTGAAATATGTTTCTCCTGACGATCAGATCGTCAAACAGGCTAAAAATCTCGGCATTTCTTTTGGGGACTGATTTTTGATTTAAATTACTATTTTTTGTATCCTGTAAAAACAGCCGCAGGGACAACGTTGGATCGATCCTGATTCGTCCGACTTTGTTCTCCCTGCGGCTGTTTTATTTTTTCTATCGGTGGTTCCTGTGGCGAATACCCGGCCGTTGCCGGATGAGTGTACTGAACCCTGCCAGAAAAAATCCGGCAAATACACCGCCCAGATGTGCCGCATTATCCACACCTCCTGTTGTAAATCCATAGGATAATGCCGCTATAATCATAAATACAATTCCATTTAAACCAATCTCCTGAATCCTTCCTCTTTCTTTTCGAAGAAAATCTCTTAAAATAAAATACAAAAGTCCTCCCATTACCCCAAAAACTGCCCCGGAAGCTCCTGCAGAAACCGTAAACGGTTCTCCCTGTAAAGTGAAGGCCAGCGAACACAGGGATGCGGTTACTCCTGAACCACAATACAGCAATAAATATCTCCAGCCTCCCATGATCCGTTCCATCCGGGCACCAGTCAACCATAATATCAACATATTCTGTACCAGATGATCCATACCAAAATGTAAAAATGTTGAGGTAAATAAGCGATAATATTCCCTCTGCTCCACGATTCCTTCCCAGGTCATCGCTCCGTGTTCCGCCATAAAAACGCCATCCGAAACATCACCCCACATGTGCAGAAGGAAAAATACCAGAAAATTACTCAGGATAATTCCTACCGTAACCGGCTGTAATATGCTCCCCAGTTCTCTGCGGTTATTCCTCTTTTCCTCCGTCTTATATTGTTCCAGAAAAACTTCCAGCCTGTTCCTCCATCCATAAAACTCCATACGCTGCCGCTCATAAAGCAGAAGACGGCCATTTTGTTTATCCAGACACCAGATCGCCGGATAGGGCAGGATCTCTTTTACCCGATTTTCTCCCGGCGTACCGTGAAACAACATCAGCGTCAGTCTCTCCGTCTTTTTACCAAAACGAAGCATCAGCTTTTTTTCCCTCTCCTGTATTTCCTTTTCCTGTTCTTCCACCGCCTGTGGTCTTTGTCCCGGCAAAGTCTCCGGTACGATATGAATCACTTTAACCACATCATCCTCTTCTTTTATCCAGATGATCTTCTCATCCTCTGGCACTCTCCTATAACCTTCTGCCGCACATAATCTTTGCAGTTCTACAATAAACTCCATGTAAACCTCCATTATCCGCTCTGTATCAACATTGTCTAGAAAAACCGGATGATTTTACCGATTTATTCTGTCTGTTGTCTCTACAAAGATTATAATCAGATTCTGGCAAAAAGCAATATCTTCCGTCTATTCCGGGAATGGTCTTCTCAAAATAACCTCATAAGAGCTCTCTGCAAAACGTACAAGATCTCCCTGCTTCAATTCTATGGGCAAGCGCCCCACCGGTGTATCATTAACCCATGTGCCGTTCGTCGATGCACAATCCGTCAACACGTAGGATCCGGCTTCTCTGCCCCGTTCTATGACCGCATGTCTTCTGCTGACAGTCCTGTCCTCCAACATCAGATGATTTAGCCCGCTGCTGTGTCCGATATAAAAAGGAAAGGCACGAACCGGCACCAATTCTCCCGTATCGGTCTTTTTTAACAAAATTTCTCCCGTCTGTCGCCAGTCTCTTAATTGTTCCATCCGGAACCTTTCCCCTCCCAGTATTTCTGTTTTCTCTTCCTTCGCACACCGCTTTTTATAAAAGGCGTCCCCGCCAGCCTCCTGGCTCAGATAATTTTTCCTGTTTTTCTTTTTATCTGGTTCGTCTGCCTGTGACTTTTCCCCCGCTTTTGATCCCCTCACCGGGAAATGCCTTCTTCTTCCTCCACCGGATGGATGCGCAAAAGAAACAAGCAGCAGGACGAACAACACTCCACCTGCCAGCCCCAATATAATAACGGGAATCTCTTCCCTCAGAGCATCCATAGTCCACCACCAGTTTCTTCGCCATACAGTTATCACGACAGCCAGAATCACCAGGAGCAGACCACCCATCATGGCCATCTGTTTTCCTGCTCTTTTTTTCTCCGGCAAAACCTCTTCTGTCCATATTGGCGCTTCTTCTGCAAAAAACAGGTTTTCCCTCATCGCCCTTCCCTCATCCGGATACCCATCCTGTTCCGGGAGAATCTCCTCTTCCTTTTGTTCTGAAAGAAAAGCGCTGATTCCTTCTGCCTGTTTTTCGTACTCCGGATTTTTCTGTTCTTCATATTGCAGACATGCTTTTATCAGATTTTTGGATATATTTTTGTTCCTGACTGCCCAATAAACATGATATACAAAACGGACTGTGGCAGAATCCCCATAATCGATTTCTGACAACATCCAGACAAAAAAATCCTGAATGCTCTCCGTTATCCTCTCCTGTTTTTTGGGCGTATATACCCATCGGTAATGTCCGTCTTCCATCTGATATATTTCTTCCGGCGAAAACAATATCTGCCCTGTATCCAGCATAAGCGCGTCAATTTCCTCCAAAAGCTGACAAAAATCTTCCAGAAAAACCCTGCAGTCCTCTCTGGATAAATTGGTTCCTGACGCCCGTTCCTTCAAAGTTCTGCCATGCGTAATATCATACCACAATTCTTTTTCCCCATCCTGTTCCCGGAGAAGAACCGGAAGAAGTCTCTCCGGTTGATTATATCGAATCGTTGGATATTCAACCGCTAAAAAATATTGTTCCGGTATACAAGCTGTCTTTTTATAGATCCATAAGCCATCCTGTTCTATTTCCAACTTTCCGCCGCCTTTCTTCTGATCTTCTCCTGCCAGTTATCCACTGGCGCCACTGCAGTACAGGTACAGTACGGTGAAGTTCCCATGATTTTATTTATTCCCGGCAATGGCCAGGATAAACCGATCTCCGTCTTTGCCACAACGTGCTGCCCACGGAAAACAATGGTTCCGCTCTTCAATGTGGATACGGATAAACGCGCTTTTATCCTGCTTTCCATTCTGCTTTTTGCTTCTTTACTTATACTTGCCCGTTGATTCTGCCAGAGGAAATAAAAATTTCTATTTAACAGTCTGTTTTTTTCATACTGTCCATCGGATAATTTCCCTTCATTTTTCCATGCGGACGCTGCCTCTCCGACAATCCGCAGCGTTTCTCCTCTGGCCACGGCCACATCCAGAAAAAACAGCCACAAAAACACCGCACCGGTAATCAGGAGTGAAAGTACAGGCACAATGACGGATACTTCCACCGTAATTCTCCCATCCGACTCAGCCAGGTTTCCGATCCTTTTTTTCATCTCTTCCTCCTTTTTGCCATACTCTGTTTTTCCTCCATGCGGAAAATGGTTTATTTTTTTCCGGCACACCGGCTGCATGGCCGCATCCCTTTCACTTCCTCTTTGTTTACTGCTCTTATGCTCCTTTTCAAACCGCTGCATCCTAAAGAAGAGTGGTACTTATCCCCATACTTTGTACTATACAGACTTTCGGGAATTTCCCCTTTTTGTATGCATTTTTCGCAGGCGCTGTATTTTTTCTCTTCGAGGATTTTCCTTACCTGTTTACCGGATATTTTCAGATAAATATGCGAACAGGTCGGGCTTGTATGATATACCTGCCCATAATCCGCCACATACACAACCCCGTTATCTTCTTTTTCCTGTCCCCCCTCTCCTTTCTTCTCCACATACCCACTGAAAATGCGTTGCTGCACTTCTGTTCTTTTCAGAAAATACACCGGACGAAAAAACGGGACATGGATCTTTAAGCAATAAACGGCCCGTATCTTTACACTTTCGGGCTTCTCATGGGAGACTTCTCCTCTGATTACAATACCGGCTCTTCCTCCCTGAATACAGTTGTTATCCATCTTCTCTCCGGTATAAACCGATGAGAAAATAACCGCAGCCCCGACCGGATGACCCAATTCCCTTTTCGATTTATTCTGCGATTTTCCCATTTGCTGCGTCGCCTTCTGCGCCGCAAAAAGATCTGCGGTTTTCGATACCGCATATTGTATCCTGGCTTCGGTCAGCATAAGCTGTCCCGCTGCGATCAACACACAGATTGCACAAAGAAATATCGGAAAAACCAGAACGGCTTCCACTGTTGCCGATCCATCGCAGGAACCAAAACAGGATGCTCTTTTTCTCTTTTGTCTGTAAATGAAGACTCGTGTCTGGAGAGCTTTTACCAATACCTCTGAAAATGGTTCTGTGTATTTTACCAAGAGCACCCTGTTTCACCTCCTGTCTTACTATCCTTGCTATTCTGTCTTTTTTCTTTTATGTCAATAGCTGTTCACTCTTTCCAGATGCATTTCCCACATTCTTTTCCCCGTCATCGAAAAAGCGGAAAACCATCGATCACCTTCCACCGCAGCTTTAAGACGAAAAGAAAACAATGCTTCTTCCATGGAAAAACCGGCTTCCTTCAGAGCAATATTACTCTGCATAAGATCCATCATCCGATATAAAAGATCTGACGAAGATAATGATGGCAGAAGAAACAATTTCAGATAATCTTCATACCCTGCATTCACTTTTCCCTGTTTTACCGGACTTTTATCCCGTAATAGCCGGGCAGCATTTTCTAAAGTGAGATTCCAGGTATCCGCCGTCTTCATCACGGGTACTTTCTCTCCGGAAAATAAAGCATGGGTATCCAACATGGACTCACCAAAACTGATTGCTGCGGTCAGCAGAACCTGTACGGCTTTCTGTGCCTGCGGAAATCCCAGAATCCCGGTGAGTGCGCCCGCTGTGGCATTTGATGAAGCAATCCATGCTTTATCCTGAGACAGCCAGGTATAGTTTATTAAAAACCGAAGACCCAGAATGCGATTGGCTGTCAGTTTTAAATTATCCACATCTGCCTTTTTCCCGCCGATAAGGTATTCCACTTCATATTGCAGGGCAGTTTCTTCTTCTGACGTCTGCCCGTAGCTATGAAAACTCTCTTCTACATAATTGAGCAAAAAGTAATCATCTGCCCATGCATATCCTTTCCATCGTTTTATCGCCATTTGGGACAAAACCGCTTTCCATTCTTCCACATCCAAAAAAGAAAAGGTATCCGGAAAATTTTTAAAATTTTCTTTGCGTTCTCTCCTTTTTTCCGAGGGCAAAGATCCGTCCGGCAAACAGAACGAAGAGAGCTCCTGCGGGTGATCTGCCACATAAGACAAAAGTCCGGTTCTCCATATTTCCTTCAAGGATGTATAATAGCTCTTCCATTGCTTTCCCTGTTTTGCATTCTCTTTTTCCTGTTGGCCCTGCTCTTCTTTTTCTCCGGCGTCCCCCTGCGGTTTCTTCTCCGGCAAAGCGGCGTCCCTCACCGCCCGATCTTCTATGGCCTGGCTGGCTTTTTCCATATCCCGCCCCGCCTGGCTGGCTCTTCTATCCGCCTGCTCAGCAGATAGAAGAAGCTGCTTTACATGCTCTCCTGCCTGCTCCATCTCCCGGTATTTCATCCATTCCCGGATCTGATGTTTCAGATACACCCCATCGTCATCCACAGCCGTTTTTTCTTCCGTAATATCCAGTTGACGGCAAGTGAAAGCAAAAAAACTGGTTCTATGCAGATAGGCATCGAAATATTCTCTGCCATCAGAAGCAATCCGTTCTCTTTCTCTGGGATCCAGAAAAAACACATGATAACGGTCAAATAACGGTCGGTCATAATTCGCCAGAATATACTCTCCCGCGCCTTTACCGGCATCTTCTGCCAGAGAAGATTGCAGATAACTTCTCGTCCCTTCCAGCACGACCATACACAGGCTGAGCATTGCCAGAAAAATCAAAGATAAGTAAACCGTTATCTGCCCTTTTTCCTCTCTGAGCATCCTAACGTACTTTTCCTGCATTGGTTTCAATGGTTGAAAAAATCGAAGATACCACATTTTTAATGTTTGATTGGAAAATAATGACCAGTCCGATCAACACCACAATGATCAGAATTACTTCCACCACACCCATTCCTTCTTCTCCTTTCAGCGTGGCACATAATCGCCTTTTCCATAAAGTCAGTTTATTTTTCCAAATTGTCATTGATCATCCCTCCCAAAACGCACCGGACTCTTTTCCTCATATTCCCTGAAAACGTAAAATAGCCGGAAACATGACCAGAATCATCACCATACATAAAAGAAGAATCATGGGAAACAATAATTTCGTTGCTGCCTCCTCCCCTTCTTTTTTTGCCATATCCAATCGATACCGAAAAGCCTCCCTTTCCATCTGTTCCATCAGCAGCCTCCCCTCTCTGGATCCTTTGGCCGTCACCTGAAGAAGCATGAGCGCCAATTTCTGATAAACCGGTTCTTTAAATCTTTTTCCCCACTGCATACAGGCCTCTTTTTGTCCGGTTCCCAACTTTAACTGCCTGTCCATACGCAGTAATTCTTCAAAAGCATAGCGTTTCTTTCTTCCAGGATCCCCCTGATAATCTGTGGCAATTCTTTCTACCGCAGAAGCCAGCGACAAACCTGCTCCCATATACAACGTCAGCAGATGCACGATTGTCGGAAAATCTTTCAGTGTTTCCTTCCTGCATTTCTTCTCTCCTTCTTTTAAAGAAAAAAAGCCATGAACAATTACAAGCGATAACAAACTTAATCCCGAAAAAAACAACTCCGGTAAAAGAGATTCTTTCTCCCGGCGAATCAAAACGCCCTCTTCTTCCCCGGGCAAAATGTATTCCAAATGGTTTCTGGTCTTTTTTTCTTCCTGTTGCAGACGGGCCGCTGCTCTGGCAAATACCGCTTCTTCCGGATTCTCTTTTGGGGGCACTACCCGCACCAAAAACGTTTTTCTCCAGCGATAATCGCCGTATTCCGCTGTCACCTGAAGCGCTGTCTCTGCATAATCCCCCTCTTTCATGGTCTTCCCTTTTTCCCCCAGACTGCCGTCCATACGAATCACTTCCGTTTTCTCCGGTACATATGTGATATAAAATGGCCAGTGTGCCAGCATATCCGGAAAAGAAAGCATGCGGTCAACTTTTTTCAGCGACAAATTCTTTCCTCGTATTTTCCTTTCCAGCTGTTGAAAAAATTTCTTTTTTAACTTCTCCTCTTCTGTGGCAGACAGCCTTTGTTCGCTGAGAAGCAAAGTATATTTCTTCTCTTTTTTCTCTTTTTTCATCTGCAATGTGATCGCCTTTTGTCCGGCGCCAAAAGGATTCCTTTTGATTCTGGTCTGCTCTTCTCTTTGCTGCAGAACCATCACGGTAAAACAGACCATTCCCAGAAGAATCAGCCCCCAGAAAAAAAGCATTCCCTGCCGGAAAAGAAAAGATTCTGTCTTCCGTCTCAGCTGTTCATCGGTTTCTGTACACTGTTCCTTTAAAGCCGCCTTCACCTTTTCTTCCATGTATTTTTTCCATAAAACCGGAACCCATTTTGCCAGCTGCTCCACCGGTTTTCTAAAAAATGGACTATAACTCAATATCCATAATCCTTTCCGTCCAGAAAAAACAGACCATTGTCAACACAATCATCCCTGTTGCCATCATATTCCCCGGAAGAGAACCATAAAGACTTTCCATATATTCAGGATTGGCACAACGCAGATACAGCCATATACCAAACGGCATCACCAACATAATATTTTTTTCCAGCAATCTCCCACTCAGATTCACCTGTAACTCTTCTGCCACTTCCATTTTCCCCTGCAGATGTTCCATCGCATTTTTTAAGGTTTCTACCATATTCCCTCCGGTGGTTCTGACAATATGCAGGATAACTGAAAATTCATAGATCTCTTCCACCTCCGTTTCCCTGGCATATGCCATAAATAACTGTTCTATAGAAGCATGAAGGCGTATGCCACGGACAATTTTCTCCAATTGTACCACCGTTGGATTTCCGGCCGAGGGATACAGCTGACGAATCTCCTGCAATGAAATACCGCAGGCATTTTCCAGCGAATACCCCGCCTGAAGAGAAGTCAGCAAAGATTGCAGTAATTCCCGAAAGCCCTGTGTATACTGTTTCTTTCTGTATTGTCTGCTTTTTTTCTTTATGACTGTATAAACAGGAAAAAGAAGAAGCTGTAAAGGCAGCGCCCACAGTGCATGATCATAGCAGAGCCAGGCCAGAACAAAAACCATGATCTCCCCGAAAATAATCGTCCTCCACAGATCATCTTTGCGCATACAGTCCCTCCATGGCCTTCTGGTAATTTTCTCTTTGCCCGTAATGTGAAAGAGCCTCCATCTGAATCAACGGTTTATGCACTTCCAGCCTTCCTTCTTCCCCTCTCTTTTCCTGATACAGAAAAAGTGGATTCAGACGATAATCCTGCTCATGAAAATCCAGCAGCTCATATATTTCCGTAATTTTCCTTTTTCCTGAAGGCAGCCTGCTTAGATGAATCAAAATATCCACAGAAGAGGCAATCAGGCCCTGAACAGCCAAAAGCGGAATATCCATCCCCATCAGCACCATCGTTTCCAAACGCCGAAGAGCATCCCTGCACGAATTTCCATGGATGGAACTGAAAGAGCCCCTGTGTCCCGTCGATAAAGCCTGTAACATGGACACAGCTTCTTCCCCTCTCACCTCTCCCACAATAATCCGGCTGGGCCGCATACGCAGACTGGCTTTGATCAGATCCTTCATGGTAATCTCGTTTAACCCTTCCGTATTGGCATTACGGGTCTCCAGACGCACCAGATTATCCACATGAGTCAACTGTAATTCCGCAGAATCTTCAATGGTAATGATCCTTTCATCCGTTTCGATATATTCCGCCAGCGCATTAAGTAAAGAAGACTTTCCCGAATTGGTCGCGCCACTGATCAAAATACTGTATCTGCTTTTGACCAGACAGGCCAAAACCGCTGCCAGTCCGGCGGGAAACTCATCACAGGCAATCAGACGCTCCATTGTCATTCCGCCCTTTTGAAACTTGCGAATCGTAATCACCGGTCCTTCCAGCGAAACCGGAGGAATCACTACATGTACGCGGGATCCATCCGGCAGCCGCCCGTCCACCATCGGTACAGATTCATTGACCATACGGTTTAGCGGCGCAATCATCTGATCAATCAGTCGATATACTTCCTCGTTATCCGAAAATGTTGTCTCTGTCTTTTTCAACTGTCCGTTTTGCTCAATAAAGATTTTTGACGCACCTACCACCATAATCTCCGTTACACTGTCATCCCTAAGATAATTTTCTAAAACATCAAATCCCCGTATTGCGTAAAACAACTGCTGACGCAGATCCTTTTTTTCCGTCAACGTTCCATACTGACTGTGCCCTTCCCGCAAAATCACCTGATCGATGACCCGGTATACCTCTTCATCGGTAGTCGGAGAACAGTCCTCCATCTGATGTAAAATCTCATGGCGAAGTATGCTTTTATCAAATTTTTTCAAGAAAAACATCCTCTCTGTATACCCGCTTAAACTGCCCTGTTCGAAATGTCTCCTCTTTTTGGAGCGCCTGTTCCAAACAGTGACAAAAGGCATGTTGCTTTTTATTTTTTCTCGTATCCAGCAAAATCAGCCGGTCAGCAATCCCCAACGGATACAGATGCGCAAACACACCGCTGCCTACTCCCAGACAGATTTCTCCATATTCTCCGGACTGGCGAAGCTGTTGAAAAAACCACTGATAATCTTCCTTCCCAATCTCCAAAAAGGAAAGATATGCCGGCGGCGCATCAATCACATATACCTCCTCCTGTTGTCTGCGCATCTCCTTTATTTTTCGGAGGATCGTCTTCTCCCTCAAATTAATGTAATAACATAAATCCTCCATATTCCCTTCCTGCTGCGTCCCTTCTCCCGGACCCTTTACTTCTCCAATATCTTCCATATCAAGAAATAAATCACCTGGATTCAAAAATGTCATGGCGATTGACAGAAGATCCTGATCATAAACCGGAGAATAGAGCATGGTCAGCGTCCCCTTCTCCTTATGCAGCCGAACTTCCTCCCCAAACAGCCGGCTCTTTTCCTCTAACAGCGCCAACAGCTCCGATGGAGAATGATACCGGCAATGCCATCCCTCCTTTTCCCGGTCAGATAACACCAGAAGATTCTCTTCGTTTATTTCCGGCTTATGCGCATCTGCTGCCTGTAATTGTGCAAAAAACTGTTCCCCTAACAGATAACAATCGCCTTTTTCTTCTGCATGGAGAAACGCTTCCACACTGGTAAAAATCAGAATACGTTTAGGCCCCCGCCAGTATTCTTCCAGATATTTTCGCAGACGAAGAGCATATTCCCCTTCCTCTCCAATCACCATGGTAATCATCTTCTTCCCCCTTCTGCCTTTTTCCTCTTTCCTTTCCTTCTCCTGCGTACGCTCAGTTGCTATCTTTTATCTCCGGGGTTTCCTTCATGTTCTCCTGATTTTATCTTCTCTGTTTTCTTCTCCTGTCCCTTGTTTTATTTATCTTTATTATTGTTATCGTGAATTTACTATATCACACCTTTTTGTTTTTGTCTATGATTATTTTACATTTTTTCTATTTTTTTCCATCTCTTTTCGGTCTATTTCCAGACCGGTGCACATACACTATAGTAACCTGTACCAAGATCTGGAGAATATTTTTCGTGACCGATAATCAATTAATTATCCTCATTCCTCTTGTGGCTTTTTTGCTCTATCTGGCTGCTTACTTAAAAAAAAGACCCGCGGCGCTGTTTACCATAATCGGCCGCAGCGCTGCAGGTCTTGCCTATATTTATTTTTTTAATCTCGTTTGTTCCTCCCGTGGATTTTCCACCGGCCTTGGGATTAATCCCATCACCATTGCTCTTTCTGCTTTTCTGGGTATCCCCGGGGCTATTCTTGCCTATGGCATTAATCTTTTTCGTTTCTTTCTCTGAATCTGCTTCATGATCTTCCTATGCACTTACAAAACAGCTGGGAACTTTTTTACAATAAATACTCTTATTTTCTGTCACAATACCATTTCCCATAATTTTCGAGCAAGGAATGGCTGGATAAAAAACATGACCAGAAAAACAAGTATACACAGAAAATATGGTTCGGTTTTCCTTTTTGCCTCTGGAACAGATACGGGCAGCTTCTTTATCCCTGCCATAGCCAGAGCATAACCAATAAGCGTACCGGCCAGATTGGTCAGCAGATCGTTGACGTCTGTTGCCCGGAAGGTAAAAACCTGAAGAATTTCGATCGTCAGGGTCATACACAAACCAAATCCCAACGTTTTCCTGATTTTTCTAAATTGCTCCCATAAAATGGGAAGAAAAAATCCCAGCGGAACGAACAGTAAAATATTTAGCATGGCATTACGAAAATCTTCCGCCATATTGACCAATGGTATCAGATTCACCGACAGATGTATGCGGCAATAATCAACCACCGGTAATCCAACGATGGCATAAACCGCCGATAAATACAAAACAAACAAGACTGCTCCCCATGTTCGTTTTCCATTTTGAAAGTAAATTTTCCCCAGAACAGCCATAATGGGCAGTAAAATCAGAGCTGCCGCTAAGGTTTCTATTCCTAAAAAACGTATAGTAGACATCTTTCTTTTCAGTCATTTCTTTTAAAGTCCCAATGCATCCAGTATCCGCATGAAAAAGGCCTTAATCTGCGCAAAGAAGCCTTCTGTATTCAGATTTAATTTGCTCAGTTCATTGTAAATGTTTGCTGCCTGCTCCTTTAATTCATTGACATTTAAATCGAGGCTGCTGATTTTTTCCATCAGTTCGGCAATCTGCTGCCGCTGTTCTTCTGTCAGCTCAATCTGGAATTTATCGGCGCAGTTGATGATAATCTGATTGATTTCTTCGATATTCTGAATATCGGCAGACACGATTTCTTCTTTAATGTAGGCCAGAAATTGTTCTGCTTTTTCGGAATCCTGCAAAATATCTGCCAGTTCGCTGGTGACTACCAGCTCATTGGTCGCCGCATCTTTACTTTCTTCTGTAATGTTTTCTCCGGTCATATCTTCATAGGCATTCATTGCCCCCACAAGGGCTGCTGTTCCCGTAATGTTGAATGGGCCGGCCACGACCACATCTGCGTCAGAAACACCGGCGGTGGTCAGCGCATTTTCATACATCCCTTCTGTACAATAAGTAATATTTTTCGTCGTCACATCGATGCCTTTGCCTTTTCCGGTTTTTTTAATCAATACCGAAGAAAGCGCCCGGCTTCCAATGACAGAAGCGCTCAGATAATCATCCAGATATTTATGTTCATCCTTATTTGTGATTTCCACCACCATGTAATCATCCAGATTTTTTTCCTCTACATCCAGAAGACGAAAAACTTCTTCTTTTTCTTTTTTATTCAAATCTGCTCCCAGAGATAAGTATGGTTTTTCCACACTGTCTGCCTGAACGCCTGTCGGGCAGAGCATCATTCCTGTAATGGCCAGCAAAGAGAACGTCATTATTTTTTTTCTCATTCTATTTTCCTCCTGTATCATCCTTCGGTTCTTTTCTTTTTCCATTGCCGCTACTATAACATAATTCTCCCGTTTCTTCATCTTCGGTGATTTCCTCATTTTTTCGGTCATGAAATCCCGAATCCGGCAAGAAATTTTCCTGCCATTTTCTTCGTTCTCTCTCTTCTTTTTCTTCCCGTTTTCTACGAACAGATGGAAAGGAGACGCATATTCCCACAAAAAGAATTATGGCGCCCAAAGAGATTTTTCCCCCCAGGGCAAACCCGGCCGGAGTAAAGGTTAAGACAACGTGATGTTCGCCTTCTTCCAAGGGAACAGCCAAAAAGGCGTCGCCGATTTTATCGGTTTTGACTGGTTTTCCATCCACAACGGCTTTCCATCCTTTATCATATGGAACGGAAAGAAACAGCGTCTGTTCCTGCGCGGCTGTCACGGTTCCGGAAATATGCCGCGAATCCACTTCCTCCATATTCATGGATCGCTGTTCCATTCTCTGTACCAGTTTATTAAACGGCTCTGTCTGAAAATCTGCTGCCGAGAGACGAACATAGCCCGTCGGCGTTTCCCCTTTCAGCTTAAAACGAACCGTCACTGTACTTCCTTCCTCCACCCTTCCTATGGATAAAATGAAACCATCCAGATCTCCCTGTTTTACCATTTGATTATCCACCATAATTTCTGCATGTTCCACCTGTGTTCCGTCATAATAAAGGTGAAGATGTTCCATGGTCTGGTCTATGGGGAGCGTGAAAATCATGTGATTGTTTTGTTCCTTTTGATATTCAAAATAATATTCCCCGTCATTGGTGCGTGACGCCGTGCACCCGGTGGTTTCCGGATCAGAAATCGTAATCCCTTCAAAAAGTTCCGATACGCCGAATCCCAGCGTCCCCAGTTCATTTTGCACCCGGAACGGATAGGCGCTTTCATAATACCAGTCTCTGACGCTGTCATCGATCATATATCCTATGGACAGTTTCTGCACCGGATTTTCATAGACATCAAAATCGCCAAATGTATCCTTATAGATAAAATTCGTATGCATCACATCTTCCGGATGAAAATAAATATATTTTAGCCCCAGCAGAAGATTGGTCAGCGGTGTCCCTCCTTGATAAAGATATTCATTACAACCGGTATAAAATCCAAGGGAATCCATCATGGCAACCATATTTCCATTGGCCGTGGAACCGAATAATCCCACGCCATTGAGCGTATACCAGGCATTTTCATCCACCATTCTGGCATCGGCCAGCTCGCTTCGATAAAAGGTGCCATCCTCCAAGGCTTCCACTGCCTGTTCCATATCTTTTGTTCCGGAGAAAAACTTCGGTACATTGATTTGCCCGTTATGTGAAAAACCCAGAGCCGCCGTCGTGCCAATCTCTGCCATGGCCACAATGCCAAAAATCGCCAGGTGATATTTTCCATGGCGCCGGTCAAAGCTCAGAACAAAGAAAATGAGACCGTACACCAACAGTAAAATCCCTGCCACCGCATAAATTTCATCCTCCAGAGGAGCCTCGCCGTACCTTTTGCTGACATAGAGCATTGCGCTGCCCAGCAAACATCCTAAAATCACCTGCCAGTTTCTGATTTCCCGCCAATGTTCCAACACCTCGAAAAGCATGGTCAGCAGGACAAATCCGAATAAAAAGGAAAAGCGGTTGGGGATTCCAAATTGATTATGGAAACCATGCCAGATAAAGTTTAAAATATCTTCGCTGAAACTTACATAAAATAATACCAGCAACAACGCCTTTTTTCCTTTTTCCCGCCACGGGATCTTTTTATTGCATAAATAAAGCGTCACGGCAAACACCATAAAAACGCCCAGATAAAGATTGGCATTCCCGTCAAAATTATCGTGACTGATCGGTGTGGTCATGGCAAACTGTCTCGTCAGCAAATCGGCAAATCCTGTCTGCCAGCCGTGGGCCGGTAATCCCATCTCCCCACCGGATGTCGTTTCTTTAATCCCCAGATAGGCCGGCAGCAACAAAAAGGCTGCCATGGCTGCCGCCAGCAGAGA
>ENA-ORTP01001731-ORTP01001731.1-human-gut-metagenome-genome-assembly--contig:-NODE-1731-length-20796-cov-4.456969_pt1 | contig 20796 bp, 15 predicted proteins | sample MGYA00241913_ERZ509190 | MGnify/ENA primary metagenome ERZ509190 (study PRJEB26280, sample SAMEA2338839) | human gut metagenome | biome: human gut; feature: human-associated habitat; material: faeces...
TTTTCCTTATACATTTCATTTGATGTACATTCAGCCTATTTCCCATGACATAGCAGTTCCCCTGTTGCACGAGGTATGCAGAAATACTATTATCATTAAATTCAATGCTTTCATTAGGATTCCTATACTTCATCACATTTCGTAATTCCTGTGTTTCTACACATTGGACAGATTTATGAATCTTTTCTCTTCCTTTTGCCGTATAGCTGGTAATATCTTGTGAGAAATTTATAGGATGTTTGTGATGAACTCCTGTAAGTGGCAGTAGTGGCATTTTGCCTACTGTTATAATTTTGGTTTCTTTCTTGATTCCTACAGTTTTCTGTTGAAATTCATAGGGCGTTTCCGCAAACGGAATTGTACTTCCAATACATGATAATCTGGTTCTAAAGGTTGGTAAGAGAGCGTAATTAACATCCGTTAGATTGTTATATATGTTGGTAGCAATACAGTAATAATTCTGTATCCCTATCACTGCCATGTTATAGGCATTGATTCTACCAACAGTTGTGTGTTTCCTTATATTAATCACTTTTGCCTTTAATTCAGCAGTAACCTTTTTGATGGCTTTATCGCTCATATCAGTTTTAGCAATGTATCCATATCTGGTCTTGCCTTTTGGCAGGACTTTAATTTTGAGTCCCAGAAAATCAGAAGAGTTCTTTCGGAGATTAACAACTTTGGACTTCTCCGGACTAATGTCGAGTTTTAATCTTGATTTTAAAAAGTCTATTGTCGCATGATAATATCTTTGTGCATCAGTATAACTTCTGCACATAATTTTAAAATCATCAGCGTAACGCACCACATACCCATCTTTTAGATTTGTATATTTTCGTGCATAACTCAACCAGCCCTTACTTCCTTTCATGTTGCCTTTCTTCACTCCATTTGGTGTAAAAGTCTCCCACTGGCTACTTACCCACCAATCAAGTTCATTCAGCACAATGAGCGAAAGTAGCGGACTAATCAGCCCACCTTGCGGTGTACCCTTGTCCGGTATTCCTTCTCCTTCAATTTCTGATTTTAATATTTTGCTAATGATACATAGCAATCGTTTATCTCGTATACCTAATGTCCATATCTGTTTTAGCAGCTTTCCGTGGTTTACATTATCAAAGAAGCCCTTGATGTCCACATCCACACAATAATAATGTTTATACATATTTACCATGCTGACAACTCTGCTGACCGCATGGTGGGCATCTCTATTCTGCCGGAATCCATAGGAGTGATTATGAAACTTAGGTTCACAAATCGGCTCTAACACCTGTAAGATACACTGTTGTATCAATCTATCCCAGATACATGGAATCCCTAACGGACGCTTTTTATCGCTTCCGGGCTTAGGAATAAAGACCCTCCTGACTGATTGCGGATGATAATCTGCTAATTGTTTTCTGACAGTTTCAATTACTTCCCTGTCCGATAGACCTTTGATATCCTCGATTGTTTTACCATCTGTACCAGCGGTTTTACTTCCGCTATTGGTTTTTAGGTTTCGGTATGCCAGGCAAATATTCTGCTCTGAACCGATAATTTCTAATAACTTATAAAAGTTGTTACCATTTTTGCTCTGCTGATACAACTCATCAAATGCTTTCTGCATATCGTAATATTCGTTGTACCGGAGCTTAGCTTTCTTTTGTATGGTCTGTAACCTCCTATCTAGGAGTTATTACATCTCTTAGTCTTACTCGAACCCATACCATTTGTAACTTATTTACTCTAATGTATGACTAGTGGCTATCCCTCCACCGTTTGTTATCACGGTTTCATCGGTACTATGCCACCGCTTTCACTGACATTATCTCCCTTATATCATCGCTAATCTCACGATGACTTTCCCGTTCGATACGTTTCATAGACAGTAAAATCTCCACGCTGTCAGCTTACGACGTTCCGAATGCGTTATCTGTTCATATATACCCGTAGGTTCCCATCTCTGAGCCTGCTACCACATCAATGCCTGTAACATTGCACGGATTTTCATAAAGGCAGAAGTCTTACTCACCCGCAGTAGCAACACTAGTTGTGTTACTAAGCATTTCTACTTAGTCCCGATATAGACCCGTACATTCGAGGGTTCGTCAGTGGATTATGTAACATCCACCATTCTAACCATAGGTATTTTATAGACTCCCGGCATATAGGATACACCATCCACCTCTGGACAGCTTTCGTCAACTACTATTGTTACGGTATCTCTCTGCCGACTTCACCGGGCTTCTGACATTTCAATGTTTACTCATTTCCATGCCAGCCGGAGTATTAGAGTAGCCTTTCAGGGCGTTACCCCTTCATTCGACTATTCACGCATTCAGTTCTCCAACTCGAACTAATTTCATTACAATAAACAATGATTCAGTTGAGATGTGCCAGTCCTTTTCAGACTGGAACGTCTCGCACTTCCTTTCGGATCAGTAACTACATAAGAAACATTCGGTGTCATCTGCATTAAATTCGGCTTCACATAAAATCTCGTTTTACCCGAACCGGAACCACCAATTACAATCACATTTTTATTTCTGGCGTACTTTGGCAGTTTCGGGCGGCTGTTCATAGTCAGCCGTTCCGTCTGTGTCAAAAGGATATTGTTTTCAAAGACCGGATCAATAAAAGGCGCTATATCCTTCTGATTGCCCCAACGTGCGGAACCATACTCCACACCCTGCCGGTATTTCTTCGCATTTTTCCCTTTCAGATACACTGCCAGTTTCACCAGCAAAGCGCCAGCAGCGCCCACACAAAGATCCTGGGGATGCAAGCTGGGCAGAATATTTTGAAAAGCCAGGGAAAAATTCAGAAAAAGCACTCCCAGCTTTTCGATCAGAGACTCCCCGATACAATACCGGTATAGCCATGCCACCTTATCTACAAGATAAAATACAATCACATAAGGGATATTCCTCATAATAAGCCTTTTCCAGTCCATAGACGGCAGGCTTCCCTTAAATTTTCCTGTCCATCTTATTTGAGATTTTTCCAGAAGATTCTTTATCGTATTTCCTGCTTTTCCTTTCTGTCTTAAACCGTTCTGCTTACTCAATGTTCCGGCCCCCGTTCTTTCTGCCGGTTCTTTTCTCTTTCTCTATGTTTTGCCATCCGCTCTTTTGCCAGCGTCAGTTTTTTTCTTAGGGATAGCTTTTTCCCTTTTGAGAGTTGACTCCCGGTATATTCTTTAAAGGCAGCCGTCATAATATCCACATCCTTGGCCTTGAAAAACACGTAATACCGTGGCGGGGATGCTGAGGTATCCTTTTTCAGACTGAAATCAATATGATATTTCCGGGCATATTTTTCAAATGACTTGATATTCCCATCCGTCACTTCGATATTGGTAAGCTGGCAGTTCTGCTTCATCAGCTTTTCCATGCTCTGTTTCCCATGATAAGACACAGGTTCTTTCTGCTGTCTGACTGCTTTTGTACTCTGTTTCCTTGCCTGCTCCATCTGTTCCATCTTCCGCAGGAGTTTTAACAGGGCGTTCTTTAATATCTGGGCCGAGATCTTTCCACCCGTAATACATAATGTCACCACTTTCTGGTTCACTTCGTCCTGCATAAAAAATCACCCTCTTTCCTTACTCCGTTTGACAGGCATGCCGCATTTCCGTCAGGATTTTCTGCAGACAGAACCCAATACACGGAGAATGCTTTCCATAGGGACAGGTACTGCAATTCCCAAGATTCCCGTTTTTTCCTCCATGATCCTGTTTCACTTCCGGGAGAAGGTAATGGCAGCTATCTTTTGTACATCCACGTTTCCGGATGTTCCAAAAATAACAGTACGCACAATCCTGGGGCTTATCCGGTGCAAACCTTTTTCTATCCGTTTTCCCCGTCTGCATCCTGCCTGCCTTTCCGCTCCAATTCTTCCAGTAACCTGTCCTCCCTTGCCCCAACCACAATACAGCAGTACAGGCCAAACAGAATCAGGAAAACAAGCACTCCGCCTGCAGCTATTATCCATTTCATTTTTCTCCACCTCTTTTTCAAAATTAAAAGGGTGCTCATGGAACCACACGGCTGTCCACAAGCACCCAATTCTATCGCATCAATCCTATTTCTTTTTTCTCATTTTCATCCGAACAGCCGCAGCAATGGTTCCCGCAAGCCCCAAAACGCAGGAAATCATAAGCGCCGCAATCGGTGTAGAATCCCCGGTTTTCGGCATATCCACCGTGGTTGTCGATGTTTCCGGCGTCTTCGGTGTTTCTTCCGGCTCTGCTTCATCCTTCATTACAACTTTCTGGATTTCACTAGTATCTTTTACCTCAAACGCTACATCCTCTGCAACCAGATATCCTTCCGGTGCTGCTTCCTCATGGAGTGTATATTTCCCAATCGGCAGCATTTCAATATAATGCGGTTCTTCCGTGGACGTCCAGCTCTCTACCACCTCTCCATTCTCATCCCAAATGGTCAGCTTTGCTCCCGGCAGTTCCTCTCCGGCAATATCTGTTTTGGAAATTTCCACCTTTGTCACATCGTCCTTCATCTCGATCTTTTGGACTTCCGCTGTATCCTCCACGGTAAATCGGATGCTCTCTGCCGTCACATATCCCAAAGCTGGAAGAATTTCTGTCATGGTGTAAGTCTGGCCGACTACCAACTCTTTTATGATATGCGGTTCTTTCCCGGAGACCCATTCATCCACAACTTTTCCGTTTTCGTCCGTTACCGTCAGCTTTGCTCCCTCAATCTCTTCCCCGGTAGTCAGAGATGTTTTCGTAAATTCAAAGACTGTCGGTTCATCCTCAAAGGTAAATTCATAGGAAACTGTCGCTTTTTCAGAAGATTCCGCTGTAAAGGTAAACTCCTGTATTTCATCTGTCGTGGCAAATCCCGGAGCCGGAGAAGTTTCTTTCACTGTATAAGAAAATCCAATGGGCAGATCTGCCTCAAAGATCAGCTTTCCATCCTCGTCTGTTGCCTTTTCCTCAATCACTGTTCCCGCTTCCAGGATCACATCCCCATCTTTATTGGTAATATCCTCTTTTGCGGCAAGTGCAAACACAGCCCCCTCCAGTACCCGGTCAGAGTCCTTCTCTTTCTTCAATACAGTGACTTCCACTTTCTGGCGGTTATTCTGCCAGTCTCCAGACCAGGTAACCTCTGACGTATCCTGGTCCACATAGGTCAGGTCAATCTCCCGGATTTCTCCATCAAGCACATACCCTTCCGCAGTCTCCTTTTCCTTCACATAGTATTTTCCAAGAGGAAGGTCAGACAGCTTTGCAATCCCTGTTTCATCTGTGGTGATTGTAGCGATCAGCTCGTCCTTTTTGTAATAGTCCTCACTCTCGCCGTCAGCCGCCTTGATATCCTCCAGGGCGTATACCTCAAAGGTTACGTCTTTTAGAGCGCCCGTAACATACTCAAAGATATGGCTGATCCAGCCGCTAATGGTATCGGCAAGCGTCACATCCTCCAGAAACTCACCTTTCTTATTGATGATCAGTGTTCCTGTCGGAACATCATCTTTCATTTCCACTTTCTGAATCTCTTCAGTATCTTCCACCGTAAAGGTCACTTCTTCTGCTTTCAGATACCCATAAGGAGCCAGTTCTTCCCGGAGCGTATAAGTCTCGCCCACAGTCAGCCGTTCAATCAGATGTTCCTCCCCTTTCACGGAAGTCCAGCTGTCTACCACATTTCCATCTTTATCCAGAACCGTCAGCTTTGCTCCCTCCAGCTCCACGCCGGTTGTGAGATCGGTCTTTTTTATGGAGATTTTAGTCGGTTTGTTTTCATATTCAGAGGACAATTCCACCACCGGAATTTCCTGCCCCTGATACTCTGCAGTCACTTCTATCACTTTGTCAGAGGATACATATCCATCCGGTGCTGATTCTTCCCTGATATAATACGTTCCAAATGGAAGGTCATTCATAAATACAGCCTTTCCGTTTTCATCTGACAAGGCTTTCCCGATCAGTTGATCTGCTTCCACGATTACCTTTCCATGTGCAAGAATATCTTCTTTTGCATACAGACCAAACACAGCACCTGCAACTGCTGTCTGTGTTTCAGCATCTTTTTTCACTACAGATACTTCCACTTTCTGACGGTCATTCTGGAAAATAGCCTCCTGCTCGATTACAGGTGTATCCTGATCCTTGTAAGTAAATGTGACAGTCTGTACTTCCTCATTCAGTACAAAACCTTCCGGTGCTGTCACTTCCTTAACCTGGTAGCTTCCAAGCGGCAGATCAGAAAGGAACGCTTCTCCGTTTTCATCTGTAGTCACTGTTCCCACCAGCTCGCCGGCAGTATATTCTAAAATACGGTTTCCTTCTTCATCTTTCTGGAAATCAGCAGTATAAATATCCTCCGTCGCAGAAACCTCAAAGACTGCGCCTGCCAGGTTTTCCGTTTTATAAACGAAATCCTTGTTGAAATCGTCCAGCACTTCTCCCTGTTTCACAATCTTTAACTTTCCTTTGACCGGATGATTCTCATAAACCACTTCAATGATCACATCCCCGGAAACACTGTCCACCTGGTAAGCGGTATCGGAATCCACGGCAATCTCATAGTAATTCTCATTCAGCACATAGCCGTTAGGAGCTGTGACTTCCTCAATCCGGTAACGACCGATCTTCAGATTTTGCGGCAGGATCAGATAGCCTTCCTCATCCGTAAAGAAAGAGGTATGAACCACAGTTGTTGGATAAGTCGTTACCTGCTCTACATACTCTTTATTATCCAGGTCATAGATACGGAACTCTGTGCCTGCCTGAAGCACCGGCTTTTTCGTCTCGTCATCCTGCTTGATGATTTTCAGCTTCGCTTCAAATTCCTCATCCAGAAGAACTCTCCATACCTGGGGCGTATTCGGGCTATGCTCCGTGATCCTCACGATAAAATCATCCACTGGCTTGTAATTATGGGGTGTGGTTGTCTCACGAACAAGGTATGTACCATAAGGAAGGGCAATGCTGCAGGCATATCCTTTCTCATCCGTAAACATCTCTGTCGCTCCGTTTTCCCCAATCACCACAGGCTCGGCAGAATCAAAGTCATAGCTGCCATCTTCTTTTGCCGTAAGGTCAGAAAGCAGATAGGCCGTAAACCCGGCTCCAGAAAGAAGGTCAGCGTCCGTTTCCCCGTTATTGGCTGCCTTGATGATCTCAAAAGGCTGCTTCTTTACCTGTTCCAGAGAAACACACTCCCGCTCCACTGTTGCGGTCAGATCGCCCTCATAGCTGCATACTAGATCATGTTCGCTTTCATCTGCCAGATACCCGACAGGAGGCGTAATCTCTTTTACAAAATACTCCCCAAGATAAAGGTTTTCTACAAATGCTTCCCCATTTTTATCCGTAGTCAGCGTTGCCACTCTGTCACCGGCCTTATAAATCACGCCAGTTGTTCCGTCTGGGTGTATAATATCCTCACGGGCATACAAGCCATACACCGCTTTTTCCAGTGTAGCGTCCCCTTGTGGGGCAGCCTGATTTGTCTCTGCGTCCTTTTTCTGCAGACGGATTGTAGCGTTGACACGTTCATTTGTAAAGGTATGGGTAAATGTCACTTTCGCTTCGCTGTCATTAGTATAAGAAAACGTAAAGGAATAAATATCTCCCTGATTTCTTACATACCCTTCGGGTGCCTGGATTTCTTTCACCTCATAAGAAAAGCCAATCGGCAGGTCTGCCGTAAATACAGCCTTTCCATCCTCTCCAGTTACCGCTTTTTCAATCAGCGTTCCCTTAGATACCACAACACTTCCATCTGCATTTATAATGTCGCTTCCCGCATACAGTCCAAACATACCGCCATCCAGGGGATTTAAGGTGTCCTTGTCCTTTTTCAGCACGGTAACATCTGCTTTCTGCCGGTCATTGACAAAGGTACTTTCGCTGAATACTGTCTCCACGTTCTGTCCTGCATAAGACAGTGTTACCGTCTTTTCTTCCCCGGCATTATAAAAATTCTCCGGTGCCTGCACTTCTTTGATCGTGTAAGTTCCAAGATGAAGATTTTTCAGCACGGTGGCTCCGTTGGAATCTGTGGTCAGGTTCGCTTTTACCAGATCGCCTTTACTGTAAACTTTAGCGCCGTAAGCCGTTACAATATCGGCTCCCGCATAGACGTTATAAACAGCGCCCTCCTGCCTGCGGTTCTCATAGCGGAAGGTTACACCCTCTTCCGTCACATCTGCTCCAGTCAAAACCTGTCCTTCCTTGTAAACCGTCAGTTCACCAAGCTGTTCCTGATCCGGTACTGTAACAGAAGTAATCTGGTTGCCTACCAGGTTCACGTTATACGAAGAAGTATTCAGGCGGTATCCGGTTGGTGCCGTAATCTCTTTCAGATACACCGTATCCTGCGTCTTGATAATCTCTGCTACAGAGGAACCATTTTTATCCGTTGCCGGCATTTTTGTGATCAGCTTTGTGCAGTCCTTATCACTGTAAATGCCAAACACCGCTCCAGCCAGTTTTGCGTCCGAGTGATTGGAGTCCACCTTAATGACTTCCACCTTTGCCAGTTCCAGCCATTTCACAGAAAGGCTCACATATTTCTCATCTTCCACACCTTCTCCAAATACAAGGGCAAGATCCTGGGTATCGCTTCCTGTGGTAATTTTATAGGCAGAATAGTCTTTCGTGATACTGCCCTGCATCTTTGCCGACCAGGAGCCAGACACATCTTTCGTCTGTGTCATCGGGGCGGTCAGGTAAAAACTTGTGCCGCCGGAAATAGTTACTTTTGCTCCTGCAGCACTGTCCTTTCCGGTGCTGACATTATGGAGCTTTACCCCGTCCGGCAGATCCAGGGTGATCGTCTGCTGGCTGGATGCTTTGAACGTAATTTCCTCTGTCCTCTGCTGATCGTCGGCCACATAGGCGGTTACATTAGCATTGGAGAACGACATTTCCACATCCGGAATATCTGGCTGTCCCACTGCGTAATTGTAAAGCTCCTTTGCTAGCGTTTCCCCGGTACTGTTGGTTCCATAGAACGCATCTCCGCTTCCATTGGCATAGGATGCGGCAAGGTGTGTCACAATAAACCGTTTCCCGGCAGAAAAATCGTTGTGGTAATGATTAAAGAAATAAGCTGATCCGGATGCTTCCGTTCCGTAATAACACACCTTTGCCAGTTCCCGGTTCCCCTCCAGTTTTGTGATCTGGTAAGTTCCGCTTCCCGGCCCCGGTTTTGACGGCTGAATACAAAACGCCGTGGCTGTTACATTTCCAAAAGTAACCGTAAACGGAGCTGTCAGGTAAGAACCAAGACCATAATCTGCATAATAATACCAATCTCCCTGCGTGATAGTTACGGATTGCGATGCCCTGGCAGCTCTCGCCATTGGAGCCTGCGCCATAAAGCTAACGCTCTCTCCATTTTTCAATCCCTGAATGTCAATCCCCTGATCCTCAGCCTGTAGAAGCACTTCCCCAAGCGTCAGACCACTTTCTTCATCCACAGTCTTTTGACCTTCGCTTTCCTCCAACGCCGCATCCAGATCCTCTTCCGACAATATCTCTGCCTCCTTCGGAAGTTCTGTCACATTCTCGGTTTCCAGTTCTGTCTGCGGCTGTTGCTCTGAATCTTCATCCTCACTTTCCGCTTCAGTACTCTCCTCACCGGTTCCACCACCGTCAAAATGGCTCTCTGTCTGCCTCTCTTTCACTGGCTCTTTTACGATAATGTTCCGGCAGACGTGATACGATGGATGACCACTGACCGGCTCCACAAAGTACACTGCTTTATAAGTGTCCGCATGGTTCCCATCATAGTCCTGCCCGGCTTCATTCTTGGCTTCGTGGAATGTTACCCGTACTTTTTCATCATTGATTTCCAGACCAGAGAAATCAGATTCCACATCAAAGCCGCTTCCTGCTTCTACTTCATAATCTTCCGCAGTTACAACTTCTTCCATATGCAGAAATTCCCGCACTGTCTCCAGCGCAGGATACTGTGCTTCATAACCTGCCGGCTCTGCCGCATATGTAATGAACATTGGCTGGATTACAGAAGCCAGAATTGTCAGCAGTGAGAGTACACCTGAAAGCGCTCTTTTTGCTTTCCCTTTCATTAACTAAACCTCTCTTTCTTCATTTCTGTATCATAAAATTTCCTGTGTTTTTATCTTTTCATGGCTTTTCTTCCCCCTTTCCCGAATTTGCACTGATAACAGCACATGAATGCGGAGAAGCCTTGAAAAACTTCCCCGCATGGTATCTGCTGTTATCCAGCCCGCATACTGCAGGCTGATAACGATTATTGAGCGTTATACCTGTTCTCTTTCCAAACCCGTTCCTGCTCCGGTCACTTTTCCGCAGCGTTTTCTCCGGCAGGGTACGCAAACAGCACACTCGCATACCGGGTATCCATCTGGACAGGCAATGAAATTGTCAAGGTTCGATGAAAGGGAAAAAATAAGAATGTGTCTTAGAACTCTGCCCTCTCACTAATGGCAGGTTTCAGAGGGGAAAATATAGGTTGGAATGAAAAAATATTTAGAAATTTTTCCGATGTGGTATAATCGAGCTAAGCATTTTTAATTTTCCATAATTTGTTAAGTTTAAAGGAGAGGATTTCCATGACCTGGAATAAAGAAGGAATACCACATAAAGGATGGCATTGTATCGACGTTGAAGACTTGGCTGATCTGGTCGATGGTACAGAAGAGATACCTTATGAGCAATGTGAAATGTGTGGAAATGAAAGAATTCGATTTGTACATCTCATGCAGCATCCGGACTATCCACATGAATTGCGTGTTGGATGTGTTTGTGCAGAAAAGATGTCTGATGATTATGTGAATCCACGAAAAGCTGAGGACACTTTAAGGAAACGAGCTTCACGCAGGAAGAATTTTAACAATAAAGAATGGCGATTTAACCCAGAAAAACAGACCTACAGCAAAAAATATAAGGGCGAATACATTACCATTAAAAAAAGTCGTTATGGAAATTTTGGAATCTTTTTCGCCAATGAGCGTTTCTGGAATTATAATGGGAAAAAGTTCTATTCTTTTGAAAGTGCTGAACGGGCAGCTTTTGAAATATTTGAAGAATTACATACCACACAGGCAGAACGAGAACACCAATACTGGCTTTCCCGGAGGAATTCTTATGGGAACTACTAATAAGATCTGCCCACGCTGTGGCAGGAAGATGAAACAACAGTTCATCGGATTACAGCACTGCAAATGTGGTATGAGCTGGAAAAAAGACCTGGGATTTTTTGAGCGTACATCGGATATGGTATTCTGTCTTCGCAAAACCAAAGGCAAAAAATGTCATCAACCTATTATACGCTACCAAAATGAAAAATCCAGACCATAAAAATAGCCACTATGTATCCTCATGTCGGACATAGTGACTGTATTAGTTCCTTCGTATATCTAAATCTTTCATTTACCATGGGTTTAAATTGCCTTGCGATCATTCTGGCAATTACAGGCCTGCTTGATTCGGTTGTCAGCGCTCTGATCCACAATGCTGGATCTGTCATTGTTATTATTAGCTCTGCATTTGTGTTCTGCCGGAAAACATAAATAAAGTTATTGTTTTAAAAATTGAGCCGGCAGATCTGTGTCCTGCCGGCTTATTCTCATATATGTATGATCATTTCTCTGGCAATAAACCGCTCATGCTTCTCAGACTAATCGCAAGCGTAGATGTATTGTGCAGCAAAGCCGATGTTGTTGGCTGGATCAGGCCTGCCACTCCCAAAGCTATCAGTGCTCCATTAATGCTTACAATACCTTTATAATTCCCCTGAATCCGCCGCATCATGGCATCAGACAACCGTTTCAGCATTACGATTCCACGCAGGTCTTCTGCAGCAATGGTAATATCTGCGATCTCCCGGGCAAGCTCCGCCCCGTCACTGATCGCAATTCCTGCATCTGCAGCTGAAAGTGCGGGCGAATCATTGATCCCGTCTCCGATCATCACGACTTTTCTCCCCGCAACTTTTTCTTTTTCAATATATGCTGCTTTATCTTCCGGAAGCACCTCTGCATAATACTCGTCCACACCTACGCGTCCTGCAATGGAAGCAGCGGTACGTTCACTGTCTCCAGTCATCATGACAATCTTAGAGATTCCTTCTGCCCGCAGCATCTCCACCATATCTTTTGCTTCATCCCTGAGCGGATCTTCAATACAGATCACCGCAGTCAGTTCTCCATCAATGGCAAGATACAGATGGGAATATTCCTCCGGAAGCGTATCAAACTTCTCCTGGTATATCTCTCGAATTTTACATTTTTCATCTTCAAAGACAAAATGACTACTTCCGATCACAGCTTTCTTTCCGTCAATATAAGAGGAAATCCCATGTGCTACGATATATTCTACTTTAGAGTGCATTTCCTCATGATACAGTTTTCTTTTTCTGGCAGCATCTACAACAGCCTTCGCCATGGAATGAGGAAAATGTTCTTCCAGACAGGCAGCAATGCGGAGAGCTTCCGGTTCCGGATAATCACCAAATACAATAATCTGCTTTACCGTTGGTTTTGCCTTTGTCAGTGTTCCGGTCTTATCAAATACAATCGTGTCTGCTTCAGCCACTGCTTCCAGATATTTTCCGCCTTTCACGGTAATCCCAAGCTGTCCGGCCTGTCGGATGGCGGAAAGAACAGTAAGCGGCATGGCCAGTTTCAATGCACAGGAAAAATCCACCATAAGGACCGAGAGTGCTTTTGTCACATTACGAGTCAACGCTCCTACAATGCCAGTACCAAGGAGCGTATAAGGGACCAGACGATCTGCCAGATGTTCCGCTTTGCTTTCCAGCTCGGATTTCAGTTTTTCTGAATCTTCAATCATAGTCACGAGCTTCTCATACCTTGTAGATCCTGACACAGCTCTGACTAAGATTTCCAATTCACCTTCTTCCATGACCGTTCCAGCAAATACTGACTGTCCTTTCGTTCTTCGTACCGGAAGGGATTCTCCTGTTAAGGACGCCTGATTGACCATTCCCTCTCCTGCGGATACCTCTCCATCAAAAGGAATCACATTTCCCATATGTATCACAACCCTATCTCCCGGCATAATATCCGAAGAGGGAACAAGGATTTCCTGCTCTCCTCTTTTCAGCCATACTTTCTGCACATTCAATGACATACTGCGGGCTAGATCCCCGACAGATTTCTTATGTGTCCACTCCTCCAGAAGTTCTCCGATTCCCAGAAGAAACATGACAGAACCTGCAGTATTAAAATCCCCGCGCAGCACGGATACTCCGATTGCCGTGGCATCTAATACCGGAACTTCAATCTTCCTTCTGGCCAAGCACCGGATCCCCTTTCCAATATATTGGACAGCCTTGAAAGTAAGCCATAATTTTCTTATTGGATTTGGAAGAATCAGTTTTCCTCCGTAATGAAGGAGTACTTTTGCAATCAGCTTTTCTCTGTATGCAGAATTTAAAGCACGCCCTGAGCTTGATAGTACATTTTCCGGCACATCTTTTTTCTCAAAACGAAACTTTCTTAATCTGTCAATCAGTTCTTCCCGGTCTCCTGTATAATAGATCACAGCGTCAGCGGTGCGCTCATATACTTTGACACTGGTAATATCTTCCTGTTTTTCAAGAGTCCAGCAAAGAATATCCGCCTCCGCACATGTCATCCTGTTTCGGATAACATGAATGCGGAGACGGCCTTTCACTTCATGTTTAATAATAAACTTCATTCTTATTCCTGTTCGTTCTCTTCCTGCTCTGCCGCACCATCTTCCTGAAGAGCATCCTCTTTTACCCTATCTGCTTCTTCTGCCGCACGCTTTTCATTGATCTGCTGCGCCTCAGCAAGAATATCTTCTGCATTCTCCTGTATAACAGTAGCTGTCTTCATTACACAGTCCTTTGCCCGCAGCGCTGCTGCTGTACAATTCGTGTACACTTTCTTTGCATCTTTACTGGAAAGAACTTTTACACCTGCCGTTCCAAACAGAACTCCTCCTATAAAACATCCAATTTTCTTTAATGCAGAATCACTTAACATAATACATTCCTCCTATTATTTGTGTTTGTAGCCTGTATAGAATAACATTAAAAAGCAAAGGACAGATGCCCATGCCCAGAATTTGTGTTGTTTCACTATTGTATCCCTTCCTTCTATAAGACTTTTTATTAAAATAACAAGTTTGCTTTCAGATAGTCAATTCTAACTGCTCTTATTGAGAAATTTAGTCATTTTCTTCTACTTATACACAATTTGTCTACTGAGTACCCCGATCTTCTCCAGTTCCTTTACCAGACGGTAAACCGTTGCCATCCCAATGCTATGATCCAGCTTTGCTGCCTGAACATAGATTTCTTTGCAGCTGGAACACCTGTTTTCCAGGATAATATCTAAGATCATCGTCCGCTGTTTTGTTATCCTGCAGCCGTTTTCTTTTAATTTTATTATTATTTTTTCTTTTTCGCCGTTCATCCCAAACTTCTCCATGCGTCCATATTCATTGGTTTAACAGATTTCTAACATATCTGGTTCTGAACCGAGTCCACGGAAAACCCGTCTTTTTCCACTGCAGCAGTCAAAATATCGTCTTCTACTTCACGATCGAGAGAGACTTCTGCCCATCCTTTTGCAAGATCTACTTTGGCAGAGACCCCATCAATCTGATTCAGACTGTCTGTCACACTTTGCACGCAATGTTCACAGTGCATTCCTGAAATAACGATAGTTTTCTTCGCAATAATGGGTCCTGACAGTTTTTTTCTTTTCCTTTTCCGTCGGTTAGAACAGCTTCCTCCTGCCGGACACCCCACGCATTTCACTCCATTTCTTTTCGCCCTGATCAGATACACTGCTGCTCCCCCGATCAAAACAACCAGGATAAGTACCGCGATCACATCCGCCATGGTCTCATCACATCCTTTCTTTAACAAAAACGGCGGACAAAGTTACTCTCCTCTGTCCACCGTCTGCTATTGATTATTTCTCTCTTATGATCGAACAGAATGCAAACTGTATTCTGAAGCAAATTCTTTATCAGACTTGCGGATCCTCCAAAGAATGATCAATGCAAAAGCGATGACTGCGATCAATCCCGGTACAAATGCAGTGCCAAGAGATCCCGTGGTGATCAGTGTACCGATCTGGTATACAGCAAAAGCTACAGTATAACCTGTTGCCAGCTGAAGACAGATGCCTCCAAACAGCCATTTTCCACTCTTCATCTCCGAATTCATTGCTCCAAGAGCTGCGAAACAAGGAGGTGTATAAAGGTTAAACATCAGATAAGCCAACGCTGCCGCCTTTGTAAGTCCCATAACAGTAGCAACTTCGCTTCCGCTGCCAACCAGTGCCAGTTCCTCGGTATCAATCAGGTTTGTAACACCGTAAACGACTGCCAGAGTTCCTACTACATTTTCTTTTGCAATGAATCCTGTGACTGCTGCCGCTGCAAGCTGCCATACTCCAAATCCAAGAGGGATGAGAAGCACTGCAAAAGGAGAGGCAACGGATGCCAGAATAGAGGTATGTTCCATTCCTTCTTCTACCACCTGGAATTTCCAGTTAAAGCTCTGCATAATCTGCACTACTGTGTTGCATACCAGAATAATGGTTCCCGCTTTGATAATGTACGCTTTTCCCCGGGACAGCATGGATAAAACTGCACGTTTTAAACTCGGCATTTTATATTCCGGCAACTCAATGATAAAAAATGATTTTCTAAATTTATAACCGGTAATCTGATTCACCAGCAAAGCCCCCAGAAAAATCAGCAGGATTCCCACAAGATACATGGTCGGTCCCACCCAGAAAGCATCGGCAAAAAACGCTCCGGCAAACAAGGCAATGACCGGCAGTTTTGCTCCGCATGGCATAAATGGAGTGAGCATCGCCGTTGCTCTTCTTTCTCTTTCATTTCGAATAGTACGACAGGCCATGATCCCCGGGATGGCACATCCGGTTCCAATGACCATCGGAATAACCGATTTACCGGAAAGACCCACTCTTTTAAAAATCGGATCAAGAACAATCGTTGCCCTGGCCATATACCCGCAATCTTCCAGAAGAGCAATCAGAAAATACATGACCATAACCAACGGTAAAAATCCAACTACCGCGCCTACGCCGCCAATGATTCCATCCACAAGCAAGGCTTCCAGAAACGGATTTGCCCCGGCTAACAGACCGGCTACCCAACCCTGAAAACTTTCTATCCCGGCTACCAGCCAGTCTGCAATCCATGTCCCCACCGTGGACTGCGAAAGATAAAATACAAGGAACATGACCGCCGCAAAGATCGGAATACCAAAAAACTTATTGGTCAGAATCTCATCCATGCTATCCTGGCGGTTTTTCTCTTTGGTCAATACCTGCCTTTTTTCCACCGTTTTTACGATACCATTGACAAAATTAAACCGTTTTCGATCCGCTGCCTCCACGGCCACTTTATCCTGAAAATCAATATCCGGCTGCAAATAAGGCGCTTCCTGCCCCATCCCCCGTTTTTCTGTCGCCTTAGCAATCAACGCTTTTAATCCATGACGGTCGGAAGAGGTAGAAACCGTCTGCACCACCGGACATTTTAGCTTTTCAGATAATCTGTCAACATCAATCTCTGTCTTTTTCTTTTCAACCACATCACTTTTATTCAACGCTACCACCACCGGTATCCCCAGTTCCAAAAGCTGCGTGGTAAAAAACAAACTTCTGCTCAGATTCGTGGCGTCAACGATATTAATGATCACATCCGGATTTTCATGTTTTACATAACTGCTGGTAATACTTTCCTCCGAAGTAAAAGGAGACATGGAATACGCTCCTGGAAGATCCACGATAATCATTTCTTCTGTTCCGTCAATATACCCTTTTCGAAGAGGACTCTCTTTTTTCTCTACCGTCACACCGGCCCAGTTTCCCACACGCTCATTTTTCCCTGTGAGCGCATTGTACATGGTTGTTTTTCCACTATTCGGGTTTCCCGTCAAAGCAATTCTCATAACCTCATGTCTCCTTTTCCTTACTGTGATTAGTTTAGACTAACTTGTTTCCGGAAAAAAATAGTGATTTTCATCACTATCCTTTTCGCTGCTTTATATTGAAATGGCCTGCGCCAAATCAGCATCCATATTATATCTGGCATCTTTAATGGACACCACGCATCCTCCTTTACGATGAGAAACCACGGTGACCGGTTCTCCTGTGTAACAGCCCAAAGAAAATAAGAACGCGTCTAATTCCTCATCCTCTGTCACAATATCTTTTACAATATATTCCTGTCCTTCTCTAGCTTCTGATAATTTCATCTTTCCGACACGCTCCTTCTCTTTTTCTTTTAGAACAAACGGATACCCTTTGTTATGCTCAACAAAATCCGCGTCGCTCTCAGTTAAAACATTCTACCAAAGGTTTTTTATCGTTTACTTTAGTTAGTTTACACTAATCACTTTTCTTTGTCAAGGTTTTATGCATAAACTTTTACTGTCGAAAAAATCAGGAAGAAATCAGAACTGTTTTCGTTGCAATTTTTTCTGCAAATCTGCTGTCGTGTTCAACAAAAATCATCGTCGGGGCATATTGCAAAAGCAGTTGTTCAATCTGCATACGGGAATATACATCAATGTAATTTAATGGTTCATCCCACACATACAGATGTGCCGGTTGACAAAGACTTGCCGCAAGCAGAACTTTTTTCTTTTGTCCGGCTGAAAAATCCTCCATATTTTTTTCAAATTGCACACGTTCCACATCCATTTTTCTCAGAATTGTTTTAAACAGACTCTCGTCCAAAGCATGGAGTTGTGCATATTCCGCCAATGTCCCCTGCAGACCGGAAGTATCCTGGGGAACATAAGAAATCACCAGACCCGACCCCCTTACAATCGTCCCCGTATGTTCTATGCTGTTTTTCATAATCAATTTCAGCAAACTACTTTTCCCGCTTCCATTTTTCCCCTGGAGCATTACGCGATCCCCACGGCAGACATCGAAGGTCACATTCTGGCATACGGCACATTCGTCATAGAATACCGCAACATCAGAAAAGGAAACAAGGGTATTGCTGTGATAAACTGCCGGCGCGATTTTCAGGTTCGATACGGATTTCACATTTTTTAATAATTTTGCTTTTTCCTTAACGGCTTTTTCCCGTCTTGCCTCAATATTCTTGGACTTTTTCATCATTTTGGCTGCCTTGTGTCCCACATAGCCTTTATCGGCAGCGCCTCTTTTGGAAGCCTCTACCTTATGAGACCATCCTTCCGCCTGCCTTGCGGAACCTTTCATCCGGACAATCTCCTTCTTCAACCGCTCATTCTGCTGCATTTCCAACCGCTGCTGCCGCTCAAAATTTTCCATCCTTGTGGAAAAATTACCTTTTTGCACTTCAATATTGGTCTTATTTAAAGACAAAATATGATCCACACAGACATCCAAAAGATTACGATCATGAGATACAAGAATAAATCCTTTTTTCTTTTTCAGATATTCCGCAATCTGTCGGCGCGCTGTCTCGTCCAGATGATTGGTCGGCTCATCAATGAGCAAAAAATGTTCTTCTTTTAAAAACAGAGCGGCCAGTAAAACTTTCGTCTGTTCACCCTTAGACAGGGACGCAAAAGAACGCCATAAAACATCGTCTCTGACCTTTAAGTACGACAACTCTCTGATCAGTTCCCACTCCTGCGCCTCAGGACAGATCCGGGACAGAATCCGCCCCGTTGTCTGTGTTGGATCCGAAATTTCAAAAGGAAAGTAATCGAAAGGAACAGCGCTGATGATTTTCCCCTTATATTCATACTTTCCCAGAAGCAGATGCATAAATGTTGTCTTCCCTCTTCCATTTCCTCCAATAAATCCCAGTTTCCAGTCCGTATCAATCTGAAAACTTACTTCATTAAATATAGCATCCGCACTGGACGGATAAGAAAATGTGAGGTTTTCCACACGAATCATTGACATAATCAAATACCCCCTTTATTTCTATAAACTTTTTCTGCAATACAAAAAGGCTTTTTTGCATACGCAAAAAAGCCTCACATCACTACATCTGAAAATAAAAGGGCAGAAAGCGCCCTTTCTTTTAACAATCTTAGTTTATCACAAAAAGAAGCGCTGTCAAGAGAATGACGCTAAAAAATCGGCCGTCCATCAGGGAACAACCACGCCTGTCTGTATACCCAGCCAGTAGATCAGTCCCACCAGCCAGCTTGAAAGGATTCCATAAAGGATCACCGGCCCGGCAATAGTAAAGATTTTAACGCCAATCCCGAAAACCTGCCCCTCCGTTCTGTACTCAATGGCCGGGGAGGCAACGGAATTTGCAAATCCGGTAATCGGTACTAAAGTTCCCGCTCCACACCATTTGGCCATAGGGGCAAACCACTGAAGCCCCGTAAGCAACACACTCATAAGCACCAGCACAACACTGACGGTAATCAAAGCATTTTCCTGACTGAACCCCAGTTGTTTCACGGTAAACTGATGAATGCCTTCTCCCAGAAGACAAATCGCACCCCCGGACACAAAGGCATGCCAGCAGTTTGTCCATGAACTGAATTTTGGGGTAAGCCGTTTAACACGGTCGGCATATTCCTGTTTCGTTGGTTCTTTTTTCATTTTTCCTTCTTTCCGGCAGTCCTGCCTTTTCTTTTTCCTTATTATCTCTCCTTAAAGATATTCCTATTCCCGGAAAACATTTTAAATTATATCCTCAGGAAGAAAACAGATAAAACTGAATGAAACTCCCTACGCATTTTCCCACGGCGGCAGCCTGGATGAAATAGGGAATCCCTTTTCGCAGATGGGTTCTTTGTGCCAGAATGGGGACAATGTTAATGACCTCGGCGAGGGCCCCGGCAAGACAGCCAACAAAGATGCCGGTAAACAGTCCGCCCGTACTTAGAAAAAATGCCGACAGGAACCGGGGCAGCCACGAAAGATCCACAGGATAAAGGGAGATGAGGTTCATCGCAATCAGTCCCAGCGCCAGACTGCTTTCATAAAGAGGGATACGGGACGCGGTTTTTGACAGGGAAGCCAGACGGGGCACAACACCAATCAGAGTGATGAAGGCAATAAATCCCCCCGCCGTGGCAAAGCCTGCCGAAACAGCGATAAAAACCAGTAAAATATCCATAAGCATGCTATTCCCTGTCTCCTTTCTTTTCCCCGGATTCTTTTTCCTTTTTCTCTGCATCGTCGGCTGCGCCAGTTTTTAAACGCTTCCCGTTCTTTTGCGGCACATGATTTTCCGGTTCAGGCTCTGGAATATTCCCTGCTTCATATTCTTTGCCTTTTCTGGACGCGCCGATAAAGAAGGCGCGATTGACATCCTGCTCATAAATCCGCATCTGCACCTGTACCGGGGTCAGTTCATTTTCCGGTTTACGTCCGGGAACATGGTTAAAGAATAAAAAGACGCCGAAAGTCAGACCAAGGGAATAAAAAAGTTCCATGAAGGTGGGGCCGGCCGGTTTTGTTCCGGTAAAAGTTTCATATAACTGGGAAAAGACTTTGGCCATATCCACGTCATTGTTATATCCCATAATCGATACCCCCATGCCGAGGAAACAGGTAATCACAATAAAAAGAATTTTTCCTTTCTGTATCCACATTTTCTCCTGCTTCTTCTGTGGATTTTTATAATACACCGCCACATCCTGCTCTCCCATATTCCTGACTTCCGCTCCCGGAATCACTCTGGTAATGCAGTCCACCAGATAGAGAACTGACACAAAAATCCGTCCGTCCTCTTCTTGTTTAAACCGGTGTACGGGAATATGACTGACTTTTTTTTCTGTTTTTTTATCTGCGCAGCAAACGGCGCACAGATCGCTGATGTATATCTGCGGATGGCTG
>ENA-ORTP01001738-ORTP01001738.1-human-gut-metagenome-genome-assembly--contig:-NODE-1738-length-20695-cov-3.012403_pt1 | contig 20695 bp, 21 predicted proteins | sample MGYA00241913_ERZ509190 | MGnify/ENA primary metagenome ERZ509190 (study PRJEB26280, sample SAMEA2338839) | human gut metagenome | biome: human gut; feature: human-associated habitat; material: faeces...
ACAGTAAAATACGATTTTTAGAAAAGCCGACAGGCAGCATGACAACACGAAAAAGGCTTTACCCAACCTATCAAGCGTGGGCGGAACTGATGAAAGATATAGGTAAGGTTAAACTTACCATGCAACCACAGAAGAAAAGTTTACAAAAGGTGTGGGAATGGTTAGAAAAGTATGTTGCTCCGTCTTTGAAACTGTTTGCAGAGGTTGGAAAGATAGAGAAAAGGGATTATATCGGTAATCTTGTAGCAAATGGAGAAATGAATATCACACAGAAACAGTTGTATGATGATTACATAAAAGCAAGAAGATTAGAGGAAAGGGGATAATCGTATAGAAAAAGCATTATTAAATTTAAAGGAAGTAAGTGAGTATCTTGGACTTGGAGAAACAAAGACAAGAGAACTCTTGAAAAGTAGAAACTGTCCGTTTTCCATGAAGATTGGGTATCGGTGGTATGCGAACAGAAGATTATTAGACACATGGCTAGAGCAACAAGCAAAAAGTTATTGAAGTTCTGATTGAAAAGGAGGCGAACTTATAGTAGTATATGGTTAAAATCACAGAAGTTCCCTTTTTATTTATCAAAATATTTGATTGATAGAAAGGGTAGAGATTATGGGTAAAGATTTAAAAGGAAAAGAATTAGGAACAGGTTTACGTCAAAGAAAGGACGGTAGATACGAAGCAAGAGCAAAGATAAACGGAATAGACATTAACTTGTATGATGTTGATTTGAAGAAATTAAAAATATTGTTTGAAAAGGCAAAAGAAGAAGCAAGAAATAATATTGATATGAAACGTCAGAAAATAACGCTGAATGAATGGTTTGAGGAATGGTTTGCAAATTATAAAATTCCTAATATCAAGGAAACAAGCGTGTTTCCTATGCGTAGCAAATATTATAATACATTTGGAAAAGCAATAGGGAATATGAAAGTGACAGATATACGGAACTTGGATATTCAACGTGTCATTAACGATATGAATAAGCAGGGGAGAGCGTCTTCCAGTATGCGAGATGCTTTAGGCAGAGTTCGGGAGTGTTTGGAGTCTGCAAAGAATAATCGTATTATAGACATCAATCCATGTTTTGAAATCAATGTACCTTGGGAAAATAAAACAGCAGAAAGACGTTTCTTATCAATGGCAGAGCAAACAAGGTTTTTGCAGGAAGTAGAGCATAACTGGTATAAAGAGATGTTTTACATTATGTTTCTGACGGGTATGCGAATTGGGGAAGTCGGTGGTCTGAAATGGGAAGATATAGACTGGAATAAGAAATGTATTAACATTCAAAGGTCTTTATCCTGTCAATATGAAAATGGAGTAAAGACTATGCGACTAACAAAGCCTAAAACACATAATTCATACAGAAGTATTCCGTTTATGGCAGAAACAGAAGAAATTCTGTTATCTCAAAAAGAAAAACAGAACAGGCAGAAAAAAGCCTATGGAAATCGTTGGCGTTCAAGTGGAGAATTTGATAACTTGGTGTTTACCACTTCTTTAGGAAGTCCAGTTATTCGGAATGTAGCAGAAAAAGAAATTAAGAAAGTAGTAAAAGCAATCAATTTTCAAGAAGCAATAGAAGCGGTAAAGGAAAACAGAGAGCCGATAGAATTTAAAGACCTTTATCCTCATGCAATCCGACATACATTTTGTAGCAGGTGCTTTGAAAAAGGAATGGACGCTAAAGTAGTGCAAATGCTAATGGGACATCAGCATTACAGTACAACGATTGACATATATACTCATGTGACAGAAACAAAATTTGAAGAAGAAATAGCAAAGTTTGGTAGCGTGAGTGAAAAACAGAAAGTTCAGAAAAATAAAAACTCTACCCAGTGTGCATAAAAGAGTACCCAACATAGCAAAATAAGAGAAATTTGCTTTCAACGGGAATGAAAAGTTTCTACCCAAAGGGAAATTGGGTAAAATGGAAGAGCAGAATTGAGGAAAGCGTAGAAAGCCTTATAAAATGGGCATTTGAGAAAACAGTAAATAAAAGTTGGCAAAACAGATGGGCATGTAGCGCAAAGTTTGCATAGAAAATTCATCTTAATGATATAAAGGTCCAAGACCCTTATAATTACGGTATAATCAAGTGATTATGGGGGTTTTGGGCCTTTTTTTCATTCTATTTGAAAGCAATGGGAAAGAACGCTGAAAACCGTCAAAAACCGTTTAAATTTTCTAAAAATTGAGTACAGGTTGAGTACGCAGTTGAGTAAAACGCGTGGCAGAAATCTTCAGCGAAGTTTACACAATTTCTGTTGAGTATAAAATCTTTACATAATCTTCAGCGAAGTTTTTACCTATTTTAGGTATGGGATTTCGCTTCTAAAATGGACAATAAATAACAATTTGTTTCGAACTCTAAAAGATCCAATCATAATAAAATCAAATTTCCAATTCTATTAATTTATTATCATTTTTTCATTTCAAAATACTATGAAATGGATATTATTAGTCGTTTATCTATTTTATGGAAAGGAGACTTAACATGGAAGCTACGGCGTTAGGTGCAGGATGGAAAATTTCTCGCACAATAACTTTTAAAATTGATGCACACAAAAAGACTTATTTAATGTATCTGTCAAAATTCAGATACCTGGGAAACTACTATAATCAGGAGGGTGGATATGCTGAAAATCAGATTACAGGGTACGACCAATGATATCAAATGGTTCCGAAAAATATTAGAAAGAAATAATAAGATCAAGCTCCTTCATTTTTCAGAGCCATTTGCAAATAAAGGAACAAAGAAATACTTTCGTGTGTATGTCGAAGTAGAAAAAAACAGAGAGTAGATCAGGAGGAAAAGTTATGTGTAGAGTCATTGTTATTTGTAATCAAAAAGGCGGAGTTGCCAAGACCACTTCAACGGTCAATCTTGGCATTGGACTTGTAAAAGAAGGGAGAAAAGTTTTATTGATCGATGCCGATCCGCAGGGGAGTCTCACAGCCAGCCTGGGATATGTGGAACCGGATGAGTTAAAAACGACTCTGGCGACGATCATGATGGCGGTCATCAATGAGGAGGAAATCCAGCCAACCGATGGCATCTTACATCATAAGGAAGGCGTGGATCTTCTTCCGGGAAATATTGAATTATCCGCATTGGAAGTCATCATGGGAAATGTGATGAGCAGGGAACTCATCATGAAGGAATATGTGGAACAGCTTAGAGAAAGATACGATTACATACTGATCGATTGTATGCCAAGTCTGGGGATGATCACGATCAATGCTTTAGTATCGGCAGATCTTGTATTGATTCCGGTTCAGGCTGCTTATCTCCCGGTCAAGGGTCTTCAACAGTTGATAAAAACGATTTCCATGGTAAAGAGACGGTTAAACCGGAAACTTCAGATTCAGGGGATCCTTTTAACTATGGTAGATTTTCGGACAAATTATGCAAAGGACATTGCAAGTAGGGTTCATGAAACCTATGGGGCAGAGATAGAGATATTTCATACGGTGATCCCATTCTCAGTAAAAGCGGCGGAAGCCAGTGCAGAGGGAATCAGCATTTTAACTTATTGTCCGGGCAATAAAGTTGGCATTGCATACAAAAATCTTACCCAGGAGGTTTTGTCCTATGAAAACTAGAAGTGGAGAAAAAATCAAATTAGCAAGTATTGAAGAATTACTTGGTGTTGTAAATGAAGAATCCGCTATGGATATCGAGATCGCAAAGATTCACAGCTTTAAATCACATCCATTTAAAGTGCTGGATGATGAAAGGATGCAGGAACTGGTGGAAAGTGTAAAAGAACATGGGATTCTCACACCGGTTCTGTTACGTCCCTGTGGTGTTGATGAGTATGAGATGATCTCCGGTCACCGAAGAATGCACGCTGCCCAGCTGGCAGGGCTTACAACTGTTCCTTCTATTATAAGAGAGATGGATGACGATGCTGCTGTCGTGTTTATGGTGGATTCCAATATTCAGAGAGAGGAACTTTTGCCGAGTGAAAAAGCCTTTGCCTTTAAAATGAAGATGGATGCAATGCGACATCAAGGAACTTGTCGCCACGATGGCGACAAGCTGGAATCTGTGAGTGAAAGAAAAACAGCATTTGTTGTAGGTGAAAGTAGTGGAACTTCAGCACGAAGTGTTCAGCGTTATATCCGTTTAACGGAACTGATTCCGGAATTACTGGACTTTGTAGACCAGAAGCGTCTGCAGTTTACTGTTGCGGTTGACATTTCCTATATAGATAAAGAGATCCAGAAGTGGCTGTATGAGTACATCAGGGACAATGGAAGTGTCCGGGCTAATCAGATCGCGGCCCTCCGGAGTGAACTCGGACAGGGGGTCATGACGCAGCCAAAGATGATCTTGATCTTAAACGAGAATCTGCCCGGGAAGAAACCGGGGAGCAAGATCACATTATCAGAAAAGAAGTTACGGGAATATTTCCCTTCAGGATATACAACAACGGAGATGAGAAGTGTCATTTTGGAACTTCTGGACAACTGGAAAGAATGCCAGAATGGAGGGATAGAATGAAGTTCGATTACTTTTATGGTGCACAGGCCAACCAGTTTAACTTTATCAAAATTCCGAAAGAACTGCTGACGGAATCCGTTTTTGCTAAACTCTCCCTTTCTGCGAAGATATTGTATGGGATTTTACTGGACCGCATGAGCCTGTCAATGAAAAACGGATGGTTTGATAAAGAAAATAAACCTTATATCATCTATCCGATATCAGAGATCCAGGAAGATCTGAACCTTACCAAAAAAAAGGCAATGGATTATCTGATGGAGCTTGAGCAGATCGGGCTGGTGGAAAAGAAAAAAAGAGGGTTTGGCCTGCCAAGTATTCTCTATATTAAAAACTTTGTCGTGCCAAGGGACTGTACCAGTGGTATCGAAAATGGAACTTCTATAAAAAAATTAGATTCCAGAAGTGCCAAAAGTGATATCTCTGGGAATCAAAATTGTGATTCCAGAAGTATCGGAATCCGCACCCCAGAGGTACCCAAATCGACACCTCAAGAGGTGCCAAAATCGATACCTCTTAAGAATAAGACTAATATAAATCATACATACGGGAGTAAGAGTAAATCAGATCATATCGTATCCGGACAGGAGAAACGATATGATGGGATGGGATTGGATGAGGAGAAAAAAGTCCTTGCCTGCCAAAAGGTGGTCAAAGAGAACATCGAGTATGATTCCCTTCTTCGGAGTTTCCCGATGGACAGGGAGCTGATCGAGGGGATCTATGAGCTGATCGTGGAAACGGTCCTCTGCCAGGGGGAATCTGTCCTGATCGCCCAGAACCAGTATCCGGCCCAGCTGGTAAAGTCAAAATTCATGAAACTGAAGTTTTCACATATCGAGTATGTCATGGAATGCTTTAAGAAAAACACGACGGAGATCCGAAATATCAAAAAATATCTTCTGGCGGCGTTATTTAATGCCCCGTCAACCATTGACAGTTATTATAAAGCGGCAGCAAACCATGACATGTACGGCGGCCATCAGTAAGATCATTGTGAGGAGGGAGATTTATGAGAAAGATTCCAAAATTGATGAACGAATACCAGTTTGAACAGTTTATGCAGCCTGTTTTAAAAGAGATCTACCTGATGCAGTCGGCAGGAGTATCCCCGATGGAGCAGACGGCCTATCTCGCCAGATGCGTGTTCGGGGCACAGACCGGAAGAGAGGATGAGGAAGTGGTCTTTACCACTTCCCAGCTAAAGCGGATCTTCTTTCTGGCGGGCGAAGATACTGTAAAAAAGCGGGCAGGCTGAAAGGAGGAAGAAGGAGCAAAAAATGAGACAGAAAAAGAAAAGAGCATGGCTTTCCGACCTGTGCCTGTTGATGGCGGTCATCTGCCTGGTCCTTGCTGCCAGGGAATATTATCCCTATATGAAAAATGATATCGAGCTTAGGAAACTGAGGGAAAAGGTGGCAGAAAATACGGAGGAAGAGGAGGACGGGGAAGCGATCGACTGGGACAGGTTAAAAAAGATCAATCCGGATATCATCGCATGGATCAGGGTACCCGGCACAAAGATAGACTACCCGGTCCTTCAATGCAGTGAGTGGAACGAATACCTCCACAAAAACTATAAAGGGGAAGAGAGCTATCCCGGCTCCATATTCATACAGCCGGGATGCCCTGCCGACTTTTCGGGCAGCCACAGCATCCTCTATGGACACAACATGAGAAACCAGTCCATGTTCGGTTCCCTCCACCGGTTTGAGAAGGAAGCGTTTTACCGGAAACATAAAAAGGTATATCTCTATCAGCCGGATCAGACCATCATCGGGACCGTGTACAGTACCTATGACTGCAGGGATACGGGCAGGACCTATGAAACGGCGTTTGACTCCGGAGAGGAATGGGAGGACTGGCTCCTTATGAGCCGGGAAAACAGTTATTATGATACGGAAAAGGTACCGGAAAAAGAGGACAGGGTAGTCACGCTGTCAACCTGTTCCAATGGCAGGAGCAGGGATTCCCGGTACGTGGTACACTGCATCGCAGTAAAGGAGGGATGAGATGATCAATGAGGCATTCTTTTTGGGACGGTTTGTAAGGGAACCGAAGCTCAGTTCCAAAGAAAAGGAAGACGGGATACTGTACTGGGCCCGGTTCCGGATCGCGGTGAACCGGAATTATGCAAAGGACGGGGAGGCGGATTACTTTAACTGCGTCGCCTATCACGCAAAGGCAAAGCACCTTGTAAAGTATGGGAAACAGGGAGGCAGGGTGTTCGTCAAAGGCCGCCTCCGGTCGGGGGCGTATGAAAAGGACGGGAAGAAATCTTACTATGATGAACTTGTGGTCACGGACTGCCAGGTGATCGACTTTAAGGAAAGGCCAGATGGCAAGTACCCAAAAGAAGAAGCAGTCCGTCATCAGGAAGAGGACTTTTACCCGGCAAGGGAAGAACGGATCCCGTTTCCGGAAGAAGAACGGTACCCGGATTATGATCTTGGGGATGGGTTTTCATACTCCTGAAAGAGAAAAAAGAAAAAGAATGGGGGAGATCAGTTTGAAAAAAATGATACATCTGGCTATGCTGGCCGTCTGCTTTATCCTGATGGGAATATTCCATGCGGATGCGGCAGCCAGCGGGACGGTGACAGTCACGGTCCCGGGGAAACGGTTTTACACGATTGCCGATGCGGCAGTAAAAGAGATCAATAGGAAAAGGACCGCCAATGGGCTGGATGCTTTCTGTGTCGATGGGGAACTGATGGAGACCGCCATGAAGGCTGCGGCAGAGTACCAGACGGGAAAGGGATACTGTCCGGAGGATGGCATCGCCTGTCCTTACTGCGCGGTGCGTCTGGTCTCCTATATGGAACCGAATCTATACCAGGAAAGCGGGACTGTGGTCATGGATGAGGTCAGCCGGATCGTGGCAGGCTGCGAAAGCCTGACGGAGGGCTGGGAAGGCTATGATACCATCGGCATCGGCTGCTTTGCCGCAAAGCCCGGAGAATTCTTAAACAACAATACAGGCATCGTGGTCCTGCTCGGAACGGGCAGGGCAAAACGGCAGTATACCAGTCCCGGAAGGACCGTGGCCTGCCAGGAAAAGGTCACAGTGGATCCCGCGGATTTTGGCCTTACGGTCTCCGGAAAGATCAGCCAGACAAAAGACGGGGCCTATGATGTGATGAAAAAAGGAGAGAGCAAAGCCTTGTCTCCAGCCTTGGAGAGCAGGCGCAGGTTTAAGCAGGTCAACCTGGAAAAGGTGCCTTATCGGACCATCCTCTCCAGTGCGGGAGCGTCCTGGAGCAGCACGGCGTCCCCGGTCGTCTCTGTACGGGCGGATGGAACGGTGAGGGCGGAGACCTGCGGGGTTGCTCTGGTGACGGTAAGCCTTGGACCATGGACGGCCAGCCGCAAGATCGTGGTGGCAGACCGGATCGGGAGCACCAGCCTTGGCAGTGCATATCCGATCTTTGACAGCAGGAGCCGCATCCCGGCAGGGTACTCGGGCGTATGCAGCGTGGACGGGACCATCTATACCATAAAAAACGGAAAGATCGTGGCCGGCGGGAAGACCTCCGGTCTCAAAGTGATAAAAAAAGACGGCCTTTCCTATAAAGTAGTGTCGGAGAAGGAGAGGACAGTCCAAGTGAAAAAGCTGGTCACAAAGACCATACCGGTGGCGGAAATTCCGGCAACGGTCACGGCCGGAGGGAAAAAATACAGGGTCATCTCCATTGCGGCAAAGGCATTCCAGGGATGCCGGAACCTTAAGAGGGTGACCATTGGAAAGAATATAAAGAAGATCGGGAAAAAGGCTTTCTATGGATGTACGGGACTAAGGAATATCGTGGTCCGGACGCAAAAACTGTCAGGCCGGACGGTCGGGAAACAGGCTTTTGGGAACACCGGCCCGAAGGTGAAGGTCAAAGTCCCGGCAAAGAAGCTCTCCCTCTACCGGAAGCTGTTTTATGCCAGAGGGATAGGAAAGAAAGGAAAGATAAAAAAATAGGATACAGGGCATTGGAAAGAGTTCTTTCTTCATGATATATGCCAGACAGGAAGACGCATTCTGGAAGTTCCAGGGTGCGTTTTTTCCGTCTTTTCACAGCCGGGACATACCTACCGGCTTATTTTATGGGAAAGGAGGGGTCAGGGATGGGACGTTCCCCTTAAATGGACAAAAAGCATCTTTAAAAAGCACAAAGAGAGGAGTGAAAGATTCATGCGTTTTAAGAAATGGAAGAGAAAGTTAAAAAAAGGGACCCTTTTTGCCCTAAGTGCCCTGCTCGCAGTCGGCGCTTCCTGGGCAGGATGTTTTGGTGGGATCGAGACCCGGGCCGCAGGCGGATTTTCCGACTCCGGTGTCTACAAAAAACCGGCACAGACGGTCTCCATGGAGTATGCACATTCGTTTAACCGGGCAGTCACGAAGAGCCGGACTACCGTGCCGTCCTTTATGAATGACAGCAATGCGGAGGAGCCGAACAAGAGCTTCAAAGCCCAGCAGGATGCGGCGGGCAACAGCGATGCCGATGCGACCTGGCACGGCTATGGTGCCTATGCCAAAAACCATGACCCGGAAGATTTCTGGGTACGCTACAGCGGCGTGACGACCGTTGGCGGGAAAGCAGTCGATCTGACCATCCAGGTGACAGACTGGAAGACACAAAACGATGAGGCAAAGCCCCTCCCGTCAGCCGGGGACATCTTTGGCCATGACAATGACCCGTCCCATCTGGGCTATGCCATCGGTTTTTCCTATAAACAGACGGGCGTGGTCATGTTCAGCGGGTTCAAATGGGTGAAGTTTAAGTACAGCTTTTCCTATGCAGACGGAAGCGGGTCCGCCCCGTTTACCGGTTACATGACATTCCAGGATATCGACCAGAACCAGTACGTGACAGTTACTGACGGGATGGATAAGATCCAGTATGCTTCCTACATCGGGGGAGCCGACGGGAACAGCCGGTGCGAAGCCGATGGGTGGACCTACCGATCCATTCTGGATACCAATGCCAGTGAAGATCAGGATACTTTTTTAAAGACCTGTCTGACAGCCTATGTAAAGGATATGACATCCATGTCCATCAAATACGGATGGACCGGCCATACGGCGATCGCCTACTTTGACCTGGCACCCTTTGCCATGAACAGCTTTGCCCAGGAGTATGAGCCAAAGAGTCCGGAAAAGCTCATCTATAACGGTTCCGCCTGGGTAAAGAACAGCAAAGAGACCGCCGTATCACACAAGCTGGGGGATACGTATTCCTACCGGTATGTGGAGGAGACCCCGGGATACGGGACGGACATCGTGGAGACACTGGGGACACCGGTCTCAAAGATGGTGTACACCGACCGGCTGGATGACGGGCTTTCCTATGTGATCGGATCGATGAAGGTATCCGTGGGAGGCATTTCCCACAATGACTGGTTTACGGACAGCTCCAGCGGACAGGACATCCGGTTCACGGCAAATGCAGGTGCACTGTCCAGCGAAGGCTTCTATGGCAGGCAGCTGGTCATCGAATTCCAGGTGAAGATCAAGGATGCGGCTTATGACTGGCTTGGCCATGAAAGGACAAGTGATAATAAGTACCGTCTGATCCCGAATACAGCACACCGGGATATGGAATATGTGAGCCGGTATGACAGCCAGTCAGGAGAAAAGCAGACAAAGGCATCCGGCCAGGATACGGAGACCGTCTGGGCGAAAGTCCCGGTCGGGGACCCGGATCATCCGGGGGAGATCCCGCCGCCGGAAAAGACGGTCACGGATGACGATGAGAAGGAGGTAAAGAAAGATACCCTGACCAATGCAGACGAAGCCTTCCTTTACACAGTATCTCAGGCGATTCCAATCAATATGCCGTCCACGGACCGGTTCGCCCGGTTTACCTTTGAGGACCAGATCGATACCTGTTTGACCATCGATGAGATCCATTTTTACACCGGGGAGAAAGAGGTCACAGAGCAGTTTTCCATCGATGGGACAGAGTATCAAAAGAACCATATCGTGGCATCCGCTTCCGAAACATTATTAAAGGATGCCTCCTTTTACGGGGGCCAGAAAGGGACCGTCGTAAAGATGACGGCAAAAGTTCACATCGATCCGGACAAGTCCCCGCTCTCCGTGCTCCGGGAACACGGTCATATGAATGCCGGTGACACGGAGACGGCCCTTACCTTTACCAACCAGGCATCGGTCATCACAACAAGGATCGACAAAGGAGGCACATGGAATGCCGATAAGAAGCAGGATACCGGAAAGACGACGACGACCGTGGGGATTCCGGAGATCCCGTTGCCGGAAAAACAGGTCTCGGATACGGATGACCTTAACTGGGATGGAAGCATCAAAGAACAGGGGGAAACAGAACCCGGAGCCCATGACCGGGTGACCGATGTCACAGGGGAATGGACCTATACCATCACACAGAAGATCCCGGAACACACGGTGAAACTGTTTTATTATGCATCTTTTAGCATCACGGATGCGGTAGACGGCTGCTTGTCTTATGAGCCGGAAGATGTCCGGGTCCATATCGGAAAGAGCGACGTAACGGATCAGTTTACCATTGAAAAAGGGGAGGACAATACCCTTACCGTATCAGCAAAAGAGGAACTGCTCGCTTCGGAAGAATTTTATGGAAATAAGGATGGAAATGAAGCCGTGGTCATATTCCCGGTAAAGATCTCCGCAGATGCAGAGACCTTAAAAGCAGTGGAAACCGGACATCTGAAGCTGGGAGAAGAGACGTTTGCCCATCTGATGAAACTTTCCGAACTCAAGAAAAAGGAAGGATTTGACGACCTTGGAAAAGCAGGAGACGGGGAGTATGTTTATGCTTTCTTAAACCAGGCGGCAAGCCACATCGATTCCAATCTGAAATATGATGGAAAACTCGGTGTAAAAGACCGTGAAACAGAAACGGTGGAGACCGTTGCTGAAACAGCAGAACCTGTGGTTTCCAAAGAATCCAGCCAGTTTGAATGGCAGATTGGAGATAAAGTGGATTATACGATCCGGATCGGGAATAAGAACACAAATTCCATTGCGGACAATGTCATCGTTACCGATGCGGACCTTCCAAAAGCGATGCTCCCGGATGCGGATTCCATCCAGATCACCAGTGTTTATGAGAGTGAAGAGGCGGAGGCAGCTTCCGGAGCGCCGGATGACAGGGACATCATGAAAGACAGTGATATCCAATACACCGAAAACGGTTTTGTCCTGACGATCCCGAAATTATACCGGGAAGAGACGGCTGTGATCACGTTGACCTGTACGGCCCAGGAAAAAGCGGCCTATGACACGGTCACAGACCGGTGGGAAGACTGTCTGGAAAAAGCGGATCCAAAGAAGAAACTTACCTGTGTGAATGGAGAGGTCGTGGATAATATTGTATCTGTGACCGCAACCTTAATGCTTCAGGATATTCCGGAGGAAGATGAAGAACGGGTCTGGATAAATACCCCGCACCTCACGATCAAAAAATCCGCAGAAAAGAAAGAGTATGAGGTCGGGGAAGTGGTGAAATACACCCTGGAGATCACTAACGACCATGAGGGAACTCTGGCAAGGGATATCGTCATCACAGACCAGATCCAGACGGAAGGGACCCGCATCATTGAGGGAAGCATCCACTTAAAGGATGAGACCGGGGCGTCCTATGACCTTGGAAAGAAAGCCGGGAAAGAGGCAGATTCCCCTTATGTCACCTTAAAGGATGACCGTTCCTTTACCATCACAACGGGGATGCACCTTCGGTATGACGGGGAGAGCCCGTTTAAGATGATGGACCAGATCGATGAAAGAGTCCATAACCTGCGGCTGGAAGGGCTCTCGCAGGAGGAATGGGATTCCCCGCTCACCCACACAAAATTTGTCGTGACGTATGAGGCAAAGATCGAGAAGGAGCCGGAAAATACGAACCAGATCATCAACGTGGCAACGGCAGAAGGTTCTAATGCAGAGAAAGTCAGTGATGATGAAGTGGTTTATCTGAAATCCCCGGTCATCGATATCGAAAAAGAATCCGATAAAGATGTATATCGGAAGGATGAAATTGGAAAATATACGCTCACTGTCACCCAGACCAGGGAGGACCGGACCGCAGTCAATATGGTGATCACCGACGGGCTTAGGGAAGAAGACAAAGGAAAAGCGGAGATCCAGACGGATACCATAAAAACATTTTTTAATGATAAGGAATTTGAACCGGTCTCCATCCAGGCGGATAAGGATTCTTTTACCATTGAGACCGGAAAGGACCTGACGGTCAAAGATACCCTTTGCGTAAAATATGATGTCCTGTTCTTATCCGATACCAAAGAAGATACGGTGACGAACATCGCAAAGGCAAAAGCAGACAACGCCTATGCCGAGATCGAGCTGGATGTGCCGCTTGCGAAAGTCACTACGGATCTTTCTGCCAGAAAGACTTCGGACCCGGCAAGCGGGACTGTGGTGAAAGCGGGCCAGCAGATCATTTATTACATCGATGTCCATAATGATTCCGATCAGACCCTGACGGATGTCCTGGTAAAAGATGCGGTCCCGGAATCTACAGCCTATGTGGAGGACTCTGCTTCGGATGACGGAAAGGTCATGGTCCTGGATGGAAAAGAATACATTACCTTTGTGATCGGCACCTTACGGGCCGGAAGCACCCAGACGTTATCTTTTGCAGTCACTGTAAATGAGGGAACGGATGCAGAGAAAGTCATCGTGAATACCGCAGAAGTCCGTGAGACCTCCGAAGAGGACAGAGGCGAAGACGGCTCTGTCCCGGATCCTGTCTGGGAGGAACCGTTCTCCCCGACCAACACCACGACCCATCCGCTTTCCACCTGGGCAGTCGATACGAACACAGTCAGACTGGAAGTGCCGGATATCATTATCACGAAAAAGGCGGAAGAAAAGACTGCCATGGTGGGAGACCGCATTTCCTGGGTGATCGGGGTGGAGCAGACCACGCCGGAGTGTAAAGTGACGAACCTGGTCGTGGAAGACCTGGGACTCCCGGAAGGAGTGGAGATCGATCACAGTTCTATCCTGGTGGATGGAAAGAAAGTTACGGAGAAAGAAACGGTGGAAAGGGATGCAGCAGAGATCTCTTTCGTAAAGACCCAGAACGGTTTCCAGATCGTTTATCCGGTACTTGCCGGAAAGTCTGAGATCACCTTTCAAAGCAAAGTCACCGATGAAAACCTGAAAGGAAAAGAGGTAAAGAATACAGCAGCAGCCATTTCGGACCAGACACCGTTAAAAGAAGATTCGGCAACGGTGAAGATCCCGAAGAATGCCGTTGACAAGGCGGTAAAGGAAGTGACCGGCGGATTAAAGGGAGTCCAGACGGGGCTTAAGGACCATGTGGGAGTCCTTTTAGCCGGCGCTTTCTGCCTGCTTGGCGGGGCATACTTTTTCCGGAGACGCAGGAGACATAACAGCAAAACAGGAAAGTTCTGATAGTGATCTCAGAGTGTGACCTGTTGTAAAACCCGCGGGGGATCCCATTGGGGTCTCCCCGAAAAAGTTGGGAGAAGAAGAGATGAAGATGAGAAAGCTGCTGCCAGGGCTTCTTTTGTTTTTCATGTTTTTATCATGCAGTGTCCTGGCTGTCTGCTTCCTGTGGAAAGGAACAGAGGTGCCGAAAGAGCCGGTCCTCTTTGGGATGGTGGATATCACGGTGGATAAAGGGGATAAGCTGCCGGACCTGAAAGAAAACCTGACCATGAATGAAGCAGTGGAGACTGTGGTGATCGATACCAGTGAGGTCGATCTTAACGAACCGGGAGAGTATCCCATCCGGTACCGTTACACGGATCTATCCGGGCAGGTCTATGAAAAGACCGTCTGGTGTACCGTAGAAGAAAAGGACCCCGGAGAAGAAGAAAGACAGGAGGCTCCAGAACCCGGCGGGACAGGCATCGTCGTTTTCCGGGCAAACGTCCCAAAGACAAGGGATACTTCACACCTCCTGTTTTATACCCTGCTGTTACAGCTGTCACTGGCAGGGTGCGGGGCCAGTGTCTACCGGATCATCCGGTCAAAAAAGGAGGGACGATAACAAGGTATGAATGGACATTTTGAAAGGGAGACGGAGACGATGGAACGGATCCGGAAGCTCTTTGCGGAACGGGATGAGGAATACGCAAAGAAGGAATCCCTGTATAAAGAAAGAAAAGATGCTCTGTGCCGTCAGGAAACCGCCTGTGAAGCGAAGCAGGAACAGCTTAAAAAGAGAGAAGAGGCCCTGGCGGAAAAAGAAAAGGAGTATGCCGGGAGGGAAGCAGTGCTCCTTGCCGGTGAAGAAAAAATAGAGAAAGAAAAAGAAAACCTGAAAGAGGAAAAAGAAAGGCAGGAAAGGGAGAAGGACCATGCCATGCTCCAGATCTCCATCTTAAAGGAGGAGGCACGGAATGAGAAACTGAAAGCCCAGAGATTATCGGAAGAGTATGAAAACCGCCTTTTGCTTCTAAATGAAGGGAAGGTTGTGTTGGAACAGGAGAGAGAGCCTTCACCAGATGAAATCCTTTCTCTGAAAGAGCAGTGCCAGACCCTTCAGGAAAAGAATGAGGCTCTGGAGAGAGAAAATGAAGCCCTGAAGGAAGAGAAGGAACGGCTGCAGAAGGAAAAAGGGGAGCTGTTTCGGAAACTCATGATGGCTGGAAATAACTACTTCCCTGAAAAGAGTGATCCTGTAACGGAAGAGAGAACCGAGAGCAGGGGACAGGAAGTATTGACAGAGACAGCAGAGATGGAAATGGTCGTTGTTGAAAATAAGGAGCCGGACAGAGGATCCGCCGAAGACTTGACTGCCGGGCATCTCCTTGATCACCTGCAGCAAAAAGGCGCGGAGTGTGAACTGCTCCATGCGAAAGCAGGGGAGATGGTCCGGATGGCCTTACATGGCCTCATCGTCATGGTCACATTTGAGGATCCGCCTTCTTTCCATATCCATAAAAAAGTGAAGCAGAACCGAAGGGTAAAACAGATGCTTGAAAAGATCAATATCCAGGGCATGGAAGTGAAGGCTTCCTATCACATGGAGGAGCAGGAAGTCGTACTGACGGGGCAGTTTGACCGGCAGGACAGCCCTGCTTATCTGATGGAAAAGATCGAAGAGACCATGAAGGCCTACTTTGCATGGTAAAGGAGGGGAAGGATGCCAGAGATCGATCTGATGAAAGCCGGGATCTGCCTTTCCTTTCTGGGAGGGCTGTTCCTTCTGTTTTTTGTGGTATGGCTCTTATACCGGCAGGACAGCAGGCCCGCATATAAAAAAAGGCTCCCGAAGGTCATATACGGGGATGAGGTCCGGGAGACCCTTGCCCTCTGCTATACAACGGCGAAAGACATCGAGGGGATGCTCTTTCTTGCCGGGAAGCACTGCCGGGTGAAGAAAGCAAGGATGCGGTTCAGAGCCGCCCGGAGTTACCTTGTTTCAAGCCGTTATAAAGATTATGAGACGGCGCTTTTTGTCTATGCGTCGGACGGGACGAAGACCCAGAAGGAGTTTTTTAAAAAGATCATACAGGCGGAAGCCTCCAGGTACCGGCGGCTTCCAAAGAAGGAGGATGGAATGTAAATGAGAAAGAAAAACGGGATATCAAAGATCATCATCGCCCTTGCCTTCGCAGCAGGGATTGCTTCCAATTTCGCAGCACGGTTCCTGCTGCCGAAGGTACTGCCGGAGCCATGGGTGCCCATGACGGACCTGCTCGCTTTCCTGGTGCAGGTCGTGGTATCTGTCCTGCTGATCGTGGGCATCGTCTTTGTATTTAAAATTGGAGAGGATTAAAAGAAATGACAAAAAAGAAAACATTCGATATGAAAACGGCGGGGAAGGCAGGGATGGCCTTATTCCTCCTTGCCCTTTCCGCCGGGACACCCGTCAACGCGGCGGCAGCCACAAACAGCATCACTTCGGCCTTTGATTCGATCTATGACATCATTGCCGCCATCGTGTCGAGCATCGGCCAGCTGTACCTTCTATGGGGCGTCTTTGAGTGGGCCACTGCCTTGAACTCAACCGACGGCTCCATGCAGTCCATGGCATTTAAGCGGATCGCTGCCGGTCTGGTCGCCTGCCTGGCACCCCAGATCATCAAGCTGATCAAGATCAGTTAGGAGGGATCATATGCCGGACTGGCTGACCGATTTTCTCGGAGGATTTTCCATCAACCTGGCAAACGCGGTCTGGAATAAGGCGATGGGGCTTATCAGCGGGATGCTGGCCACCTCGCCCCAGGCCTTTTCGACCGGCGCATGGGGATTTGTGGAGAATACCCTTTATCCCTGGGTCCTGTCCATCGGGGTGGGGATGTTAAACCTCTTTTTTATCATCGCCATGCTCCAGGCTGTCAGCGACTTCAGCCATAACATCACCCTGGAGATGACCATAGAGGCCCTCATCAAGATCGTTGCGGCAAATGTCATCTTCCTGAACCTGCTAAGGATCATCAAGCTGTTATTCCTTGCCGCTTCGCTGATGGCCGGGGATGTGTTCACCTTAAATGCCCCGGACCTGATCGTGGAGGACATGGACCTTGGTTCCGTCCTGTTTTACCATCTCTTCGGGATCTTTTTTGTCCTGGCGGCGGTCGTGTGCAGCTTTCTGATGCTCCTTACCGTGTATGGGCGCTACATCAGGCTGTACCTTCTGGTGGTGATGGCGCCCTTTGCGGTGCCTGCGCTGATCGGAGGCCGCGGGGTGGAGAGGAGCTTTTATGCATGGGTAAAGACGTTCCTGTTAAATGCCTTTGAGATCGTGGTGATCGCCCTCGTCATGGCCATCTCCTTTCAGATCTCCAGCTCCGGGATCACGATATTTGACGGGCATTCCATGGCGGCATCGGCAGTGGACGGGTTCTGGGACGCCTTAAACGCCCTGTTTACCATGATACTGATGACGGCATCGGTAAAAGGCGCAAACAGTCTTTTGCAGCGTGCCTTTGGATTATAGGAGGATGAGATGAAGATCAATATCAATGAAGACTTTAATGAAGCGTTCCCCGATGAGGCCTTTGCGGGGTTTACCTTAAAGCAGTGCCTGGTGGGAGGCGGGGCCTTTGCCCTTGCGGTAGCAGCCGCCCTTCTCTTATGGCGGTTTGCCGGGATCGGGATCGTGGAATGCACCTACATCGCGGTGCCTGCCATGTTCCCGGTCTGTGCACTGGGGCTTGGGAGATACCAGGGGCAGGGCATCCCGCAGATCATAAAAGAATGGGATTACTGCCGCAAGACAAGGCGGCTTTTGTATGAGGCGGGGGAAAAGCCGGAGGGAAAGGAACGGACATTCCATATGGAAAAAGGAGCAGAAGACAAGACAGGAAGGAGGGGAGAGCATGGTCGTAAACGCAAACGCAAGGTTTAATGCCGCCAGGAGAAAGAGCATTCCCTGTGTGAAGATCCCGAAAAACGTAAAACAGGCCTTAAACATCGATACGATGTATCAAAACGGGATGGCAAAGGTGGAGCCGCTAAAGAAGAACTGCCTGTATGACCGGTGCTATCTCTTTGAGGAGATCAATTACATCAATAAGGACGAGGAAGAAAAAGACCGGTTTTTAAACCAGTTCATGGACTGGCTCAAGGCCATGAACGTGGATTTCAAGATCAGCATCGTCGATGAATACCAGAGCATGGATGCGTTTTTAGAAAGGATACGGACAGTGCCGAATGAAGGAGCCTATCCGGAAGTGGAGGAAGGGATAAAGGGATGGATCGGGGAAAAGCTTTCCGAGACGAACCCGAACGTTGCCACCCTCCGGTACCTGACCGTCTCCTGCCGGGCGGATTCCCCGGCGGAGGCAGGGATCCTCTTTAATGCCCTGGATACGACGATCGGTACCATGTTCCACTGCTGGCAGGGCAGGATCCACCGGATGGACGGGGAGGAGAGGCTTAGGTGCCTCCATTCCCTCCTCCGCGTCGGAAAGAAAGAGGAAGAGAAATATCAGTATCTGGATGAAAAGGGCCGGCATGACTGGAAAAATGACGTGCTGCCAAAGACCATCCGGCAGAAAGAAAATTTCCTCATCCTGGATGATGTCTGTCCGTCCTGTTCGGATGGAAGTTCCAGAGCGCCATCGATCCGGATACCTGTATCCGGAAGCTGGCAAATGTGGAGTTCCCCTCCCTGGTCACCATGGACTTTGCCCCGGTCCCGCAGGAGAGGATCCTCGAAAAGCTGGCGGCGGCCTGCATGAACAACGAAAAGGCGATCAGCGAGGAGGAGGAGAGGAAGCGGAAGAACCAGGTGATCTCCATCGGGCCTTCCTATCCAAAGCAGAGGAAAAAGGACGGGATCGAAGGCTACCTTGACCAGGTGGTGGAAAACGATGAGACCGGGTTTTTCATGAACTTCCTCGTGGCCGTGACGGCGGGGGATGAAGATACCCTTGCCGAGCGGGTAAAAAAGATGCAGGCCATCGGTTCCAAAGAGGGGATCGTGCTGGAAACGGCAGACTACCAGCAGTTAAAGGCGTTAAATACGGCCCTGCCTTACGGCGGAAGGCAGGTGGACTATATGCGGTTCTTCCTTTCCTCTTCCGTAGCCGCTTTCCAGCCGTTTCATGCCCAGGACATCATTGAGCCCGGGGGATATATGTACGGCCTGAACAGGACCACGAAGCAGCTGATCTTCGGCAACCGGAAGATGCTGATGAACCCCCATGGGATCATCATCGGGCATACCGGTTCCGGGAAGTCCGTCCTCGTCAAGATGACGGAGATCCTCCAGACCCTGGTCAGTACCGACGATGACATCCTCATCATAGACCCCCAGAACGAATTTGAGGATATCGTAAAAGATAACGGCGGTTCCTATTTCGACCTGACCCCGAAGAGCCGGATATACCTCAATGGGTTCGAGGTCCCGGAGGGCGTGTTTTATGGCAGCCGGGATATCAGGGAACGGTTCACCGCCACGCAGGCAAAGTATGCAAAGAGCCTGACGGCGGCCATCATGAACAACATCACCTTTACCCAGGAACACGCCTCGGTCGTGGGACGCTGCACAAGGAAGATGTTTGAAGAGTGTTTTGCCCAGAAAAACCTGAAAAAACAGCCAACACTCCGTCTGTTAAGGGAGGAGATACGGAAAGAACTGGACCGGGCGGAAAACGAGTATGACAAAAATGTGATCCGCCCGATTTATAACAGTATGGAGGAGTACACCGCAGGCTCCTGTGATATGCTGGCCCGCCCGTCTACGGTCAGGCTGGAAAACCGGCTGGTAGGCTTTGGGATGAAAAATGTGCCGGAGGATAACTGGGAGGCGGTGATGCTCACCATTATGCACTATACTTCCTCCAGGATGGAATATAACCAGTCCCTGCAGAGGGCCACCCATTTCATCGTGGATGAGACCCAGGTGGTCAGCAAAAAGGGGACGTCGGCGGACCAGCTGAACACGGCTGTCGCCACCTTCCGTAAATTTGGCGGGATCTGTACCATGGTCCTGCAGAACCTGACGGCAGCCCTTCACAATGAGCAGTTAAAAGAACTGTTTTCGAACTGTTCTTATAAATGTTTTTTAGATCAGGGAGGCGTGGATGCCAACGCCTTAGCAGAGATCCAGGAATTATCCAGGGCGGAATTTGATGCACTGAACTCCGGTGAGACCGGGCAGGGCGTGATGGTCTGGGGGAAAAAGGTGGTCCTGTTCGATGCCAAGATATCGAAGGAGAATGTCCTTTACCCGCTCATCAGCACCAACTTCCATGAAAAAGCGGAGGAAAAGAACATGGCACCGGCGGATATGGCTAAACTGCCAGAGCAGAAACCGGAAACAGACAGGGAAGAAGACCACATGGAGCAGATCATCATCCGGATGGCAGGGATCACACCGGTCACAGCTGGGGATATCCTGTCGGTGTTAGACATCACGGAAGAGGAAGCGGAGGAAAAGCTGCTTGCCTTATGCCGGGATGGAAAACTGATATCCACCTGGGAAGGCGGCATCCTCCGCTATAAGAAAGAGGGATGATATGGGCATAAAGAAAAGCAGGGGCACCGCGCTCCGGAAAGTAAGCGCCTCCTATCAGGTCTCTAAGAGCGGGGTAAAAAAAGCAAAGCAGCAGGTCCGTCCCATGGGAGAGGATGAGGAAAGGGAAGGCAGGGAAACCGTTCCCTCCTCTGTTCCTTTGTCCCACTTTTTAAACCGGAAGGAGAAGAAAGCATGGGACCGGCTTCCGGAACGCAGGAAACAGCTGCCG